>WNFP01000068.1_pt1 | contig 67527 bp, 33 predicted proteins | sample 5400201 | NCBI WGS metagenome assembly WNFP01 (sample SAMN13153355, study PRJNA577476) | soil metagenome | isolation source: 115 cm saprolite under Madrone tree | place: USA:California | collected 2016-06-14
GAAAATAACAGCAAAAGAAAAGCATTTACTACAAGAAAATAAAAATAAACATAAAAAGAAAAGCAAAAAAAGAATTTTATACAAGAAAAAAAAAGAAAAGAAAAAGAAAAGAAAAATTTTTATTTATTTAATTTTATTTATATTTTTGTTTAAAGCTTTATTTATTTTTATAGTTTATTAATAAGTATATTACGAATAAAGAGACTCGAACTCTTATGAGTGTAAAATCATCAAAACCTAAGCTTGACCCGGCTACCAATTTCGGCATATTCGTATGATAGATTAAAAAGAATTTCGGCATATTCGTATGATAGATTAAAAAGTTACAAGTTACAAAGTTACAAAGTTACAAAGTTACAAAGACAATTTTTATTTGTTTATTTGTTTGTTTGTTTGTTGTTTATTTTTAATAAATATAAATAATTTGTTATTATTAGTATTTTATTAGTATTACTATTAATGACTTTTATGATTATTATAACTATTACTATAACTATAACTATAACTATTAAATAAGTAATAACTATAACGATTAAATACATAATAACTATAACTATTAAATAACTAATAACTATTACTTGTAATATAAATATAACTTTTACTATTAATATAAATATAACTATAACTATTACTATAAATATAAATATTATTATTCTTATAACTATGATTAACTACTTTTAAGAATGGAAATATACATATAAACTAAAGTTAGTATTTTATATATAATTAAATAAAAATATAAATATAACTATAAATATAAATATCTTTATAACGTTAAGAAATTAATAATAAATAAATATATAAATATAAAATATATAATATGTAAGATTAAAATAAATTCTCCAGCGGAACTTATTAAATTTATAAGTAATCTAAGTCAGGAATATAAGCTAGTTATATTTTTAAAATATAAAATAAATAATAATTTATAAACTTTATCGCTTGCCCACTCAATAACTATTAATAATTGTCAATAACTATTAATAATTGTCAATAACTATTAATATTGTCTTATTCAAATTAAATAACATAACTATTTATACAAATACTAATACTAATTCTAATACTAATATTAAAAATAATACTAATAACTAATTACTAATTACTAATTACTAATGTACTAATGTAGTCATGTACTAATGTACTAATGTACTAATGTACTAATGTAATAATGTACTAATGAAATAACAAGATGTATTAGTTTAAGTTAATTTAATAATAATGTTTATATAAATTATCTATGATTACAAATATTTCATATTTAAGATAAAGTTATTTATTTATATTTTATATTTTATATATTATATTTAAATAATAAATGGACAGGGGTTAGAATATGTTTTTTTTTAATAAAGTTAATTAACTATTAAGTTTGAACAGATTTTACTGCTTCCAGTACTTGATAAACGGCATAAGCTGAGCCTGAATGAAATATTAATACACAAAATAATAAATAATAAATTCATAAGTTTGTAGATCCCCGTCAAATATTAAGATATTTATTAATACCTCAGTATAGATATTTACCAAATATATAATTTTTAAGGAATTCTAAATTAATATTATTGTCAAGAATAATTTTGCAAGTGAAAATGATTATTATCATTGTAAGAAGATATATATTAATGAAGTGCAGATTGAAGCTATTTGGCAAAGTTTCTAAAATATAATTAAGCAATGAATGATCTCCTGATTCTATAGGAGAGTTAATAAATAAGTCTCTGAATCTTCAATTAAGGTCATTATTGTTTAATGCTTGAATAACATCTAATGTTTGTTGTTCTGGTATTTTTGTTTCAATTTTAAGTCCACCAAAAAATTTAGTTAATATAGTTAATATACTATTTAAACCATCTGAACTAGTATTCGTATCTATAAATTTAGGTTGTCCTAGTGATAAAGTTATTGATTTAGCTGATGAATTTGCAAATGCACAAAAATTAATATGACTTACTGCATTATATATAATAGTAAATAAAGCACCGGTTCCTAATATTGCCCCTATTTTAAACGTTGGTATAGCGGATATTTTATATTTTGAAAGAATTGAAGCTGCTATGTGAACACCCGCCTGGAATGCTATTGCAGATCCTAACGATGTAATTAAATTGTTTAATATTTGTCCAGTTAAAGTCACTTCTCCGTTTTGTATTTGTATTTGTATAAGTGTTGTAATTGTATAATCTTCACAGTATATTGTTTGAAAAGTAAGAGTAAAAATCCCAGTCAATCTAATATATAAAAAAAGTAATAAAATAAATCCAAAATATGATAAATAAATTGATATAGATTGTTTTATTAAAAATTTTCTTGTTATTTTTCTTATATTTTTACCAAATAAACCTAATTTACATGAAACTAGCAAAATAAAATTGCAAATAAGAGACAAAATAAATAAAAAAAGTAAATCTAATGTCATAGGTTATATTATATATATTTAAATCTAATTAAATTAATAAAAAAGTAGATTTGTTAAATAATGCTTTTGCTTTTTTAAAAAGAGGTTAAGTTTTGAAACCTTACTAAATAGTTTTATTATAATTGATATTATATTTAAATTTTAACTTTAGTACTACTTTTAATTAGGATTAGTATTAGTATTAGTATTAGTATTAGTATTAGTATTAGTTTTATAAAACTCTGAGTATTCTTTTTAGAAAACTCTTAATATGAGTATGAGTCTGAGTCTTAGGATTCGGATAAGGATAAGGGTAAGGCTTACCAAACATGATTAAGATTATTAAGATTAATATTAAGATTAACAGATAAGATGGTGATCCTCCAGTTTTGTACTTATGATTTTTATATTAGCAGGGTAATAGGAATGAAGTTTTATATTAGCAGGGTAATAAGAATGAAGAAATGTGACTTTTTAGACATGATAAATATTAATATTAATAGATAGACTCATTAGACATTGAATTAAGCCTTTTTTACAAGAGTTCATAAATAAATATAAAGGCAATAATAAGAGTAAGAGTTAGAGTTAGAGTTAGAGTTAGAGTCCTAATAAAATAAAATAACAATAAATTAACTCTCCCATAGGAAATTTTCCATAGTATTCGGCAAGTAGATTTACATCTTTAATTTGAAGTGGGAATTTAAATATTAAATAATCGTAGGATGAGTGTACCGCCTATTTTAAATTTTTAATTTTGTGTTAATTTTTAATTTTTAATTTTGTGTTAATTTATAATTTATAATTTATAATTTATAATTTTAATAAAAGTATCGATGACAATATTGTTTAAACATCAAAAAAAATATATAAAAACAAACATATGATTTCATAATACATAAAATTTAATGTCTTGTAAAATAAAATATAGCAGAATAGTATTCAAAGGGGTTATTAAGGATTACAAAAGCAAATTTATTAAAAAGGAGGGTATTTACCCAAAAGTTATTCATACTATTTAATTATAAATAGATTAACTTAACGAATAACGTTCCTAAGGGAAACCTTCATATTATTACTTCCCGAAGTAAAACATTTCATTAGGGAAAGGAAAAGGAAATCAACCGAGACTCCGAAAGTAATGGTGAGTGAAATCGGATTAGCCTAAAATTATTTATTAACTTGATGGTCTCTAGGGTGATTCAAGTTGAGTAGGGAGTAGAATCCCTATTCTAATGAGTTGTAATTTCGATGAACTTGGAGACAGCATTATCTATTAAGTTATTTAATGTGTAAAAATCCTAATATTGGGGACAAAGAGGGTAGACCAAATTCCCGTAGAGTAATAAATAAAAAAGTTTACATTGTTTATATTAATTATTTATATTTATATTTATATTTATATTTATAACGTAAATTAAAAAAGATTCAACATCTTTGGTTATCTTATTCACGTTAAGATATACCGTAAAAAGTACAACGAGTGTTAACTTGTTGGAATATAGGGGATCCATCCTCTAAGGCTAAGTATAATAAATTTAGCGATAGCGAATAGTACTGTAAAGGAAAGTTTGAAACGAGTGCACTCTAAGTAGAGGCGTTGAAATAGTCAAGAATTAGTAACCCTATAAGCAGCTGAAAATTTTAAACACAATATTGTCGTTTTAAGAATAACAGTGTACCTTTTGCATAATGGGTCAGCAAGTTAATAGGAGTAGCAAGGTTAAAAGCCCTAGCGAAAGCGACTGGATTATAATTATAATAACGGGATAAGTTACTTCTATTAGACCCGACGGTAGGTGATCTTTCGAGGTCCAGATTATAATTGATCGAACGGGTGAATGTTGCATTATTCTCCGATGAGGTCTCGAAAGCGGTAAGCGTTTTGCCCGATTAGAGAGTAATCTCTTTTTATGAACCAGCTCATTACGGTGGAACTTTTTTATTTGTTATTATTTATTATTTATTATTAATTATTTATTATTTATTATTTATTATTTATTATTTATTATTTATTAACAAAAAGATATAAAAAAAAATACCGTGGGAAGTTTTATTATTTTAGAAAACAACTTAAAATTTTTAAGTTATATTTCGGTTTATTAAAATTTAAATTAAAAAGTAAAATTAATAATCGAAGACTTAATATTACCCTGTAACGACTTTATTTGAAAAAATAAGGCTTTCAATATATTCTATATTTATTATATATTAATAATATTTAATAATGTAGTGATTGAAGTTGAAGGCAACACGCTGGCACTCTAAATGTTTTCATTTACTATGGTAAGATCATTATATATATATATATATTTATAATTTCATTTATATTTAATATTTAATATTTAATATTAACAGTAAGTTTAATAATAATAGTAATAGTAATAATTATAGTAATAGAAATACTACATAATTATAATATTCATATTATTTCAAATATAGATAGAAATTAAATAGTTTTAATATATAATCATTTTAACCTAAGGTAAAATAGAGTTGAAGGTATAGTCTAAACTGTAATGTAAATTACAGAATAATTTAAATTGGAAATGCCAATCTAACCTACTTCTAGCTGGTTTTCTATGAAATATATTTAAGTATAGAGTCTATTTAAGATTTATGGAGGTACAGCACGGCAATTCCCAACAAGTATTATGTTTTGAATATTTAATATTCATTTTTATTAATAGGCGTTCAGGTTGCGGGGGCCTTGAAAACCTTACCATTGGAAGCGAATCTCGGAATTACATACAATTTTATAATAGATATTCAGACTGTTCAAGCTAAGTTGGGCAGTCAAGACGGAAACAGCCGTTAACACTGATCTAGGTCCCCCATGATTATTAAGTGAAATTAAGGATGTGGCAACAAGAATACAGCTGACTAGTGGGCTTGGAAGTGGCCACGATAATATTAAAGAACGTATAACAACGCATCAGCCTTAGGATTGTGCGCACTGAAAATTTAACGGGTCTAAATAATCAACCGATATCGTGTTGGTTTTGAATAGAGTAACAATATAATAAAAATAATCATAATTATAATATATTTATTCTTAACTAAGGTAATAGAACATTCAGTCCATACTATAATTAAACAGTGTTTCATTGTTTATAGTTAACTGAAGCGATAATGCTGACATGAGTAACGAAAAGAAGTTACAATACTTCTCGCCGAATACGAAAGGGTTGTAAGAGAGAAAGTTTATATACCTTGCATTTTAGAGCGGTCTCTAAGGACCAAAACCAATGTTTTGGCTGATGAGTATAAGTCAGAAAGTCCAGTGTAAGAAAATTATACATTTTTTAATTAAATAGTATAATTAATGGAACTTGAAATTAATGATTTAACGATATTTCTTATTTAAAGATTTTTTATTATTTTGATTATTAAATACAAACTATTGCCCTGTTTAATTCTGTTTTTTATATATATATAAATTAACATTATTTAATGATTACCTTTATCGCTTAAAAAAATTAGCTATATGAACTATAAGTAATATTATAGCAATCTATTAAGTTCGAGTTTGGTAACTTATTAAACTCCTTGATAAAGGGAGGCTAATCCTTTATGCTGTATTTATTATTAATAATCTGATCTTTTTATATTATTTATATTTATATATTTATATAATAAGATTTAAACCTAAATTAGATAAGCAGTCAAAAAAAATAATATTTAATCTTTAATAAGATGTCAGAGTTTGAGAAATCGTAAATAAGTTTTACTTATTAATATAAAATTAACTAAACTAAGCTTATTGTTTTAATCTAATTTTTAAATTATATTTTTATTTTTTAATTAGTTTTCGTTAAAATTTAATAAGTATCAAAAATTGAAACTTTACGAAGTTTTATCTTATGAAAAATTATAGGAATCACGTGAATAATGGTTTTAAATAATTTTATATTCTAAAAAATATCGTTTTCTACCGTACCCAATCCGACACAGGTTCGTTAGTAGAGAATACTAAGGCGTTGAGCTAAAAGTTGTTAAGGAACTCGGCAAAAACTCTTCCTACGTTAGACAACAAGAAGAACCTATTTGATACAGATTTTTTTTTACGAATTTGTAAAACTGATAGAGGGTCACAAAATCGGAAGCCCCAACTGTTTACTAAAAAGTGCGAGCTGGAAAGATTTAATAAATAATGTGGTGGAAACCCACTATGAGTTTAGATCCTCATAAGTCTACTAATAAGAGCATAATTGGTAACAAATATGTTTTAAGCTATTAGGACAATGTAATTATATTTTATATTTGCAGTAAAATAATTTTGCTAGACTAAATAACTAAGGTTAAATTAATTGAATTCATGTTATAGGCGTCGTTAGAACAGTCACCTGATGTGCAATTATACCAGGTTAAAATTAAAGAATTAAATATTAAATATTATTATGTTTTTATATTTTAAAATATAAACAGATTTAAAAAAACTATTTTTTTTTTCTTTATTTGAGATAGAGTTATTTTCCTTTTTATAAAATAACTGATCTAACACATTATCTCCGGCGTAGAATGAAAACCTAAAGTTATTATTAAAGTATTTATTAAGTAACAGTGTAAACCCAATAATTACTAATCTATAATTTAGATATAATTTAAGATCTATTTAAGAAAAGAGGATAAACAGTAATGTTAATTATCAATTAGTGGGTAGAGGACAAGCAAAAAGCTAATGCATAATTGTAATGATTATGATAGGTAAGATTACTAATCTGAAAAGATGCTGACTTGCTTTTGGGTATTTTTATTCTCTTCGTATGGAGCCGTATGGCAACGTTAAGCATATAAAAAATTTTTTATTTTGTTACTTTGTTACTTTGTTACTTTGTAAATTTTGTACTTTTACTCCCAGTTCTTTGATCTTTGATTGGAAACCGAGGAGAGATACAACTTTTATTTATGGTTTTACTTCTGGTTAAGGTTGTTTTTCTGTTTCTGTTTATTTAGGTATAAATATTTCTTTAAACTTTAAACTTTCAAATCCTAGGATTATTGTTATGGTTATGTATAACTTTACACAAATCTTTTTAGTTTTCTATTACTCAAAATACAGGTGATTTAAATCTATTACAAGTATTTAGATAATTTTTGAAATCAAAGAGAGTTAACTCAATCAGTAGGTAAAGTTTATGATAAAAAGGTTTTTTTTTTAGAAACAGTCAAATAATAAATACAAAATATAAATTCAAGAGTTATAAAGTCAAATAATAAATACAAAATATAAATTCAAGAGTTATAAAATTGCTTGAGCCGTGTGCGATGAAAGTTGCACGCACGGTTCTTAGAGGGGGAAAGCTAGAATTGGCCTACCTATCTCAACCACAAATCGCTGCAATCATGTAAATGGTAGTATAGCGATTGAAATTTGCCCAATGCCATCAACGAAAGAAAGGTGATAGGAAACTGTTACTGATCAAAAGTCTGGTTAATAGCGGTCTTAACACTGAGGATCCAAAGGTAGCAAAATAAATTGGCCGTTAAATGCGGTCTGGTATGAATAATAAAATGATGGCTTCACTGTCTCTACAACTTGCTCAGTGAAATTGAATTACACGTGCAGATGCGTGGTGTGCCTGATGGGGGACGGGAAGACCCTAGCAACTTCTACTGTAGTTAGTCACCACGTCGATCTAGAACAATCTTTGCTAATAGTAATTAGGGATGTCGAGTGACGAAAATTGGAAGACCTTAAAGCTTTTATTGGGTTGATGTTAACCTTAATTCATAAATAGAAAAAGGGACAGCTGACTAATTGGCAGTTTGACTGGGGCGGTCGTCTTTAAAATAGTAGCAAAGTACATCCAAAGAGATTAAAAAATTTTTATCACGCGCTTATTTTTTTAATATTTTTATTTTTATTTTTATTTTATATTTATATTTATATATTTATATTTATATTTATATTTATATTTATATTGATTATGATAGGTTAAACATTACTTGCTTAGCAGTAATTAATGTCGAGATTCTACAAATTATTTTTACGGACTAAAGATATTTTCTTTTGTTAACAAATAAATATTAAAATATTCACACTAAAGGTATGCTAGAAATTGAAAGGAAATCAATTAACCAGTTTAAGGTTACGTAGGCCGTAATGGGGAAAGCATGCTTAACTGAGAGTGCCAATAAGCCAATCAGATGGGTAACCAGGGCATAGTGACCCCTTATCTTTGTATGGATTAGGTAGGGATCAATAGATAAAAGTTACGCTAGGGATAACAGGGTAATATCCGGAGAGAGTACACATTGTCTTGGATGCTTGCCACCTCGATGTCGACTCGTCCTCTCCTCGAGGAGTAAGAGCTTTGAAGGGTTCGGCTGTTCGCCGATTAAAAGGGCACGCGAGTTGGGTTTAGTACGACGTAGGGTTTATCAATCTTATTTTAAATATAAATATAAATATAAATATAAATATAAATATAAATATAAATATTAATATTAATATAAATATAAAAATAAAGATGTTTATCAAAAAAGAAAAACAGAAACAAAGACTTGCGTCGGCAAAATTTACTGTAAGCTGGAAGGACATATAATATATCAAACAGTACTTAATAATTATAGTTAAAATTTATAAGTCAGAATCTGTTTGTTAACAATAACAAAAAAGTAAGTGTATAACCAGCTGGTAATATTATATAATAATTTTTTTTTTATTTAATTACCTCAGAGACTATACGTATAATCTTTATAAATTAATTTCAGAAACCTTTTGTTAATTTTAATTTAATTTAATTTAATTTAATATAATTTAGTGTAATATAATTCGCATTCTTTTCAAACTTTAAAAATTTTACTTTAATTAGTATTAAAAAGTTTAAAGAGTGGTTTAATTACCCGCGGTTCTTATGCTTATGCTTATGCTTATTCTTATTCTTATGATTATGCTTATGCTAATGCTTATGTTTCTCCCAAAAAACTTAAACTTTCGCAAATAAAAAAATAGTTTGGAATGGAAGACATACCGAAGAGATAATTTAAAATTATAATTTATTTTAAAAATAAAGAAAGAAATAGTTCGAAATTTTGACTTAATTACTATGGAATAAATAATTCAGATATTTGAATTGTTAAATTCATTGTTATATGGGTCATCAGTCTAAAGTCAGTACGGTGACCCCTTTCAAAAATTGGTCCATTATTAGAGGGTGTTAGCTAAAAACATCATACATAATAATTATACAATTTAGATTTATCTATTAATTTACAATAACTTATTAATGATTAACAATTATATATTTAAAATTTAATAAAAACAAAAATTCTTTAATAGGGGCCGTATTTAAAAAACACTAAATGCTGAAACCTAATATAATCATATTTAAGTACTAATATGCTAATAAAGCTATAAAGTTATAATCTTAATAATATAAAATATTTATGATCAGCAAAAAAAAGAATAATTTTTCAGAGACTATACGTGTTTAGTTATATAAATGAGAAATTTAAATAATGAAAATATAGTTCCAATTAGTTATATAATATTAAAATAGAAATTAATATTTAAAGATAATATTATTAATACTAAAATAAAGCCCTATCTTCATTAGGGAAGAATAGTAAAAGGAGGCAGACCTTCTAGTACGAAAGGATCAATAGGCTGTGTTTCACTAGTGTACCAATTGTGGGATTATACAGAAGAATTGTTTATATTGATAAGATTAATTAAAACTTTGATTAGAAAGCAAATTAGTTGGAAGAGTAGTTGAATCAGGTTTCATTGATTAATCATATAATTAAGTAAATACTAACTCGGTGTTATAGTTAAATATTAAATATATGGTTCCTACTCATTTGATATAATATAATGATTTCTATGCTAGCGTGAGAAACGCGAAACATTAGAAGGCGGAAGATTTGGAGTATAACCTGCATAGTTGGGTAGCCACAAACATAATAGATAAATGCTGATGGTATATAAAGCGTGAATCTAACCTCTAGATACTAATAAATCCTCTTTGCCGTTAGAGAGGAGAGAGAATTTAATTTCTATCTTTTTTTATATAAGGATTTTTTGGAAAATTGATACCTGTATTTTTTGTTAATTCTACTTTAATTTGTTATGAAAGATACTTTAAACTTTAATCAAGTAACTTTAGTTTATTTCTTTCAAATTACTGACATTTAATTTTAAGTTGTTTACTTACTCTTGACTTGACTCTTGACTTTAGTAAATGATAGTTGTTAAATAGTTAAGATTGACATATATAAAATATATTAATGCATCTACTTTCGAATAATTTAAGGATAAGAAGAGCTCGCCCCCCCCCAAAATAGAGATTAAATTCTGTAAAAAAGAAATAGACTATTTCTTAATAGGAAGCGAATGTAGTTTAGCTTTACTAATTTTTTTAATTGACTTGATGTTTAATATTGACACAATAATTTATAATAATAAATAATAAATAATAATTAATAATTAATAATTTTAATAATAATAATAATAAATAACTAGATATAAATACATTAGATAAGGTTTTGGTTATTTATAGGATATTTAGATTTATTCTAATATTTAATATTTAATTCTTTTTTTACTTTATATTTAGATTTAGATTTTAGATTTAGATTTAGATTTAGATTTAGAATTAGATTTAGATTTATATTTAGATTTATATTTAGATTTAGATTATCTTTTTTTTTATTTTAATTTTAATTTAAATTTTTTTAAATGAGATATACTAATTTTATATTTAATGTCTTCCTTTTTCTTACTATTACTATGAATATTACTATTACTATTACTATTACTATTAATATAACTATTACTCTTACTATTACTATTACTCTGACTTAAAAGATAAAAAGTATAAAAAGTATCAAAGTATCAAAGTATCAAAGTATGAAATTTATTTATATCTTGTAAACTTATCCAAACTTATCCAAACTATTACAATTACAATTACAATTACAATTACAATTACAATTACAATTAAAAAATAACATAACATAACATAATTTATAATTAATAATTCATAATTCATAATTCATAATTCATAATTCATAATTTATAATTTATAATTAAGGCTTATAATAACAATATAAGAAGTATTATTTCAAATGGTAGAATACAAATTGGTGCGTAGCTTCCTTTGGGTGGGAGAGATAGCGTGTTCGATCCGCGCCTACCATATACTATATACTATATTTAATTTATATATTTACCAATTATTTCAGTTATATTTATATTTATATTTATATTTATATTTATATTTTAGTTAAATAATATATCTTTAATTTTAAATTTAATAAACATAATTTGTTTATTTTATGGTGCTGTGGCAGAGTGGTAATGCGGAGTACTGTTAATACTTTTATAGATGTTCAATTCCTCTCAGCGCCTTACTTATTATTTATTATTTATTATTGATTCTTTATTCTTTATTCTTGATTCTTGATTCTTTACTATTTATTACTTATTATTAATAAGTCTAAAAGTAGTAAAATTTGTATTTTTATTTATTTAATATATTTAAACTGTATTTTAAAAAATAAAATAACAAAATAAAATAAAATAACAGAAAATTAAAATAAAATAAAATAAAATAACAGAAAATTAAAATAAAATAAAATAAAATAAAATAAAATAACATAAAATAAAATAACATAAAATTAAAAAAAATAATTAGCGAACATGTTGGAATTGGTAAACAATCACCTCTTAAGATGGTGTGCCTATGGCTTGACCGTTCGACTCGGTCTGTTCGTATCTTGTTCCCCTGATAGTGTCAAACTAAATTTTTTAGTCACAGCCTTGCTTTACATATTTCATATTATATATTACATATTTATATAATAAATTTTCTTCAGCCTTACCGACTTTACTAATCTTACTAATCTGACTAATCTTACGGAACTTACGAAACTGAGGGTACTTATGGAACTTATGGAACTTATGGAACTTTCTTAAAACTTACTAAGATTAAGGATTGTGGTATTAGTATTTTTTATATGTATTTTGAATAGTTCTTAAATTAATACTTTATTTCTTAAACTTCCTAGGATTCTTAGAACTTTAATTTTTAAACTTTGTTTACTTTTACTTTTACTTTTACTTTTAACTTTTATTTTTACTTTTACTTAACTTAACTTATTTTTTATATTTATATTTTATATTTTATATTTTATATATTATTTTATATTTTATATTAATAAACAAGAGTAATCTAAAACAAATTATACGTTTCTAAATTTCCAAATTAATCATTTCAAATTATAACAAAACTTTAAATTTAAATATAACAACATTTTATTATTAAAAACTAATAATTCATAATTAATAATTAATAATTAATAACTAATCTAATAACTAAAAACTAATAACTAATAACTAAAAATTAATAATGGGGAAATCCGATAATGGTTAATCATCGGTATTTGCACTACCGCCATGATAGTTCGAATCTATCTTTCTCCAAATTTAAAACTTAAATAAAAGATTAATTAGATTTTTTGTTTCATTCGAAGAACAAACATTGTATTAAATATATACTTTTTTTAATATAATATAATATATAATAATTTATTGTATTATAATAACACAACACATAAATAAACTAACTAATAAAAAATATAATAATATATGTTTTTTTTAAAATAGTAAAATACTAAAAGAGTAAAATAGTAAAATAGTCAAATACTAAAATAGTAAAATAGTAAAATAGTAAAATAGTCAAATAGTCAAATAGTAAAATAGTAAAATAGAATTGCTACGATTTAGAGTTAAGATGGAATTGAACCATAAATTGATAGACTTTGCAGGTCTACTACAGAACCATCTGTAAACTTAACCCTTAATTTATAAAAATTTACTAGTTAATGTAATAATTTATTAAATTTATATTAACTTTGTATTGTCAACTAATTATTTATTATTTAATATTTATTATTTATTCTTTATTCTTTATTCTTTATTCTTTATTCTTTATTTTATATTCTCTATTACTATGTACTTATCTTAATAATAAACTAATGTTAACTAATAAAATTTATTTTAAGTTAAGTTTAAGAAACGTTACTACTTTTATATTTATACTGTTTAAAAACTAAGGTAATTTTCTCCTAGGACCTAACTAAAAACTATCAACTATCAACTATCAACTATAAACTATCAACTATCAACTATAAACTAGAAACTAGAAACTAGAAACTAGAAACAAGAAACTAAAATGAATATCTCCAGCTCCAATTTTGTTTTTTTAATTAAAATTAAAATTAAAATTAAAATTAAAATTATTATTATTATTATTATTATTATAATTTAAGCGCGGCCTATTATTCTTATATTCCTATATTCCTCTATTCCTAAATTCCTCTATTCCTATATTTCTATAAAAGTTATACTTAGCTAACCTTTTCTTTATCCATTTGACATAGGTATTCGTCTCTTTAGCTATTTAGAAAACTCTTTTAAGTTTCTATTTGGATTTGGATTATTAAGAGAGAAAATTGAATTTTGCTAACTTTTTTAACTTTTTAAACTTTTTTAACCATTCTACTGATCTTATATCTTATATCTTATATCTTATATCTTATGTAAAACCTAATGGACTAGTGGAGTAAGTAATAATAGTAGAATTAAAATTAGAATTAGAATTAGAATTAGAATTAGAATTAGAATTAGAATTAGAATAAGCTCACAATAACTTTTCGTATCTTCATGTTTTTTATTATTATCTTCATGTTTTTATTATTTTATAATTATCTTCATGTTTTTATTATTATTTTATATTTTGTGAACTGATTTTGTGAACTGATTTTTTCTTTTTAATTGCTTATTTATTATATATTGTATACATGTAAAAGTAGTTTAGTTCAACATATGTTTTCTATTATTAAAATAATAAATATTAATAGGAAATATTTATAATAAGTTATATTCTTAATACAAAAAGTTTATTAACAAAGCCTATGATTTAATGGTAGAATAATTTCTTGATAAGGAATTTGTAGGAGTTCAAATCTTCTTGGGCTTATTAAATTTTATAAGTTCCAGTACAATTACAATTAATCTGCACAATTAATATGCAACTACAATACAAAAACAATTATAATTATAATTATAAATAAAAATACAAATACAAGTACAAATATAATTTTAATCTGTTAATCTATTAATCTGTTAATCTGTTAATATTTTAATATGTTAATCTGTTAATCTGTTAATCTGTTAATCTGTTAATATGTTAATAAGTTAAGTTTTGGTAAATTTTTATCTAGTTATTTATTTATTTATTTATTTAGTTATTTATTTAATTATTTACTTTAATTATTTACTTAACTTAAAAAATAGTTTTTTAATTGTTCCAAGAATTATTATAATTATACTGTTAAATATTATATTTTATAATTACATTAATTACTATTAATTTAGAAAGCTCTTAAATATAAACTTTTTGTTAATAGTAAAGTAAAGTAAAAGTAAGGTAACAATAAAGTCCTAATACTTTAATAATATCAAATATAAGTATATTTGTACTGTAAATTGTTAATTTATACCTTTTTTATAGATTAATAATTATGATAAATTTATTATCTATATCTATATCTATATCTATATCTATATCTATATATAGTTTATAAAAGTTCAATATAAATATAAACAAAAGAATAATTCATTAATTAAAAAACCTTTTTTGATATTTTATCAAAGTCTAGTAAAATTATAATCTAGCTTATTATATTTCAATTATCTATATATTTAAATTATATATATATGTATTCTTATTAAACATTATACTTCAATATGTATATTTTTTATAATTAATATAAATATAATTAATATAACATTAAAAGTCCAAGTTTAAAATTAAACTTAAAGTTAAAGTTAAAGTTAAAATTAAAATTAAAGTTAAAACAAAAATACTTTAATCCTACTATCATAATATACTAATATACAACTCTTCTTTTTCAAATTAAAATTAAAATTTAAAATAAAATTAAAATTATTCACAATAACAAATAATTTATGTTAAGTTATAGTTTAGATTTTATAGTATATTCTATATATAATTATTAAGTAGACACATTTTATATTTATATTTATATTTATATTTATATTTATATTTATATTTATAGTTATATTTATAGTTATATTTATAGTAATATTAATATTATCTACAAAAGAAAGATGTAATAAACTAATAAAAAAGGTTATAAGTTATATTAGTAATTTAACGTTTTATAATAAGATATACAATATACAATATAAGATCTAAGATGATCTAAATTAAAATATCTAATATTAGCTAAATATCTAAAATTAATATATTTAAAATATGCATATAATAAAAAATTAATAACAGTAAAACAATTGAGTTTTTAAAGTTAAATGAGGATTTTAAAATCAAATTCTTTATTAAGACTTTATAATTCTTATGTTGTTGATTCCCCTCAACCAGCTAATATTTCTTATATGTGAAATTTTGGTTCTTTATTAGCACTTTGTTTAATAATTCAAATACTGAGCGGAGTATTCTTAGCAATGCATTATTCTCCTAATGTTGATTTAGCTTTTAATAGTGTAGAACATATCATGAGATCAGTAAATAATGGTTGAGTTATAAGATATACACATGCTAATGTAGCATCTTTTTTCTTTATTTGTGTTTATGCTCATGTTGCTAGAGGTATATACTATGGATCATTTAAATCTCCAAGAGTATTAGTATGAAGTATCGGTTGTATTATACTTATTTTAATGATGGCAATTGGATTTCTTGGTTACGTATTACCATATGGTCAAATGAGTTTTTGAGGTGCAACAGTTATTACTAATTTATTAAGTGCTATTCCAGTTTTTGGACAAGATATAGTAGAATTGATCTGAACCTTAAAATTATGTATTTTTATATGCTGTTCTTAACCTTAACACTAATTGAGTTGGTATAATTATAATTATAATTAAATTTATTTACTTTGCAGGGTTAGAGTCTATCGGAAAAATAAATTGAAGTAAAGTTCCATTTCCATTTCCATTTCCATTTCCATTTCCATTTCCATTTAGAGGAGTAAAGCCTACAACAAGTGAAGATAGTAAACGGTTATTGGCCATTCCTATTAGTTTCTTAGGTAAATTAGCGGGAATAATAGATGGAAATTGTGACGGTTATATTTTATTGAGATTGAGATTGAAATTGATATTTATATTGATATTGATATTGATATTGAGAGTAGTGGCAAGTGATTATTTACGAAAATTTGCTTCTATTTCTTTATTAATAACATTAATACACACGGACTGTGACTTTTACTTTTATTCTTAATTACCACTTCTAATATTAATCAAAGATACATTAGGTATAGGTAGAATTGTAGGTCTTTACAAAAACCCTAAAGGCGAAGATACTATAAGTCTTATTTTCAATAAAACGGTTTCAAATTACTCCTAAGATTATTTAAAGAAGAACTGCAATAATAATAGGAATGACTCACCTATGTAACTAAAAAGGTATATAATTATATTGGTTGAATTCAAATTATATAGTACATAACCATTGGACAATTAAAAAAATTACCTTTATGCTTAAACACCTTAATTATATATTAGTACTTACTAATTATCAAATTACCATTTCTTCCTTAATTAATATAAATATAAATATAAATATAAATATAAATATAAAAAAGGGAAGATCATCCTGCCCTCCTAGGACTATTTAATTTCCTCCTAGGATTATTATTATTAATTTCCAATTTGGAGCCGAGGACAAAAATTGACATCTAGCAAGTAAAAATCTTTATGTATCAGGTAATAAGCAGTAGAACTTAAACTATTCAACGATTTTAAGGTAAACTAATTTAATTAGAAGATAAAATCTATATTTTTCTTTCGCGGATGCTTTGGATTAGTTCCCTTTTTTCTAAAGTTATTTTATCCAGCTTTTTTTTTCTTTTTCTTCTCCTGCCAATTTGGAGCCAAGGTTAATAGTGCTAGTTGGCTCTCTACCTAATCTAATTTAGCATCGTTTTTATTAGTTCCATTCTATGGACCGTCTGACCTAATAAAATAAGGAGTCTAAGGCCAAGGCCAAGGCCAAGGAGAGTGTTTCTATTTATTTAACGTTAACCTAAGGGATTTTCTAAGAAAGATTTAATATGGAGGTGGTTTTTCTGTTTCAAATGCCACACTAAATAGATTTTTTTCTTTACATTTCTTATTACCCTTTTTATTAGCTGCATTAGCATTAGCCCATCTTATTGCTTTACATATGCATGGAAGTAATAATCCTAATGGTATAGGAGCCAATGGAGATAGATATCCTATGCATCCTTATTTTACATTTAAAGATTTAGTAACAATATTTTTCTTTTTACTTTCTTTATCTGTTATTGTATTTTATTATCCAAATTTATTAGGTCATTCTGATAATTATATTCCGGCTAATCCTATGAGTACACCTGCATCAATTGTACCTGAATGGTATTTTTAATTTTAATTTATATTATTTATTTTTATATTAATATTTATATTTATATTTATATTTATATTTATTTATATGCCATTTAAAAATTATGCTCTAAGCTGAAAAGTTTATTTAAATTATTGTAAACTACTTAATTATAATTATAAGTTCTAATGTCTACAATACTTAATTATCAGCTACACTAAATACTAAATAATAGTGTTCAGAGGCTACAACATAAAACGTTATACGTAAAGATATAGTCCAAAAATCAATTTATTCTTATAAATATTAAATATTTATTATTATTATTATTATTATTATTATTATTTTTATTATTATTATTATTATTATTATTATTATTATATTCTCAAGTAAACTTTTGTTTATATAGTATTATTATTATAATTATTTGCACAAATTATCAATTAAAGATTAAAAAAAGGAAGTTTTTTCTAACACAATAATCAATAATCAGAATTTATAATCCTAACACAAGATGATATAAAACTAATATAATCGTTTAAAATGTTATGCTTATGCTTATGCTTATTCTTATGCTTATGCTTATGCTTATGCTTATGCTTATGAAATGTTAGTAACAAATTGAAATTTAAATTAAAATTTAGACAAATAACGTTTCGATCTATTACAGTTATAAATAAAAGTTACAAATTAGGTATTAAATAATTAAATAATTAAAAAATTAAATAATTAAATAATTAAATAATAACATAATTAAATAATTAAATAATTAAAGAATAACAGAATAAATTTCTTTTTGATTTATTACCATTTTATGCAATTTTAAGATCAATCCCTAACAAATTAATTGGTGTGATTGCTATGTTTGGTAGTTTACTGATATTATTAATTTTACCTTTGGTAGATCTTTCTAGAGTAAGAGGAAATCAATTTAGACCAATAATGAAAATAGCTTTCTGATTTTTTGTTGTTAACTTCTTAATTTTATTCTGAATTGGACAAGAACACCCAGAATCACCTTACATAGAAATAGGTCAAATATCAACAGCTTTTTATTTTGTTTGGTTCCTATTTTTAGTTCCTGTTATCGGTTTATCAGAAAATTCATTAATGGATGCAGCAACAGAATAATATATATCTAACAATTATCAATTATCAATTATCAATTTTAAATTATAAATTATCAATTATCAATTATCAATTATCAATTATCAATTATCAAGTATAAATTATAAATTATCAATTATCAATTATAATACCTTTTTTTTATACATAATAACCCCTATCTCATTCTTGAATTCTCTAATTCTCTAATTCTCTAATTCTCTAATTCTCTTTACAAAACTTAGTTATAATATTATTATATTAACCTTAATAGTTTGATTAGGTGATTAGGTCTATAGGACTGTTTTTTAAATTGTTGTTATTGTTTTATTTTTATAACTTTATAACTTTATATTTAAAATTTAAGATTTAAGAATTAACATTTTAGATTTAAGATTTAAGAAAAAAGAAATAATAAGCTATTAAAAACCTTTTAAAAGAAGATATTAATTAATTAAATTTTTATAATTATAATTATAATTATAATTAGCCTCGGTTGCTTAGTGGTCAAAGCGCTAATCTGAAGAATTAGAGATGGGAGTTCAATTCTCTCTCAAGGCAATGTATTAAATGATTTTCTTTTTAACATTTTATTTCTGAATACTGAATACTGAATACTTAATACTGAATACTGAATACTGAATACTGAATACTGAATACTGAATATTATTTTTATTATTATTCTTACTATTACTATTACTATTACTATAACTATTATTGTTATTGTTATTGTTACTGTTACTGTTACTTTCTCAAATTATTTTAAAGTTAAACCTTTTTGAAATAACTATAAAATATAATAAGTGGATAATCAAATATTTATTTTAATAATTTTAAATCTATTTTTGAATAAGGATTAAGTAAGATAATAACATAATTTTTACAAATGATTTGTTAAATTAAAACATAGTATAATAGTTTTTTATAAATTTAAATTTAAATAAGAGAGAGCCGAAATAGTTTAATTGGTTAAAATCAATTCCTTGTAAGATTTAGATAGAGGATCGTTCCCTCTTTTCGGCAAATAACAAAACATAATATATTTATTATAAATTATAAATTCTAAATTCTAAATTCTAAATTAAAAATTCTAAATTCTAAATTCTAAATTCTAAATTCTAATAACAATATCAAATATAAAATAAATTATTTATTCATGTTCATTTTTATTTTTATTATTCTTTTTATTCTTTTTATTATTTTTATTTTTGTGAACTTATTTTTTTATTTTTATCACGCGATTCTTTATTCTTTCGCTAACAATTATATTATTTTTAATAATTTTAATACTAACACAAACACAAATACAAACACAACACACATTTTACAGAAATAGAAAAAGATTTTTTATAATAATAATCAAATATCTTACAACAGCTCTTAAAATTAAAATACCCAAATAGAAGTAATATAGAAGTAATATCGTAAATTAGGGTTTGGTGGACTAATCTTAACTGCTTAACTGCTTAACTGCTTAACCTTAACTATATTTCTTTAAAAATTAAAAATAAAAATCCAAGTGTACTCATTAGTCTAAACTATTAATATAACTATAACTATTACTATTAAACTAAAATTTTATTTTCTCCTTTCGTAAAGTATTCTTATATTATTTAATTCTTTAATTCTTTAATTCTTTAATTATTTAATTCTGTTATTATTTAATTATTTAATTCTTTAATTCTTTAATTCTTTAATTCTTAAATTCTTTAATTCTTTAATATAAAAAAAGGATTTACAAATATTTAAAAGTCTATTTAAATTATTAAAAGTTTCTTTTTGTATTTACCATTTTAAAAGTAGATAAATAGTAATAGATAATGTATTTGATTTGGCAATAATAATAATAATAATAATAATATTACTAAAATAAATCACCTTAATTTTAACAACTTTACTTTATATAATGTATATATGTTATAAATCTAAGACTGAAGACTGTAGCATAATTTGGTAATGCATTCTGCTCATAATAGAAGGGTTTTGGGTTCGATTCCCAACGGTCTTAACTATCATTAACAAGTAAAATATATAATCTAAAATAAGCACTTATGTTTTAACATTATTTATATTATTGTTAGTTATATTTATATTTATATTTATATTTATATTTATATTCATATAAGATAAATTTCTAAAAAAAACTGTCAATTTAAGCTAATTAGAGTATAACATTATTGTTTCAATATCCAGAGCGACAACGACAATATTCCTATAAAAATAACGTCCAACATATCTTAAATTATAAAATCTAATATTAAGTTAATATTTGTTAATCTTTTTCTTAGAGGATATTAATATGAAAATGTGACTATTACTAATTCTAATTAATAGATTCATTACTAATTACGAACTTAATTACTAAGACTTGTAGTTGGAGTTGGAGTTGTAGTTTTAGATTTATAAGAGATATTTCATTATTTATAAAAATAAAAATAAAATCAAAATAATAATAATAATTATAATAATAATAATAATAAAAATAATAATAATAATTTAAAAGGGCATTTGGTCGAGTCTGGTTTAAGGCGCCTATCTTGAAAATAGGTACTCCAAAAGAGTCGTGAGTTCGAATCTCACAGTGCCTGTATAAAATACTAATTTTTAATAAATTATAGTTTTAGTTCTAGTTTTAGTTCTAGTTCTAGTTCTAGTTCTAGTTATAGTTCTAGATTAAATAAAATCATTTAGATTTAGATAGTACAGTTTAATATACAATTTTTAAATACTTTTTTTTTTCTTTTTCTTTTTCTGATTCTGATAGTAATAAAAAATATATATATACATAAATTATAAATTATAAATAATAAATAATAAAATTATAAATTATAAAGTGAAGTAATGAGATAGTTAAAATTACTAAATATTAAATTAAATGAATATATTAATAATATTTTTAGTTATATTATTTTTAATTATAAATCCCTATTATGTTCTGGTTTATTTACTTATATTACTAATTAAATATATTTTTCTTCTTAGTTTTTAGTTCTTAGTTCTTAAAATTAGTTCTTAGATTATAAGTAGTTCAGTTTAACATATATATATGTATATTTCATTAACCATTAACAAATATTTGTGTAAGTTTAACATATATAATATAATATATTATAATAATAATAATAGTTTAGTTTAATATATATTTAATTAAAATTAACAATTTACAATTAACAATTAACAATTAACATTTAACAATTAACAATTAACAATTAACAATTAACAATTAACAATTAAATTAAATGTATTACATAAAATAGTGAATATAGAATATAATATAATATGACAATTTAATTTATCTAAATTTATATAACATAACTTAATAAACCTACTGGATTAGTATATTAGTATTAGTATATTAGTATCTGAGTATCTTAATATCTTAGTATATTAGTATCTTAATATATTAGTATCTGAGTATCTGAGTATCTGAGTATATTAGTATCTGAGTATATTATTATATTATAATATTATTATATTATTATATTAGTATATTAGTATATGAGTATATGAGTATGATAGGTGTACTATAACTATAACTATAACTATAACTATAACTATAACTATAACTATAAGTATTACTATAACTATAACTATAATTATTATTATAAGTATTGCTATAACTATTACTATAACTATAAGTATTACTATAACTATATTATTGCAAACAAAAGTCTTTTATATTATTATTCTTATTTTTATTCTTATTTTTATTATTCTTATTCTTATTGTTATTCTTATTGTTATTCTTATTCTTTAACTATGGTTCCAAGGTTATTTTAGTTAATAAGTTTAATAAATTCTAATTATTAAATTTTTAATATTCATTCTTATTCTTATTCTAAATATTTTACATTCTTTAATTAAATTTAGGATATTATTCATAAAACAATTATTATCTTAATATCTGAATATCTTAATATCTGAATATCTTAATATCTGAATATCTTAATATCTTAATATCTTAATATCTTAATATCTTAATATCTGAATACTACCTAATTTGTTATTTATCTTGACAAATAATAAATAATAAAATAAATAACACATAAAGAGTAGTTCGTTTATATTTATATTTCTTTTTATGTTTATGATTATGATTATGATAAAGAGTATTTCGTTTATATTTATGATATATGATAAAGAGTATTTCGTTTATGTTTATGATATATGATAAAGAGTATTTCGTTTATGTTTATGTTTATGTTTATGTTTATGATTATGATAAAGAGTCAGAAGTAAGAGTAAGAGTAAATCTGTTATGGTTATGATAAAGGCTTACTATTAAAAATTTAAAAATAAATGTAAACTGTAACCAATTTTCACAATAAAATTCAATACTATTTAATAACATCTACAAAAATATAAGTCTATATTAAAATAATAAAATAAAATCTAATCTTAATCTTAATCTTAATCTTAATGTTAATCTTATTCTTATTATTATTCTTATTCTTATTCTTATTCTTATTCTTATTCTTAATCTTAATCTTATTATTATTAATCGATTTATTATTGGTTAATTGATTATAATAATTATTGTTTAGAATTAGAACACTTAAATATTTAAATTTACTTCATATACGTTAGAAATTTAGATTTCATAATTAATTAATATTTATGAATTACTTAATCCACAAAAAGGATTTAAAGTATTTAAAGAATTTAAAGAATTAACAGAATTAACAGAATTAACAGAATTAAAAGAATTAATTGTTCACTTTTTATTAGTTATTAGTTATTAGTTATTAATTATTAGTTATTAGTTATTAGTTATTAGTTATTAGTTATTAGTCAGTTATTAGAAAATATGAAATTAAACTTTTTTTTTTACTTTAACTTTAACTTTAATTTTAACTTTAATTTTAACTTTTACTTTAAATTTAACTTTAACAAAGTCGTATACTAAAGTTTCCTAACTAATCTAACCAAATTTCGATCAATTATTGACAATTATTTATAATTATTTATAATTATTGATATAAGTCACATATATTATTTATTAACTAAATTATCTTCAGTAGATCTTAATATTATTTATATATTTTTATAATCTTTTTATAATAATCAATATCAATATCAATATCAATATCAATAAATACATTACTACGACCTTTAAAAAAGTAACAAGAGTAACAAAAATAATCTATATATATATCTATATCTCTATCTATATCTATATCTGTATCTATATCTATATCTATATCTATACAAAATAACAAGAAAGTTAATAAATTAATTATATTTATATTTTATATTTATATTTATATTTATATTTATATTTATATTCATAGTTATATTTATATTTATATTTAGTTTAGATTATTCCTATTACAATTACAATTATAATTACAATTACAATTAAAGAACAGTACTTGTATCTTAGATCTTATATCTTATATGTTATATGTTATATGTTATATCTTATATCTTATATCTTATATGTTATATGTTATATCTTATATCTGATATTTGATATCTTAAATGTTATATCTTATAAATTATAAATTATAAATAAAAACTTACATCTTCTAAATTATTTATTAAGTATTAAGATTGATTATTAACTGATAGCAAATTTATTCGTTTCTAAATTTTAAATAATAGTAGAAATTACTGTTTTTTAATATACTTAATCTTTAATTCTTGATATTTTATCTTGACTGTATAAATTTATAAGTATACAGTGTTCATAACTATACTATATCTTATTTAAAATAAATGGATATTTTATCTTATGAATTAATTTAATAAAAAATAATAAATAATAACAAATAAAAAAAAGTGATAAACAATAATTTGATGTTAAATATTTCAGAATTACTTCTGGGATTAGTAGATGTTTTGACTATTTTATTACCTATACTATTATCTGTTGCATTTATGACAATTATAGAAAGAAAAGCTTTGAGTTCATTTCAAAGACGAAGGGGGCCAAATACAGTAGGATGATATGGAGTTTTACAACCATGATTATTTATAATATAACAATTAAATAATAAAATAAATTAAATTAAATTATAACATTAGAGTGGCACATTATGTTCTTTATCCTTTAAACCAATAAACAATAAACAATAACCAATAAACAATAAACAATAAACAATAACCAATAACCAATAACTTTAGCGTAATCTAGCGAATTCTATCTTACTGTTAGTGTAAGTTTAAGTTTAAGTTAAGTTTAAGTTTAAGTTTAAGTTAAGTTTAAGTTGAAGTTTAAGTTTAAGTTTAAGAAAACTTTTATATTTATATTTATATTTAATATATTTATATTGATATTTATATTTATATTTATATTTATATTTATATTTAAATTTAGATTTATAAAGGAAAGAAATAAAAGTGAGAAAATAAGATTATATGCTGGAAAAAAACTATTAATATTAATATTTATATTACCATTTATAAATTAATATTGCTTTATATTTTTAAACAAGTAATAAAGTTTAGTTAGAGTTAACACAATTACATTTAAATTTAAATTTAACCAGCAGACCTTCACATTTAGGTCTCAAAGATCAGTTAATCTTACGTATATTATTATCATTTTACTTTAATATTTTACTTTAATATTTTACTTTAATATGTACCATTTAACATATTACGTATTTATTTATTATTATTAAAATTCAGTATAATAAACAAATAATAGCGATTATATGATCTAGTAGTTAGATTAAACATTAAACATTAAACATTCTGTTATTTAATAATTATAATAATCTTTCCTATTTCTAAATTCTAAACCATTTAATTAATAATAAAACTAATATTAAATCTTCAACAATATGTAAACTATAATTTATGTTTAATTTGCTAATAGTCGCTGATGCATTAAAATTAATTCTTAAAGAAACAGTAATTCCATCACAAGCGAATAAAGTTTTATTTTATTTAGCACCTGTATCTACTTTAGTATTTAGCTTATTAGGTTGATATTAAAATAAAAGGATTTTAATTTGAATTTTCCCAGTCACAATCAAAGTAACAATCCTGGCCTAATTAAACTCTCACTATATGCTAGAAAATATTCATTTTATTATTCTTATTCTTTTTAAATTATCTTTAAGTTTAAATTATCAACTAGCAGGCTAACTTTTAGCCTCAGAGACTATACGTGATTTTGCATTTTATGTTTTTATAATATTTATAATATTTATAAGATTTATAAGATTTATAAGACATAGTCCCTACTTACAATTAATGTTTATCAATTTTAAAATAAATTTAATTTCTCTTATGCTTATGCTTATAATTATGCTTTATTCTTTATGCTTTATGCTTATATTTATGCTTATGCTTATGAATTAATTAACTATAAAATAAATAGTAAAGGTTATTTAACATATCTGATCTAGCATCAGAATCATAATCAGAATAAATACAAAATTTTTAGCTACTTTAATTTTTAATTTTAGATTTTAGATTTTATATTTTATATTTTATATTTTAGATTTTAGAATTTAGATTTTAGATTTTAGATTTTAAATAAAATATTAGAAAATTGATAAGAAATTAAAAAGTTGTTGTGGGGTATTATACCTTTTGGTCAAGGTTTAGCTATTACAGATTTTTCAATGGGAATTTTATATACTGTAGCATTATCATCTTTAGGTGTTTATGGAATATTATTTGCAGGTTGATCTTCAAATTCTAAATATTCTTTATTAGGTTCTTTAAGATCTAGTGCTGCTATGATTAGTTATGAATTAATTTTAAGTGCAGCAATTCTAATAATTATTTTATTAACTGGAACATTTAATTTTACATTAATAATAGAAAGTCAACAATCTATATGATTTATAATACCATTATTACCGGTATTTATATTTTTTTTTATTTCTATTTTAGCTGAAACATCTAGAACACCTTTTGATCTTCAAGAAGCTGAATCAGAATTAGTATCAGGATTTATGACTGAACATAGTGCTGTACCTTTTGTATTTTTCTTCTTAGGTGAATATAGTTCAATTGTATTATTTAGTTGTATTTCTGCAATATTATTCTTAGGTGGTTATAATATGCCTGAATTATTTGTTAATAATAGTTTTTTAAATATTCAATCAATAATTTTAGGACTAAAAACTTGTATATTCTGTTTTTTATTTGTATTATTTAGAGCTACTTTACCAAGATTAAGATGAGATCAACTTATGGATTTATGTTGATTATATTTATTGCCAGTCGCAGTAGCTTTCATTATTTTAGTTCCAAGTATTTTAGTAGCATTTGATATAGCACCTTATTAATTTTTATTTATATTTTTATTTTAACACATTAACACTGTTAATTCTCTAAATATACATAATAAGAGTTAAAGTACTAGGATTATTATTCTTATTATTATTCTGATTATTATTCTTACTATTTAAAGAATATAATAATATGATTTTTAAACTTAATATTACTAATTACTATTACTATTGCTATTACTATTAATATGACTATTACTATTAATATGAATATTACTCTAAATTGGACTATGACTATTTCTCTAAGTCTAAGAAGTCTAAGACTGAATCTAAGTCTAACTCTAACTAATTTACAATACAAAAGGTTTTTGAAATTAAAAATAAAAAAAAAAACATTTGAACAAGCAACTTATTGAATTACTCCAAGGAGTGTTATTTGCAACAACATAAAAAACAAATAAAAATAAAATTAACAAAAAAAAAAATAAATATAAATATAAATATAAATAAGCATAAATATAAAATATAAATCTAAAATATAAAATCTAAAATATAAATCTAAAATATAAAATCTAAAATAAATAAATCTCTAAATAGCAAGAATAATAATCCTAGGATTATTTAATCTAAGAATCTAAGCAAGAATCCTATGCTTAACCTTAACCTTAACCTTAACCTTAACCTTAACAATTCTATAATTCTATAACAATTTCAGCTAAGCTCTATGCTTAAAGAAATAAATTAAATAAAATTAAATAAAATTAAATTAAATTAAATTAAATTAAATAAAATTATTCAAATATAACTATTAAGTTTTAATTATATTATGATTATTTACATAATATTTACTTTTTATCTATTATCTATAATCTATTATCTATAATTAGAATAAGAATTAAATTAATTATACTAAATAAATTATAATCTTTTATATACATATCACTTCTCTTAACTTTATCTTTATCCTTATACTTATCCTTATCTTTATCATTATACTAATCCTAATCTTTATGCTTATCTTTATCTTTATCTTTATCTTTATATTTATCTTTATCTTAATCTTAATCTTAATCTTAATCTTAATATTTATGCTTATCTTTATCCTTAATTTATTAATTTATGAATTTATTAATTTATTAATTTATTAATTTATTAATTTATTAATTTATGAATTTATTAATTTTCCATTATTATTTATAACAGTTCCAACTTACAACTTACAACATACAACATACAACATACAACATACAACATACAACATACAAAATACAACATACAACAATAAAAAAAAAGTTTTCTTAAAATCTATATGTATATTAGTTTAAATTTACAATTAACGGTGATTCAGTCCTTTATCTTCTTTAAATTAATTAATATCTAAATATATAAATCTATAAATATATAAATATATAAATATAAAAATATATAAATATATACAAAATCCTCACACAAGATAATTGTAGTTTAGTGTATTTTTCTTATTCTGATAACTTAAAACTTAAAACTGATAACTTAAAACTGATAACTTAAAACTTAAAACTGAAAACTTAAAACTGATAACTGAAAACTGAAAACTGATAATTGATAATAGATAAAAGATCATAGATAAAAGATAACAGATCATTGATAAAAGATCATTGATAATTGATAACTGATAAGAAAAAGGTTTATAAATTATAAAAATAAATTAAAATTAAGGAAATAAAAAGGATATAAGTATTATTAGCAATAATAAAAATATTAAGCTTAGATATAACAAAAATAGAATAAGAAATATTACAAAAATCAAATACAAAACAAAGATAAACTATGTTGATATTACTACTCCTTGTTCCTATTTTAGGTTGTTGTTTATTAATACCGATTAATGAAGAATCTTCTGAAAATAAAGTAAAAATAAAAAATATAGGAATAAGCACATCTCTAATAAATTTTATACTTTCAATTTATTTATGATTAAATTTTGATTCTAGTTCTACTCATTATCAATTTGTTTATGAATTTAATAACTTAAGTTTTTTAGATTTTAATATTGGAGTTGATGGTATATCCTTATATTTTGTTTTATTAACAACATTTATAACTCCTATAGCTCTATTATCTAATTATACAAATATAGATAAGAATATAAAATATTATTTAATATCTTTTTTATTATTAGAAACATTACAAATATTTACTTTTGTTTCATTAGATTTATTATTATTTTATATATTTTTTGAAAGTGTTTTACCTATTTTATTTATTATAATAATTATATATGGATCAGGTAAAGATAAAACGAGATCTGCTTTATTATTATTTTTATATACTTTATTTGGAAGTTTACCAATGTTATTATCAATATTAAGTATTCAAAGTATAATAGGATCTACTGATTATTTATTATTAAGTTTAGTAGATATCAATTTAGAATCACAAAAATTACTGTGATTAGGATTTTTTATAGCTTTTGCAATTAAAACACCACTATGACCATTATCTATCTGATTACCTAAAGCACATGCAGATTCACCTCTTGCTGGTTCTATAATCTTAGCAGGAACAATACTTAAATTAGCTTCTTATGGGATGTTAAGAATTTTATTAACTTATTTACCAGATGCTTCTAATTATTTTTCACCTATGGTACAAATGGTAGCAGTTACAAGTTTGATATATGCTAGCTTATCTACTATTTTACAACAAGATACTAAAAAATTAATTGCTTATTCATCAATTACACATATGGCTATCGTTGTATTAGGTATATTCTCTAATAATATCATAGGTATTGAAGGTGCTATATTATTATCTATAGCCCATGGATTTGTTAGTCCAGCACTATTTATATGTGTAGGAGGTATTATATATGATAGAACGGGTACAAGACTTATTAAACAACTTAAAGGTTTAGTACTATATATGCCTATGTTTACTATATTATTTTTTATTTTTAGTTTAGCAAATATGGCGACACCATTAACATTGAATTTCTTAGGGGAACAAATGAGTTTAATTGGAATTTGATCAATAAATCCTATAATCTCTATCCTTGGAGGTACAGGAATTGTTTTAAGTGCTTGCTATACAATATTTTTATATAATAGAATTTCTTATGGTGCTTATTCTCCTCATTTAAAACCATTAACTGATATTTCAAGAATAGAATTTATAAGTTTAATTACTTTATTAATACCTACTTTACTATTTGGTATATATCCCAATTTAATATTAGATACATTACATGCTTCTGTAACACAATTATTATATACAATCAGTTTAACCCCCATACAATTTAATTCAAATTCAGAATTAATAAATTTATTAACTATCTTTATGCCAATTATAGTTCCTAAACCTAAGACTAAGATTAAATATAAATATATAGTACAACAAAATACATCAATTACAAAATCTAATTCTAAAAATAATCAATTTAATAATAAGCTTATAACTAATACTTTGAAGCCTGTAAAATCTAACACAGCAATTGTAGCTTGAGGATCAAATTTAAGTTTAACAATAGGTTATCCTTTCTTTAATAATATTGTAAGAAATATGATTAAATTACCTTATTATCAATTTTCTGTAATGATTGGTATATTATTAGCAGATGCGAAATTACAAATATCAGGTAAAAATTTAATAGATTTTACAAGTTCAAAGAGAAATGCATTATTAACTTTTTCTCAATCTTATAAAAAATTTGAGTATTTTATGTTTATATTTAATAGTTTATCACATTATTGTTCAAGATTTCCTATTTTTGAAAAAAATAAATTCTTTAAAACTAATTATAACAGTTTTGAGTCTTTAAGATTTAATACAAGAACTTTACCTTGTTTAACAGAATTATATAAATTATTTTATGTTATTTCTAGTTTTAATCCTACAGGAATGAAAGGAGTTCCAACTAATATATTTCATTTACTTACTCCTATTGCATTAGCCCATTGAATCATGGGAGCAGGTTTAAGAAGAGGTAATGGTTTAATTTTATGTACAGATGATTTTTCTATTCAAGATGTTGTATTATTAATTAATATTTTAATTATTAGATATAATCTAAAATGTACTATTCATAAATATAGACCAGGTAAATACAGAATTTATATATCAAGTAAATCTATGACTAACTTAGTTTCTATTGTTAAACCCCACATGATGCCTAGTACTAGTATGTTAAATAAACTGAATATAAAGAATTAAACTTATACTTTTTATACTTTAACTTTAAATAAATTTATTTTTATTTTTATTTTTATTTTTATTTTTATTTTTATTTTTATTTTTATTTTTATATACAATCAATTTAACAATAACCCCTATATTACTAGTTTATATTATAATTATTACTAGTTTATATTATAATTATTACTAGTTTATATTATTTTTATATACAATCAATTTAACAATAACAAGAACAAGAACAAGAACAAGAAAAAAAACAAGAACAAAAACAATAACAATAACAATAACAATAACAATAACCCCTATCTTAATAGTTTATATAATAATTATAAGTATTTTATATTTAGATTATAATAACTTGTTAGTTTATTTTTAATTTTAATTTTAATTGTTAATTTTTAATTGTTAATTTTAATTGTTAATTGTTAATTTTAATTTTAATTTTTATATACAATCAATTTAACAATAACCCCTATCTTAATAGTTTATATTATAATAACTTGTTAGTTTATTTTTAATTGTTAATTTTGTAATTTTTAATTTTTAATTTTTAATTTTTAATTTTTAATTTTTAATTTTAGTTTATAATATATTAATTTTAATTTTAATCTTATCTAATGATCAACATAAAAAAAGAAAACTAAGAATCCATTAATAGTAGAAATAAAGAATACTTTTAAACTAAATCTATATCTATATCTCTATCTATATCTCTATCTCTATCTCTATCTATATCTATATCTATATTTAACCTATATTTAAGTATAGGATAGCTTTAAATTTTAAATTTATATTTATTTTTATATTTATATTTATATTTATATTTATATTTATATTTATATTTATATTTATTTATTTTTAATAATATCTAATATTTTATATATAATATTTAATATATAGATTTTATAAACTAAAACTATAAATATTAGTTGTATGTATTGTATTTAGTATTTAGTATTTAGTATTTAGTATTGAGTATTTAGTATTTAGTACTTAGTTTTTAGTATTTAGTATTTAGTACTTAGTATTTCGTTTTTAGTATTTAGTACTTAGTATTTAGTATTTTTGTTTTTGATTATTATAATGAATTATATTGTTTATACTTAATATAAAGTGTTATTCCTGATTACTTATTAATTATTAATTATTAATTATTACTTATTACTTATTACTTATTAATTATTACTTATTACTTATTACTTATTACTTATTATTTATTACTTATTACTTAAAAAGTATTACTTATTACTTATTAATTATTATTTATTACTTATTACTTATTACTTATTAGTTATTATAAATAAGTGTGCAAACCTACAAGATTATATATAAAAAATACAAATTTTAAAAATAAAGAATTTTAATGATGGTATGTTATTATCTATTATCCATTATCTATTAGCTATTAGCTATTAGCTATTATCTATTAGCTATACAATATTACAATTACAATTACAATATAACAGAAAAGTATTATTTAAATCTTAAACTTACAACTTACAACTTACAACTTAAAACTTACAAACTTAAACTTAATCTTAATCTTAATTTTAAACTTAAAAGGGAGTAATAAATAACTTGAGATAATTTTACTGATTTTAAGTATTAATCGCTTTACTTATCTGAAACTAACAATGGTAGTATAAATCAAAGCACGCAAACTCAAATACCTTATAAAAAAAAAATGAACATATTAAACCTGATGTACATATTAGACATGATGTGATATTTTTATCCATTGGTATTATTGTTTCATCTGATATGTATTTATTTATTTAAGGTGTTAACAAAATTAATAATAAGAATAAAATTATTAAATAATCCAGGTTTAAGATTTTCTTCTACTCCTTGGGAACGGGTACCGAATATATTTTTTAATTTTATTGAAAATGAAAATAAATTTTCTATATTATTTTGATTAAGATTTATATCATTTATTCTAGGATTAATAGGGTTTATTATTATAATGATCAATTATGAATATGTTATACCAGATTACATTTTGATTTGAGCTAGAATTTCTGCACTTAGCTATTATTTTTTATTTATAGGTATTACATATAGAAAGATGGAATATTTAAGAAAAGAATATTCTTTACTAGTGAAGTGATGATGACGATGATGATAATATAATATAATATAATATAATATAATATCATATAATATAATATATAATAAAATATAATATCTATTTAACCCCCTTCATATTACTCTACTGTACATTGATTCTTAAGCTTAAGTTTTGTTGATATCTCTATAATCCCTCCACATTACTGCAAGTTTCAGTTTACTAAATCGCACATTGAATTGGATATCTCTATAAGCCCTGCACATTTAAATTTAAATGTCCCCGATTTTTACGCTTATTACGCTTATTACGCTTATTACGCTTATTAGATCAAAGAACAAAAAAGAAGTTTTCCAAGAAAGCAAAATAAACAATAACAATAACAATAACAAGAACAAGAACAATAAAGAAAAAAAACAATAAAAAGAACAAGAACAATAAGTCAATTGAAGCAATAAAATAGGTATAAAAACAAACGGATTCGGATTCGGATTCGGATTCGGATTCGGATTCGGATTCGGATTCTGATTTTAATTATTATTATTATTTTCTGCCTTGATTATTATTTTTATAATTTCTTTTTAAATAACAAATTAAGAAGTTAGAATAAGAGTTCAATTGAGAGTAATATTAAGAGTGAATAATAAGAGTTAGAGTAATATTCAGAGTTAGAGTCCTAGGATTCTTATTATTATTCTTTTTATTAATGTTACGATTATTGTTTTCTCAATTTCAATTTCAATTTCAATTTCAATTTCAATTTCAATTAAATTATTATTCTTACTAAATTGCTTTCTAAATTGCTTTCTATTTCTAAATTGCTTTCTAAATTGCTTTCTAAATTGCTTTCTAAATAACCAACGGTTTCTAAACAAAAATTAATTTAAGATTAAGAATAAGAACACTTTTGGAAATCTTTTTTTGTGAATTAACACTGGTATTCCAGGATTATTATTATTAAAGTAATATTATAGTTTAATTTAATCATATGATAATAAATAAATAGATAAATAAAATAATTAAAAGCAGTATTGCTAATTTCATAAACTAATCAAGTAATAAATAAACCTTAAAAATACTTATATGAAAATTCAAATTCAAATTCAAATTCAAATTCAAATTCAAATTAAAGAGCGTAGTATAATTGGTTAGTATAAGGATCTCCAAAATCTTCAGTAGGTGTTCGAGTCACCTCGCTCTTGCTATGATATTTTTTATTTTAATAATAATCCTAGTATATCAAGATTTTTTTATTTTAATGCTATTATTTTGTTTATTTTTATTCTTATTCTTATTCTTATTCTTATTCTTATTCTTATTCTTATTCTTATTATTATTGTTATTCTAAACCTCTTTTTATTCTTATTCCTTATTCTTATTGTTATTGCCCCTTGATTGTTATTATTATTATAATTGTTATTGCTATTGCTATTCTTAACACTTAACACTTAACAGAGAAAAATAATCAATAATCCTAACAGATAAATATTGCTATTCTTATAACTTATAAATATTCATATTGAAAAAACATATTACATAAATAGTTTATATAATCTAATTTTGTAATAATATTCAATTAAATTAAATATATATATAAATCTTATAATTATTTATATTTATATTTAGACAAGTTTAATATATGAATAGATGTCTCTTTAGCTTTAGAGGGCCCTTAGCTTAAATGGTAGAGTACCTAATTGTCAATTAGGGTGGTCCCAGTTCGAATCTGGCAGGGCTCGATAATTACTTATAAATTTTAATTTTAATTTTAATTGTTATTTGTTAATTGTTAATTGTTAATTGTTAATTGTTAATTATTAATTGTTAATTTTAATTCAATTTAAACTAAATTATAAAGTACAGTTTTAAAATATACATTTAATATTTTTATCTTATTTATATTTAATATTTTATATTTTTATATTTATATTTATAATTATATTTATATTGTTTTTATATTAATATTTATAGTTATAGTTATAGTTATAGTTATAGTTATATTTATATTTAATATTTTAATATTTATATTTATAATTTATTAAAGGTATTTAAAGGTAAGATGATAATTAATTATTATTATTATTATTAGTATTATTATTATTATGATTCTAAAACTAAAAATGCTGTTAAATTCTTAATCTAAAAATAAAAATAAAAATCATTTTAAAAGAGGTTAATTGAATTTCTGATAATTTATATCAACAGTTCAATTAGTTAAAGTAAAAAAAAATCAAATTTCTATATTTAATAAATATCTCATTTTAAAGCGAGATAGTGTAACGGCGGCACAATAGTCTCATGAACTGTTAGTTGTGGTTCAATTCCCCAACTCGCTAATATTTAAATAAATAAATAAATAAATAAATAGTATAAATAAATAAATAAATAGTATAAATAAATAAATAAATATATAAATAAATAAATAAATCAATAAATAAATATATATATATATATATAAGTATTACAAAAGGGAGTTAGTTAATGGTATAATAACAATAGTTAATTAAGTAATTATAAAAGATAACTTAATTTAATTGATAATCTAAAGGTTCGAATCCTTTACTCTCTAAGATTTTATTAAACAATAATAATAAACAAATAATAATATAATAATATTAAGAATACTAAAAATAAATAAATAATATAATATAATATAAAATAATATAATATAATAATAATATAATAATAATATAATATAATATAATATAATATAATATAATATAATATAATATAAATAATTCAAATCATATTTTTATAGTTTACTATATAATAAAATAATAAAAGAATTGCAAACCAATTTAAAAGATTAATCTTAGGATGCCTTTGATAGCGTTATACATATAATCAATATTTAATTCTACAAATTTAATTTAAATTAAAATAAAAATTAATTAAATAGTTCTAAATATTTTATATTAAAAATAAGGCTAAAGAGTAATAATTTATAATTTATGATTTATTATTGATTATTTATTATTACCAGGTGTTTTTCTCTATTTCTTAATAATAGATATAAATCTAAAAAGATATTAAATTAAATTAAATTAAATTCAATTCAATTTATACATATACATATCTTACCTTACCTACTTTGGTTATATAACATCACTTAATAGTTAATAGTATATAGTATTAATAATCAAATATATATAAATATAAATATAAATATAAAAATATATCTGTCTTTACTTTCAATTATATCTGTCTTTACTTTAAACTTGAAACTTTATAAATAACAAGAATAATAATTAGAGTGAATAATAAGAGTTAGAGTCCTAGGATTCTTAACTTTAAATTTTAAACTGTTAACTGTTAACTTTAAATTTTCAATTGAAATGCTACAAAAACTAATTTAAAACTGTAAATTCACATAAACAAAAAATATTCCAAAAATACAATACTAGTCCCCAAAAACAATACTAAGTGCTATGTTTAAGGTGTTAAAAATAATAATTATAATTATAATAATAATAAAAATAATAATAATTAATAAAAAACTATTAAGAAAACAACAATAGAGGATCAAGTAAAACTAAGACTGAATATATTTAAAATATAATAATAAAAGTACAATGTTCCCATTCTTTTCTATCTTTAATACTATATTTAATGATGCTCCTGAAAATTGACAATTAGGTTTTCAAGATTCTGCTACACCAGGTTTTACAGGTATAACTGATCTACATGATACTATTTGTTTTTATTTAATTATTATTTGTGTTGGTGTATTCTGAATTTTATTTAATATTATCTACGTTTATAGTAGCTCTAGATCATCTTTAATTCATAAATATTTGAACCACGGAACTCTATTAGAATTTATATGAACTTGTTTACCTGCTGTAGTATTAATTGCTATTGCTTTCCCAAGTTTTAGATTACTTTACCTTCTTGATGAAGTTATTAGTCCTACAATTACAATTAAAGTAACTGCTTCACAATGATTTTGGTCATATTCAAATCTATATTGATAGTTGATAGAATACTTATTTTGTTAATTATATTTATTTTTATATTTATTTTTATATTTATATTTATATTTATATTTATTTTTATATTATATTTATATTTATATTTATATTTATATTTATAGTTATATTTATATTTATATTTATATTTATATTTATATTAATATTTATTAGTTACCCTTATCCTTAACCAAATACCAAATAAAAAATATCTCCGTTAATTTTATACTACTTATTATTCTATATTCTATATTCTATATTCTATATGTTAAACAATATATATATATATATAATCTATGTTAATTATGAATTATGAATTATGAATTATGAATTATGAATTATTAATATTAAATAATATTTAGCTTTGAATATATTATATAATTATTTAAATTTGTGTATAAAAATTTAGATTTACGGCCCAGCGGATTCGCTGTTATTCTACTATATTCTGGAATGAGTTTTTAAGTAGCACTACTTTTTAAATATTAATATTAATTTTATATTTTATATTTTATATTTTATATTTTATATTTTATAATTTATATTTTATAATTTATATTTTATAGTTTATATTTTATAATTTATATTTTATATTATATATTATATATTTTATCTAAGTAATAATGTGTTTACTATTAAACTAAAATCAGTAGGTTAAAACCTCAGAGACTAAACGTAATTATGATTCTAATACTTATTAATTTTTTTTATAATTTATAATTAATAATTTATAATTTATAAATATTAAACAAGTAAAGTGCATGATTAATAAAGTTATAGTCCTATTTATTCATTCTTAATCTTAATACTTAATACTTAATACTTTAAATTTAATACTTAATACTTAATACTAAATACTAAATACTTAATACTTAATAATTAAGAACATTAATAACATTAAGAAAATTAAGAACATTAAGAACATTAAGAACATGAAACTAAGCATATGAATATTCAGATTATATAACAGATAGTGGTGATGCTATTTCTTTTGATTCATATATGATCCCTGAATCAGACTTAGAATTAGGACAATTCAGATTATTAGATGTGGATAACAAAATGGTAGTTCCAGTTGATACTCATATTAGATTAATTGTTACAGCTAACGACGTTCTTCACTCATTTGCAGTTCCTTCTCTTGGTATGAAATTAGATTGTACTCCAGGTAGATTAAATCAAGCTTCATTTTTAATAGATAGAACAGGAATATTTTACGGACAATGCTCTGAAATTTGCGGAGTATGACACGGATTGACATATGGCATTGGTCCTCTTATTTTATTTTAAATAAAGTATTAAAATGTTAAAATATGCTATAACCTTTAATATATTTATTATTGCAACTAGCAGGCTTATATTTAAGCCTCAGAGACTATACGTAACATCACTAATATATTAGTGAAAGAAATAGTCCAATAACCTAATAAAAGGTTTTTTAAATTGATAATTCTGGCTAAAACCATGTAAGGTTTAAAACTGATTTATTTTTTATAAAGCTAAAGCCGATATTAAAAGTTTAATCACACATCAAGCATCTTTACTTAGTATTATAGGTACAGACTCTAAAATAAATAGATTTAAATCGAATCCTTTAATTTCCAGGTTAACTAAACAAAAAATAACTTTATCTAATAAAGATAAATAAGTTATATTAGTTGATATCAATACAAATAAAGAAATACAATTTGATTCAATAGTCTCATTAAGTAGATAACTATTGATTAGTGCTAGAACAATTAACCGGTGAGCTTTAGATAAAAAGATTCACAATACTAAATCTTTAAAATATCCTTTAATACAAATTAAGTTATAGTTATGCCAATTAACGTAGAATCTGTTTCTATGCCAGATTATTTAAGTTGGTTAGCAAGTACTGCTGAATAATTTAACCATCTTTCTATCTATATCTATTACTAGTACTATAAATATTTATTTAGTTATAAATCTAAATAATAGATCATATTAATCATTATTTTTAATCATTCCAGACAATAATATTAAATATTAAATAATTAATCTTCATCTAATCATCTAATCATCTAATCATATAATCATCTAAATCTAATAGCGCAGTCCATCCTGAATCATGAATCATGAATCATGAATAATAAACCTAATGGGTTCTAATTGAGAATTTCTAATTTATAATTTATAATTTATAATTTCTAATTTATAATTTTTAATTTCTAATTTAACCTAAACAATATAATTATATAGTTCTAAAGTGGTTAGTGCTTAGGATAAACATTAAATCATTAAATCATTAAACATTAAAAATGAGTATTACATATATACAATTTTATTTTTATTTTAAATACTTAAACCAAACAACACTAAATTGCTTCTAATTTAAAACTCAAACTAAAACTAAAACTAAAACTAAAACTAAAACTAAAACTCTCCTAGGAAACTAAAAATAATACTAATTACTAATTACTAATTAATAATAACTAATAACTTATAAATAATAAATAATAACTAAAAGTAAAACTAATACTAAAACTCAAAGTAATTTAAAAATTTACTGTTACTGTTATTAAATATTAACAAAAACCCAACTCAAACTAAAACTAAAAATAAAAATAAAACTAAAACTAAAACTCAACTCAAACTAAAACTAATAATTTATAACTTTGAAATAATAAACTAAAACTAAAACTAAAACTAAAACTAAAACTAAAACTAAAACTAAAACTAAAAGTCAAACTAAAAGTCAAACTAAAACTACAACTACGACTAAAACTTCTCTTTTTATAAAGTTAAATAAAGTTAAATAAAGTTAAATAAAGTTAAATAAAGTTAAATAAAGTTAAATACAGTTTCATAAAGTTTAATAAAGTTTAATAAATTTGAATACAGTTTCATAAAGTTTCATAAAGTTGAATACAGTTTCATAAAGTTTAAAGGTGATTTAATTTTATAATTACATCTTTTTAAGTATATCGAATTTATATTTTGATATTAACAAATTTAACATAAAAATAATACCTCTTAACCCCTATACATTTTTCTTTTTCCTTATTTATATCTTTTATATTATTTCAATTATGATATTTAAAATGTTAAATCTTATATATCTTGTATATTTAATATTTTATATTTTATCTTATATATTTAATATATTATCTATTAATATTATATATTGAATGATTAAAAAAATAAATTGTAGCCCCTATTTAGAATAATAATTATATATTATACAATATTACTAAATATTATTATATTAAAATATCTTTTTATTTATTATTTATTAAAGTTTCTTAAATTGCACTTAACTTAACTTAACTGAACTTAATTTAAATTGCACTTACAAAAAGCTTCCCTAGGAGGAAGGTTAATAAATGATATAAAATAAATGTGATTACTTAATCTTAATCTTAATCTTAATCTTAATGTTAATGTTAATTTTAATTTTAATTTTAATTTTAATCTTAATCTGAATCTTAATAAATTTATATTTATATAATAAAGTATAATTACTTCCTTCTATATTTCCTTTAGTTTATCTTTTTCAACTTAAAATTCTAAATTCTAAATTCTAAATTCTAAATTATAAATTATAATCTTAAAACTTATAACTTATAACTTACAAATTACCAATTACAAAATACTCCTAGGATTCTTGTTATTAAAATACAAATCATAAAGCAAGAATCAAAGCGTTTACTTTGTTTTGTTTTACATAAAGCAAGAATAATAATAAGAATCAAAGCGTTTACTTTGTTTTATTTACTTTGTTTTATTTTAATTTAGTTTAATAATCCTGGGATTCTTGTTCTTAATGTTACTCTTGCTATTTAGAGTTGTAGTTTTAGTTTGTTTTATTTACTTTATTTTAAGATAAAATATTTAATATTTAAATTTAATTTATTTCAATTTAGTCTTCAGTCTTCAGTCTTCAGTCTTCACTCTTCAGTCTTCACTCTTCACTCTTCATAAAACTTTATTTTATTTTATTTTTATCTTTATTTTTCTCTTTATTTTTCTATTTATGTTTATGTTTATGTTTATGTTTCTTTTTCTTTTTCTTTTTATTTTTCTGTTTCTGTTTCTGTTATTTTAATTTTTATTATAATTATAAATTTAATTTTAATTTTAATTTTATTCCATCTTTCAATTTAGTTAATTTCATATTTAAGATATTTAAGATATTTAAGATATTTAAGATATTTAAGATATTTAACATATTTAAGATATTTAACATATTTAAATTTAGTTTGCTTCAATTTGAATTTACAATAATAGGAATAGGAATAGGAATAGGAATAGGAATAGAAATAAGAATATTAATAGTAATAGGAATAGTAATATTAATCTTAATATGAATATTAATATGAAATCTGTAATATGATAAAGGATAAAGGATAAATGATAAATTAAAAATGATAAATGATAAATTAAAAATGATAAATGATAAATGATAAATGATAAATGAAAAATGATAAATGAAAAATGATAAATGATAAATTATAAAGGATAAACAAAAAAAGTTTGGTAGTTTAAATATAATAAAAATTCTCCAGAAAACAAGTAATGATCTTTTTAAGTATCTTAATTCTAATAGTGGCAATTGCCCTACCTTCATTAAAAAATGAAATATCTTCTCTATTAATAACTAGAATAACTGCTATAATATTTATCTATTCCGGAGCATTAGCTTTAAATGCTTTATATATTCAGTCAATTGGATCAGGTATAGGTATATATAGTGGATTATTCCATGTGACTATCATCTCTCAATTATTAGATGTCTTTTTATTATTTTTGGGAGCTTTAATCTTAATAGCTTGACCTTTAATAACTGCATCTTATCATAATAAAGTATTAAATTTAAAAACTTTATTAACAGATGGTAACTCATCATTATCTCCTGCTTTAATTTTGTTAAATACTTCAGGAAAAGTCATGGCTTCTTCTTCTTCTTCTAACTTAACAACATTAGCACCTTTAAATAAAAATAAGAACAATTATATAGGTTTATATGTCCCTAGAACCGAATATTGTTTAATAGTCTTATTTAGTGGTTTAGGTTCATCTTTATTATTATCTTGTTCAGATTTATTATCTATGTATTTAAGTATTGAATTACAATCATTTGGTCTATATCTCTTAGCTACATTATATAGAGATTATGAATCCGCTACTGCATCAGGTTTAAAATATTTTTTATTAGGAGCCTTATCTTCTTGTTTTATTTTATTAGGTGCTGGTTTAATTTATACTTTCACAGGATTAACAAATTTTGAATCTATTTATAGTTTAATTTCTTCATCATTGCCTTTAGGATTATTATTAACAAATGGTTCATATCCTATAATAAATGGAGTAAGTTTAGGTATAATCTTTATTTTTATTGGATTTTTATTTAAAATAGCAGCAGCGCCTTTCCATTCATGATCACCAGATGTATATGATGAAACTCCTACTCAAGTAACTATATGATTAACAATTATTCCCAAAATAGCTATTTTAGTTTTATTATTAGAATTATATAGTGGATTATCTATAAATTCAATAACAGATTTAAATGTTTATGAAAGTCTATTAACCTTAACGCACATAAATCCAAGCTCTCATCTTATTGAAATTGGTTATAATACAAGTTATCTGTTAAAAATTTTATTATTAATTACTTCATTATTTTCTTTAATAATTGGTACAATAGTAGGTTTAGCTCAAACAAGAATTAAACGACTATTAGCTTATAGTACAATTTCTCATATAGGATTTATTTTATTAGCATTAGCAATTAATACTGAACAATCTATAGAAGCATTTATATTTTATATAATTCAATATTCTATAACAAATTTAAATGTCTTTTTAATAATATTAGCTTTAGGTTTCATTTTAAATAAAGCAGGTATAAAATTGTATTCTAATTCTAAAAATATTTACTTTTTTGATTTTGATATAAAATATTTAACAAACTTTAAAGGATTATTTGTATCTAATATGATACTTAGTCTAAGTTTAGTGATTTGTTTTTTCTCTATGGCTGGTATTCCACCATTATTAGGTTTCTTTTCTAAACAATTTGTTTTATTATCAGCTATACAAAATGGTTACGTATTTATGGCTTTTGCCGCTATTTTAACAAGTGTAATAAGTGCATCTTATTATTTAAGAGTAGTTGTTTTATTAGTAAATAGTAGTGATACAAATGTAGCAGGAGTTCCTATAATTAGAAGTCAAAGTATTACAAAAACTAAATTACTTAGTGTATTCAATAGTGAATCAATTTTAACAAATTTCCATAGTTTTTTAATTTCTACTATTACTTTATCAATTGTATTGTTTATTCTTAAACCAACTATATTACTTAACAGTACACAGTTACTATCTTTATCAATGTTTTATAGTTAATGAATATTACTTTATTAGTATTAATTATTTTTGTACCTATTTTAGCCTTAATATTATTAGGTTTAAATACTTTATTAGCACCACATAAAGCTTATGAAGAAAAACTGTCTGCTTATGAAGCTGGTATGCCTGTAATCCCTGGACAAACAAGAGAATCTTTTCAAATCCATTATTGATTAGTAGCTATGCTCTTTTTAGTCTTTGATATTGAACTAGTTCTATTATTACCTATTAGTGTATCATTATATGCTATAAGTACATTCGGTTTTGTTGTAGCTATTATATTTTTTATAATATTAACAATCGGATTTATTTTTGAAATTGGAAATGAAGTAATTAGTCTTAAATCTTCTTCCATTACAAACATTACAAATACAAACAACTCAAATTTAAACTATAACAACAACAACAACAACAACAACAACAACAACAACAAAAATGAAAATAACAACAATTTAACCCCTATCCATATAAAAAATTTTATATATATATATATAAATATAAAAACTTTAATACATATAAAAACTTTAATAAATAAGTTTATAAGTTTAGGAAGATCATTAATTAAACAATTACAATTACAAACATTACAATTACAACAACTTAAATTGAATTTTAATTTTAATTTTAATTTTAATTTTTCTTTCATCTTATCTTTATTGTCTTTATTCTGTTTATTATGTTTATTTTTATTATTTTGTTTATTATTAATATTGTTCTTATTATCTTTATGACATTTATTAACTTTATTAAGTTTATTAACTTTATTAACTTTATTAACTTTATTAAGTCTATTAACTTTATTAACTTTATTAACAATTAACTTTAAACAAATAACTAAAATATTATTAACTGTTTATAAGTATAAGTTCTCATATATTAGCAATTTTATTCTATTAATTTCTTATCTGATAATAACAATAATTAAATTCATTTATAATAATAGAAATATAAGACTAATATTAAGATATAGTAATAATAGTAATAATAGTAATAATAGTAATAATTTAAAAAGTAAATATAATAAAGAATTCTTTAATAATTTATTTATATTCTTTAATGCTTGTCTTAATGGTAATGGTAATGGTAATGGTAATAGTAATGGTAATGGTAATGGTAATAGAATTTATCTTTTAGCTGTTATTTTATTTTTATTTTTATTTTTATTACAAAAAACTCCTGATATTAGTTTATCATATTTTATTATTATTTTAATTCTGTTATTTTTATTTATATTTATATTAATATTTAATTTTATGTTATTTATGTCAAGTGATACTTCTACTTCTATGAATTATTTAATTAACATGTATAATAAGTTCCAAGAAGTTATAAATGTTATTAATGTTAAAATTAATAATCTATTTCAATTAAATTATTATAAAAATAAATTTACTTTAAAAATGTTTATGCTTATGCTAATTCTAATACTTACAAAAATATATCTATATCTCTATATAAATATACAAATTCTTATAAATACATATCCAATAACAAATCAATTAAAGTTTTTAGATCCAAATATAATGAATACTAGTATTTTAAATTTAAATTTAAATATAAATATTTATAAAAAAGAAGCTAATACTTTAATAAATCAACCTAAAAAATCAACTAATAATTTATTAAGATTAAAATTACAAAATTCTGTTATTAGAAATAATCCAGTATCGGGCTTAATATCTACAAATTTTCAAGGACTTTTAATTAATCGATTTATTAAGAATAATTTATCTAATTCATATAAATACTCAAACTTAAGAAATTTAAGTAGATCTTTTTCATCTTCGGTTATTGTGCGAAATAATATTCCTCTTATTTTAAATAATGTAAAAAATGTAAATAATGTAAATAATGAAAATAATGAAAATAATGGTCTACAATTGCAACAATCAAATAAAAATTCAGCTAATGTAATAGATAATATAAATACTAAATATGAATCTTATAAAAAACTATTAAATGAAAAATCTTTAATGTTAAAAAAAAAATTAGAAAGTAGAAAATATATATTAACAAACTTAGATTTAAGAATATTTCAAGTTTTATTTGAAGATAATAAACATATTGTTTTAAGACATGAAGATGTTAACAACGCTTACAAAGTTGAAGTTTCAATTCTAAAACTAAATCCTAAAGTTAGAGGGCTTTATTTAAATTATATGTTAACTTTTATTGAATTAAATTTAAATGCTGATAATTTAATTGAAGAAGATATTAAATATAAGGTTAATTGGAGTAAGAAAATAGAATCCGGATTTATAGGAATAGGTTCTCATCCTTTAGAATTATTTCTTGATAACTATCATTCAGATCTGTTAAATTTAAATTTTACAAATAGATTATTATTAATAGAAGATGATTGTATTAAGAATAATAAATTAAATATAGATATAGATATAGATATTTCCAAAATAACTAATGATTTAATTAGAACTATTACTATTAATAACGATGGTATATTTATAATTAATAAAAAATTAGTGGATATAAACAAAAGTTTATTAATTAAAATTAAAAATAATAGCTTTAATGATAACATAGATAACTGTATAAGCTTAACAATTAATTATAATGAAGAAAACAATATTTTAGATAATAAAGTCTATTTAATAAAAATTATTAAAAATAAGTTAAAATTAAATAGTATAATAGATTTAGATAAAAAAGGGAAAATACTAACAGTTCATAATATATTAAAATTTAAAAAATTGAAAATTAAATCCAAAGCTAAACTAGAAATTAATAATTATAATAAAAATAATAATAATAATAATAATAATAAACAATCAATACATATAAAGATTAAAGAAATTAATAATATTACAAAGTTCTTTGAAGATAATATATTAAATAAATTTCCTCTTGTTTTCTTTTATAAACATATCTATCAAGATTTTGATAATTATATTGAAATTAATAATAATCATATAAAAAATAAATTAGCTGTATTTTTAAGATCTAAAAACAAAGATTTAATATCAACATTCGCTTACTTGTTAACAAAAAATAAAACTGGTAAAAATATTTTTAATGTGTTACATTTTGATCATGTAAGTGGATATATTGTGAATAATTTGAATATTAAAAGATCTTTAAATAATGCTGATCGGATAACTGATAGAAAAAAATTTATAAATACGAAATTAGATGAAAATTTTATATTATGTAATTTTATTAGCAATGAGCTTAATTTAGTTAAAGAAAAATATAATAATAATAACATAAATCAAAGTAAAAAATTAATTCAAGTATCTTTAAACATTTTGGGATTTTTAGAATTAAATAAATTTAATAAATTTAAAGGTGTAAATGTTAGTGTAAGTGTAAGTAATTCAAGAAGACAAAAACTTTTTAAATTGTTAGATAAAATAGAAGCAAGTATTAATATTAAATTTGAAATAATTGATCTTGCAAAATATAGACAACAAGAATGTCTTCAACTGTTTTATATAATTTATAATAATAATCCTAATACTAATATAGAAATAATAATAAAAAATTATAACTCTTTAATTGAAAAAAGAATAAAAACTATTAAAAATGAATATATTTAGACTGATTTTTATATAATTTAAATTAAAATTAAAATTAAAATTAAAATTAAAATGCTAATTAAAATTAAAAAGGGAAGCAACTTGTTACCATCAGAATAATAATAATAATAATCTATCGATTATAACTAGGATAACATATTTTATGAAATTTCTTAAATTTAGATACTAGAACATTATAATATTTTTAGTTTTACTGTTAGAAAACTTTTAGAAAAAGGCTGTTTTATGATTACATGATAACAGGAAATAACAGAAATAAAATAACTAGAATATATTGATTGGATATTTATTATTAATTATTTATTATTAATTATTAATACAACTGTTTAATTCTAATTCTAATTCTAATTCTAATTCTCTAATTGAAAAGGTTTCGACGAAGAATAACTATAATTAATCTATAACTATAACTATAACTATAACTATAATTATAACTATAACTATAACTATAACTATAAATATAAATATAAAAAAGGTTGCGTTGTTATACGTTCTTTAATAATGTTTAATGTTTTATGTTTAATGTTTAATGTTTAATGTTTAATATTTAATAATGAAGCCAAGGAGTTATAAGATTATTGGGATTATTAAATTTTACAAGATCCACAACCCCTGACAATATTAAAGAGTCCTAGACTACATATAATAGTAATTATAGTAATAATACTAATTATAGTTATTATACTAATAAGAGTTGTAATAGTAATAGTAATAGTTATATTAATAGTAATAGTAATAGTAATAGTAAACGTGCGCAATTATAATAAGAAATAAGAAATAAGAAATAAGAAATAAGTAATAAGAAATAAGAAATAATAAATAAGAAATAAGTAATAAGTAATTATAATAAGAAATAAATAATAAGTAATAAGTAATAAGTAATAATAAATAATAAATAAGACAAAATGGTTAACCCTTAGTAAAGTTAGTAAAGTTAGTCAAGTTACTTAGTAAAGTTAGTAAAGTTAGTACAGTTAGTACAGTTAGTAAAGAAGTCAATTATAGTATAGTTTCTAAATGTTTTAACAAATTTAAATTTATAACTATAAATATTAATAATTTAATCATAATAATAATAATAATTACTTTTGTGTATTATAGATTATAGATTATAGATTATAGATTATAGATTATAGATTATAGATTATAGATTATAGATTATCTTTATAGATTATATATTATAGATTATAGATTATCTTTAATAGATTATAGTTTAAAGATTATAGTTTATATATTATAGATTATAGATTAAAGTTTATAGATTATAGAATATAGATTGTGATTATATAATAATAATAAATATACCCTCTACCCTACACCCTATTTAAATATAAATATAAATATAAATATAAATATAAATATAAATATAAATATAAATATAAATATAAATATATAAATTAAGAATAAACTTAAAAGAAAAGAAAATAAAAGTAGCAATAAATAACTTGAGATAATTTTATTGATTTTAAGTATTAATCGCTTTACTAATATTTAATATTTAATATTAAATTTATCATTATAATAATAGCTTTAGTATAAATAAAAGCACACAAATATCTATATACTAATTCTTAAAAAAGCAATGTTAACTGATATATACCAATCTAAATTATTTATAAGTTCTCCTTTAGAACAATTTGATATTACTTCTTTATTAAGTTTTAATGCTCCTTTATTTGGTTATATCAATTTAAGTTTAACAAATTTAGCTTTATATACATTATTATTATTCTCATTAATTATTAGTTTACATATAGTAGCAAATAACAATACAAAATTATTACCATCTAAATGATCTTTATTATTAGAAAGTATTTTTGCAAGTATAAATTCAATGGTTAGAGAACAATTAGGAAAAGAAATATATGTACCTTTTATTTATTCAATATTTTTATTTATATTAATTGCTAATTTAATTGGTAATATCCCTTATTCTTATGCAATAACTTCTTCTATTATAGTATCTATTGGTTTATCTTTTACTATTGTAATAGGAGTTACAATCTTAGGATTATCTATTCATAAAATTCATTTCTTTTCATTTTTTATACCATCAGGAACACCTTTGGCTTTAGTTCCTTTATTAGTTTTAATTGAATTAATAAGTTATATTGCTAGAGCATTCTCATTAGGAATTAGACTTTTTAGTAATATTACAGCTGGTCATACATTATTGAAAATTTTATCGACTTTTTTATATCAAATGTTTACAGGAGGAGTTTTAATAGCAATTATTACTTTAATTCCTTTTGCTTTATTTTTAGCTATAATTGGACTAGAATTAGCTGTATCTTTTATTCAAGCATATGTTTTTACTTTATTATTACTAAGCTATATCAAAGATGCAATCGATTTACATTAATTTTTATAGTGACTCTTTTCTTATTCTTAAAATATGAATTTTAATTTTAAGTAGGTAATAACCCCTTTATTATTTAATGTTTAATATTTAATATTTGATATTTTATATTTAAACCACGATCTTATTTAATTATTTAAATATTTAAAAAACACTCTAAATTTCAAATTTTAACTTTTAAGATACTTGTTACTATTTTACTTTTTTACGCTGTTATCCCATGATAATTATTATTTTTATTTTTATTTTTATTTTTAATTTTAATTAATTTATTTCTCCAGTAACATTTTATCATTTGAACATTTTATCATTTTATCATTTTATCATTTTATCATTTGATCATTTGATCATTTTATCATTTTATCATTTTAAGTAAGATGTAATAACAATTCTTTAATAGCAATAATAATAGTAATAATCAGAGTTTGTTTACTAGGATGCTTGCTATTTAGAGAGTAATATTAATAATAATCATCATAATCCTAGGATTCTTGTTATTCATTCTTGTTATTATTCTTGTTATTCATTCTTATTATTATGTTTATTCTTATTAAGTCACAGTCACAGTCACAGTCAAAGTAAAAGTAAAAGTAAAAGTAAAAGTAAAAGTAAAAGTAAAAGTAAAAGTAAAAGTAAAAGTAAAAGTAAAAGTAAAAGTAAAAGTAAAAGTAAAGTTTTTTATATGGACTATTTGAAGCAGTTTTGTAAAGGATGTTTTTATTAATATTATATATTATATATTAGATATTAGATATTAGATATTAGATATTAGATATTAGATATTAGATATTAGATATTAGATACTAGATACAATTTTAAGCTATGATTTGCAAATAGCTGTAATCAGGTTAACTTTATATAAATATAATAACTTTTGTATGTTTGTATATTTAAGAAAAATATTAAAAAAAAAAAGCTAATATAAAAATAAAATATAAAAAAAAAATTAATCGGATATATAAAATAAATATATAAGTAGTTAAATCAAATATTAAGTTAAATTTTCAGTTTAAGTAACAACAAATAATATAAATAAATATATATATATATATATAAGTATTACAAAAGGGAGTTAGTTAATGGTATAATAACAATAGTTAATTAAGTAATTATAAAAGATAACTTAATTTTATTGATAATCTAAAGGTTCGAATCCTTTACTCTCTAAGATTTTATTAAAAAAAAAAAAATAATAAGCAAATAATAATATTTATTAGTTTACTAGAAATAAAAATAATAAAAGAATTGCAAACCAATTTAAAAGATTAATCTTAGGATGCCTTTGATAGCTTTATACATATAATCAATATTTAATTCTACAAATCTAATTTAAATTTAAATTAAAATAAAAATAAAAATTAATTAAATAGTTATAAATATTTTATATTAAAAATAAAGCTAAAGAGTAATAATTTATAATTTATGATTTATTATTGATTATTTATTATTACCAGGTGTTTTTCTCTATTTCTTAATAATAGATATAAATCTAAAAAGATATGAAATTTAATATAATATAATTTATATATATACATATCTTTACTTTACCGACTTTAGGTTACATATCCTAACTTTCGAGTAAAATACTTAAATAGTAAATAGTTAATACTGAAAAGTTTATAGTTAATAGTTAATAGTTAATAGTATTAAGCATCAAATATATATAAATATTAAAATTTAACAGATAAAATTTACTTAGCTTATTTAAGCTTTCCTTTATAATTTAGAATTTCTACTGTCAAAGATACTTTATAATTTCTACTTTATACTTGATACTTTTTACTTTATAATAACTGCTACTTAATTATTTAGTTTAGATTATCTATAAAAAATAAAATTTAAAATTAAAATTAAAATTAAAATTAAAATTAAAATTAAAATTAAAATTAAAAATCAATATTAAGAAAACAAAAATAGAGGATCAAGTAAAACTAAGACTGAAAAAATACAAGATATTCATACTAATCAAATGTATTACACACTTTACACATTCAACTACTTAGACGTAATCGGACAATATTTTCATAATTTAGTTCTATACACATTCAACTACTTAGACGTAATCGGACAAATTTTCAATAATTTAGTTATAATTGATCAAATTTTAATACAATATATTTGTAGTATTCTAGGTGTTGTTATAACTTTTATCTTCTGAATTTATTCTGCGAATTGACACATACAATTAGCTAAGATATTACATACTAATTCTATGCCGAGTGGGGCTGATGGTTTTAAGCATATTCCTGGTCAGAGTGTTAAACCAAAAGTTAAAATTCATGTTACAGAAGTAGACGAAGACATGAGACGATTGGGTAAAAAATGACCTTTGATTGATAGATTGAAACCATACATACCAAATGGTGGTAAAACAGTTACTAACGATCAAACATCTACTTCTAATTCCTAAATCATTTTCATTTCCTTTTATACTTTCTTTTTTCAATATCGCTATTTCTAATGCCTAATCATCAATACTTAAATTATCTCCAAGTATATTGCTGCTTTATTTAGTCTTTAGTCTGTAGTCTTTAGTGAAAAAACCTTTTTTTGCCTATTTAATGCATTTTAATATGATATTCTAAACTCCCTTGGATTATATTTTTATTGTTCAATCGGATTATCAAACTAAATACCCTAAATTGCAGAGAATACTCAAATATTATTCTATTTCTATTTCTATTGAGATTTCTATTTCTATTGAGAGTAGTAGTCTTATATATGTTGTTATTGAAGCTATCATAGGTTTCTAAATTAAAATTAAAATTAAAATAAAAATTAAAATTAAAATTAAAATTAAAAATCCGAGGACTCTGAATATTACTCTAACTCTTACTCTTATTATTGTTATTTAGAAATTTCTTCTTTATTAATTTTAGTTGGTTTTAGTTTAATAACCAGAATAACAATTATGAATACATATCTTGTATTTTAAAAAAGCTTCTCATTCAATAATAAGAATATTAGCTTTCATTAAAATTAAAACCCCCCCCCCCCTGTATAACCCCCCCCTTTAACTGTACCTAATTCCTAATTCTAATTAAAAGTATTTGGACTTGGAGTTGAAGTAGGATTATTTTAATATCAAAACATTATCATTATTTGAAATCTCCACTCCACTTTAAATTTACCTAATTAAAACAAATTAGGTTATAACAAATAATTATCATATTACTTAAACTATAAATTTTATATAAGTATTTTTCAATTTAACTCTTAAGTTAACAATCAAATTAACCCCTTTCCGTTATAAACTAAATGTATACATTATTTACCAAAAAGAATAACGAATAACCCAAAGGAATAATAATAATCAGAATCCAAACCAAATTCAATTTAGATTTAAATACCTTAAAGTTGTTAAGACTATGTGGGAAATTTAGTAAATAGATTCTCTTAATTTTAATTTTAATTTTAATTTTAATTTTAATTAGACTCTTAATCTTATTCTAAATCTTACTCTTACTTACTCTGACTATTACTCTTAATCTTATTCTGACTCTAAATTATACTATTACTCTTAATCTAAATAACAATAATCCTAAGACTCTTGTTATTAATGTTACTCTCAATGCCGCTATTTAGACTATTACTATACCTTCTGGGTTTTTTGTATTAAGTATTAAGTATTAAGTATTAAATATTAAGTATTAAGTATTAATTATCAAGTATTAAGTATTAAGTATTAAGTATTAATTGAAACAAACTTATTAATTATTAGAGACGAAATTCTAATTTTGTTTTAACTTTGAATTTTTTATAATAATAATAATAATAATAATAATAATAATTATAAGAATAATAAGAATAATAATAAGAATCCTAACGAATTAACGAATTACACTACACAATGAGGGAATAATAAGTAAAGAAAATAATAATTTATTTCTGGATTTATTTATTTCTGGATTTATTTATTTATTGATTTATTTATTTATTTATTTATTTATTTCTGGATTTATTTATTTATTTATTTATTGATTTATTTATTTATTGATTTATTGATTTATTGTATTTGTTTTTTAAGTATTACACAATTATGGAATAATAAGTAAAGAAAATAATAATTTAGTGTTAGTGTTATCTAAAGACTAAAGACTAAAGACTAAAGACTAAAGACTAAAGACTAAAGAGACAGTAGAAATCTAAATCTTTTTTAATTTATGATATTTATAATTTAAGAAAACTATTTTATATTTACATTTACTATAAGTGTTTACAATATATTTAGGTATAAGTTTATAAGTTTTTATAATCATATTATTTAATTAATAATAGTAATAGTAATAATAATAGTTATAGTAATAGTAATATTAATAGTAATAAGTCGTAATAAGTCGTAATAAGTCTTAATAGTCTTTTTATAATCTTTTATAGTTCTAGTTTTTGTTTTATTGTTATTTATTTATTGATTTATTTTTATTGTTATTTTTTTTGTCAACAGCCCTGCCTTGTTGTAAAACTTGAAAAAATTTACTATTAATCAAATTAATAATTAAGTTAAGTCAAATTTGCAGTTGCAGTAGCAGTATGCAGTATGCAGTATGCAGTATAAAATCGAAGTACAGAAAAAGCCTTTCTATAAATTATAAGTTATAAGTTATAAGTAATAAGTCTATAAGTCTATAAGTGTAGAATATAGCACATTCTATTACTATGCAACCAAAGGTAAAGCTACTATAGTTTTACTTAATTGAATATAATAAAAATAATCAATATACCAATTTATTTAAAGTTATTTATTAGTAATAAAATAATAATTATATAGTTATAATTACTGATATTAACTATAATTAATTATCCGTCTAATTTTTTAAACTGTTATGTTTAATATATATATATAAATAAATATAAATATAAATATAAATATAAATATAAATATAAAAATAAAAATAAAAATAAAAATAAATATAAATATAAATATAGATATAAAAATAATTATAAATATAAATATAAACAAAATAAAAATAGTAATAATTAGATTTGATCGATTAAGGTAATATCCCCTATTCAATTTCTGAAAATATTTGGTGTTAATAAATTAACTATATGTTAATAAATCACTATATTAAAAACTAAAAACAAACAAAACATGATAAAAAACCTAACAACATTTAATTTAAAATTAGCAAGATTAAATTTTCAATTTTTTCCATCTCATTTAGTAGATAGATCTATTTGACCCTTGATGGTTAGTGCTTCATTATTTTCATTAGTAATAGGAACTGTACAATATTTCCACGGTTATTCTACTGGTTTGTTGTTATTTAAAGCAGCTTTATTATTAACTATTATTGGAGCCGGATATTGGTGAAAAGATGTAGTAGTTGAAGCTTCTTTTAACGGAAATCATACTAAAAAAGTCAGAATTGGTATAGCACAAGGTTTCAACTTATTTATTTTAAGTGAAGTTATGGCCTTCTTAAGTGTATTCTGAGCGTATTTACATGCTAGTTTATCACCGGCGATAGAAATCGGAAGTTGTTGACCACCTGTAGGAATTACAGCTTTAGATGCATTCGCAATACCTTTTTTAAATACTTTAATTTTACTTTCAAGTGGTGGATTTATTACTTTCGCACACCATGCAATAATTGCTAATAATAGAAAAGGAGCAGTACTTGGATTATTTATTACAATAATTTTAGCTTTAGTGTTTACTTATTTCCAATATATTGAATATAATCAAGCTAGTTTTACTTTTGCAGATTCAGTTTTTGGTTCTGCATTTTTTGCTTCAACTGGTCAATTTTTATAGGCCTGCAATATATACTTCTTATTTATAATTTATTATTTTATTATTTATAATTTATTATTTATTATTTATTATTTATGATTTATTATTTATTATTAGTTATTTATTATTTAATTAGTTATTTATTAATTATTAATTATTAATTATTTTTATAACCTAATATTTATAAACATTAACACAGTATTTTTATATTTGGTTAATAGTTAAATAGTTAAATAGTTAAATAGTTAAATAGTTAAATAGTTAAATAGTTAAATAGTTAAATAGTTAAATAGTTAAATAGTTAATAGTTAATAGAAACAATTATTTATAAATTATATTTATATTTATATTTTAATTTATATTTATTTTTATATTTATAGAAGTATATAATATAATATTTTACTATATGCGTGAACAATTTATATTATAAAATTTAATTTAACATATTAAAAACATTATAAACAACTAATATTTAATAATGTATATTAAATTAACACGCAGGAATTAGTAACTATTATTTACTTAGTAATTTGTAATTGTAAGTAATATATACATTCCTCAGAGAATTTACGTAAAAAAAACTAGAGTTTAAATTGTCTAAACTAAAATAAAATAGTTTCAATATAAATTCCTTTTTCTTTTTAAATCTACAAAAATTATTACAATTCATAGTTCATAGTTCATAGTTCATAGTTCATAGTTTATAGTTCATAGTTCATATTTCATAGTTCATAGTTAATAGTTAATAATTATAAATACAAACAAAAATACATATTAAACAAACAAACAAAAACAAAAAAACAAAATAATACAATAAATAAAAAAAATAATACAATAAATAAAAAAAATAATACAAAAAATAAAAAAAATAATACAAAATAAACTATATACTAAAATTTTAGTAAAATAAATTAAATTAAATTAAATTAAATTAAATTAAATTAAATGAAATTAAAAAATATTATATTTTTAGCCTAATCCCTAATACCTAATACCTAATACCTAATACCTAATACCTAATACCTAATCCAAATTATACATTTGATATTTTATATTCTGAGATTCTACACATAGACCCTTAAGATTATTCCATAAGATTAGTAAATAAGATTAGTAAATAAGATTAATAAATATTTTGCTATTATCTACATTTACATTATTTCTTTATAATAATACTTTAAATCTTTCTTCGGTTATCAATACTTTAAAGCTTTCTTCGGTTAGCGGTTAGTAATTTATTACTTAAACATTAGATTTTATTATTATTATTATTACTTTATCATCTTCCATAACTAACATAACTAATAACTAAACAATATGTTTTAGATGTTAGCTGCAATTTAAATTTAAAAAACCTACATTAAGCTCTTGTTGCTATACCATAATTAATTTACTACATATTTATCTTATAATGGATATTTAAGGAATAAATTATATAGATCTGTATCTGTATCTGTATCTGTATCTGTATCTGTATCTGTATCGGTATAATAAAAATAACAAGTATTATCACTAATATTTAGTTTAGAAATGGATTAATTGTGATTGAAGCACATGAAGTGATCATAGCACATATTGCTAAAGATATTACTACATATTCACCATCTAAATTAGCTTTACTGTTTAAATAATTGTATCTTTCTCTGTCTGAATTTTATCTGAATTTTAATTGAATATCCTTCAATATTTAGGAATGTAATTTTCATCTTGGCAGCTTGGTGTATTATATTTAATTTTAATTTTAATTTTTATTTTATTTTTAATTTTAATTTTAATTTTAATTTTAATTTTAATTTTAATATAGTCCAAACCGTCATCCTCATCAACAATCAGATTATCTAAAACTTCATGTTCAACAAATATTTTTATTTTTATCTAATACTAATAAAAGTTTATTTGCAGCTTTATAAACATCCTTATCCCTTATCAAATTATAAAAGGATAAAATGATAAAATGAGATAGCTCTTAGTGCTTAGTGCAAAGATTATTAAATTATTAATCTAAGTCCTGATTCAATTTATGAATCATTTTCTGAAACTACAATCTATACACTATTAAGTATTAAGTGATAAACTATTAAAATCTATATTACCTTCAATTTGTGTTTTTAGTTGTTACTTCTTACTTTTTAATAATAAAAGCTTCTATATTTATATTAGATGAACTATTAATTTAAAAATGTTTACCATAACTAATACGAATATATTATTCATTTAGAAAATAGAAGATAGAAGATAGAAGATAGAAGATAGAAGATAGAAGATAGAAGATAGAAAATAGAAGATAGAAGATAAAAGATATCGTCCTAGAATACTGAGATCATATGTTTTATTTTTAATTTGGTCATTATCTAAATAGCAAGAATAATAATCCTAGGGTTATTTAATATCAATAATATTTTGTATTATAGATTATCAATTTAGCAATTTATCAATCAGCTAAGTATATATCCAATATTAAATATTAAATATTAAATAGTAAATAGTAAATAGTCAATAGTCAATAGTCAATATTTGTACAGAATAGAATTAATAGTTTAGAAATAGAAAGAAATAAACATGTGATTAATAATAATAATAATAATAATAATAATAATTAAAGGAGTTATTGGATTTATATTTGTATTGTATTTATATTTGATTATGATAGTATTATAGTATTAGAGTATTATAGTATTATAGTATTATAGTATTATAGTATTATAAAAATATAGAAGTATAGATAAGTTAAATACTTTAAATGTGTTTAATTAAAGGTATATTTAATTAAGTTATATAATTTATATTTATAAGGTTATCAGTTATCAGTTATAAGTTATATATAGTTATATGTATAGAATAAAGATATTTAAGATAATTACAAGATAAAATATAATTATAAGATATATATATATATGAGTGAATAGTAACTATATTATACTATACTATACTATATTATATTAGTATTAGATTATATTAGAATTAACTATTATATACTATATTAGAATTAGAATTAGATTAGATTATAATAGATTATATACTATACTAGATATTCTATAATAGATTATATACTATACTATACTAGATATTCTATAATAGATTATATACTATACTATAAGATACTATAACTATAACTATAATTATACTAGTACTATATTATATAAGAATACTATAACTATAACTATAAATATAAATATACTATACTATACTATACTATACTATATTATATAAGAATACTATATTAGACTATACTAATATATATATACATATTACTGGATGCCGAAATATTTTATTTTTTATTTTTATTTTTATTTTTAATTGTTATTTTAATTTATTTTATTCTATATTAAGTTTTTTAAGACTTAGTTCTGATGATCATAATTTATAATATAATATAATATAATATAATATAATATAATATAATATAATATAATATAATATAATATAATTTCCTAAATCTAGAAATAGAATAATTAATTAACTTTGTGTAGTAGTTTTATGTTTAACTCATATAGATTTTTAATATAAACAATTAGTAACTATGTTATTGTTATTAAGTGATAACTGATTTTTGATATACCCAAAAGTTGTTAGATTTGTTAGATTTCTTTTCTGATATTTTAAAGATTGATCGATACTTGCTAGTAAAATGTTTAATAACTAAATAAACTTATAATAGTTATTTTTTTTTCTATCTTAAATCTATCTTAAATCTATCTTAAATCTAAATCTATCTTAAATCTATATAAAATCTATCTTAAATCTAAATCTATCTTACAAAAAACAAGAATCCGAACAACTCTATATTATATCTATCTAAATCTATCTTAAATCTATATTAAATAAAGGAAGTATTAATTCATTTCAATATCTACAAATTTAATACTAATAATTTTATATTTAACATTCAGTCTAATAGTCTAATTATAAATTATAAATTATAATATCAAATTTATTAATCATCCTAGGCCTATTTAGAGTAATCCTAGGACTCTTATTATTGCTATTTAGAGAAAACTAATGTTGATTAATATTGTTATCATTAATATATTATATTTTAACTATTTTAATTTAACTAATAGTTAATATTTTTTTAATTATTAAATATATAGATATAATTATTATTATTCTTCTTATTATTATTATTATTAGTAATAGCAAGGATTATTATTATTATTATTATTATTATTATTATTATTATTATTATTATTATTATTTTTATGTAGGGTTTTAAGAACACATTGACACATTGACATTGTATTAATCTAATCTGTTAATTAAATTATAAATATAAATATAAATATAAATATAAATATAAATAATAAGTCTTGTTCTTTTTAATATTTACCCTTTTTACAATTACAATTACAATTATAATTCCAATTACAATTACAATTACAATTACAAGCTATTCAACCCAGTAGATTTTAAGCATTGCTTCATGGAGCTCATATTTTGATTGGTACAATCTTCCTTTATACTCAATTTATAAGAATTACTAACTATCATTTAAGTAGTGGACATCATTTAGGACTTGAATTATCAATTTTATATTGACATTTTGTGGATGTAGTTTGATTATTTTTATTCTGTGTAGTTTATTACTGAGGAGGAACAGGTAGTTCTTCTATTTTGTAAATATAATTTTATAATTTTATCAGTTTATCAGTTTATCAGTTTATCAGTTTATCAGTTTATAATTTAGTAAATTACTCTTTAATTTTAATAAACTTAAATCTAACATTTAATATTTAACATTTAACATTTAACATTTAACATTTAACATTTAACATATTAACATATTAACATATTAACAGATTAACAGATTAACATTTAACATTTAACATTTAACATTTAACATTTAACATTTAACATTACTCAGCTCAATCCTTTAGTCTTTTAGTCCTTTACTTAATTATTAATTCTTAATACTTAATTTTTAAATCTTAATTCTCTTTACTTCTTAATTCTTATAGTCCTTTATTTCTTTAGTACTTTATTCATTTAATCATTTACTCGTATATTAATCTAATTAACTTATTTAGTAATTAAATAATTTATTCCTTTAATAAATCAAATTCTCCTATAGTGAACTTAAACTTAAACTTAAATTATAAACCTCTTCTTTAGATAGTCCTTTATTTTGGTTTATATCGGTGCAATCGGTGCAATAATGAATAATTAATAATTAATAATGAATAATGAATAATTAATAATTAATAAATAAAAATGTAAAGGAGAAATTAGAAAAAATTATAAAAAAGTCTTTAAAATAAAAAAAAAATTCAAGTTAACAATTTAAATACTAAATTTAATGATCTTTTGTTTTTTGTTTGTTAATAAATAAATGTACAGGAGTGTAAATAAAAATAAATCAATTGACAAAATAATACTAAAACTAATACTAATAATTATTTAATATTTGATATTTAATATATATTCTAATCATTCATAAATTGTCAACCTAAGGATATAAAGCAAAAATAACAATAACTATGAATCTATCTTTACTTCTTTTTTTAATAGGTCTATTAGGTTTTATTATCAATAGAAAAAATATAATCCTAATGATTATCTCAATAGAAATTATGCTACTTGCTGTTACTTTATTAATATTGATTAGTTCATTTAGTTTCGATGATAACGTTGGACAAACCTTTAGTGTATATATTATAGCTATTGCCGGTGCAGAATCTGTAGTAGGACTTAGTATATTAGTAGCTTATTATAGATTAAGAGGAAACATTTTAATTACTACGACTAATTTATCTCAATAAATGTATTTATCAATTTTAATTTTTCCTTTATTAGGTTCTATTTCTGCAGGATTTTTAGGTAGAAAAATAGGTGTTACAGGTTCTCATATTATAACTTGTTTATGTTTAATAATTTCTTCTATTTTAATAACAATTGCATTTTATGAAGTTGGAATTTGTGGTAGTCCTGTTACAATTTATTTATTTAAGTGAATAGATTCGGAATTGATGTCTATATCTTGAGAATTTTTATTTGATCAATTAACAGTTTCTTTATCATTAGCTGTTTTATATTGTTCTACATTAATTCATATTTATAGTGTAGATTATTTATCTACGGATCCACATAATCAAAGATTTTTCTCTTATTTATCATTATTTACTTTCTTCATGTTATTTTTAGTTTCAGCTGGTAATTATTTTGTAATGTTTATTGGTTGGGAGGGAATTGGAATTGTTTCTTATCTTCTAATTAATTTTTATTTTACTAGAATTCAATCTAATAAATCTGCGATACTAGCATTAACAATGAATAGAGTAGGTGATTTTGGAGTAAGTGTATCATTCTTTGCATTATTTGCAGTTTTCGGTTCTTTAAATTATTCTACTATATATTCATTAACACCCTTTATAAATGAAACAGCAATAACTATTATAGCTTTATTATTATTATCTGGTGCAGCAGCAAAAAGTTCTCAATTAGGATTACATAGTTGATTACCTGGATCGATGGAAGCTCCTACTCCTGTCTCAGCTTTATTACATGCGGCTACTTTGGTTACTGCGGGAATTTATTTACTTTTAAGATCTTCTCCAATATTAGAATTTAGTCCAACTGCTTTATTAGTTATAACTTTAATTGGGGCTACAACAGCTTTTTTTGGTGCTAGTGTAGGATTAGTAAGTAATGATCTAAAAAGAATAATTGCTATGTCTACAATATCTCAATTAGGTTATATGGTATTAGCTATTGGACTTAGTCAATATAATGTAGCTTTATTACATACATTAGGACATAGTTTTTTTAAAGCATTATTATTCCTTGCGGCTGGTGGAGTAATTCATAGTTTAGCAGATCAACAGGATATAAGAAAAATGGGAGGTTTAATTAAATTTTTACCTTTTACTTATACAATAATGTTAATTGGTTCTTTATCATTATTAGCCACACCTTGATTAACAGGATTCTATAGTAAAGACTTAATTTTAGAATTAGCTTATGGAGCTTATAGCTTTAGTGGTACTTATGCTTATATATTAGGAAGTTTAACTGCGGGTATTACTGCTTTTTATAGTTTTAGATTAATTAGTTTAGTTTTTTTAACTGTTCCTAATGGACCTAAATCAGTTTATGATAATATTCATGAAGCTAAATTATTAGTAATTATTCCTTTAGTTATTTTAGCTATTTTTAGTATATTCTTTGGTTTTATTTTTGCAGATTTATTTGTAGGAGTAGGTAGTGATTTCTTTGGTAATTCATTATATATCAGTCCTAATAATATTTCTATAGTAGAAGCAGAATTTTCTTTACCTTTAATTATTAAATTATTACCTGCACTATTATCATTATTTGGGGCTACAATTGCTATTTATTTTTATAATTTTAATCCTCAATTTATTATTGAAATGACAGAAACTAAATTAGGAAGAAAAGTTTATAAATTTTTAAATGGAAAATATTTCTTTGATATTATTTATAATAAATATATAATTACAGCAGGTTTTAATATTGGTTATAATATTTCTAAAGTATTAGATAGAGGTGTTATTGAATTAGTAGGACCATATGGATTAGCTAATATGTTTAATAAAACAGCCTTGAGTATTTCTACATCAGATAATAGAATTATTAGTAATTATTCAACATATCTAATATTTAATGCTTTATGTTTAATATTTATAGTTTTTGCACCTATGTTAATTAATTCATCTTTATTATTTGAAATTAGACTTTTCATTATTTATATTGCATCAGCTATATTTATTTTATATCAAAATTCTCTTTCTCTTTCTAAATCTATGTCTATGTCTATGTCTGATTCATCAACATCAATATCAAATATCAAATAAAATTATAGTTTAATTTAATTTTAATTACATAATTATAATATAATATTAATCTGGGTTATAATCAATCTACAATCTATTTACAAAAGTTATGATAAATTATTATTCTTAGACTTAAAATTTTTATTTCATATAAGTTGGTTTTGCTATATTAAATTTATTTTTATTTATTTATTTATATTTATATTTATATTTATATTTTATTTTTATATTTAATTAGTAATGAAAAAGATAATATAAGCTTAACCCCCCTCAATATTAACCCCTTAAACAATTAAACATTTAAAGAATTAAGCAATTAACCAATTATGTACTTAAACACTTAAACATTAAACTGTAAACATTTTATTTTTACTACATACTTCATATTACATACGGATCATAGTCTACCAGAACTACCATAACTTATAACGGTTAATCTTAATAATTACATAAAAATTCATAAATTAAACAATTAAACAATTAAACAATTAAACAATTAAACAATTAAAAATAAACATAGTAGAAAAATTACTGAATTTATTTTACTTTTACTTTAACTGTAACTGTAACTTTAACTTGTACTTCCTAGGGGAACTTTAACTTTAACTTTAATTTTAACTTTAACTGTAACTTTTAAAAAACAGATATGTGTTAATATTAACCGAGAATTAAAATCCTAGGACTCTTATTATTGCTATTTAGAGAAATATTATTTATATTATATATTATATATTAAATCTTATATATTAAATCTTATATATCTAATTGCTTAATCATACCGTTATATAACTATAAATTTAACTATAACTATTAATATCATAATAAGAATTACTATAATTATAACTATAATAAGTATTAGTAATATTAAAGATCAATAATAAAAATTTTAATAAGTATTAATAATTTATTTTTGTTAACTATAACTATAACTAGATATATAAAAATATAAGAAATAGAAGTTATGATCATAAGTTTTTTTATAATAAAAATTATAGTAATAATAACAATATTAATAAATAATAATCAAGGCGAATTAAGAATAAGAATAACAATAAAAATTAGAATAATAATAAAAATATAGTTAATAATAATAGTTAATAGTTAATAGTTAATAATTAATAGTTAATAGTTAATAACAAACAAAAAATATAAAAATATAAACGAGTATAGTTAAATCGGTATAACCTCTTCCTTCCAAGTAGATATCATCAGTTCGAATCTGGTTACTCGTATGTAGTTAAATAAATAAAAAAATTAAATTATTAAATATGCTTATGCTTAAATTAATTAATAATGATTTAGTTAAAGTTACTTTACTATGATATTTATTTTAAAAATATTAAAATATAAAAATATTATAATATTAAAATATTTATTTAAATTTCAAATTAGTTTACACTTTTTTATTTATCTACTCTTTAATACTTGTATAAGTATTTATCATTTATAATTTTAATCTCTTTTCAGATTGTATAAATTTTATAGTTTTATAGAATATTTAAATTTTGATACTTAACATTATAATTGTTAGTTCAATTAACTTTAAAAATATAGTATAAAGTATAAAGTATATAGTATAAAGTATATAGTATATAGTATATAGTATAAGTATAAAGTATAAATCAGGAATTTAATTTGATAAAGAAGTCAATTACTAAATTACTAAATTACTAAATTACTAAAGGACTAAAGGAAAGTGTATTAATTATTTAATTATTTAATTATTTAATTATTTAATTATTTCATTATTTAATTATTACATTATTTAGTTATTTATAAACAAATTCCAAAAGTTCTGTTCCCAATTACCAAACAACAATTTTAGTGTTTAGTATTTAGTATTTAGTATTTAGTATATAGTATATACCTGTACTTAAATAAATATTTCATATTTTTTATCTATTTTAATTTTTATTTTTATTTTTATCTTTATATTTATATTTATATTAATATTATATTTATATTTACTTAAGATAATTTCGGATGTTATTTTTTTAATTTTTTATTTTTGTATTTATTTTTGTTTTTTTGTATTTTTGTATTTTTGTATTTATTTTTGTTTTTATTGCTTTTAACTATTATAACTATTATAACTATTATAACTATTATAACTATTATAACTATTATTTTTTTTTTATTTAAATTTATAATAATTTTATTAGGATTAATAAATTGAATTAGCACATTTATTTTTATTTAAATGAATTTTTTATATCTTTATCTTCCTGATTCTCTATTTCTATGAAAGAATTTGAAATAATAAATTATCTAAGTTTTAGTAATCTGTTTCAAGTTAAAACTATTTTGTACTATCTGTTAATAAAATTTATATTCAAAATTAAAATATTAATTAGATTATTAATTAAAACTATAATAAATAGAATTATGATAATCTTTATTAATAGAGTTAATCAATTAATAAGTTATTTATTTAAGTCACAGATTATTTTAAATATTTGAAATAAATTAGTTTCTTTAATTTTAACAGTTATATCTAATTATATTTGATTTAAATACTATATTTATATAATTCTTCTCTATTTACTAATAATTTGATTTTTAATATTATATACCTTTCAGATAAGCATTCCAATTTTAATTAAAGATTTAATTTTAGATATTTTTTATGTTCAATTGTTTTTGTCTCAATTTACAAATATTACAAATATTATAAATATTACAAATATTACAAATATTATAAATATTACAATTACAAATATATCATCCTTATGATCAATACATGTTTTAGTTGATAATTTTACTAGTACTAGATTATTAAGTTTATTATTATTAATTTTGTTCTTAGTATTAATTACTAAATTACATAGTATAAGTAAATGCTTATTATCAGTAATTCCTTTAATGGAGATATCTGATCAAGTGAATCAAGTGGATCAAGTGGATCAAGTGGATCAAGTAGATCAAGTGCAAGTGCAAGTGAATGAAGAAAATGTAGATTTAGCTTTGACTTCGACTCCGTCTCCGACTCCGATTCCGACTCCTTTAATTGATTTAATCGATGATGGAGATAATAGTGATAGCAATTTAAGTATTAATGAAAATAAAGGATGAATGAATTTTAACATGAATTTTAATGATTTACTTTTAACAGATCAAAGAACATATATTCAAAATAAAATGGAATTGAAAGGTCTATCTCCAAATTTATTTTTAATTGATTATTTTATCGGATCTATTTTTAAAAATACTTTAGCTGATAAACTTGCCGTTGATACTTTTTTAAACACTAACTTAAATACTATATTGAATGATCAAAGAAATATTCAGTTAAATGCTCATTCTTTTGTTAGAACTAATCCTTTTTTATTAAATAATTCTAGTCAATCTTATTACTCTAGTTTAATTCCTTTTAAATCGGATAATGCTTTTATTTTTGAATTACAAGATGATTTAAATACTATGAAAGAAGTTAAAAATATATCGGAATATGGAATTACTAATAATAATAATAATAATAATTTAACAAATGATAATAATAATAACTAATAATTATTTATTTTTTATATCTTATTTTTGTATTTTGTAACCTTCCTCCTAGGGAAGCTTTATTTTTAATTTTTAATATACAATTATACACATTAATATAATATTAATATTTTATAAGTTTTTATTAGTTTGAATTTTATATATCAGATTTATAAATCAGAATCAAGTTTAAGACTAAATTTAAAAAACTGTTTATTTCTGTTAATACATCCTTACATCCTTAAATCATTACATCATTACATCATTACATCATTTCATCCTACATCTAACTAAAAAAATTTTTATCTCAGTATCTGTTTATTTGATAAAATAATATAACTAATATTTTTATAGATATTATAGATATTAAGATAATTAGAATTAGAATTAGAATTAGAATTAGAATTAGATAATATATACTTTAACCCCCTATACGAATACTTTACGAATTTAACGGCAGCACTAATGGAGACTAAATTTGATAGCTTTTTTTTTTCACTATAAATATAAATATAAATATAAATATAAATATAAATATAAATATAAATATAAATATCAGTATAACTATAAATATCACTATTACTATAAATATTCAGATCACTATAATTATCATTATCACTATCACTATCACTATCATTATCACTATAAATTATAAATATCAGTATAACTATCACTATAAATCTTTTCTAAGTTAGGCTTTATTTAAATCTTAATCTTAATCTTAATCTTAATTTAAATCTTAATCTCAATTCAGAGGACATTTACTAAATAAAATGGAGGGGATTGCTGAAATAAAATTAAATAAATAAAAATTTTTCTTTTCTTTTTCTTTTCTTTTTTTTTCTTGTATAAAATTCTTTTTTTGCTTTTCTTTTTATGTTTATTTTTATTTTCTTGTAGTAAATGCTTTTCTTTTGCTGTTATTTTC
>WNFP01000075.1_pt1 | contig 67241 bp, 55 predicted proteins | sample 5400201 | NCBI WGS metagenome assembly WNFP01 (sample SAMN13153355, study PRJNA577476) | soil metagenome | isolation source: 115 cm saprolite under Madrone tree | place: USA:California | collected 2016-06-14
CGATTAATTCCTTCTTTGGCATCTCGGAAATTTGCGTCTTCGTGAAAGCCGTGTGCGGGAAATCTGCATGCACGGTTTGAGCGGCGGACGGTGGCCAGCATTGGGGAACCCTGGTGCGCCACCTCCGACCCGACAATCCGCAAACAGGCTCCGGGAAATTGCTCCGATGGTTTCCGCTCATGCCGGACACGTTTCCAGCGTGTTTGAGAGCACTGAGAGCTACCGGTTGGCAGCAGGCTTGAGGCGAGCCGGCTCTTCGAGAATATCCAGGAGGGCTGTCGCGCCATAGACTCGGTCACGCTTCGCATCGCCTACCCGTTTTACGATCCTCGCACGTTCCAGTCGTTCAATGGCGCGCTGCGCGGTCGTAAACGCGATCGCCAATTTGTCCGCCACGCCTTTTGTAGTGCTGAAGGGATTTGCCCCTAAGAGCTCTACCACACGCAATGGGTTGTTGCTCGATTCTCCGGAGACTTTCTTCTGCCACTCGGCCAGTAGTCCGTTGATGCGCGTCGCTCGACTCAAAGCATCCTCAGACATGCGAGCGACTCCCAGCAGGAAATACTCCAGCCAATCGTTCCATGCCCCGCGTTCGCTGATTCCCCGCAAACCGTCGTAGTATTCCCGCCTGGATGCTTCAAAGAACGCCGACAAATAGAGCAGGGGTGTCGGGAGGATATGGCGCTCGATCAGGAACAAAGTTATGAGCAGGCGTCCGACTCGGCCGTTGCCACCGAGGAAAGGGTGAATGGCCTCGAATTGATAGTGAGCGAGTGCAATGGTCACGAGAGGCGGCAGGGTCGATTCATGCAGGAACTTTTCCCAGGCCGCGAGACACGGCTCGACCTCTCCTGGAGGTGGCGGGATGTAGGAAGCAGTTGCGATCGTGCTGCCAGGCTTGCCAATCCAATTCTGAATCTTGCGAAAACGTCCGGGCGCCGCTTGGTGCCCCTGAACGCCCGTCATGAGTTTGTCGTGCAACTCCCGGGTGAGACTGACGCAAAGGGGGAGCTTCTTGAGGCGCGAGATTCCGTGCTCAAGAGCCACTACGTAATTGCCAACTTCCCGAAGATCCTCGGGGCTGCGATCCACGATCGCTCCCGCCTCAGCGGCAAGCAGCTCACCTAGCGTGGCCTGGGTGCCTTCAATCTTGCTCGATAGAACGGCTTCACGCTGTACGAAGGGCCTGATCAAAATATGAGGATTGGGAAGCCGACCACCCTCGCCGGCGAGTCGTCCGACTAGCCGGTCTGCATCCGAGAGTGCCCCAATCAGCCGGGGTGTCCATTCCAATTCAGGAGGCAATGGGGCAGGCACGAAGGCGGAATAGCTGCCCTGCGATACTTTCCGGCCGGGAATGGTGCTAGCGCGCGGCATATCCGCCTTTCTAAGGTCGAAAATAGCGTTCCGTGCTATTTTCACAATCTATGATAATCGAAAATAGCGAGATTAGCGATCTTGCACGGGCGAATGCATCGCGAGTGGTTTCGTAACACTTAGCAGCGGCGAGGAAAGATCTGCTGACGGGTGCACTGCGTCAAATTGCGAATGCGAATTGACACGAATGCATAGGCGGGCGGGAAAAGGCAGCTCTTTACGCTGCTGGGAGCGGTCAGACAAAAAACGCTGGCTGGAACCTCGACTCTGGTCTAGAGATCGAGCATGATCCATGTTGGGGCATGGTCGCTCGCGTTTTCCTGCCCACGCGCCCATCGGTCAACACCGCCGTCCACGAGCCGGACTGACAAATTCGGTGAGAGCAGAAAGTGATCGAGTCGCATGCCTTTGTCCTTCTGCCACCGTTCAAATTTGTAATCCCAGAATGTCCAGAGCGGCCCGTCCGGATGTAGCTTCCGCATGGCGTCAGTCCAGCCTTGAGCCAGCAAACGCGCAAAGGCCTGTCGGCTCTCGGGTTGGATTAACGCGTTGTGATCCAACGACCGAGTCGGATAGATGTCCTGCGGTGTCGGCACGACATTGTAGTCACCGGCCAGCACCACGGGTGCGCCGCTCGCCATGAGTTCGCCGGCGTGGGCAATGAGGCGCTCAAACCAGGCCAACTTGTAATTGAATTTCGGTCCAGGCTGCGGATTCCCATTGGGGAGGTAGATGGAAGTGATCAGGACTCCCTGAACCGCCGCTTCAATGTAGCGAGCTTGATGATCTTCAGGATTTCCCGGCAAGCTTGTACAGGTCAGCACGGGAGCGTGGTTTCGCGCGAGAATGGCCACACCGTTCCAGGAGCGCTCCCCTTGCCAGACTGCTTCGTACCCGAGAGTCCGAAGGGCATTCACGGGAAAGGCTTCCTGCTCTGCCTTGAGCTCTTGGAGATTAACCACGTCCGGCTCCGCTTTGGACAACCAAGCCAGGAGGTTGTCGAGCCGCTTGTTGATGTTGTTAATGTTGAAGGTGGCGACTCTCACCAAGTCCCTTTCTGTCCCTGTGCTTCTGGGCGCCTCCCAAAAGGAACAACCGAGTTCGTTGTTTCAGCTCGCATTATTTTACCGGTGGAAAAAATGAAAAAACCGAACCAAAACGCTAGCCTAGTCCAACGGGGGAGCCCTCATGAGCGCTAATTTAAGGAAGGCTGTCGTGGATCTTTCGCGGAACTTCAGCGGATACGGCACGGCAATCCCCGGTAACCGTCCGAGCCATTCGTCTTCTGGCGCTGAACAGCGCTACACACCCCGCAATGTGTATTGTGTGTTCATCGAAATGTGCCTTGAGCCCTGCCTCAAGATCGGACTGCCGGTCTGACAAATTGCTGAAAATTCCTTTCGCGTTGTAAATCTTCATCAGTTGTTTGGCCAGCGGGTTGTGCCGCACACCTTTGCCCAGGATCGTAGAGCCGAATATTACCCCGCCATCTCTTAACAAAGGCTTCACGTGCTCAAATACGATGCTCTTGCTCGCCAAATTACCAGGGAGGCAGTGCAAGAGATAGTTGAGCGAGATGGAATCAAATCCAGACATGCCGATATCGATGCCCGATATCCAGATGCTTATCAGAGATATGCTGGTTGTAGAAATCCAAGAGCACATGCGAGGCACATTGCCAGACAAAAGAATTGGAAAGCCCCAAGACAGCCAAGTCATATAACGCCAAAGCCAACGGCGTATAGACGGCGGCTCCTTTGCGAGTATCTCTGTCAGCTCCGTAGATGTTGGGTTCGTGGTTCATCTTCTCTGCCACGTGGTTTCTAGCTGCGACGAAGGCTTCGATATCCACCCGGCGAGTCGTTGCACAAAAGCCCTGCAAGGCCTACGAATAGATCCCAGGCGCCTCATGTCCAAGCTTCTGCACGTACTCAACGTATGACCCAGGATAAACAGTGGGATGGCGGTCCGTACCGCTCTCGCCACCCAGTTCCAGCACACGTGAGCCGAGACCGCGAAGGAACATGCGGTCATGCGATACGAAGATCATGCTGCCTTCAAAGTCCTTCAGGGCGTCCACCAGCATCTCCTTGGTCGCAAGATCCAGGTGATTGGTAGGTTCGTCGAGCACCAGGAAGTTCGGCGGGTTGTAGAGCATGCGTGCTATTGCCAGCCGCGATTTTTCTCCGCCGGAGAGTGCGCGGATCTTCTTGTCCACGTCTTCGCCGGAGAACTGGAATGCTCCCGCCAGGGTCCGCAGCGACCCGAGACCGTCTTGGGGAAAATCTTGTTGCAACTGTTCGATGACGGTGAGATCGGGATTGAGCACGTTCAGCGATTGTTGCGCGAAGTAGCCCATATACAGGCTGGCGCCGAGCCGAACGCTTCCGGCATCTGGAGCACTGGCCCCGGCAATCATCTTGAGCAGCGTGGTCTTGCCCGCGCCGTTTCTCCCCATGACGGCCCAGCGTTCTCCGCGGCGGATGGTGAGATTGAACCCTTCGTAAATAACACGCGGGCCGAAACTCTTGTGCAGATTCTCAAGGACGGCCACCTGTTCGCCGGATCGCGGGGGGAGACGAAACTCAAACTTCACCACTTGGCGTTTTTTCGGCAGTTCGATCTTCTCGATCTTATCCAAGGCCTTGATCCGGCTCTGCACCTGGGCCGCTTTGGCGGCGTGCGTCCTGAAACGATCAATGAAGCGCTGCTCCTTGGCAAGCATGGACTGCTGCCGGGCAAATGCTGCCTGCTGATTGCTCTCTCGCACGGCCCTTTCGCGCTCGTAGAAGTCGTAGTCACCCGAGTAGGTGATGATTTCGCCGCCATCAATCTCTGCAATCTTTGAGACTAGACGATTCAGGAGCTCGCGGTCGTGCGAAGTCATCAGCAACGCGCCAGGAAATGACTTGAGGAACTGTTCGAGCCAGATGATCGATTCGATGTCGAGGTGGTTCGTCGGTTCGTCCATCAGCAATACATCCGGCATTCCGAGCAGGACGCGCGCCAGCGCAACGCGCATCTTCCATCCGCCGGAGAGCGTGCCTACATCACCGTCAATCTGATCGTCTTTGAATCCCAACCCGTGCAACACTTCCCGGGCTTGCGACTCAAGGGCGTAACCGCCCAAATGTTCGTACTCCTCCTGCACATGACCGAAGCGCTCAAGAATGCGCTCCATGTCATCAGCTTTTCCTGGATCGGACATCTCGTGCTGCAAGGCTTCGAGTTCGTGATGCAGATTCCCGACGCGTCCGCTACCTGCGATCGCTTCATCCAGGACCGAACGGCCCTGCATTTCCTCGACGTCTTGGCGAAAGTAGCCGATCGTCAACTTCTTGGGGACTGAGACCGCGCCCTCGTCGGGAGTTTCCTCGCCGACCACCATCCGGAAGAGGGTTGTCTTGCCCGCCCCATTGGGACCGACCAGTCCGACTTTTTCGCCGGGATTCAACTGAAAAGAAGCGTCCACGAAGAGCAACTGCTTGCCATACTGCTTATTGATGTTTGAGAAAGAGATCATTTTGGAGGAGCAACTCGCGGCACGCTGCCTCTTCCAGTGTAGCCCGGCCAGAAAATTGCCGGCCAACATAACCCAACAAGGACACCCGTTGAAAGCAACGTGACTTGACATGCAAGTAAACACTTGCCTATTATTAAAGGCAACTAATTACTTGCATATTTCATATGCCAGAGCTCCATGACACCGATGTGCTGTTCAAAGCCCTGGCTGATCCCACCCGACGCAAGCTGCTGGACCTGCTGCACGCACACGACGGCCGCACCCTCAGCGAGTTGTGCGAGCACCTGGACATGACGCGGCAGGGCGTGACGCAACACCTGAACCTGCTGGAGATGGCGAACCTCGTCGCCACCGTGCGGCGCGGCCGCGAAAAGCTGCACTTCCTCAATCCGGTGCCGCTGCAGGAGATCTACGAGCGCTGGATTGCCAAGTTTGAAAAACCGCGCCTCAAGGCGCTAGGCGATCTTAAACGACGACTGGAGAGAACTAATGGCTAGATCAACCTTTGTCTACGTGACCTACATCCGCAGCACGCCGGAAAAGTTGTGGTCGGTACTAACTGACGAGGTGGAGTTCATGAAGCAGTATTGGTTCGGCGTGCACTGCGAAAGCCTGTGGAAAGCCGGATCCTCATGGAAGATGGTGCACCCCGATGGCAGCATCACCGACGCTGGCGAGATCGTAGAAGCCGATCCGCCAAGGCGGCTGGTCATTCGCTGGCGACACGAGAAGAAGCCGGAACTCAAGGCCGAAGGCGACTCACTCTGCACCATAGAAATCGAGCGCAGCGGTGCTGCGGTCAAGCTTTCCGTCACCCACACTATCGAGCGCGAGCCTTCGCAGTTCATTAAGGCAGTGTCCGGCGGCTGGCCAAAGATCATCTCCAATCTTAAGTCCCTCCTGGAGACCGGCTCGGCCGTTCTGCAGGACCCATATCCGGCCAATTGAGAGGGCACGCAAAATGACGATCGCATTTACGCTACGCATTGCCCTCGCGGCCGTGGTGGGATCTGCCAGCGCAGCCGCTCAAGCTGGGTCTGCGCAGGTTGGCGCGGTGAAGAACATCGTACTCGTGCATGGTGTGGCGACTGATGGCTCAGGGTGGCGAGGCGTTCATGACATCCTGACCAAAGACGGATACCGCGTGAGCGTCGTCCAACAGCCTCTTACCGGCCTCGCCGATGATGTCGCCGCGACAAAACGCGTCATCGACCGGCAAGACGGCCCGGTGATACTCGTTGGCCACAGCTATGGAGGCACAGTCATCACGGTTGCCGGTGCTGACCCGAAGGTGAAAGCGCTGGTATACGTTGCCGCCTTGCAGCCCGACGTAGGCGAAACGACGAATCAGTTGCCAGCTTCCATGCCGGGGAAGGTGCCCAGCAGCGACGTGCAGGTAACCAAGGATGGCTTCCTATTCGTAGACCCAACGAAATTTGCGTCCGACGTCGCAGCTGATCTGCCTCCAGCGCAAGCAAAATACATGGCGGATTCGCAGATGCCGGTAGCAGCGGCCGCGTTCGACACCGCAGTCACCGTTGCGGCCTGGCACGACAAACCCACCTACGGGATCGTGGCCACTGACGATCGCGTGCTCAATCCCAAGCTGGCACGTTGGATGTACAAGCGTTCAAGGGCAAGAGTGAGCGAGGTCAAGGCCAGCCATTTGGTCTACATCTCCCACCCTGACGCTGTCGCCCGGGTGATCGAGACAGCCGCGCGCGCCGTCAAGTAAGCAGCGGAGCGCCCCGAAATGACGCAATCGACCGAAAGTCAGGCGAATCGAGACGAGTGCGTATTCCCCTGCCGATTCTCAATATGGCAAGTGCAGACGCTCGGCCTGCTGCGTGATACCAGCATATTGATGTGGCCTTACTCGCCACGGCCCGTACATTCTCGATGCGGCGGCTGGCTATCTTTGGACATCATGTGCCATCTGTGGAAAATCCCCAAAACTGACACATTTACTTACACATTTTCACAGCTATGTCTATATAAGTTGTTTATTATCATGGCGAAATTGGCAAACGCACGGGACTCAACATCCGCCCCTCGATACGTTGCGTATCTGACCCGATTTCAACGGCCTGGCCGTTGATCCGCGCTCCACATTCGTTTCACACGCACCGGTCTACCGCCGGCATCCATTTCGAGAGAACGTCTGTTTCAGCGCTACGGCCGAAGGGGTTCAATCACAAATTTCAGGAGAGCACTGTATGACCAAACGTTGGGCTGCATGCGCGGCGGCGCTTACCCTATCGATATCGACCGCAGCCTGGCCCGCCCCCGCCAAGACCAAGCCGAAGTCCTTTGTGGTGGCTGTGCCGTTCGACTTCATCGTCGGCAACCGCACTCTGCCCGCGGGCAGCTACAGGTTCCAGATCGTCCTCGGATCGCCCACGGCAAACGACACCGTCGGTGTGCTTGCGGTGCGCAGCGCCGACGGTCGCTATTACGCGTCGACCATAACCAACATCGCCGAAGGCGAGGCACCGTCGGAGGGCCCTCGGGTCGTCTTCAGCCGCTCCGCTGACCGAGCTTCCCTCGCGCAACTATGGGAGCAAGGAAACCCGGTAGGTTTGAAACTGCAAACCCCCGCCTCCGACAACCAAGTGGCGGCTGACTGGCCGAGCCAGGTCGTGACCCTGATCCCGCCTCGCTAGGAATTGAGGTAGGTGTTGGCTAACTCAGGTGTGAGCCGTTGCCCGACGGCTCCTCCCCAAGGGATCCCAGGCTCCCCCCACAGCGTGGGATCCCGCTTTACTCCCCTTCCCAGCCGACCTGCTACTGCGGCGGCAACACCAGAATGACTTTACTTCCGTTCAGGTTTCATTCCAGCTGTAGGGTCGTACCCTTTTTTCTCGACCCGAGCGGGAAGTAAACAAACCCTGCAACCGGCGACGTCGCCGATCCCTCTGCCAGCCCCTTCTCCGCGAGCTCCACTTCCATCGCGGCGCGATCCTTGTCGGTGGAGCCGGGCTGGGGACCGTTTCCGCCGATCGCCACCCCCACGCCCACTTGCTGGTAAACTCCGCCGCCCCCCGGCTGACCCGCCGGACCATATCCGCCGCTGGCGACGCCCACTCCCACTGTCGGAAACACGGTCACATCGTGGTCAGACCCGGCTTTCTTCTGGAGCGTCGCCGCCACCACCTTTGCGCTGGCCGGTTTTGCAGCCGTCTCGGTGCCTTTAACACCCAGCACAAGGTCGTTCAGCGACACGTCCAGGGCTTTCTCCTTCCCCGGATAGAGCGCAATCTCGACCACAACGCAGCAGCGGTTCACGTCGGAGACAAAAGCTTTCCGCGCCTGCTCGGGCGTGAGCAGTACCACGCCCACCCCCACTCCGTCCCGAGTTGCATGCACGGAGTAGCGTTCTGCACCCGATCGAGGCACCGTTCCCTTTGGAGCGGCGGCCGCCGCCGTTACTCCGCACGCGACCAGCGCCGCGCATACGATCTTCCGGTTCATGGTCGCTCCTTGGCGGCGTCGGACTCCAGTTTTGCCGAGATCTTCAACGACTTGCCGCTCAAGACATACAGCCGCTGATGAAACGATGCCCGATCCTTTGCCGACACCGTCAAATCGTACGCCCCGGGGTCGAGCCACATGCTCTTCAGCTTATCCCCCGTTCCCGCATACCCGCCGTCGATGTACACTTCCGCGCTTTTGGGCTCGGTGTTCAGGCGTACTTCGCCGCGGCCGTGGTGGTAGCCAAAATAACCCGGCCCGTAATAGGGATAGGCGCCCCAGATCGGATACCAGAACGAGCTGTACACAACCTCGCCCGGATAGAAACCGTACCGACCGTAGGGATAAAAATAAGGGCCGGTGAAGTAGCCGTAGCCCACCCCCACCGAAACGGTCTCGGGCCGCAGACGCCATTTGCCTTTGTCCGCCGCGGCTCTGGTCTCTTGCTCAGCCTTTGGCTGGCTCAGCGAGTCCGGCTTTGAGATCACAGGATTTGATGTTTGCTCTTGACCGGTCTGGGATGCGGTTGAGTCCGAGGAAGAAGGGTCTGTGGTTTGCGCATTCGCAGCGGGGCGCAGGCTCACCAAGGTGAGAAGCAGTGGAGCGAAAACGACCAACGTCCAGGATTGCATGACAACCCCCCTAGACAGCGATTCCAAACGGAATGCCGGAGTTGCCAACCGTCTCCTCGAAATGCCGGTGCAGGGTAACCCGCACTGCCGATCCGGCGACGTTTGCCCGGAATGCGGTCCCGGGGAAGCCGAGGGCAAGCTTGGGCCGGCCCGACGATGCCTATGCTCGCTTCACAAATCGCAGCGACGCCGAATTCATGCAGTATCGCAGCCCGGTCGGCCGCGGCCCATCCTCAAACACGTGCCCCAGGTGTGCATCACACAATGTGCAACTGACCGCCGTCCGCGCCATCCCGAAAGTGTTGTCCTGGTCGCGCCGCACGTTTTCTTCCGCGACCGGCGCCCAGAAACTCGGCCACCCTGTCCCTGACTCGAACTTGGTATCCGAGCTGAACAGCGCGTTGTCGCAGCAGATGCAGCGGAACAGCCCCTTCTCGTGGAGATTCCAGTACTGGCCGGTAAACGCCAGCTCCGTGTCTGCATGCCGCGTGATGTCGAAAGCGTTCGGGGACAGTTGCTGCTTCCACTCCGCTTCCGTCTTGATCACCTTGGGCACGCGTACCTTCTTGAGCTTTTTCCCCTCATCGGAGAACTGCACGATCGTCACCGTGCTGGGCTGATCCGGCGTCCCATGCGCTGCTGCCACCAGCGCCGCCGGTTTGTGCAACGACCACAACACCGCGCCCGCCAGGGCCGAGGCGGACGTCAGCAGAAATGCCCGCCGCTGCACTCTCTGCGCTTCTCTGTCCAAGTCTGACTCAACCATAGCAACTCCATCCTGCGCGCCCTGCAACGGTTCCCGAAAAAAGCACTACTTCACCGCAACCAGCTTGGGAGACTCCAGGTACAGCATGGAGAACTGCTTCTTCAGGTTCACCACCTTGGGCGCATCGTTGTAGCGAATGTAGGAATCGTCCGGATGTATGGTCGCGTAATTCTGGTGATAGGCCTCTGCCGGATAGAACGCTTTTAAGGGCACCACCTGGGTCACGATCTTGTGCTTGAACACGTGCCCGGCGTCGAGTTGCGCGATGTATGCCGTCGTGATCTGCTGCTGTTCGTCGGTGGTGTAGAACACGACTGACCGGTACTGGCTGCCCTCGTCCGGCCCCTGCCGGTTCAACTCCGTGGGATCGTGCGCCACTGAAAAGAACACGTGCAGCAGCTGCCCGTAGGTCAGCTGTGACGGGTCGTACACCACCCTCACCGACTCTGCATGGCCCGTCCGCCCGGTGCTGACCGTCTCGTATTCCGCCGCCTTCCCATCACCCCCCGAGTATCCCGAGGTCGCGCTGATGACGCCTTTCACATGCTGGAAGACTGCCTGGATCCCCCAGAAGCATCCACCCGCAAAAACCACGGTCTGCTGCCCCGGCGCTGAAGCCAAGGTCGCATCCGTCGTCGGGGCCGGCACCGCTGCCGCCGCCAGGCTCGGGCCAGGAAATGTCACCAGCCGCGCCAGCCCAATGGCCACCACGGCGACCAGCAGCCCATTCATAAGAGATGACTTCGACATAATCCCTCCTTGGTTACGAACTCAAGCCACCGTTGGATTGGAGTCCCCAGAACCCCAAAAGTTTCGCCCCATTTTCTCCTATGTTCCACCCGGAGGCCCGGGTCCCACCAGCTATAATTCCCGGTTCTGCATAAGCCAGCTTCCCAGCCTAAGCCCGGCCCCGGATGGCGCACGGCCCGATTCCCGGTCCGAGCCGCCGGAATCGGCCGCTGGAAGCGTCCGGATTCCTATCAGGCGCGCCTTCCGGAGTGCCGCAAGAGCCCCGCAATGATCGCGCCGTAGGCGCTGCCAATCTGAAAATGGAGCCAACCGCTTGCACCTCACTCAAATACGATCCACCCTGCTTCTGCCGCTCGGCCTGCTGCTCGCAACCCACCTGTTCGCCCAGAACATCGAGGTCGACATCACCTCGTCGCACGCCACCAACCACTTCGTCCCTACCGAGACTCTCGGCGCCGGCATCGACCGCATCGCCACCAAGTCGATCGACCCCCTCCTGAGCGCGCCCACGCTCCAGAAACTTCTCACCGCCGGCTGGCAGACCGTCAGCTACCGGCAGAACACCGAACTGCTGGTCGAAGCCTGGCACTGGAATCCGGAAGGGACCTGGAGCGATCCGAAGGGCGAGGGTTATTTCACCGGATCCGCCACGCCCGGTAAGCCGATCCATCTCTCTTACGGGTACGCTTTGCCGCATCGCGGCTTTACGCGCAATGACGGCACCGGCAATGCCGGCTTCTCACGTCTGACCGACGGCGATCCCAACACGTACTGGAAGAGCAATCCGTATCTGGACCAGCGTTTCACCGGCGAGCCGGACTCGACCCATCCGCAATGGATCGTCCTCGATCTGTCGACACCACAGAAGGTCGATAGCCTTCGCGTTGCCTGGGCGGCTCCCTTCGCCACCCACTTCTTTGTTCAGTACTGGACGGGCGACGATCCCATCAAGTCTGCCACCCGAGGCACCTGGCAAACCTTCCCGCAGGGAGAAGTCCTCCACGGCAACGGCGGCACCGAAACCATTTCACTCACGCCCGAGCCCATTCCCGTTCGCTATCTGCGCATCTGGATGACCGAGTCCTCCCACACCTGTGACTCGCATGGCTCCGCCGATCCCAGAAACTGCGTCGGCTTCGCAATCGCCGAACTCTACCTCGGTACCACGACCTCCGATGGCCTCCTGCACGACCTGATCCGCCACACTCGCGACCAGGAACAAACCACCACCTATTGCTCCTCGGTCGATCCCTGGCACGCGCCCGCCGATATCACCACCACCCGTCAGGCTCAGATCGGATTTGATCTCTTCTACCGCAGCGGCGTCACCCGTGGACTGCCTGCGATGATCCCGATCGCGCTTATCTACGGAACTCCCGAAGACGCCGTCGCCGAAATCTCATACCTCAAGAAACGGAACTATCCGGTCTCCTACGTCGAGATGGGCGAGGAGTCCGACGGGCAATACATGCTTCCGGAGGACTATGCTGCACTCTATCTCCAGTTCGCCGACGCGCTCCATCGTCTCGATCGCTCTCTCAAACTGGGCGGTCCGTCCTTCCAGAGCGTGAACAGGGACATCGAGGTCTGGCCCGATTCTTCCGGTCAGGTGTCCTGGGTGCGTCGCTTCGTCAACTACCTCAATGCGCGCCACCGTATCGCGGACCTGGCCTTCTTCTCCTCCGAGCACTATCCATACGAGCCTTGCAGAATCACCTGGGCAAGCCTCTACGACGAGCCTGAACTCGTCACCCGCATCACGCAAACCTGGCGCGAGGATGGCTTGCCCGCAGGCCTCCCGGTATTCATCACCGAATCGAACCTGGCCTCCGCCAACAGCGAAACCTTTCTGGACATCTTCGGCGGCCTCTGGCTCGCCGACTACGTCGGAGCGTTCCTGAACGCCGGCGGAAACGCGCTCTACTACTTCGACTACTTGCCACTGCCGATGGAGCACGGTTGCAACGACTCGCCCGGATCGATCGGCATGTTCTCGCTCGACGGGAATTACCAAATCCAGCAACCCCTGTCCCAGTTCTTCGCCAGCCAGTTGATCAACACGGAATGGGTTCAGCCAGGAACGGGCATGCATCAGATGTTCCCTGCGAAAGCCGATCTGGACGATGGCGCCGGCCACGCGCTCGTCACTGCCTATGCCTTGCAACGTCCTGATGGCCAGTGGTCCTTGCTGGTCGTCAATCGCGACCAGGACAATGCGCACAAAGTCCGAATCCGCTTTCGTGACGAGGCCGCGAGGAAAAACTTCACCTACAGCGGGGCGGTCAGCATCGCGACGTTCGGTCGCGACCAGTACCGGTGGCACCCGGCCCGCACCATCTTCATGGCCCATGCCGAGCACGACTACGACACCTCCGTGCAAACCGAAAAACCCGGCATAGCCGATCCCGATGGCCCGCCCATTGCCTCGAAAATCGCCGCCGCAGATGACACCACCTACGATCTGCCAAGGGCCTCGATCACCGTAGTGCGCGGCCAGATCGCGGCAAAATAAAGCGGGGATGCAGGACTCCCTCTTGCGCGTAATAAAAAGAAAACGGGTTCAGCTTGACCTCGCTGAACCCTTGCCATCTGACTGCCCCGGCCGACGCTCCAGTACCCTTTGCGTCCTGTGCTCCCCCGCAGCCACAGCCTTTCCGCCCTTCCATTTGCCTACTTTTTCGGATCGATCGCCGCCGTCTGCGATCCATCTGCCCCAATTTCAAATGCCCGGGTCTGTCCGCGGAAAAAGATCTGCGAGACGGCGCGGCTGCCATCCGCATTCGTCTTGGTGGCGGTTCCGTCCGAATCCGGAGCCTTCTTCAGATCCACGGAATGGGCCGGCACGGTCGCCACCACCTTTTTGCCCTGCACAACTTTCAGTTCGAAGTTTGGCCCTTCGCCTTCCCACACGACGGAATAGTCCCCCGCCTTCAGCTGGGTCTGCCCCATGGTCGCCGGATCAAACAACTTCACCGACTTCTTGTGCGTCTCGGCAGAGGCGCCCATAGCAAGCAGCAGAGCCACGCCCAATATCAGGGCCCTCTAGATCCTCAATGCGTTCATCGTCCCTCCTCTTGTGGACCGATTCCTTTGGCCGCACTCTCCCTCGCCGCCAGGTTGTCTCGAGAGGTGCCGCTGATCACTAGCTTCTCGGCCGCGATGGATGCAAAGATCGCAGTCGCGATCATCCGCCACCAGTGCAGATCATCACTCCGTTTCCGTGACACCTGTCAGATGACCAATGTCATCCGAATCACAGCTTGTCGGGTAAATGGGCGGAGGCCCGCCTTGGCTGGACGGTTCCAATCAGTAGCGATAGCAGCTCGACCCAAGCGCGGATCATTCCAACCGGGGCCCGACCATCCCCAGCTCCTGCACAAGCTCCGCATCGTCGCTGCCGATGTCTTGCGACTTCAACGAGGCAATCAGAAACCGCGCGAACAACGCCCAGTTCTCGAGATCGGGATCATGCCGAGACCGGGAATGGATCCCCCGGGAAACTCGGGCTCATACATCCTGCGTCCTGCACTCCGAACCGCAAAACACTCGGTGCGCCGCAACAGCGCGCCCCATTCGCTCGCAAGGGTGCCCCGGCATACTCCCGCCGACACCCTTGCGGCCAGGATGGCTCGCAACGATGTCGCGAGCCTGATTTGGACTCTGTTCCCGCGCGGCCTACTATTTCTTGGTTTCTGTCTCGCTTTTGATGTCAGCCTGGGGGGCGCTGTTGATCTCAACCAGGGTCATTTCGACCGTGGTCTTGCGGTTGTTCTGATGGCTGTGCGGAGCATTCGTCTCGAGCCACGAATGGTGCCTTTAGGCCCTGCCTGCACGAATGCCTTCACAGGTCCGCCAGCGGGATGTCCCGGAAAATCCATGGCTCAAACTTCCGGTGTCATCTTGAACGAAGCGAAGGACCTATGCACCTGCCCTGAGCGAAGTCAAAGGCGGCTGCGCCCTCTTCTCCAGGCATCTTCGCTCTCCCGGTGCTCACAACCTGGCTCGCGCACCGCACACCACCACCTGCTTCACATCCCCGCTCGCAAATGGCTTCCGCTCGAAGTTCCCGAACTTCTCCTCAATCTCGAACCCCTGACTCCGCACCAGCAGGTTCAACTCTTCCGGGAAGAAGCATCGCATGTGCAGGTCCTCCACCCGGAAGTCTTTCTCCTCACCACGGCTGAAGTACCACCGGATCCGGCTTACCTGTGACGCATCGTCGTACGCCATGGTCTGCTCCAGTGTGACCGTGCCTTTGCCGTCCGGGTCTTCATACTCCCGCTCGCGTGTCCGCTTCGTGCCCTCGCGCGCCAGGATCGCCACATTCGGATTGAAAACGTCGAACACAAACCTCCCGCCTGGAACCAGGTGATTCCGCACGTTCCGAAACAACTCCGCCAGGGAAGCGAAGTCGTGCAGGTGCTGCATGGAATTGAAGGCCATAAAGATGAGAGCGAACTTGCGTCCCAGCGCAAACCCGCGGCAATTCCCCTCGACGAATTGAATCCTGACCCCGGCTGCAGCCGCCTTCGTGCGCGCATGCTCCAGCATCGACGGCATCAGGTCGAGTCCCACAATCTCGACACCACTCTGCGCGATCGGAATCGTCAGCCGGCCCGTCCCGCAAGCCAGCTCCAGCACCGGACCCGACACCGGCTGGTCCACGGTTCCAGCGTCCCTTGCGCGACGGTGGGTGATCGTTAGCCCCGCTGCGCGCCGAGCCTCCTCGAGATAGAAGTGAATGTCCGCCACAACGTCCCGATTCAGCAGATCGTAGTGCCGCCCCTCCCGATACAGTGGAATCGCCTCGTTCCTGTTCATCGTTCTAGCTCCATCGTTCTCCTGGTTGGGTCCCTCTGCCACCCGTGACACCCATCACCGACCTTGCGCCCCAAGCGCGTGAAACTGACCTGGGATTTACTGGTTTCTCTGACAACCAGTCGAGATCATGGGCGAGCACTGGTCGCACTCGTCGCACATCGCGACCGAATGGTGACCGACCCAAGCTGAGTGCTGACCGCCGAACATTGAAATGCCCGGGTGTCTTCTGACGGAGAGCTGATCACTGACCGCTCAGAGCTCCAGCCCCCAACTCCTCATTTCGGAATATTTTCGTTTAAGTTCTGCGCATTCGAACTCTTGCGTCGGCAACCTGGAGATCGAACAAGGCAAGGGAGTCGAAGTAACCTTTGAATCGGCATACTTTGCGAGCCTTCAAAACGACTAACTCCTTTGTCCCCAAAGATCGCACAGAAAAAACCAGGGGAGGATGGGCACCCCATAACGGATCAGTAAACACTTCCGTTAAGGGGTTCCCCCCTCCTGATTGGCAAGGCGCCGGAAGCGCGGACCCGAGACCTGAGCTCAAGCTAAGAGCCAGGAGACCAAGAGCCAGAAGCTCGTAGCTCAAAGCCCGCAGCCCAAAGCCAGCGCTCAGCTCTCCGTCAAGCGGACGTAGTCGACCACCGACTCCGACCAGCCGTCGATGTGCGTCCACTGGCCGTAGCCGACGCCGTTCTTGAAGCTCGCTACGTTAATCACGTAGCCCTTCCCGTTCGGGTTGGGTACCGTGTCGTGCGCCTGCTCGTCGGTGATTACGATCAGGCGGTCGTAGCGCTCGGTCGCGTTCAGCTCCTCAACCGCCCTTCCGAGATAGGTGCCGTTGTGAGCCTGCGAGGCTTCGATCGCGTCGCGCAGCGCGAAGCCACGGCGCGCCGGAACCTCGACCAGGTGATTGGAGAACGAGTACACCGCCACCTGCTCGCCGATCTCGCGCAGCAGTAGCGCGAGACCGTAAGCCGCGTCGGTGCGCTTCATCTCCGAACGCTTCGAGAGCGCCCAGTTCATCGAGCCCGAGACGTCGACCAGCACCACGGTCTTGCCAGTCAGCTTCTGCTGTTCGGCGACCGACTTCAGCATGAGCTGCTCGAGCGCCTCTTCCCACTGCGGAGCGTAACGAGCCGCAGCCAGAAAGCGGAATGGCAGCACACGCTGCGTGTTGGCACCGCGCAACGCCGCGAGCACGAACTCGTCCTCGACCCCGGCCTCGCGCATGTTGCGTAGGTTGCGGAGCAGAGCGAGAGCGCCCAGCTTGTTCTCGGCGAGCAAACGCGTCCAGGCCTCGCGCTTGTCGGCGCCCGAGCTGAGAGCAACCTCCCAGGTGTCGGGCACCGCGAGACGGCCCCAGATCAGTTTCTTCCACACGCCGGCCTGCTGGTCGTCACGCGGCTTTGCGTGACAGAGAAACAGGACGTCGCGCAGCTTGACCGGTCCGCCGCGGTCGTACTTCGCGAGCTGGTACTCGTCGAACTTCGGGAACGCAGCGGCGAGTCCCTTCTTCACCTGGCCGGAGAGCGGCACGCGCCCGTCCTTCCAGTAAATGGCGACGAACTCGCACAGTTCATCGGCGCGCTGGAGGACACGCTCGAGCGTCTCGGCCACCAGACCGCGATGGGTCTTGTGACGGGCCATCTCGCGCGCCAGGAGCAGTGGCGCGTGACGAAGCTTCATCCGCGCGCGCGCCTCGACGGCGAGCGCGGCGACGCGCTCGGGCTCGACCTTGGGCACCAGTTCCGCGATGCGTCCAGCGATCTCAACGCCGTCCTCGTAGAACTGGCTCTCCCAGAGCAGACAAGCCAGCACCGAACGGCGCAGCTGCGCCTCGTTCGACAGATGCCGCGCAGGCGCACCCTCGTGAGTGCGCCGTCCGCGAGCAAGATTCAGAATGTTCAGACGTGCCATGATGCACCTCGGTCGTTCGTCGTTGGTCGTGAGCAAAACATCGCCGGGGAAAACAGCGGCAACCGCATTGGCAGTTTAAGCTGCCGCCGCCGTCCACGAGTCGCAGACACTTCGGCCTCTGAAGTAGCGGTCGCCTTCGCCACCGGCGAAAGTCTAGTTTTGTGTGGCGACTTCTGCTAGCGCGGTCTCGGAGGCCGCCCGTGCAAATCCGATCATTCGAACCGGTACGACGTTGCTGCGAGCGCTCTAGTCTGTGCAGTGCAAAACGTCGAGATTCATCGGGCGAACCATTCCGCCATACCTGCAGGAGATCGCACGCTGTCCTTTGCCCGTGTGTCGCCTATGGGCAAATACACAATCCGAACAAATCGGTTGCGGCTTGGTCCGCGCGGCTTTCATCGCAGCGCTGATGGCTTGCAAGATCAATCCGCAGAAAAGATAGAAAACCGACTCCGCCATCGCGATCTCCTTTCCTCAGTTTTCCGAGAGTCCATCCGGATCTTCTAGCCGATCTCTCCGTAGACTGCCGCAACATCCAGCAACTCCTGGCTATCTTCGCCCAGCTCAAACGCTTGCAACAAACCCTGAAAGTCGGCCATGGTCACTGCAAAATGCAGTTGCACGAATTCTCGAGCCTCGACTTCGGTCGATTCCGGAAAGAACCTACGATAAAGCTCGACTTTCTGCGATTCCGTAGCTTCTCCCATGAAAAGCTTGTCGTCGATGCGTCCCGGCCGCAGGAGCGCCGAATCGAGCGCCTCGATTCTGTTGGTGGTCATCAGGAACAGAACGTTCTCCGGAGCATGAAAACCATCCAGGACATTAAGCAATCCTGAGAGTGTGACTCCGAAGCGATCCGTCGAATCGCTCTTCTCGCCTGCTGTGCTCGGCGTGTTTTTCTTCCCGTTGTCGGGCTCCGCCTTGCGCCCACCTACTTTCATGCAGTCGATGTCCTCAAACAGAATCACCGAATTTTCGGGAACGGCACTGACCGCTCTCTTCAGCTTCTGATCATTCAGTTCAGTCAAATTCACCGCGTAAATTGACATTCCAAATTTGGCCGCCAGCCCCGACACCAACGACGTCTTACCGGTACCCGGAGGCCGGTACAGCAGATAACCTCGGTGATAAGGAACACCCAACGTGCGGTAGCGCTCTCTCGCTGCGCGAAATTGTCGAACATCCTCAATCAGGCGTTCCTTCTCATTTGGCTTCAGGATCACCGACTCGAGTCGTCGTGGAGCATACGCGTGCACATAGGTCCATCGCTCGTCATATTGATAGAGATACGATGCCGTCCGCATCTTTCGTTGGTGGCAGGCGACGACATCGTCCACCAATCGCTTGAGTAGCTTCGTGTCTCTGCCGATGGTGCGAAACGTCAGGGACTCCATGCGCCTTGGCGTCCAACCAGCCGACTCCTCCTTCCCTGTGAACCACACCCAAAATGGACGGCCACCGTACCAGAATCGGTGACGCCCCGGAGCCGGAATGAGTGAAGCTTCTTCGCCTCGGAGGGAAGTGTCCAGGTCCAACCAACGAACACGTTCTAAGAATTTCTGCTCAATGAACCATTCTTTGATCCACTCGAACCCTGTGTCGTCGTCGTTGACCGTCAGCAGCATCGTGGTCTGGTATGTCAGCCAGGACCATAGTTGCAGAGGCAAGGAGCGCACGTACACGCCGACTGCGCCGACGATCATCAGCAGCAACCCGCCGGAGGCGAACTCATTCTGTCCCCCCAACGCTCGCTTGACGAATTCCAGAATCGCTTTCATGTTCATGTTTCCACATGGGCTCGAAGGCCAGTGACCACGAGATACTTACGGGTCTATGGAACAGTTAGCGGCCGGGGAACAGGCGACTCGGGATATTAGGTGCTCTATCCGCTGAGCTACACGAGCCCAATTCTCGCGGCAGGATTCGCACCTGCGACCACCCGCTTATGAGGCGAAGTAACCCTGGTCTTTCACCACCGGCCGAATTGTCGAGAAACTAGTCCAAAAACCCCACGCTCTGCATCGCAGCGGACAGGTGCTCGGTGTTGCTGAAAACCTCGTGCCAGCCGCACAAGACCACAGTCTTGTGATCGGGATGGCGTACGCGTCCGCGCACGAAGACCTTGGGATTACGCCGCATAGTCCGCCAGGTCTGCTGCCGCCTCTCATGTGCCGACAGAGCTCCGTACTCCAATTGCGTCAAGCCGGCGGGTGAACTGCGGCTCACATAGACGGTCTCGCCACCAAAACGATAGAGCTCCTCGCACAGGTGTGGCTTGCCGTCTTGGGTGCGGATAAGAGGCTCGTTACGCAGCACCCAGACCGGCTTCGATACGGCCTGAGGCGCTGGCACAAAGAACCACTCACCCTGACGGATCCACGCCGCATTGACGCGGCGGTCACACTTTTTGAAACGCAGCGCCATTTCACGGGCCAAGACCGCCTCCGGCTTCAACGCCTGCTTCGCATCCCGCACCCGGCTAACCGGAGTATTCTCCGGAATGGCGGCAACGAACCAGTGGCGCTCGTCATGACCCAGGAGAAAGCGATGCTTTTCCTGCCCATTGCGACTCAAGAGCAACAGGTGCCGATCTTCGGCCTGAACATCGAGCACGACAAGATCGACAGTTGTCTGCGGATCTTGCGTAATGAGAAAATACTCACCACGGCGATCATGACGGACGTCCAGCGAGATGCCGCTCACCGCACGGCGGCGGTTGTTTCGCGGTCTAACGTCGATCCATTTGACGCGCGCGCCCATCGTGAGGAAGGGCCGTTCGAGTAACTCAGTTAGCACAAAAGAGTCCAATCTAATTGGCCCAAGCACGGGGCCAAACGTTCAGAGCTGTAGTCCTGCATCGTCCTCAAGAGCTACAGCGTTCTGACACCTCGCCGGGGAACGTGCGAAGAGAGTTCGAGGCCGATCTTTCCAGCTACCTTGTGCTTCGGGGCTACGCCCCCGTCGCTGGAACTCAGCGCCTCGGCAAGGTTCGCAACCTTGCTGGCATCTGGCGCGAAGTAACTCTCGTCTTTCACCACCGGCGAACTCATTCGTCTCGTATCGCAGAGAGCACGCCAGACACACTCTTGCATGTCCGGCGGTTGGGCTTTCGCCTGGCCGCCGCATGGATTCCATCGCTTACCCGGACAACAGGGTCCGCGCAACACTACTAAGTTGGTCGGGGAACAGCGGACACGGTGTGGGCTTGCGCCCTGGGGAGTCGAACCCCGAGTCCCGGAGGACTCTTCTACCAAGAGAAGTAACCGTGGTCCTACACCACCGACCCTGTGAAGCTAAGCTGGGGGGATATGGGCAGCGGTCTTAGTCGAGGTCAAGTCGAAGGAACCGCGGCCTGTGCCACCCAGCGGGGTTTTGGAGTTACCTGGATTGCTGGTGAGAGAAGTTAGTAACTGACGTTACGAAACGACGCCCACACGCAACCCAAGCCGTCTAGCGGCCGGCATTGCTTTGTTGCGAGATGTTTTATGAACCGCAGCAATGGGCATCCTTTCTTGAAAAGATGTTTGAAGATGCCATGACTTTTAAAATTACGCAAGAGGTAAAGTGAAAATTTTTGTAAGAATTTGTTTTCAGCTCGCGGGAACGTTCCGTCGATTGCGACTTAAAGCATTTGCCGGGAACAAATTGCCGATGTGATGGAGGGACACGACGGGCCGTCCTTTTCCCGCGAGTTTTTTGGACGGCTCGACGGGGTCTTTCATCGCCGACTTGAAACCGCGGATTCTGTCTGGCGGCGGCTGCGAATTCGGGGTCACGGCGATGAGAGCAGCGGAAGAACAATGGCCTGCTCGACCGGGACCTGGATTTTGCTCGACGGGCCTGTTCTGGTAGTTTTGATCCTCATTTTCCACAGGAGGCCCTGGCTTGAGCTATCGCAAGGCGATGTTTTGTGTCCCGGCGCTGCTGGTTTTCATGGCAGGCGCGTCTTTGGCCCAGATCGACGACCCGACCAAACAACTCTCGCACGACATTTTCAAGCAACTGATCGAGATCAATACCACCGACTCGGTTGGCAATGTGACGAGCGCGGCGGAAGCGATGGCGAAGCGGTTGCGGGATGCTGGGTTTCCGGAGAGCGATGTGCAGGTGCTCGGGCCAAATGACCGCAAAAAAAATATGGTGGCGCGGCTGCACGGCACGGGCAAGCACAAGCCCGTGCTGCTGATCGGGCACCTGGATGTGGTCGAGGCGCACCGCGAGGACTGGACGACTGATCCGTTTCAGTTTGTCGAGAAGGACGGATTCTTCTACGGACGCGGCACGCAGGACATGAAAGACGGGGACGCGATCATGGTGACCACGCTGATCCGGATGAAGAAAGAAGGATACCGCCCGGAGCGGGACATCATCCTGGCGCTGACCGCGGACGAAGAGGGCGGCAAATCGAACGGCGTGGACTGGCTGCTCAAGAATCATCGCGAGCTGGTGGAGGCCGAGTTCGTGCTTAACCCTGATGGCGGCGGGCTGTCGGCCGTTCACGGCAAACCGCAGATGATGGAGGTCGATGCAACCGAGAAGCTGTATGCGGACTACCGGCTGACGGTCACCAATCCGGGGGGACACAGTTCACTGCCGGTGCCGGATAACGCGATCTATCATCTGGCGGATGGCCTGGGACGGCTGGAGCATTACGAGTTTCCGGTGCAGCTGAATAGCGTGACGCGCGCCTATTACGAGCGCATGGCCGCGACCGAGACCGGGCAACGGGCCGAGGACATGAAGGCGATTCTGAAAACGCCTCCGGATGCAGCGGCGGTGGAGCAACTTTCGAAGGATGCGGTGGATCATTCGAAGATGCGGACCACCTGCGTGGCGACGCGGCTGGAAGCCGGTCACGCGAACAACGCCCTGCCGCAGATGGCGCGAGCGAACGTGAACTGCCGCATCGCGCCGGGGAGTTCGGCGGAGGATATCCGGATGAAGCTGGTGGAGATCTTGGCCGATCCGAAGATCACGGTGAAATACATTGGAGCGATCGGGGAGGTGGAAGATCATCCCTCCGATCGTCTCGCGTATGCTCCGCCGCCGCTGCGGCCGGATGTTTTTCAACCGCTCGAGAAAATTGTGGCGGAAATGTGGCCAGGCACGCCGGTGATTCCGACCATGGCGACGGGGGCGTCGGATGGGGTGTACACCAATGCGGCTGGGCTGCCGACGTACGGGATCAGCGGAACGGCCATCGATCGGGATGACGTGCGGGCGCATGGGAAAGATGAGCGGCTGGGGATCGAGTCGTTTTACCGGGGGGTGGATTTTTATTACCGGTATCTGAGGGCGGTGACGGAGTAGGGGAGCGGGGACAAAGGGCGTCAAGTTCCGACCGGAGGGGTTCGCATGTCGGCGGATGAGTCTGGGTGGCTGATCGGTCTCCGATCACGCGGTTTTGATTCTTGCTTTACGGTTTGCGACCCGAGCCTTGCGACCAGATCAAGCTGGCAGAATTTCCCCAGTCATTTCGTGGGTGGGGCGCCGGCGGCGCTACACAACAGGCTTGACATTCGCTTTTTATTCGCTCACAATCCACCTATGGCCATCACGCGTCGACAACGGGAGCTGTACGACTTCATTTCACGTTTCGTGGCGGAGAAGGGGTACTCGCCGTCGTTTGAGGAGATCGCCGAGGGGCTTGGGTTGAGTTCGCTCGCGACCGTGCACAAACACGTGTCGAATCTCGAGAAAAAGGGGCTGCTCACGCGCGATTACAACCGCAGCCGGTCGATTGACCTGGTGGCGCCGAAGGGGAAACTGAAGCAGTCGATGGCGGTCAACACCGGCCTGGTGCTGCCGGTGCTGGGGCGGATTGCTGCGGGGCGTCCCATCGAGGCGGTGGAGCAGCGGGACGCCAATACCATTTCGCTCGCCGACTTTGTGCGCTCGAAAGAAGTGTTCGTGCTCGAGGTGCGCGGCGAGTCGATGCAGGATGAGCACATCATGGACGGGGATTACGTGCTGGTGGAGAAGACGAAGGTGGGGCGCAACGGGGACCTGGTGGTGGCGCTGGTGAACGGGGACGAGACGACGTTGAAGCGGTTCTACAAGGAAGGTGACAGCATCCGGCTGCAGCCTTCGAATGCGACGATGCAGCCGATTCTTGTGCCGGCGGCGGCGGTGGAGTTGCAGGGGAAGGTGATTGGGGTGCTGCGGAAGTACTAGAAGCAGGTGTTAGGTCTGCGTCTTTGATCGTCTCGGCGAGAATTTCCTTGCGGGCTGCGGATGGCGCGGACGGGTAAGGCGGCTGAGTTGGCCTCGACTGCGCTCGGAATTTCCGGCAGCCGGCTAGACGCCTCCAGCTTCGACATCGTTCGGCTGCACCTCACAGATCTGAAATCCGATCAGGTTCCCGGTACCCAGGTTATCGACTCCTTAGCTAATTCCTTTTCCGTTATGCCTTCGCTGTACCTTGTGATCCGGCCAGGATCTGCGTCTAATCTGTCTTGGCTGGAGGAGGGGGCGTCATCATGCGTCTATGGATGGCTGGCTTGCTGTTTGGACTGGAGTGCCTGTCGGGGTGGGCGGGATTTGCCCAGACGGCGGGTTCAGCGGGAGCGCCTCCGAAGGTCGTGTTATGGGTGCACCAGCAGATGCTAGCCGGAAAGGCGGGCGAACGGGACAAGCTGGAGGCGGAGATCTGCAGGAAGTTCGAGGAGTTCGGCATTCCGATACCGTGGATCGAGATGGAGGCGGTGACAGGCTCGCCGGGGGCTTTATTCCTCGATCCCGCGAGTTCGTTTGAGGAAATGGACCGGGCCGGCCACTTGTTGGGCGAGGCCTACGGTGCGCATCCGGAACTGGCGCAGTTGCAGGATCAGATCGAGGAGCGCCTGGCCAGTTCGAAGATTGTGTTTGCGGTGCGGCGCGATGATCTGGGCGGGAGCCGCGTCGACCTGTCGAAGGCGCGCTATTTGCGAATCAATGTTGTAAGCGTGCGGCCAGGACATGAGAGTGATTTCGCCGAGGCCGACAAAATCATCAGCCGCGTTCATGCGGATGAAGCCAGGGTGGTATACGCGGTGGACTCCGGCATGACTTTGCCTACGTTTCTTGTGATCGAGGCGTTGCGATCGTTGGGCGATGCAGACAAGAAACCGGAGGCGACGGGCATGGCAGAAAAGGATCGGAAACAGCTGGAGCAGATTGCCCGGGACGCATACACGTCGGTGGAGAGCAACCTCTATGCGATCCATCCGGAGATGTCGCATGTGTCGAGGGGCTTTGCGGCGGAAGACCCCGAGTTCTGGGGAAGGAAGTAAAGGAAATAGAAGTCTGCCGACCCGCCAGGCGGTTCAAATTCGACCTCGTTCCGGCAACTCGCTCGAGAGACTCGGTCGGTGGGCAAAGAAAACGCCCGGCACGCTAGCCGGGCGCTTTCAGCGATCCACGAAATTCGCTCTCGACGAATCCAGACTCAGCAAGATCGACCTTAGCCGACGTGCTTGTCGACCGGCTCCTGGACCTGATCTTTGGCAATGTGTTTGTCGAGGGCCTTCTGGATCTGATCCTTCGGAACGTAGCCCACGATCTGTTCCTTCACCTGGCCGTCTTTGAAGACGAGCAGGGTGGGAATGCCGCGCACACCGTAACGCATGGGTGTGGCAGAGTTGTGGTCAACATCCATTTTGCCGACCTTGACCTTGCCCTGGTACTCGCTGGCAAGTTCCTCGACGATGGGCGCGATGGCGCGGCACGGGCTGCACCAGGTGGCCCAGAAATCGACCAGCACGGGCTTGTCGGACTTTAATACGTCAGCGTCGAAGTTCGCATCGGTCACTTCGACGATTCCATTAGCTGCCATTGTTCCTCCCAGATACCTCGTTCCGGCCCCGGTTTTCTGACTTGCCGGCCGTGGCACCGGTAATGAGTGCTGCCGCATTGTAGCGGACTTGAAATACTAACACTGCTATTAGATGCGGCACAGGGGTGGAGGGTGCAGGGGGCAATTTCCCAGTGCGGCCGTCGTGGGTGGCTCGTGGGGTTCTAGACATGCAAGCCCCGGACGGCTCAAGCGTTTAAGGCTCCTGTGGTTCAAGCTTCGGAGTTCGAGTTTCGGGTGGGCTGGCAGGCTTGAGATTACGCGGGTGGCTTCCCTTCTTGGTACGAGAACCGGGACCGCAAGACGGAAAGTTAAAAGGCGTCCTGAAGGTTAGTTCAGGACGCCCCGGCAGCCCTCCCCCAGAACTGCCAAACCACGAGGTGGAGAATACGTCGGGTGCCGCGGAGTGTAAACGTCACTTCGGTAATTCTGGATTTGCGTGCCGTCACCACGCTGAGTCTAACCAAAGTAATGCTAGGTGAGACTGGATTTCGGTTCGATGGAGTCTCGCTATTTTTCTGAAAGCAAAAGAGAGAAGCCTTCGAAGGAGTACTCGCGATGGCCGTCGGTGACTACGAATCCTGGGGCGCCGGATTGGACCCTTTGAACGGCAGCGTTAAGGCGGGGAAGAAAGTCCGGGGCCGAAACCGGAACGTTGTGCGCGGGCAAAAGCAGCTGAAGGCGAGGGACGAGCGCGGTCAAGCGGGCGACTGAGCGGGCGTAGGCGGCGAAGTCGGTCTCAGGCGTGAACAGGTAAATCGGGCCGGGATAGAACGTGTCACCAGTAAACAGCAGGCCGTTGTTGCGATCGAGCAAGCACAGCGAGTCGGGAGTATGGCCGGGCGTGAACAGGATTTCGAGTTCGCGGTCGCCAAGGTCGATGCGCTCGCCGTCACGGATCGTGTTGCTAACGTGCCAGGGACGGATCGCATAGGCCTCGGGACGAACTCCGCCGGGCAGCGCGCCGCAGATTCGCTCGGGGGCGAGGGCGTCGCGGGAGTAGGCATTCGATTGGCCCTTCCGATTGGCACGGCTGAAGGGGATGTCCCGATTCAGGATGTCGGAGAACTCGGCGTTGCCTCCCGTGTGGTCGAAGTGGGTGTGGGAGTTGAGGACCGTGAGCGGCAATTCCGTCAGGTGGGCGACGACGTCGCGGATGCTGGCGACACCCAGACCAGTATCGAAGAGCAGGGCGCGGCGCGTGCCGAGAATGAGGTAGGAAATGACTTCCTCAAACTGGTGTGGTTCGTAGATGGCATAGACTCCGTGGCGGATACGGTAGACCTCGAACCAGTCGGAGTGGACGTTGACGCGCTCGAGGGTTTTGTATTCCGGGCGCGGGAGCTCGCGGCACCATCCCGGACGCAGCGGTTCGGCAGGTTTCTGGGCCAGGGCGGAGGCGGAGAAAAGAAAACAATAGAGGAGTGAACAGAGGAGTGTTCTGGTCAACACGGGTACGGGTTTCACGAAGGATCAGTTTTTCTTCTGCCAGGCTTGACCTGCATCGGTGGTAATCCAGACTTCCCCGTTGGCGGTGGTGATCTTGCCGTGCTGGGGGTCGATGAATTCGATGGCGGCGATATCGGCGTTGAGCGTGGCTATGTCGGTCGCAGGCTTGACCGGCATCCAGTGAGCGCCTGCGTCGGTCGAGTGATACAGCAGGCCGGCGGTGCCTCCGACCCAGAGGTCGGGACCGTTGGCCGAGAGCGCTCGGAAGCTTGCATGGTCGGCAACCGTGATCGGTTGCCAGGACTTGCCGGAGTCGAGGGAGCGCTGCAATTGGCCGGCCGAGGAGATGGTCCAGCGTGTAATGAATTCGGCGCGGCGCAGAGAGGAGTGCTCCTTGGTTTTCGCGGCAGTCTTGGCGAGGGCTCCGGACTGATCGGCCTCGGCGGTTTCGACCCGCACGGTGGGGTTGGCAGCGCCAGCCGGCTTGGCGCGGCCCGGGGATTCGACTTTCGGCGGAATATCGGCGGAGTTGGTTTCGAGAGACGGAGCAGCCGCCTGGACTTCCACCATCTCGTTCGCCTGGGCGGCTTGCGGAGGTTCGTCGTTCCGGCCGTTCAGGGGAAGATTCCTGGCGTCATCCTTGGGTGCAGAGGTTGCCATGGGGGGTGGTGGCTGCGGGGCTGCCTGGGCCCCGGCTGTCCCGGCGACTGCCGCACTTCTGAGCTCAAACGCAGCTTCATGATCCCGCAAGCCTTTGTCTGACTCGCGCACCGGCGCGGAATTCGAACCGGGGGCTAACAACGTCAGGGAGAGGGGCGGAGCGGCTGGGGCAGGTCGCAGAGAAGACAGGCTTTCTTTCTTATCCTTCTTATCCTTCTTATCCTTCTCCTGCACACTACCGGGGACAGTCTGTTTTGCTTCCTCTCTCGGTGAGCGCGTGACGCCGTTCCCGGCATAGTCGCCGACCCGCTGTGCATCGGTCTGGCGGGGTTGAGGAATCGAAGCAGCCTTGGCCGGTTCAGGAGCGCTGTCCTGCGAGAGATATTTCTTTTGCGGAACTTGTCGGAGGAGGACGGCGGCGCCGACGATAACCACGCAGGCGGCGAGTGTGCCCCAGCGGAGCACGGGCCAGCTGAACCAGGGAGCTTTCTGCCCGGGCGCGGTGTCCTTAATACCACGGGCTGAGGATCCAAGCGGAGGCAGCGAGAGCGCCAGGACATCGCGACAGTCGGCACAACGCGCCAGATGCTCAAGCAGCGGTGTGCGCTCACGGTCCGGTAGCGACTGCTCGGCGAAGGCAGCAAGCAGGTCGGGATCGGGATGATCTCCGGCCGGGGGCGTGTTCCTCTTCAGCCGCTCGCGCACGATATTGGACTGGTTGCTCATGGGCTCGTTTCGGTTCTGTTGCTGTCGGCCTTTCGGGCTAGCCGCGGCTAGCCGCGTCTCTTTCATAAATTCTGTATCTAGTTTGAAGTTCAGCCACTTCCGTCTCCCGCGGGGGCTTCTACCTTCTTCTCAGGGAACGCGCTCCGGGGGGAATCTTGCGCCAGGCGACCACGGATATTCAAGGCCATATCCCGGACGTCGACTTCGAGCGCTTCCTCGGCTTGGCGGCGGCTCAGCCCGCGGCGGGCAAGGCCCGCCAGAATCTGCTTGCGCAAGGACTTAGCCAGCTTGTCGACCTTGCGGCTGATGGTGGATTCGTGCACCGAAAGCGTACGGGCAATCTCGGCCAGGGTCCGGCCATCGAGGTAATAGGCAGCCAGGATGAACCGTTCGTCGGCAGGCAGGGCGGCGAGGGCCTCGTCTGTGGCCGACTCAAGGCGCGGGTCGACTGGCGCGGCGGGTTCGGGAGCGGGGGCTGCGAATTGCTGGCCTTCTTCGGTTTCCTCGTCCAGGCTGATGGTGCGCTTCTGTCGCCGGAAGCGATTGACGTGCTCCTGGGCCATCACAGTGCGAAGCCACCCTTCCAGAGAGCCGCGCCCGGTATAGGAAGCAAGCTTCGAGATGCGTTTTCCTTCTTTGGTGATCGTGCCGTACAGATCGGCGTAGAGGGAGTCGGCGAGTTCGTGGGCCGCAGAACCCTCCCGGGCAATGTGCAGGCCGATCTCGTAGAGCTTTTCGCGATAGCGCAGCATGAAGGTTTGCCATGCGCTTTCGTTGCCCGCGGCACAGGCACGCGCCAGCACCAATTCTTCGATCTTGAGGGAGAGACAGAAATCGCGCAGTTGGGAGGTCGCGGCGGATGGGGCATATTTTCGCGCGATCTCGTCAAGAATCCGGGCGAGGTCGTCGCAGCTCAGATTGAATTTCGTGGCCGCACACCTGGCGTGCAGTTCGGCCGCGATGCCTTTCAGTTCAGGCGGGAGCTCGCCCGCGAGGTTGGCTACGGATTGAGTGGCGCGATCCATTCGAAAGTGGCCGTTCCTCGCGATGCTACTCACTTTTTTCGATGCAAGGAAGAGTGAAATTCCCGTTCCTCGAGCAACCAGGGAAGCAAAGGGCGCCCGAAGGATTGGATGCGCCCGATCGCTGGGGTGTGGCTTGGCTCCGGGAGGACGACGATGAAAATCAAGGTGTTCCTGGGCACGACGGTTCTGGCAATTGTGGTGGGTTTGGTGGTTGGGTCCCAGTACGACGCCCGGGCGGGCGAGGTGGTCGGGACGGCCGACTACAAGGTGCTGGCCCCGATCCGGCATGGCAATCTGACGGTGTTTCCAGTCGTGGCCTCGGCTGCGCACGAGACCGGGCAATTTCTCACGCTGGATGAAGGGCTGAAGTCCGGCCAGGTCGAGGTGACCGAATCGGGGAACGTGCGCGGGTTGATGCGGCGCCATCCGCCTGACGGGGTCATCGGCGAGCGCCCGTATCCCGTGCGGGATGGGGCGCAAGTAAACAAGCTGGTTCTAGTGAACAATTCGAAACGGCCATTGCTGTTGCTGGCGGGTGAAATTGTGACCGGGGGCAAGCAGGATCGGGTGATTGGCAAGGACCGGATTGTGCCGCCAGAGAGCGATCCGATTGACCTGGATGTGTTCTGCGTGGAGCCCGGACGGTGGGTGGGCACGAGCGCAAAGTTCGGCAGCGGAGCGGCCATGGGAGGCGTGAGCGGGGTAATGGCGGCGCCATCGGTGCGCGGCAGCGCCATGGCCGACAAGGATCAGAGCAAGGTATGGTCGCAGGTCGGCCGCGCGAAGGAACAAATGTCGGTTGAAGTGTCCGCAGCAGCGCCGCCAGCGGCGGCTCCTACGGTGATTGCAGGGCTGTCGGAAACGACTTCGTACGCGAAGGTGATGCAAAACGAGAACGTTCAGGCGAAGGTGGACTCGGTGGCGGGTCCGATCGAGCAGGAGTATCAGAGCACGATCAAGCAGTTGCGCGACCGGCAGGCGGTGGGCGTGGTGGTGGCCGTGAATGGACAGGTCGTGTGGGCCGACATCTTCGCGAGCACAAGCCTGCTCGAGAAGTACTGGCCGAAGCTGGTGCGCTCCTACGCTACCGAAGCGGTGGTGACCCGAGCGAAAGGCGCACAGGTGAGCCAGGCGACCGCACAAGCCTTTCTGGCCGACATGCACGGACGGCATGAAACGGTGGACAGCGAACCCGGACTCTACCGGCACACCGAGGTGACGGGCGATGGATTCAAGGCGTTCGAGTTGACGTCGTTGCTGCCGAAGACCGGCTTTGCCTTGCATGTGGCGAAAATGACGGAATAGAAGCGGGCTGGCAGGTCAGAGAACCAGGGGTCAGGGCCCCCGGTCTTCGGTGTCAGGATTCAAGGTCTCAGGGTTCTGATTGACTGTCCCTCTCCCTCCCCCCTCCCCTCCCTCCCCCCTCCCCTCCCCCACCGGGAGAGTGCCCGCTCTCCCTTTTTTTCATTCGATTCCTGCCCGAATCTTCGGGCAGTTCTTTGTTGAAACGATCGTTTCAACTATGCTAGGCTTGCCCGCGTGGGACGAACCGCGAGTCTGCAGCGGCCGGGTGAGCTGCTGGACGCGATTGTCGATTACTTGATGGCGCACGGGGTGGCCGAGCTGTCGCTTCGGCCTCTGGCCAAGGCTGTGGGGTCGAGTCCGCGGGTGCTCCTTTATTACTTTGGATCGAAAGAAGAGTTGGTCGTGAAGGCGCTGGCGCGCATGCGCGAGCGACAGCGCGGGACCTACGAGAAGATGAAGGCGGCCAACTTTGCGACTCCGCGAGACGCATGTCGAGCCATCTGGAACCATTTGAGCGCTCCCGAGTCGGAGTCGCTGTTCCGAATGTTCTTCGAGGCGTATGCGCTTGCACTGCGACATCCACGGCAGTTTGCAGAGTTCCTGCGCGCGGCGATTGAGGACTGGCTGGGGTTTCTGGCGGCGCCTTTGATTCGCAAAGGCTATGCCCAGTCGGTTGCGCGGGCGCACGCGACCGTGGTGCTGGCAGGGTTTCGGGGGTTCCTGCTGGATTATTGTGCTTCAAAAGACCGCCCACGGGTGGATCAGGCGGTGGAGCTGTGGTTGCACGCGCTCGACGCGATACCGTTGGAGAAGGAGACTTCGCATGGAGACTAAACGGCGGGCGGCGCTGGGCTTTATTTTTGTGACGGTCCTGCTCGATATGCTGGCGTTCGGCATCATCGCGCCGGTGCTGCCGCGATTGATCTCCGACTTCCTGCACGGCGACATGGCCAAAGCCTCGGAGTACATGGGACTGTTCGTGACCACCTGGGCGCTGATGCAGTTCTTCTTCTCGCCCATTCTGGGGATGTTGTCGGACCGCTACGGACGGCGGCCCGTGGTTCTGCTGTCCAATTTCGGGTTGGGCTTGGACTACATCGTGATGGCGCTGGCACCGACGGTGGGCTGGCTGTTTTTGGGACGGGTCCTGTCGGGAATCACTTCGTCGAGCATGCCGACCGCCAATGCCTACATCAGCGACGTAACGCCCCCGGAAAAAAGGGCGAAGGCCTTTGGCATTTTTGGCGCTGCGTTTGGGATCGGATTTGTGCTGGGGCCGGCGATCGGGGGATGGCTCGGAGACGTGAATCCGCGACTGCCCTTCTGGGTGGCGGCGGCATTCAGCCTGTTGAATGCGACTTACGGATTGTTCGTGCTGCCGGAATCGCTGCCCCGGGAGCGGCGGCAAACGGAGTTGCGTTGGAAGAGCGCAAATCCGGTGGGTGCGTTGAAACTGTTGCGCTCGCACCGGGAACTGTTTGGGCTGGCGGTGGTGAACTTCCTGAGTTACCTGGCGCATGAGGTATATGCCACCGTGTACGTCCTGTACGCGACGTACCGCTATTCGTGGAATGAGAAGACGATCGGGGTATCGCTGGCAGTGGTGGGCATCACTTCGATGCTGACCTCGGCGGTGCTGGTGGGTCCGGCGGTGAAGCGGTTTGGGGAGCGGCGGTCGTTGTTTGCCGGGCTGCTGTTCGGGGCAACGGGATTCTTCCTGTTTGGCTGGGCAGCGGTGGGTTGGGTATTCATGGCGGCGATCGCTGTCAACGCCTTGTGGTCCCTGGCGGGACCGCCATCGCAATCCATGATGACACAGCGGGTATCGCCGTCGGTACAAGGTCAACTGCAGGGGGCGTTGGGGTCGATGCGCGGGGTGGCGATGGTCATCGGTCCCGGAATCTTTTCGTCGGTGTTTGCCATCTTCATCGCGCCCGGACATGCGTTTCCGGGCGCGCCGTGGTATCTGGCGGCCATCCTTTTATTGGCGGCTCTTGCGGTGGCGTGGGCGGTCGCTCCGAAGACCAGCGTCAGTTTCACGAATCCGTTGACCCCGGAAATCGTGGCGGAGGACAGCCCGCTGGCCTGACGCTAGGGCAGGCTGAGCGACTCCTTGAGCGGCAGGCTCTGCGATGATCCGCCGACCAGAAGCGTGTAATCGCCGGCAATGCGCTGCCATGCGTTCCTGTCGACGTTAAAGATCGAGAGATAGAGTGGGTCGACCTCGACCGAAACTTCCTTGCTCTCCCCCGCTTTGAGCTGAACCTTGCTCCATCCCACCAAACGTTTTGGCGGTTCGGCGGCGCTCGCAGGCAACGCGGCGTAGACCTGGGCGATCTCGGCGCCATCACGGTTGCCGGTGTTCTGGACCGTGAAGCTCACGAGCACTTTGGTGCCGGAGGTCACCTTGAGATTCGAGTAGGCGTAGGTGGTGTAGGACAGGCCATATCCGAACGGGAACAGCACGGGCTTGTTTTCCGCATCGTACCACTTGTATCCGACCTTCACTCCTTCGTTGTAGGTGACCTGAAATGGAGGCAAGCCTTCGAGGATCCGCTTCCAGCGATCGGGCTTCGAGTCGTCGGCGATGGATTGCTTGGGAGCTTTGACGAGGGTGGGGTGCGGGAGGTCGGCGTCACTCTTGGGAAACGTGATGGGCAGCTTGGCGCTGGGGTTCACCTCGCCGAAGAGCAGGTTGGCGAGGGCTTCAGCTCCGCGGGTTCCGGGGTACCAGGCTTCCAGGACGCCACTGACCTGATCGACCCAAGGCATGGTTGCGGGACTGCCGGTCTCGAGCACGACGATGGTATGCGGGTTTGCGGCCGCGACTTTTGCGATGAGAGCGTCCTGATCGTGAGCCAGCGTCAGCGTCTCAAGGTCCATGCCCTCGCTCTCCCATTGGTAAGCAAAGACGATGGCGACCTGTGTGGATCTGGCCAGCGCCGCGGCCGCCGAGGGGTCGGTGCCGGCATCGTAGTCGACGGTGGCATGAGGAAGTTTGGCTTGAATGGCCTTCAGGGGAGAGGTGGGAAACCAGATCTCGGCTTGCCAGGTTGTTCTTCCCTTGCCCGCGGGCATGATGGCGTTGCCGCCGGGAGGGTCGACTTGCGCAGAGCCTCCACCGGAGATCATGCCGACGTCGGAGTGCGCGCCGATCACGGCGACGTGGCTCAGCTTGCTCGCGTCGAGCGGGAGAAGGCGGCCGGCATTCTTCAGCAGGACAATACTTTGTTCCGCGATGTGCTGGGTGATTTCGAATCCTCGTGCGACGTTGACGACGCCTTTGTGGGGAGGGTCGTCCACGACGCCACTGGCGAACATGGAACGCAGGACGCGGTGGACATGATCGTCGAGCTGGGCGGTCGGGACTTTACCGGATTGCACGGCTTTCTTGAGCGCGGCGCCGTAGAAGTATTCTCCGGGCTGCTCGTGGTCCAGACCGGCGGCCGAGGCTTTTTCAACACTGTGCGTGCCGCCCCAGTCGGAGAGCACAAAACCCTTGTAGTTCCAATCCTTCTTCAGCACGTCGGTGAGCAGGTAGCTGTTCTCGCAGGCGTAGTCGCCGTTGACGCGATTGTAGGAACACATGACGGCGGCGGGGTCTCCCTGGCGCACGCCGATTTCAAACGCCAGCAGGTCGCTCTCGCGCATCGAGCGTTTGTCGATGTTGACGTTGACCGCATTACGGCCGTTTTCCTGGTCGTTCAGGGCGTAGTGCTTGATGTCGCTGATGACATGCTCGGAGGCGGTGCCCTTGATCAGTTGGGCGACCATGTTGCCGGCGAGCACCGGGTCCTCGCCCATGTACTCGAAGGTGCGGCCGTTGCGCGGTTCGCGGGGGATGTTCACTCCGCCACCCAGCGACATGTTGTAGCCCTGGTCGCGCAATTCGCGGCCGATCAGCGCTCCGTACTGGTAGGCCGCGTCGAGGTCCCAACTGGCCGCGGCACCCACGTTGCTGGGCAGCGCGGTCGAGTAGCGGCCGTTTTCGCCACTCTGGCGAACGCCATAGGCAGCATCAGACATCTGGATGTCGGGGATTCCGAGACGAGGCACGCCGACCACGTAACCCGCGCCACCGTTGGAATGTACGGCCAGAGGGCTCATGGGACCGAGACCATGCATGCCGGTGCCGTGCAGGAGAGAGATTTTCTCGTCGAGGGTCATCTGCGTCAAGACGAGGGAGGCACGCTCGTCCGGCGAAAGGCTGGCGTTCATCCAGGGCCCGGAAGCAGGCTTGTCAGGGGCGGATTGCGCAGCGGAAAACAGTGCGCCGGCTAAAATGGCAACGGTGATGAGACTCGGCAAGGTCGTTCGCGACGCGCGGAGGTGCCAGGACATGGCTTTTCGCTCTTCCTTTGCTGGTCGAGGTGTTGAACGGAGGTCCATAGTAAATCCTTTATCCGCTTTCGTCTTGCGGTCGTTGGCGAGATACTCGGGTCGGCGCCGGCCGGAGTGGATGGCTTTGATTGGCCGGGATGAGCGGAATCGGCCGGGAAAAATCAGATTCTTTTCAGAATGTCGTTCTAGTCTGTTGCGGTTCAATCCTGCTGGCATCGAGAGGTTCCTATGAGACATCGGCATGGCGTTTGGGTGGCAATCATGATGGCGGTCTTGTTGGCGGCAGCGGTGTCGGAATCGGCTCCCGGATACCACCTGCTGCACACCTGGAAGCTGGGCGGCGAAGGCGGGTGGGACTATCTCAAGGTGGACGGCGACGCGCGCCGGTTCTACATTTCGCGCGCGACCAAAGTCGTCGTGCTGGACGCGGATTCCGGCAAGCCGGTGGGCGAGATCGCCGACACGCCGGGCGTCCACGGGATTGCGCTGGCGCCGGAACTCGGCAGGGGATTCACCAGCAACGGACGGGAGAACACGGTCAGCGTGTTTGACATCAAGACGCTGAAGACGCTGAACAAGATTAAAGTTGGGAATCGTCCGGACGCGATCCTGTACGATCCAGCCACCCAACGGGTGTTCACATTCAACGCCGGCAGCCAGGATGCGACCGCCATTGATGCTGCCAAGGGCGAGGTGGTGGGTTCGATTCCACTGGGCGGCAAGCCGGAGTTCTCCGCCAGCGACGGGAAGGGTACGGTGTTTGTGAACCTGGAGGACAAGAACCAGTTGTTCGTCCTGGATCCGCAGAAGTTGACCGTGAAGCAACGCTGGCCGCTCACCGGCTGCGAGGCGCCCAGTGGCCTGGCGATGGATCAGAAGAACCGGCGGTTGTTTGTGGGCTGCGACAATAAAGTGATGCCCGTGGTGGACGCCGACAGCGGGAAGATTCTGGCGACCCTGCCGATCGGCGAGGGCGTCGATGCGACTGCCTTCGATGAGGGTACCGGGCTTGCGTTTGCCTCCTGCGGCGGAGACGGCGTGCTGACCGTGGTGCGCGAGGAATCACCGGGCAAGTTCAGGGTTGTGGAAAATGTGCCGACCCAGAAGGGCGCGCGCACCATGGCTCTGGACGACAAGACGCACCGGGTGTATACGGTGACGGCGAAGTTCGGACCGGCACCCGCGCCTACCGCGGACCAGCCGCATCCCCATCCCTCGATTCTCCCCGACACCTTTACCGCTCTCGTGTTGGGAAAATAAAAGTCCGCCAGGCGCCGGAGCGGTCGCATCTGAACGTCTTGCGCCGTCTTTGCACGGCCAGGCCGGCATGGGATGGACAGAGTTTAGCGACGGACCGAGACCGCAGGGCGTGCTGCGCGCGCTACGCATCGCTGTTTGCCTGGTCTTTTTTCTTGCTGCGACCCGAGTGTGTCCCGCCTATTCGGTGCTTACCCACGAGGAGATCGTTGACCTGCTCTGGCAGGATCAGATTCAACCCCTGCTCAAGAAGCGCTTCCCCTCGGCCACCGAAGAAGATCTACGCAAGGCGCATGCGTTTGCATACGGCGGATGCGTCATCCAGGACATGGGGTATTACCCGTTCGGAAGCAAATATTTCAGCGACCTGGTGCACTACGTACGCAGCGGCGATTTCGTGGAGAAACTGATGCAGGATTCGTTGGATCTGAACGAGTACGCGTTTGCGCTCGGAGCGCTCTCGCACTATGCGGCCGACAACAGCGGGCATCCGACGATCAACCGGGTGGTAGCGATCGAGTTCCCGAAGCTGGAGAGGAAATACGGGTCGCAGGTGAGCTACGCCGAGGATCCGAAAGCGCATATCCGAACCGAGTTCGGGTTCGACATGGTGCAAGTGGCCAAGAACCGTTACACCTCGGACCGCTATCACGACTTCATCGGGTTTGAAGTCTCGAAGGATCTGCTCGATCGCGCATTCTTTGAAACTTACAGCCTGCATCTCAAGGATGTGTTCGGCGATACCGACCTCGCCATCGGGACTCTCCGGAGGGCGGTGAGCGTGGTGATTCCGGAGATGACGCGGGTAGCGCTGCTGGCACGCAAGCAAGCCATCGTCCGGGACACTCCCAACTTCCGTAAACGTCAATTCCTCTACTACCTGTCACGCAAGAGCTACGAGAAAGAATGGGGCAAGGGCTACCGCAAGCCGGGAGCCGGTACCAGGGTACTGGCATTTTTTCTGAGAATGGTGCCGAAGGTCGGGCCGTTCAGCGCGCTTGCCTTCAAGATCCCGAGCACGCGCTCGGAAGACCTGTACATCAAGAGCGTGGACCTGACCGTGCAGGACTACAGCAAGCTGCTGCAGGAGGCCAAGGTCGAAGACCTGCGGCTGCCAAACAAGGACTGTGATACCGGACGGGATACGCAAGCGGGGGAATATCGGCTTACCGACAAAGCCTATGAGCGGCTGCTCCGGCAGCTGGCGAAGAACAACTTCGAACATCTGACGCCGCAGCTGCAGAACAACGTGCTGGAGTTCTATTCCGATCTCAACGCGCCCATCTGGACCAAGCACAACCAGAAGGCCTGGAGCGAGACGCTGGCCAACATCGAGAAGTTGCGGGCCGCGTCGACAGCGATCGAGCCCGTGACGCTGGGCGAGGGCACGTTTTAGCAAGTCTCGCCGCCGGGAGGAACTAACTACTGCAACCCCTGGCTCCCCCGCCTCATCCATTGGGCTTTCGTTTGCGGAGATTTTTGTAACAGGGGAGATTTCTGTAAGATATGTCATCCTATTTGAGCACCGTCGAGTCCTTCAGGAAACCCATGACGATCACGGCTGACGACAAGCACTACCGGGCGCGCATTACCAAGCGGGTCGACTTCGCCCAGGAGCTGTGGATGATTCGCATTCAGCCAGGAGGGGAATTCAAGTTCACACCCGGGCAATACGCGACCTTAGGGGTGCAAGGCGAGGTGAAACGTTCAGAGCGGCCGTATTCGATCGCATCTTCTCCCTATGAGAACGAGATCGAATTCTTTTTCGAGCTGGTGCCCAATGGCGAGTTGACGCCCAAGATTTACAGCCTCCGGGAAGGCGACGAATTGTTGATGCGCAAAGCATCCAAGGGCCGTTTTGTGCTCGACACCGGCAGCGGGCGCAAGAATCACCTGCTGATTTGCACGGTGACCGGGGTAGCTCCCTATGTAAGTTTTGTGCGTACGTTGTATAAGGATTGGAACGAAGGCAAGTTCAAAGGAGAGCACAAGCTGTACCTGCTGAATGGGGCGAGCCGTTCCTGGGAGTTCGGGTACGTGGAAGAACTACAGAGGTATGCGCAGGAAGTACCCTGGCTGAAGTATGTGCCGACCGTGAGCCGTCCCTGGGACGATGCAAAGTGGGCCGGGGAGATTGGACGCGTCGACGAGTTGATCCGCAAGTATGCCGACTTGTGGGGAGTGACCGCTCAAAATGGGGTGGGGTACCTGTGCGGACATCCGGAGATGATTGAGCATGGCAAAGGTATCTTGAAACGCATCGGGTTCACCAAGGAATTCTTGCGCGAGGAGATCTACTGGATTCCGTCGAAGGAGGCGGTGGCCCAGTAGTCGCCCTGGTGGGCGGGGTTCCGCTCACAAACCAGAGTGTCAGATTCGCGCCGTCGCCTGACGGCGCGCTTTGTTTCTGCGCCGGCGCGCGAAACCCGAGTTGGTCTCAGCAAGCGATTCCCGAAATCGGGGAAGGAAAACTTCACGTGGCTAGAGGCCCAACCCGTCCCGGCCCTTCTCAGAGCGTGGTTCAGATGACCGGCTGGACAACGGCGCGATCAAGCCGGTGGCTAAGTCCGCGTAAAATTTTGTAAATTGAACGTCAAGTGAAGGGGCCGCGCAGGACGCAGTGACATCGAAGAATTCTCAATCTTTGAACACCCGCAAGCTCAATCGAAAATTTCGTTCCTGATCATCATGGCGCTCCAATTGCACTGATCTGGGCGGCCGTGAAATTGCCCCTCCGAGTATGCCAGAGCCCCAATCTCCCCATAGGATGAAAGCACGTGACCGTTATAAGCAAGACAGGCACTTCTATCTTTCGTTTTGATGATTTTGAGGCGGATACACGCGCGCGTGAGCTGTACCGCCGTGGAATCAAGATCAAGGTCTACGGTCAGCCGTTTGAGATTTTGCTCGCGCTGCTGGAACGTCCGGGCGAAGTTGTGACGCGTGACCAGTTGCGGCAGCGCTTATGGCCGACCAACACGTTCGTGGATTTCGAGCGGGTGCTAAATACGTCGGTCATGCGCCTGCGGAATGCGCTGGGCGACTCAGCGACCACTCCTCGTTACGTGGAGACGCTGCCGCGCGTGGGTTATCGATTTATCTCGCCCGTCGAAGTGGTCGAAGGCGAAGCGCCTCGGCGAGCGCCCTCGGTCGCTGCGATTGAGGCGCCGCCGACACCCGCGGCGACTCCGGAGGCGACTACCGGGGCGACAACCGGGGAAAGCGAAGCTCCCGAAGAGCCCGGACACCCCGAGGCAGTGCCCGCCTTCTCCCTGGAAGCGCGGCGCATGGTTGGAGCGGTGCTGGTGGGCGCGACGGTGATGGCCATGGTGGTTGCCGCGGGGCTTTCCTGGGGCGGATGGCGGAGATGGCAGCACGCGCAGACGCAGTTGGACAAAGCCACGGGCAGAGTCTCGTTCAAGGCGCGTCCGGCAATCGCCATTCTCGGGTTCAAGAACCTGTCGGGGCGTCCCGAGGAGGCATGGCTGTCGACGGCGTTCTCGGAAATGTTCACCACCGAGATGGGCGCCGGCGAGACCCTGCGTGTCATTCCGACACGGGAAATCGCCGTAATGAAGGCGAGCCGCGCGTTACCGGACTCCGACAAGTACGCGCAAGAATTGTTACAAGCCGTTCGCTCGGCCTCGGGGGCGGAGGCGGTGGTGTTGGGATCCTACACCGCGCTCGGGAAGGACTCGGGCGGGCAGGTGCGGCTCGACGTGCACGTCCAAGACACCTCGAGTGGAGAAATTCGGGCGCACCTGTCGGCCACGGGAACCGAGGCCAAGCTGTTCCCGATGGTGGCGCAAATGGGCGCTGAGTTGCGGAAGGAACTGGGTGTGAGCGCGATTGCCGACGAGGAAGTCGCGTCGCTGTCGGCCTCCCTGCCGGACAATGCCGAGGCGGCGCGTCTTTATTCAGAGGGTCTGACGAAATTGCGCGGGTTCCACCCTCGGGAGGCGCGGGACCTGCTGGCGCACGCGGCCCAGATCGAGCCGAAATTTGCGATCGGGCACTCAGCCTTGTCGGCCGCATGGATGGTGTTGGGCTACGACGACCGGGCCCGCGAAGAAGCCAAGAAAGCGGTCGAACGGTCAGCAGGCTTATCCCGGGAAGAACGGTTGCTGGTGGAGGAGCGTTACCGGGAACAGACCAAGGAATGGGCGAAAGCGGCAGAACTGGCGGGAGCGCTGCACACCTTCTTTCCCGATCGCGTGGACTATGGAGTATGGGCGGCGCGCATGCAGACGTTGGCTGGCAAGCCGGCGGATGCGCTGGTCACGCTGCAGTCTTTAGGTCAATTGCCGCCGCCCGCGCCCATGGATCCTCTGATTTCTATGACCGAAGCGGAGGCGCTCCAGGAGTTGGGGAAGCTCGCCGCCGCGTTGCAGGCGATTCGCGAGGCAGAGGCCAAGTGCCGGGCGGTCCGCGCGACTGCATTGGAACCGAATATCGTTCTGGAGGAAGGCAACATCCTCGCGGACATGGGAGATTCAAGGGCCGCCTCGACTGCGCTGGAGCGCGCGGAACAGTTGTTTGGGGCGATGGGCGATCCGAACGGGGCGGCGCGGGCTCTGAACAAGCGTGCAGACGTTAGCGCACAGCTGGGAAAACTCGAGGATGCGCGCAGAATGTATGAGCGCGTGGTGGCAACTTACCGCAGTGCAGGCAACGCCAGCGCGGCCGTGGGGGTACTGGAGGAGATGGCCCGTCTTCTCGAGAGCAAGGGTGACACCCCGGGCGCACGGGCGGCTCATGCGGAACTGGTCTCGCTGCAGCAGCGCAGCGGGACGCAAATGGCGCAGGCGGCGTCTCGGCAGCGGGTTTTACCATAGCGTCCGGCCATCGCGCGGCCATCCAGACCTGTCTTGGTGGGACCATTCTGTCTCCCAATCCCTGACAACCGTGACATTGGTAACGTTCCGTTCGCGTTTTTGGATGGAAGCAAACTCGCCGGGATTGGTATGTTGTCAGACATCTCTGTCCTGGTTGCGGACGCCGTCGAGAAGCAATGATCAAGCCCGCCATCGGCTGCCTGCTGCTCTCCGCCTGCGCGTTTGCGCAAAACGGCGGCTCGGAGATCGCCGCGCAGGAGGCCAAACTCGTGGTGCTGGAGCGCCTGTGGAATGACGCACAACTGCATCGGGATGCGCGCGCGCTTGAGGCCCTGATCGCTGACCGTTTCGTGAATACCGAATATGATGGCGAAGTCAGCGAGCGTGACAAGTTTCTTTCCGATGTTAAAGATCCGGAGTTCAAGCCGAGCCTGATGAACATCCGGGATGTGAAGGTGAATGTGCACCGGGATACCGCAGTCGTGACCGGGATCTATCACACCAAGGGAATGGTCAGCGGAAAAGGCTACGAGCACACCGGACGGTTCACAGACACGTGGATTTTTGAGAACGGCAAGTGGCTGTGCGTGGCGAGTCACACGAGTCTGTTGAAGAAGTAGCTTCCGGCTTCAGCTTGGGGCCTTCGCCCGGAGTTTCAAAGTCCTCGGTTTAATGGGTGTCCGCCGCTTTGGCGGATGCAGCCGCCGCCCCCGCTCCTGCTGTTTTCGGCCTGTTTCTGTTTCTCCACATAGCATAGGCGGGAAGACCCAGAGCGACGATCCCGAGGCCAATGGCTGCATTGCGCGGCGTGGAGACCATCACGTTCAGCACCAGCGCGAAGGCTGCGGCAGTGAAAAGCAGCGGGGTCCAGGGATAGGCAGGAACGAGGTAGGGCCGGGGAAGGTCGGGAAATTTGCGGCGGTAGGCGAAGACGCTGGCGGCGCCCAGGCCGTAGAAAATCCACGCAACGAACATGGTGTAGTTCACCAACTCCTGAAACTCTCCCATACAGGCCAGGACAGCCGACCACACGCCGAGCAGGGTGATCGCAAATGCGGGCGTCTGGAAACGCGGATGAACTTCGGCCAGCTTGCGGAAGAAAAGTCCGTCCTTGGCCATCGCGTAAAAGACCCGGGGCGCCGTGAGCGAAACGCTGTTGATCGCGCTGAAGACCGAGATCAGGATGGTGAGAGCCACCAGTTTTGCGGCGGAGGGGCCCAGGACCGTCGCGATCGAGGTGGCGGCGATGGTGTCGGATTCGGCGGCACGGGCGGGACCGAGCGCCGCCAGGTAGCCGAAGTTCGCGAGCAAGTAGACTCCGGCCAGGAACAGGACACTGGCGCCGAGCGCGCGCGGGAAATCCTTCTGCGGGTTGACGGTTTCACCCGCGCAGTAAGTCACGAACTGCCAACCTTCGTAGGCCCACAGGACGGCAATCATCGCCAGGCCAAATCTTGAAAGCAGCGAGATGCTGGCGGGCTCAGTCCAGAGCGCGGCGGGAATGCCCGAGTAGCCACGGCCAAGAACGAGAAGGATTACCGAGATGACGAGGATAAGCAGGAGCTTGATGAGGGTGGTGTAGTTCTGGAGGTCAGAACTCTGGCGTGTTCCCCAGACGTTGACGAGGGTGATGACGACGATGACAGCGATGGCAACGATTTTGCTCCCCAGCGGGCCGAGCGGAATGACCTCGGCCAGGTAGGTGCTGAAGGCGACGGCGAGCGAGGCGATGGTGCCGCTGGCGATCGCAAGGAACATCGACCATCCATAGAGGAAGGCGGGCAGCGCGCCGAAACCGTCGCGCACGTAGACGTACAGGCCGCCGGATTCGGGGCGCATGGCGGCGAGTTCTCCGTAGCTCAGGGCGCCGAGCAGGGAGAGGATTCCGCCGGCGATCCAGACCAGTGAGGCGACGCCCACGGAGTGACCGACCTGGCGCAGCACGCTGCCCGGGACAAGGAAAATGCCGGAGCCGATGACCGATCCGATGACCAGCAGGACGAGGTCACCGAGGCGGAGGGTTTTAACCAGTTGTGGCATGGGCACGATCGCGGAATCATAGTCTGGTTTGGCAGAAGGGGAAAGGCAGTTCGAGGCACGTGTAGAGGCACGACGGTCCGGTCTGGTATTTTGCGGCGCCGCTTCCCACCGAAGACATACTCGCTCGTCATCGAGAACCTGAGCCGGGGACCGGCTTCCTGCAGAAGCCTTATGCTCCTGAGAATTTGACTTGCACGGTTCGGGAAGTGCCGGACTGGGCCAATTGATTCCAGCGGGAACGCGGTTCATGCGGCAGTGTGCCGCTCGCCTGGCGGAGGAGGTCTGAGCGCGAGTAAACGATGAAGCAGTAGAGCGGCGCCCCAAGCAAAGGGATCGCCATGATCACAAACCAGAAAATCTGTTTCAGAGGGCGCCAAGTATCGAACCGGAAGAGAAAATATTCCCTACCTACAACCCTGATGCCAGCCCCTACTACCCCGGCCAATACCAGCATCCGGGCAATGGGTGCCACCCCAGGAGGGATTGCACCCTGCCCAGAGAGCGCGAACCCCCAGGTGCAAAATAGAATCAGCGACAGCCCTGCCGAAATACGATAGACAGGGCGCCCGCTGCCCTTCTAGCGCCACTTCTTCAGTCGGGGCCAATCTTCCGCCAGGGTGCCAGCTGTGGACTTTCTGCCCGTGCAGAGAAAGACTGGGATGTCTTTTTCGAGGGCGTAGGGATTGTCGGGGGAGTTGCCCACGAATTCTACGTGATCGTACAGGCTCTCGAGTCTTTCACGCGAGTCATCCAAAACAATCAGGCAGTTGCCGGAGTAGCCACGCGGGCCCCACAGAAACCAGGTTTGATGGCCGCTGAGGGAGGGCGGGAGGCCGTAATGCGGGCCGAACCAGTCGATGGCGCCGGCCTGGCCGTAGTCCTGGGCAAAGATGCCGCAGTCCGCGCGCCCGGCGGCGGGGACGCGATTCCATGCGATCACAACTTCGCTGACAATCTCATGCCAGCCGAACTGGTCGGCGAAATGTTGCGGAAGGACTGCGCGCTGGTGAGAATGCTCGCTGCGCGGCACCTTGAGAGGAAGCTTTTTCTGGTAGGCGATGTACTGTTCCACGGGAAGGACTGGCATGACGACGGGTGCGAACCAGGCGCCGCCGGCGAGGATCAGCAGGATGGAGACTGGTTTGAGCCATGGGAGGCGGGGGCGGTCGATGGCACGTTCGAAGACGACCGACCCGGCAGCCAGCAGCATGGGGTAGACAGGGGCCAGGTAGTAGTTCTTGCCGTGGAGCACGATAAAGACCGTAAGGCTGACGAGGTAGCTCCAGCCAAGGAAGCGGTAAGGACGGAAAGGCCGCCAGACCAGGAAGGCCACGACCCCGGCGATCCAGATGGGGGCGACGATGAACTGCATGATCAGACACTGCTGGAAGAAGTACTGGAACGGCGAGAGCGTGATGTCGCGGCCTTCGGCCTTGATGTTGTGGATCAGTTGGACGAAGGGAAACTGGTAGTGAATGTTCCAGACAAGATTCGGCAGGAAGATGACGAAGGCGACCAGGCCGCCGATCCAGATCCACTTATCGAGGAGGACACGGCGCTGCCCGGTGAGGAGCAAGCCGACGACGACGCCGAATCCGAAAACGGCGATGGAGTACTTCTCCTGCATGCCGACGCCGGCGACGACGCCAAACCAAACCCAGTACCGAGGCTGGTCGCGCTTGGCGGCGAGGATGGCGAAGTAGGCACATCCAGTCCAGAGAAGAGGTTCGAGGTAGTTGGTGGTGACCATGGCGCCGTTGTTAAGGTAGAACGGTGAGGCAACCACGCTGGCGGCCGAGCAGATGAGCGCGAAGGCTCGGCCTCCGAGTTCGCGCGTGATCACCGCAGTGAAGACGACCGTGAGTGACATAGCGAGCGCGGGCAGGAAACGGATGGCGCGGAGCGAGTCGCCCAGAATCATGAGGGAAAGGCGCGTGAGCCACGGGATAAGAGGCGGCTGGTCGACGTATCCCCAGGCAAGATGCTTGGCGCAGGCGAGATAGTCGAACTCGTCGCGGAAGTAGTCGTAGCGGTTGTTGAAAATGATGTGAATGACGAGCAAGGCGGCCGCCATGGCGATGACGACCGGCATGCCGTCGGAGAGAAAACGCGGTTTGTCAGGGGCGGAGATCGGGGTCGCGGCCATGGGAGTTCAGAAAGGATAGCGGAACCGGTGGACAGTGTCATGAGGGAGAACACGAGAGGGAGAACACGAAGCGGGAGAACAGAAAGCCCTGGGCCGCAGAGGATGCGGAGAGAGGCTTCTTGCCACAAAGGACACCAGCGTGTCTAGGGTCTCGAAGAAGCCCATTTACGGCCGAGATGCTATTCCAGTACGCTGTCGTCGAGTTTTTTTCGTTCCCAGTCGGCGGCGGCCTGAATAAAGGCGATGACCAGCGGGTGAGGCTTGTTGGGCTTCGAACTCAGCTGGGGTTGGAACAAGGTTGCGATGAAGAAGCGGTGGGTGGGCGATTCGATGGCGCGAACTTCACCACTGGGGCCGCGGGCGGCGATGGGGAAGCCGGCTTCGATCGAGCACCATTCGTAGTCGGGGTTCAACTCGAAATTGCAGAAGAATTCTTCCTGGATCGTGTCCTGGCTGTAGAAGGTCTGCAGATACGAGCCGGGACGGATGCGGATTTCAGGCACGACCCCGGAGAGCTTGGGGGCCTCGGCTGCGCGGTTCGGGACTGCACACGCAACCGGATAAATGACGATGTTCTTCGAGCCGGAGCCGTTTTCGGCTGTGTCGGCGTCTGTCAGGCCGAGCACGTTGCGGGCGCACTCGATGACGGTGTACTGGAATCCACCGCAGGTGGCAAGAAAAGGCCAGTCGCGGCGGCGGGCGAACTCAATGCCTTTCAGCATGCCGTCCATGCTCTTGTAAGGGCTGCCGGGTGACGCCCAGAAGGCGTCGAAGCTTTCTAGAACTCTTTGCGCACCGGCTTCGACCAGCGACGGAGTCGGAAGCCACTCGGACTCGACGGTCAGGCTGAGCTTGGAGGCTGCATGCTGGATCGCGTCATTGGTTGCGTGATGGGAGCGGAATTCAGGGTTGAAGTCACCAAGGATTCCAATGCGAACGGTATCGGCCACCTTGTCATTCTAATCAATGGGGATAAAGCGCAGGGAGGAATCGGGGCCGGGTGGTTAGAAGGAAGGTGACAGAGAGGCTGTCAGCCGTCAGCTTACAGCCCGATCGCGTTGTTCGTCGAGGAGCCGTGGCGCTTAGGGGGCTCGTGGCTTTGAACTGATAGCTGACAGCTTGCCTACAGCCATCCGAGTCGGGCGGCGATGGCGTAGATGCTGGCCAGTCCGAGCAGAGCGCCTCCCCAGAGCATGAATTGGGGCTTGCCATTGAATGTGTTGCTGTGGGTCCGCGTAGAAATGCGGAGCGAACGATTGTCGGCGCTGGGCTTTAGGGCTTTGGACGATTTCAGCTCGAGGGTCTGCCGGAGATGGTTTGTACGGTTTTCGCGAGCTCGCGAGCTCGCGCTTGTGACGCTGACGGACGCGCCCCCGGCCGGCGTCGACCAGGCTGCCGGATTGGGGATGCCCGCTCGCAGCAACGCGGCCGCGATTTTTCCCTGCTGGCTCATGGACATGGCCCGGTCGGGTTCGTTTCCACCCTCGCTCAGCCGGATGATTTCAAAGTGCATGTCGCGCGTTCGAGGGTCGCTTCCTTCGTTCGTAAACGTGCTGGTCGTCGTCAGGGTGGCAGTTGCCGGTAATGCTGGCCGTTTGGGCGAGTTCACAAGAGCCGGAGATGCACGGTGCAGCAAGGAGAATCCGCGGAAAAACAGATACACGCCGATCAGTGCACCGCACACGGAGAGGATGGTGAGAGCGCTCGCACCTGACAGATGGAATGGCAGAAAGGAATTCACAGTCGTGCGTCCGGAAACCGGAGCGAGATGCGCACACCGGTGCCTAACTGGAGCATAGCGAGGCGCACACTCTGGGGGCAGCAGAAAAACGGAAACCGGGCTTACGTCGGTAATGTTACGGGCGGATTGCTGGGTCGCGATTTGTGGGGATGGCGCTTGCGTCGAACAACGTGCCTGTTTAGCGGACAGCCGGAACACCTTACGGCTGATTCAATCGTTTCAACGGCTAGGCGCCCCTGTCCGCGGCGACGTCCCGGAGCCCGGCCACGATCGTGGTATGGGGAACCGGACTGCTCTGGACGGCGGGACTCGTGAGGCGCGCAAGGTGAGGCGGTAGCCGGGCGGTCGGTCTCGCTCAAACAACCAAGCCGGCTGACGCGGATTCCAGATCCGAAACTGTCCGCCACAGTGCAGCATGCTGAGGAGGTAGAGCATGCCGTCCTAGTAGCGTTGCTGGGCCGGAAGGCAGGGGCGAGTCCCACAACGCCTTCACGAAGTCCCTTGCCCGTGGATTGGTTGCAGCCAGACCGGCGAGCGCGTTGCTTGCCACCAGTCCGGTGGAGTGATGTCGGCTGAGCGGTTTGCCTTCGAGGGGTGTAGAGATCACCGTAGCTCGCCAGTCCCTGCGACGTGAAGAAGGCCTGGATCCGGTCGCTCAGTTGCTGCTCTTGCGGTGCCATCTGCCACCATGACCAATCGACCGACCAGTTGCTGGCCGTGCGCCAGGAGTCGTAGCCGAAGATGGCGATTGCGGCAAGCCTGTCGCGTGCGGGGTGCCGTCGAAATTCGCGTAAGCCGGCGCGAGTCCGCTATTCGAGTTTGCGGTTTTTGGAAAGAAGGCGCGGCTCGCCCGGGCGGCCTCCGCCCAGAAGCTGCGATCCGCGGGAGGTTCCCAACGCGCCCACAACTGGTAGAAAGCCGGGACGTGGTAGGAAGGGTCGGTGAAATCTCCGCGATCGACTCCGGGAACGAAGCGGATCATTTTCGCTTCCTCACTGACTTCTGCGGTGACCGTGCGGGCTCCAAACGTTGTGGGACCGGTCGTTAGCAGGTGGTGCCGCATGGTAGTGAGAAGTTCGTCCTGCGCCTTATAGTCGTAAATCCCCTGCCCGTTCCCCCAGCGGTGTGCTGCGAAATAAAGCGACATCACAAAGTATTCTTCGCCATCGGGCGCGGCGGTTTCTTCGTTCGGGCTGCCATCGGTCTTGCAGGACCACGAGAAATAGCCATAGGAGGGATGATTGGGGTCGCTGATGTACATGCAGGTCTTCGCCCAGTTCCACAGGGCGTCGAACTCGGCTTTCTTGTCGAGTTGGACCGAAATCATCATCCCGTAGGACATGCCCTCGGTGCGCACGTCGTGATTTGCCCAATCGGTGAGGTAAGCCAGCGGGCCATTGGCATTCTTGCGGGCGGCAAACACGACGGCCTCGGTCTGCGGGTCGCCATGAAATAGCTGATGGAACGCGACCTCTAGCTTGTGGGAGATCTCGGCCGGCGAATGGCCGGCTTCGGCGAACAGGTTGCGATAGTGTCCGGTCGCAAATGCCCCTGCGCCGTCGCTGGCAGCCGGCGGTTTTGCGGGCGGCACAGTTTGCGCCCCCAGGGGAGCCGCGAACAAAAGAAGGATGAATAGCATTTCGTCGACGCACAGGCCCTGCGAGCTGTTCGGGAGATGGGTTGTCAGCTTCCATCGCGGCCCTCTAGCGTACCGACAACGAGCGTTCTTTCAGAATCTCCTCGACCGCCAGGATGGCGGTTTCCAGTTCTTCGTCGGTGGTGTAGAAGTGTGGCGAAAAGCGGACGCCGGCCTGGGGGCGCCAGTCGACCAGGATGTCGCGTCTGAGGAGTTCGCGGCAGACCTCCTGCGAGTCGGGCATGTCGACCGAGACGGTGCCGCCGCGCTTTTCGGGATCGCGCGGCGTATTGACGCGCCAACCGCGCTGGTCGGCGAGAGCGATGAGCCGGGCGGTTTGACGCTTGGATTTTTCGCGGATTTTCTCCACTCCAATTTCGCTCATGATCCTGGTGCCGGGTCTCGCAGCTTCTAGTGCGGGCACGTGCGGCGTGCCGTTCATGAAGCGGAAAGGCGGATCGGTGTACCTGTTCGGACCGATTTCGAAATTGAAGGGCTGCTGGTGCGCTGCCCATCCGGTGAGTTTGGGGGCGAGCTTCTTCCCCAGGTCGGGCCGAACGTAGAGGTAGGCGACGCCCGGACCTCCGCAAAGCCATTTGAGGACGCCACCGCAGGCGAAGTCGACATCGAGTTTCTGGACGTCGACCGGGATCGTGCCGAGCGATTGGAAGGTGTCGAGGATGACGTAGGCGCCGACCTTGTGGGCCTTGTCGATGATCGCTTCGGCGTCGTTGATGTAGGCGCTGCGGAAGATGACGTGGGAGACAGGGACGACCAGAGTCTGTTCGTCGATGGCGGCGAGCAGGCGCTCGGTGGGGACGGTGATGCCGTCGTCGGTCTTCACCATGTGAACCTGCGCGCCATAGGCTCGCTGGGCTTCCCAGAAATACATCACGGAGGGGAAGTTCATGTCGGTGTAGACGACTTTGTTGCGCTTGCCGGAAAACTCGAGACAGGACGCGACCACGGCCTGGCACGTGGTGACGTTCTGGTGCGTTGAGACGCTCGTCTTGGGCGCGTTCATGAGCGCACCGAGTTCCTCGCCGACCTGGGCTCCGAGCCTCCACCAGCGTTCTTCCCAGGCGCGCACGCCGCGTGTGGCCCAGGTGTCGGCGTAGCCTTTCATTGCGTCGTAGACTCCGCGGGGCATCGCGCCGAGCGAGTTGCTGATCAGGTAGTTGGTGCGCTTAAGGATGGGGAACTCGGCGCGGTAGCGGAGCAGAGGGTCGGACATAGTGATATTGTGACTACGCCCCATAGCAAAAGCTAGGGGCTTCAAGAGCCACGCCCGCTATGGCAGGCGTTTCGGTTCTTAGGCGCAGTCCGCGCCGTAGAATTTCCAATGCCGAGGCGTGGTCGCGGGTTGTGTTTAGACCACACGAACACCGATGGAGCCGATTCCAAAGGTTCTTCGGAGCAGGCTTTCCACCAGGGCATGGTTGCGAGGTTCCTCTCGGGTCTACTTTCACCAGCACTCGATCGGCACTTTCAGCCTTATAGAGCGGCTTGGCGACAAAGGATGACCAGGAGGCATCGTGTACCGATTTGGCAAGCATACCGCCGGCCAAGCCTTTGACATTGAAATCTTCCACGGCGATTCGACCGTAGTGGTTCACCAGTTCACGGGATAGTTTGTGTTGAAAATCATGGCGTTGATGGAACACATGGCGGTGCAGCTTGGCGGTGAGCCTACAGGCCTTGCGCCAGCCCGAAAAACGTTTGATACAGCGAGACACATGACGTTGCTTTCGGCGCAATTCCCTTTGTGCCCTCCGATAACAACGTGGGTTGTCTCGTGATTTCCGCATCGCTGGTGACGGCGAACGATTCCAAGCCCACATCAATGCCAAGCACTGAATCATGGACCGGCAAAGGCTCTGCGTCCACCATGCAGGAGAAGCAGGCATACCATTTGCCACCTTCGTTTTTTAAGGTGAGTGTCTTGACTTCACCACGCGCAAGGATACTTGCTGCAATACACGACGTTGTGGTTCGATTGATATCCTTCGAGCGCCCTACACAGAATAGACCATAGGCAGCAATCGAATGCAGCAAAACTGCGCTTCGCAAATACGCCTTCTATTCCCATGCCGGAAGGCAAAGGGGCTTTACGGCGCTTTTCGGTAAGGGATTGTTGGTATTAGATTTCGAATTGCAATGCTCAGATTGGAACCCGGTTGGACTGAGGGGAGTTTCGGTCGTGCTGATAGGGGAGAAACAGCAGGTCCCCGGTCGCGGCGCTCCTCGGAATGACAAAGGATTGAGAGAGATAAATCACTCATTTCGGACAAAGACGACCAAAGGTGGTTGGTTGCAAAGCGCAGCCGCTCGTGGGAGCCATTCCCGCATTCGGTCTCGCACTCGCATCCGAGCCGCTAGGCGGTTCTTCGCGCCGATTTGATCATCCCCCAGGCCAGGGTGAGCCCCAGCAGGTAGAGGACTCCGCTGATGAAGTTCACGCGGGAATCCCACCAGCCTTTCAAAATCACCGAACAGATGACGGTGAAGCCGATGGCGGAACCCCATCCGCCAAGCGGGGAACGCAGGGGCAGGGATTGGAGATCTTCGGGCTTGGTGCGGCGGCGGAAGTTTACGTGGGCGGCGAGCGACACGACCCAGGAGAGAATCATCCCGAAAAATGCAGCGCGGAGGATGTACTCGAAGGCGTTGGCCGGAGCCCATTTTTCAAGGATTAGTGCGACCACGATCCCGTAGGCGGAAACCAGCAGAGCTAGCGTCGGAGAGCCTTGCGAGTTCAGTTCCCCGAGCCTCGCCGGAGCCCACCCCGTGCGGGCCATGGAGAACAACATGCGCGAGGACACGTAGAGGGCGGCGTTCGCCCCCGACAAAGCTGCTGTGAGTACGACAAAGTTCATCAGGTGGCTGGCGCCGGGGATGTGGACAGAGCGGAAGACGGTGACGAATGGGCTCTCAGCGGAGCCGGCGCGATTCCAGGGCATGACGCCGACCAGGACGGCGATCGCGCCCAAATACAGGAGAGTGAGCATCGCGAAGGTGATGCGCACGGCCTTCGCGACATCATCCCGCGAGCGGGATTCGCCCGAGGTCACGGCCACGAATTCGACGCCGCCGAATGCGTAAACAGAGAAGGTCATGGCCAGCAGCGGAGCCAGATACCCGCGCGGAAAGAATCCGCCGTGTGCCCGGTATTGCGGAACGACCCGGTCGCTGAACAGGAGCGACGCTCCCAGCACCACGAACGCTGCGATGGTGACGACTTTTACCATCGCAAACCAGAATTCAAAGCGTCCGTAGGAGCCGACTCCGCGAAGGTTTACCAACAGAAGCAGGGTGGAGAAGATCGCGACCCAGACGATTGCGCTGACTTGCGGGAACCAGAACTGCATGTAGACGGCGGAGGCGACCATTTCGGCGCCGATGGAGACCGCGATGGCGGCCCAGTATCCGCAGCGCGAGAGGAATCCGGCCCAATCGTTCAGGTACAGATCGCCATAGACCCCGAACGATCCCGCCGCGGGGTGAGCGCAGGCCAGCTCGCCCAGCGCCAGGGCGACCGTCAGGTTGATAAAAGCAGCCAGCAGAAAGCTCAGGATGACCGCCGGGCCGGCCAGGTCGATGGCGGGCGCCGAGCCGAGGAATAGACCGGTGCCGATGGAGCCGCCGACGGCGACCATGGCCATCTGACCGGCGCTGAGCTGGTGACGAAGTCCCTGTTCTTCGTTGGGGTTGCGGGTCTCAGACATCTGGAACGTATACCAGAACCGGAAGCAATGTCCCAAGGGCGAGCGCGTGAATGACCTTCGTAACCGCGGCCGGCCGTTACCTCATTGCTGCCCTATACCGGTGCTCCTAGAATCACCATGCAGGTTACTCCGCTCATTACCCCATGCCGGACCGGTCCGAAATCGCCAAGCGTGTGGCGCAAGCCGAGAAGCTTCTGCAAAGAGGCAAGACCAGCGATGCGCTGAACGAATATCTCCAAGTGCTTCTGGAAGATGCGGAGAATGACAACGTTCGTTCAATGGCCGCCGATTTGTGTCTGTCACTGAGCCGGACCGCCGAGGCCGTGTCGCTGCTGGGCGATCTGTTTGAGAGGCAGATCGGTCTGGGGGATGCGACCCGCGCGAGTCTGACCTACAAGAAGCTGGCGCGCCACGGGAGCCCGACCTGGCAGCAGAAATTCCGCTTCGGACAGCTCCTCGAAAACTCCAACAAGAAACTCGCGATCGGCACATACGAGAACGCACTCGACGAGCTGGCGAAGCAACAAAAGAAGCCGGAGTCCCTGCAAGTTCTGACCCGCATCGTGACGCTCGAGCCTACCCAAGGCAACTACCTGCGCTTCGGAGAGCTGTGCTCCCAGGTGGGCGAGAACAAGCCGGCGGCTGCGGCCTTTCTGAAGGCGGCAGAGCTGGCGGAAGCGGCCGGAGCTGATGCATCGCAGTACTTTGAGCGCGCATATTCGGAAGATCCCAGTGATGCGAAGATTGCGCTGGCCTACGGCAAGAGTCAACTGCAACAGGGACAGATCGGCGCGGCGATCTTTATTTTCGAGCCGCACGTGATTGCGGGCAATCCGTCGCTCGAACTGCGTGATTGCTACAGCCAGGCACTGCTGGCGGCGAACCGGCTGGCGGAGGCCGAGCCGCTTATCTGGCAGTTGTTCGAACAGAACCCCGGGCGTTTGCAGCAGGTCGTCACCCTCATCGGGCAGATGATCGATTGCCAGCAGGATGCCGAAGCCGTAGCGCTCGCGCGGAAGCTGGAATTGTTCCAGCGGCGCCGCGGCGAGCGGCGGGCGTTCGTGGCCATGATGCAGGATTTGATTGCCGGGCACCGGTCGTCGCCGGAAATGCTCGAGTTCCTCAGCGAGCTGTTCAATTCCTCGAATCGTGAGACCGATTATTGCCAGACGTTGCTGAAGCTCTTTGATCTGTACCTCGGCACGGGAAACTTCGAAAAAGCGGGCGAGTGCCTGGACCGGGCGGCGGATGTGGATCCCTACGAGCGCGGTCATCAGAAGCGGCTGGAAAGTCTGCGCGGCAAAATTCCAGAGGATCGCTTCAAGGTGATTGCGTCCCGCCTGAGCCAGTTGAACAGGTCCGTGCCGGAAACCGTGCGGGCGGAAGAGCCGACGCTGGGCGCCGCCGCGTTGCAGGACCTGATGCTGCAAGCCGAGATTCTGGTGCAGTACGGAATGCGGACCAAGGCCGTCGAAAGGCTGCAGAGAATCCAGGAACTGTTTCCGCGGGAAGAAGAGCGCAACGAAGACTTGCAGCGGCTCTATCTGGCGGCGGGAATCACCCCGAAATATGCCGGAGCGGCGCCCGTGCCACCCGCGCCCGGGGCTGCGCCCGCACCGTCGCTGGGGGCACCCTCGGCGGTGCATGGCGAACAGGCCGACGTCAGCAGCTTTACCCGGGTGGCGGAGATTACGCGCAAACTCTATCACCAGAACAACGCGAATACCGTGCTGGCGACGGCGGCCAACGAGATGGGGACGCAGTGGAAAGTGACGCGCTGCGTGGCGGCCATGCGCAAGCCCGGCCTGCCGCCCACCGCGGTGCAGCAGTTTCATGCCGACGGCACCGGGAGCGGAGACTCGTCGGCGCTGGCGTCGGTGGTTGCGGCTTGCCAGGAACTGGTGGTGGTGCGGGGAACGGTGGATGTTGCGGACACCCTGACAGCCCCTGAGGTGCAGCCGGTGCGGCGGGCTTTGGCAGAACTTGGGGTGACGTCGCTGCTGGCGTTGCCATTGATGGATGGGGACGACCACATCGGGATTCTGCTGTTCATGCAGAGTTCGCAGCGAAACTGGCATCCGTCCGAGATCGTGGTGTTGAAGACCCTGGCGGAACAGGTCGTGATCGCGTTGAACAACGCGGGACTGCGAAGGCTGGTCCGGAATCTCTCGGTGACCGATGAAAAGTCCGGATTATTGAAACGCGCTTCCTATCTCGACCTGGCGCTGGCTGAGGCGCAGCGCGCCACCCAACAGGCTACGCCGTTCACCATCCTGCTGATGCACTTCGGGCGCAGCGCCGCGCTGATCAAGGAGTTTGGCGAGCCGGCGGTGGAAGCCACCATGGAGCAGGTGGGCCAGCTGTTTACGGCGAACATCCGCTCGAACGATCTGGCGTTTCGCTACGACACCACCACGGTGGCGATTATTCTTGGAGATACCGCCGAAAAAGAGTCGTTGCTGGCGGTCGAGAAACTGCGCAAGCTGGTGGCGGATGTGAAGATGCCGGGCAAGGATCAGCCCCTTCCATTCAGCGCAGGATTGGCCGAGGCCGTGATGCGCAGCTCCTACGATCCGGTCGACATCGTCACCGAAGTGATCAACCGCGCAGAACAGGCGTTGCATGACGCTCTCACCCAGGGAGCGGGCAGTGTAGTGTCGCTGGCGCCCAGCCTGGCCTCGGCTGCGGTGGCGTAGAAACAGCTCGCAGGCTTTTACCCTTCAGTCTCAGCTTCAGGCCACCGATGTTGGCAGTCCTTCGCAAGTTTCCAGTTCCGCGACCAATAAGGGCGGATGCTGAAACAGGCAACGCTGAAAAGTGAACCGCAAGCCCAGAGCTGAAGGCTGATCGCTGAGAGCCGAGACCTTCTCTACCGTCTTTTGCGCTGCTACACTAACGAGTTTGGCTTCCTAGGTCTGACCTTTTCTAGAAGGACTCCATGTTGAAACCGGGTGATATCGCCATTGTAAGCGGCGCGCGTACGCCGATGGGACGCTACTGCGGAAAGCTGAAGGACTTTACGGCACAGGAGCTTGGCGCGGTTGCGGCCAAGAGCGCCATCGAGCGCTCGGGGATCGAAGCGAAAGAGTTCGATCACGTCGTATTCGGGAACGCACAGCAGACTTCCGGCGACGCGCTCTACGGAGCGCGCCATGTCGGATTGCGGGCGGGGCTGCCGATTGAGACCCCGGCGCTGACGGTAAACCGGCTGTGCGGGTCGGGGATGCAGGCTATCGCGAGCGCGGCGCAAATGGTGCAGTTGGAGGAGGCCAAGATCGTGCTGGCGGGCGGGATGGAAGCCATGTCCCAGGCTCCCTTCGTGATCCGCGGGCGCGATGGGTTGACGCTGGCTCCGGGTGGAAAGCTGGAAGATTCCCTGATGGTCGCGCTGCTGGATTCCTATTGCGGGCTCTACATGGCCAATACGGCCGAGCGTTACGGGGAGGAGCATGGGATTACGCGACAGATGCAGGATGAGTTTGCGCTGCGTTCCCAGCAAATGGCGGATGCTGCCTATAAAGAAGGACGGCTGCAGGACGAGATCGTGCCGGTCCCGTTACGGAATTCGAAAGGCGAAGCTACCGGTGAGATGTTCATGGAAGACGACCACCGGCGTCCGCAGACAACGCTCGAAGCCCTGGCGAAGCTGCGGCCCGCGTTTGGCCCTGGGGCGGGGAAGGCTGGTACGGTCACGGCGGGCAATGCCAGCGGCATCGTCGATGGCGGAGCGGCGGTGGTGGTCATGTCGCTCGAGCAGGCGCAGAAACGCAATTTGAGCCCGCTCGGTCGGATTGTGAACTGGGGCGTGGCGGGTGTCGATCCGAAGCTGATGGGGCGCGGGCCGGTTCCGGCGACCAAGGTTGCGCTTCAACGGGCGGGGCTGACGCTCGATTACATCGACCTCATTGAAGTCAATGAGGCGTTTGCGGCGCAATACCTGGCGGTCGAGCAGGAGCTGGGACTGGACCGCAGCAAGGTCAACGTCAATGGCGGAGCGATTGCGCTGGGACATCCTCTGGGCGCGACCGGGGCGCGCTTGGTGATTACGCTGCTGTACGAACTGCGGCGGCGGAAGAAAAAGTACGGGTTGGCAACGGCCTGCATTGGCGGCGGACAGGGGATTGCGATGGTGGTGGAGAGCTTTCAGTGATGGTCTGGTCGCCGAAGCTGGATGCAGGGGCGCTGATGCCCGCGTCGCTCGAGGGGCTGGTCTCAAGTCGGGAGAAGTTACAAAGGGTGTGCGTGGGCTTGGAGCCTGCGGCCATACAAAAGGCGCGATGATTGTCGCAACGGGTGGCGGCGAGCTGGCGATATGGGGAAAAGCGCGCCGACATCGGGGATAAAAACACATTCGTTCGAGGCGGGGTGGATGGAAATCAGAAAAGTTGGCGTTCTGGGTTGCGGTCTGATGGGCTCCGGCATCGCGCAGGTGGCGGCGACCGCCGGGTTTGACGTCACCGTGCTCGAAGTGGAGCAGAAGTTTCTCGACAGGGGTTTTGCCGGCATGGAAAAGTCGCTGGCGAAACTTGCCGAAAAGGGCACCCTCAAGGAGACGCCGCAGGCGATCCGGGCGCGGCTCAAGGGGACCACCGGCAAGCAGGATCTGGCGGATTGCGACATCGTGATCGAGGCGATCATCGAGAATGTCGCGGAAAAGAAGAAGATGTATGCGTCTCTCGATCCCGTCGTGAACCGGGACGCGATCTTTGCTTCCAATACTTCGTCGATCTCGGTGACCGAGCTGCTAACGTCGGTGAACCGGCCGGAACGGTTCATCGGGCTGCACTTCTTTAATCCCGTGCCCCTGATGAAGCTGGTCGAAGTAGTGAAGACCATCGCGACCGCTCCCGAGGTGTACGACTCGGCCTGCGAGTTTGCCAGGAAGCTGGGCAAGGTGCCGGTGCGGACATCCGACAAAACGGGCTTCATCGTGAACCGATTGCTGGTGCCGTATCTGCTGGATGCGATCCGGGCATATGAGGAAGGCGTGGGGTCGATCGAAGACATCGACAACGCAATGAAGCTGGGCTGCGGGTATCCGATGGGGCCGTTCACGCTGCTCGATTTCGTTGGCCTGGATACGACTTACTACATCACGCACGTCATGTATGACGAGTTCAAGGAGCGGCGGTTCGCGTCGCCTCCGCTGCTGAAGCGGATGGTGATGGCGGGATGGTATGGGCGGAAGTCCGGGCGCGGGTTTTATGATTATGCAGACCCGGCGAATCCGGTGGCGGGGAAGTTCTGAACTTCGCCGCCGATTCTCGCAGATGAAAGCTGATCGAAAAGCCGGTTCCTCGCGATGGCCGGAAGTGGCGAGCATTTTAGGGGGGACTCAGGATGGCGGGGCATTCCGATCCACTCCCGAACTCATAGATTGGTATCGACATGAACTTTGAAAATATCCTGGTTGAAAAGAAAAACTCGATTGCCTACGTCACCGTCAACCGGCCCAAGGTGCTCAACGCGCTCAACATGGCGACCATGGAAGACCTGCGGGCGGCCTTTACCGACATCAAGAGTGACGCTGCGATTCGGGCCGCGATTTTGACCGGGTCCGGGGAGAAGGCTTTCATTGCGGGCGCCGACATTGGCGAACTGTCCAAGCACGACGCGATCTCGGGCAAGGAGTACACGCACCGGGGGCAATCGGTGCTCGACCTGATCGAGAATCTGGGGAAGCCGGTGATTGCCTGCATCAACGGATTCGCTCTGGGCGGCGGGTGCGAGATCGCCATGGCCTGCACGATGCGGCTGGCAAGTTCGAACGCGAAACTGGGGCAGCCCGAAGTGAAGCTCGGAATCATTCCCGGGTACGGCGGCACGCAGCGCCTGCCGCGGCTGGTGGGCAAAGGGATCGCGATGCAACTTGTGCTGGCCGGGGAAATGATCTCGGCTGAAGAAGCGCACCGCATCGGACTGGTAAACGAAGTCACGGCGCCGGGCGATTTGATTGCGCGCGCCCAGGCCATCGCACAGATGATCATTGCGAACGCGCCGCTGGCGATTCAGTATGCGATGGAGGCTGTGAATCGTGGGCTGGATCTGTCCCTGGCCGACGGGCTTTACCTGGAAGCAACGCTGTTCGGTGTTTGCTGCGCGACTGAGGACAAGACCGAAGGGACGACCGCGTTTCTCGAGAAGCGCCCGGCGCAGTTCAGGGGAAAGTGATCGCCTGCGGTCCCGGACGATTTCACCACCGAGGCCCAGAGGCCCAGAGAAGATCGATTCGGGTCGCGTGGTTTCTCCGTGGCTCGGTGTCTCCCGAGTAGAAACAGACTGAAACGATGCTCAAGTCTCTTCATATTGGACGCTATGTTGGGAAGCCGGAAGACTTGCGGGCTTTGGCCGACTTTCTCGAGGCTATCGGATTTCAGCCGGTGGCCGGAGGAGATGGCCGGTCGGCGGTTTTCTCGGCGCCGGTGGGGTTGCTCAGCGTGAACGCGCTGCCTTCCGAATCTCCCCGGGAAGTGCTCGATCACCTGAAGGATGTGAACGGGCTGATCGTGCTCGAGGTCTCCAATCCCGATGACGTCTTCGCGATCGCGCACAGGAAACATCTGAAGGTGCTGGCGGACTCGTCTTCTGGGCAGACCGGCGAGCGCAGTTTCTCGCTGGCCTTGCCGGGAGACATCATCATGACCGTGCACGGCGCGCCCGAGGAACCCCCCAAGGGCGCGGCCGGGGAGTTGAATGCGGCCGGAAAGCGGTTTGCGATTGTGTTGAGTCGCTTCAATGCGTTCATCACGGAGCGCTTGTTGCAGGGCGCGCTCGATGGGTTGCTGCGCACCGGAGCGCGAAACCAAGACATCGAGATCTTGCGGGTGCCGGGGAGCTTCGAGCTTCCCTCGGCGGCGCGCATGCTGGCCGAGTCTGGGAAGTTTCAAGCGATCATTTGCCTGGGATGTCTGTTACGCGGAGAGACGGCGCACTACGACGTCATCGTGAATGAGTGCGCGCGCGGGATCGGACAATCCGCGCAGGAAACCGGAGTGCCGCATGCTTTTGGCGTGCTGACCTGCGACACCCTGGAGCAGGCCATCGACCGCGCGGGATTGAAGATGGGGAACAAGGGATTTGAGGCGGCGCTGGCGGCGGTGGAGATGGCGAGCTTGAAAGCGGTCGTGGGAGGTTCGCCGCAGGCCGTTGGCAAGAGCAAGAGCCGGCAGTCGAATGCTGCTTCCAAGAAAACCAGAGCGAAGCGTTAAAGCTTGAGTGTTTTCCGAGCCGAAGCAAGTAAACTAGGATTGCGATGGCCAACCGGCTCCGCTCAGGGCCAGGCCAACGACTCGCGACTCAAGGACCAACGGCTGTCTTCATGGGTACCCGACGAAAATCCCGCGAACTGGCTCTCCAGATGCTGTTTCAGGCAGACATGGGGCGGCAGGGCGCCGACGATGTTCGACGCACATTCTGGGCCGAGCGGAACGAGGTGGGAGACGATGTCCGCGGCTTTGCGGACGATCTGTTTCGCACAGCCACTGATCGGAACACCGACATCGATCGATTGATCGAAGGGCATGCGCAGCACTGGCGCATGGAACGAATGGCGGCGGTCGACCGCAATATCCTTCGGGCAGCGGTGGCGGAATTTCTGGGCTATCCGAAGACGCCGCGCGCGGTCGTGATTAACGAGGCGATTGAGATCGCGCGGAAGTTTTCCAGCCCGGAGTCGGTGCAGTTCATCAATGGAGTGCTTGACAGCGTCGGACGTGACCTCGAGAGCGCCAAGACCTGATCGCCGCGCCCCAATTCCCCAAAAACCGATCCGGCTTCCCGAATCACCCGCGAGCAACCGGGGCTCGTGTCGCTACGGCTTGATTGCGATCAGGTCCGGGTTACAGGTTTGCGGAATGTTGGCGCACAGGCTGCCCTTGTTGGTGATGTTGTTATTGGTGAAGGTGATCTGCTGGAGGTCGCCGCCCGAAACGGTGCTGACCACGTGGACCGAACTGTCGGCTGCACCGACGTAGAGCACGGTGCCGTCGCTGGTGATCGCGGCGTCCAGAGGCGCGGGACTGCCCGTCAACGGGATCGCGGACACGGTACCGACGCCGAAATTGTAGACGAAGATGCTGCTCAGATTGCGGGCCAGAATGTAGGCCTTGGAATTGTCGGAGGCGATGATCATTTTGAGCGGCGTGAAGGTGCCCTGGCCGAGGTTCGCGAAGGTGAATTGCTGCTCTGGCGGATCCGGAGGGTCGACCATGAACGGGCAGGTCGCCGAACTGGCTTTTTCAAGCGTGGCAGGCGCAGGCGCAAGCACCTTGACCGCGAACACATCCACGCCCGGTGGATCGAAGCCGATTGCGTGCACGCCATCGTTCAGAGCCTGGAACATGGTGGGCGCGCGCGGGACCGGAATGGAGGCGGCAATTCCGTAGTTTGTGTCGCAGGTGTTGAACAGGTTGATCGCCGGACTGGCCGAGCCACCCGACAGCCAGCCAAGGGCACCGTTCGGGTAGGAGCCCACCCCGTTGGCCGGTCCGTTGAGTGCAATTGCCTTGAGCGGCAGAACCGTGGAGTACACGTAGAGCATGGGGCCGGTCACGGATGTGGGGCTCGCGACGATGTAGGCTCGGACTCCGTCCGGCGAGAACGCAGCGGCCGTGGCATCGGGTATCAACAGCGCGGTGAGGGGCGTGGCCGTCCCCGACGTCTGGTCGACGATATAGACCTGGTTGGGGATCGACTTGGTGTCGGACACGATGACCTTGTTGCCGTCCGGGGACAGTGCCAGAACCTTGCCTGGCACATTGTTCATCTGGGTAACCGAAGTGGAGGTTCCCACGGTAAACGTCATTAAGCCTGCGTCGCTGCCCAGAAAAGCTTTCGTGCCGGCAGGCACAAACACAAAAGAGTTCGGCGAGCTCGGAAGGACAACACTGTTGCCGACCACGTTGTTTTGAGTCGAAATTGGATACAGCAGCGGTTGGCAGCCCGGGATCGGGGTGCTGGTGACCGAGTCACATTGGGTGGTGGTGACATACGCGGTGGTGTTGACCGGGCTGCCCGAAATCGTGCCCGTGATCGGGATTCCTTCGAAAGCACCGGTGGTGGGCGAAGTCGTAGAGTAGACGGGTTTAATGGGCAGGACCCCGAGGTTGCAGTCGCTCGGCAAGCAGGCCGCCACAATACTGACCCCGCCCGGAGCTTTGGCGCTGACGCTGCCCGAGGAATTGACGGTGGCGTTGGCGGGGGAGAGCGAAGTCCACGTGATCGGTGGGTTCGTCAGCTGGTATCCCAGACGGTCGAACACGGTTGCGGTGATGGCTGTGCTACCGGTATTTGCAATCGCGAATGAGGTGTTGGCCACGTCGTTTCCGACCTGCAGGTTGACCGACTGCACCAGGCACGTCTCGAAGTAGGGATGCAGGTTTCCCGAGTGGTCCGGAATCTGCGCCGGCAGGCTGTTCACCCCGGAAATACTTGCAAAGACTTGGGTATAGCCGGGCTTGGCTGCCGTGATGCGGGCTTGCGTGACCTGGTTTCCGTTGTTGTTTTGTAGCTCTGGGTTCGAGGTGCTCAGGGTCGCCACCGATTCGTTGCTCTGGGAAAAGTTGAACGAGCCGACCGAATTCGTGATTTCGCTGCCGTTGCTGAAGGCTCGCGCTTGCAGGTCGAGAAAGTTCTGAACGCTGGCGGCTGGAGCCAGGGTCACGCAGTCGGGCATCGGATTGGGCGGGTTGAGCACGCTGACGGTGACCGTGTCGACGTGCTGGTGAACGTAGACGGTGACCGGGGCGCTGGCCACCCCGTTGGCGCTGGCCGTAACCTGGGCGATGCCCACGCTGGTCGGGCTGCAGATCTGTCCCAGAGTATCCCACCGGCCGGCGCAGGCCACACCCGGAGCGGTGGAAACGAAGCTCAGCACGCCCGGATTGCTGGAGGTGAAGGTCACCGGGACCGAGACGGTGCCGCCGGTGCGGCTGACAACGTTCGCGCTGAAAGACAGGACGGCGCCCAAGTCCAGGCTGCTGCTGGTGGGTGTGAGCGTGACCTTGGAGGGAGTCGGCAGGTTGGAAGTCGTGCTACTTCCCCCGCATCCGACCATACCGCCGAAGAAAAAAGACAGGAATAGAGCCGCCAACAGGCAAGAAGCGAACCGACGCATGCATCCTCCCCGTCCCGAGGGGCACGCTGCCCGCTAAAGACGAGTCTCTGTATATGCTGGAAAACCCTCAGTGTAGAGGCCAACCCGGATTTGAGCAAGGGCAGGGCCAAGCCACCGTTCCTGCCTTGAGATGCGCCAACAACGGTTGACGATGTGCAGCGGGACTTGTTATATTTAAAAGGTTCCGCGAGTTCATTCTGGCTTGCCTGGTAGCGGTGGATTTTATCCCCGCGCGTTTCTTTGTGTGCGCGGTGCCTCCGAAGATAGTGGCTGAGCTTTAGAGACACAAGGTTTCCGGATGGAATGACTGGTCCGGAAGCATCCTCGCTGAAATGCTTCGCGCGCACCTCTCACCTGTCGAGAGGCTATGCGGAGCAAGGTTGACGAAACGGAGTACCTCCGAAGTTGGGCTTGGTACCACCGTCGTCGGCATCAGTCCGATTGGGAAACCAAGAATCTTCTCTCCGGCGGCGTTGTGTGCGGTGAGAAACATGGCTGGGAGGTTGCGCCAGCCAGCCCCGGAAGTGGGAAAAGCAGAAGCAGCGCGGGTGCGTGTTGTGCGCGCCGTTTTTGGGCGCGTGGGCGTGCCAGCGTCGCCAAGGAGTGGCAAACAGTGCCTACGTTTAATCAATTGGTGCGTTCCGGCCGGAAGAAACCCCGTTACAAGACGGCCAGTCCGGCACTGCAGTCCTGCCCGCAAAAGCGCGGCGTCTGCACCCGCGTGTACACCCAGACGCCCAAGAAGCCGAACTCGGCGCTGCGCAAGGTCGCGCGCGTCCGGCTTACAAACGGCATTGAAGTGACGACCTACATTCCCGGCATCGGCCACAACCTGCAGGAGCACTCGATCGTGCTGATCCGCGGGGGTCGCGTGAAGGATCTGCCGGGCGTGCGCTATCACGTGGTGCGCGGAACCCTGGACGCAGTCGGCGTGGCTGGTCGCAACCAGGGACGCTCGAAGTACGGAGCGAAACGGCCGAAGAAGGCCTAAAGGTTGGTCGGGAGTCGTGGGTCGCTGGCTCGAGCCTGAAGCTGCGAGCCCGGAGTTAACAGTTGCATGCCTCGTAAAGGACATATCGCAAAGCGCGGAGTCGCTGGGGATCCGGTGTACGGGTCCGACCTGGTGACCAAGTTTGTGAACTCGATGATGTGGCAGGGCAAGAAGTCGACCGCCCAGGGCATCTTCTATGAAGCTCTCACCCAGCTGCAGTCCAAGGGCGGCGATGAAGCCCTGAAGCTGTTCAAGAAGGCGGTCGAGAATGCGAAGCCGCTGCTCGAAGTGAAGACCCGGCGCGTCGGTGGCGCCAACTACCAGGTGCCCGTCGAGGTCAACGCTGACCGGCGCACCTCGCTTGCGATCCGCTGGCTGATTACCTATGCCCGCGGCCGTGGCGAGAAGGGCATGATCGACAAGCTCACCAACGAGCTGCTGGACGCCGCCAACAATCGCGGCGCGGCCATCAAGAAGAAGGAAGACGTGCACCGCATGGCGGAAGCCAATAAGGCATTCGCGCATTATCGCTGGTAGTGACCGGGTTGGCCGCGTCTCTGCCGAAACCGTTTGTTGATCCAGAGCCCCAGAAAGAAGAGTTGAGAAAGCCGTGGCCAGAACAGTCCCATTAGAGCGTTGCAGGAACATCGGCATCATGGCTCACATCGATGCCGGCAAGACCACGACGACGGAGCGCATCCTTTTCTACACCGGGAAGACGCACCGCATCGGAGAGGTCCATGAAGGCACGGCAACGATGGACTGGATGGAGCAGGAGCAGGAGCGCGGCATCACCATCACGTCGGCGGCCACCACCTGCACCTGGCGCGATATCCGCATTAATATTATTGATACCCCCGGCCACGTCGATTTCACGGCGGAGGTGGAGCGCTCGCTGCGCGTGCTCGACGGCGCGGTCGCGGTGTTTGACGCCGTGCATGGGGTGCAGCCGCAGTCGGAAAAAGTCTGGCGGCAGGCCGACAAGTACGGCGTCCCGCGAATTTGCTTCATCAACAAGATCGACAAGATGGGTGCCGATTTCGAGCACGCCATCGACACCATCCGCAAGCGCCTCAACGCCAAGCCGGTGGCGATCCAGATTCCCATCGGCCAGGAAGACAAGTTCCGGGGCGTGATCGATCTGATCAACATGAAGGCGATCGTCTGGAACGACGAGACGATGGGAGCCGAGTACGTCACCGAAGCGATCCCGGCCGAACTGCAGAAGAAGGCGGAAGCTTTTCACACGCAGCTGGTCGAGACCATCGCCGAGAATGACGACGACATCCTGCACAAGTTCCTGGAAGGCGAAGAAATCAAGCCCGAGGAGCTGCGGAAGTCGCTGCGCAAGTCGACGATCGCCTTGAAGCTGTTCCCGGTGGTGCTGGGAACGGCCTTCAAAAACAAGGGCGTGCAGCCGCTGCTCGATGCGGTGGTGGACTACCTGCCGTCGCCGCTGGATACGCCCGAGACCAAGGGCATCAACCCGGACAACGGCGAGCCGGTTACGCGGAAAGCGAGCGACAAAGAGCCGTTTTCGGCTCTGGCGTTCAAGATCATGGCGGACCCGTTCGTCGGTCAGTTGACCTTTATTCGCGTGTATTCCGGGCAGCTGAAGTCCGGCGAGTCGGTGTTGATTTCGCGCACCCAGAAGACCGAGCGCATCGGGCGTCTGCTGAAGATGCACGCCAACAAGCGCGAAGACATCCAGGAGATTCTGGCGGGCGATATCTGCGCGGTGGTTGGACTGAAGAACGTCAGCACGGGCGACACGATCTGTGACCAGGGGCATCCGATCACGCTCGAGTCGATCACCTTCGCAGTGCCGGTCATTTCGGTTGCGGTGGAGCCCAAGACCAAGGCCGATCAGGAAAAAATGGGCATGGCGCTGGCGCGTCTGGCCCAGGAAGACCCCACGTTCAAGGTGCACACCGATCCCGACAGCGGGCAGACCATCATCAGCGGCATGGGCGAGTTGCATCTGGAAATCATCGTCGACCGCATGATGCGGGAGTACAAGGTCGAGGCCAACGTCGGCAAGCCCCAGGTCGCCTACCGCGAGACCATTCGCAGGCACGCCGAAGCGGAAGGCAAGTACATCCGCCAGACCGGCGGCCGTGGACAGTACGGTCACGCGAAGATTCAGCTGGATCCGAACGAACCGGGCAAGGGCTACGAGTTCGTCAACGACATCGTGGGCGGGGTGGTTCCGAAAGAATACATCAAGCCCATCGACCAGGGCATTCGCGAAGCCATGGAGGGCGGCATTCTGGCCGGCTATCCCATGGTGGACGTGAAGGCCACGCTCTACGACGGCAGCTATCACGATGTCGACTCGAACGAAATGGCGTTCAAGATCGCCGGATCGATGGCATTCAAGGAGGCCGCCCGCAAGGCGAGTCCGGTCATCCTGGAGCCGGTGATGGCGGTCGAAGTGGTGACGCCGGAAGATTTCGCCGGCGCCATCATGGGCGACCTGAGTGCGCGCCGCGGACGGATCGAAGGCATGGAGCACCGCGCGGGTTCGCAGGTGATCAAGGCCATCGTGCCGCTCTCGGAGATGTTCGGCTACGCGACCCACATGCGTTCGAGCACCCAGGGCCGCGCCGAGTACTCGATGCACTTCGCGCGTTATGAAGAGGCTCCGCGCTCGGTGGCCGAAGAGATTATCGCCAAGGTGCAGGGCACAGCGAAGTGACTGCCGGGTCCGCGGTTCGTAGTCGACCGCAGGTTTTGGGCCGGCAACCGACGGCGAGCGGATTTCGAAACCGTGTTCGGACCGAGCGGGATTTGGAAAGAGTTTCTTGGGCGGATGGAGGGTTTCGTCGGCACAGAATTGCGCTGCGAGTCGGAAACCGAAGGCCGATACCGGGTTCTGGATTTCTGGATGTCGCACTGGAAATTCGAGGTTTTTCGCGAGAAGTTCGCAGCCGAGTATGAAAGGTTCAACCGGTTAGTCTCGGCCGAAGGTTTGGTGCAGAGGCAGGAAGTCGTCGGTACGTACTACGAGACCGATGGTGGTGGCGGAGACGAGTCGGTTCCGGCCCAGAGCTGAGGAGAAGAAGGAAACATGGCGAAGGAAAAATTTGAACGCAACAAGCCGCACTGCAACGTGGGGACGATCGGTCACATTGACCACGGGAAGACGACGTTGACGGCGGCGATCACGAAGGTGTTGTCCAAGCACAACCCGAAGATCCAGTTCCGCTCACGTGGATTGCCCGGGTCACGCCGACTACATCAAGAACATGATCACGGGCGCGGCGCAGATGGATGGGGCGATTCTGGTGGTGGCGGCGACCGATGGTCCGATGCCGCAGACCCGCGAGCACGTGCTGTTGGCGCGCCAGGTGGGAGTGCCCTACATCGTGGTGGCGCTGAACAAGTGCGACGCGGTGGACGATCCCGAGCTGTTGGACCTGGTGGAGCTGGAAGTGCGGGAGCTGTTGAAGAGCTACCAGTTTCCGGGCGACGATGTGCCGGTGGTGCGGCTGTCGGCGCTGGGAGCGCTGAACGGGGAAGAGAAGTGGGAAAAGCAGATCGACGCGCTGATGGAGGCGGTGGACAAGAGCGTGCCGCAGCCGGCGCGCGAACTGGACAAGCCGTTTCTGATGCCGATCGAGGACATCTTCTCGATCTCGGGGCGGGGCACGGTGGTGACGGGCCGGATCGAGCGGGGCAAGGTGAAGGTGGGCGAGGAAGTGGAAATCGTGGGCTTCCGGGAGACCCGCAAGACGGTGGTGACGGGGGTGGAAATGTTCAAGAAGCAGCTGGATGAAGGCCTGGCGGGCGACAACGCCGGGCTGCTTCTGCGGGGCATAGGCAAGGACGACGTGGAGCGCGGGATGGTGCTGGCCAAAGGGGGCTCGATCACGCCCCACACCAAGTTCAAGGCGGAGGTGTACATCCTGACCAAGGAAGAGGGTGGCCGGCACACCCCGTTCTTCAAGGGATACCGTCCGCAGTTTTACCTGCGCACGACGGACGTGACGGGGGTGGCCGAGTTGCCGGCGGGCACGGAGATGGTGATGCCGGGCGACAACGTGAGCCTGGTCATTGAGCTGATCACGCCGGTGGCGATGGAAAAGGGTTTGCGGTTCGCGATTCGTGAAGGCGGCCACACGGTGGGCGCGGGCACCATCGCCGAGATTGTTCAGTA
>WNFP01000201.1_pt1 | contig 67191 bp, 51 predicted proteins | sample 5400201 | NCBI WGS metagenome assembly WNFP01 (sample SAMN13153355, study PRJNA577476) | soil metagenome | isolation source: 115 cm saprolite under Madrone tree | place: USA:California | collected 2016-06-14
AGGTATCGCCATGAAACTCGGCCGGCCAGCCGACCGGATCTTCCTGCAGAACGTGGCCGTCGAGATCGGAAATGGTCATGCGAAGCGCCGCGCGCTCAATTCGAACCCGTAGAGTTTTGGTCCGAAAACCGAAGCTATCGTCATTCGTTTCCGCGACAGCATCCGCACTTTGCTTGCGAATTTCTTGCGGAACCGACCAGGAAGCGTCTTCTGGCAGTTGGCCCTTGCGACAAAGGCGCACGCGCAAGACATCGTCCCGGAGGGCCATTACTCGAAGGATAGTCTGTCCGTGTTGAGCTTCGATACCGTTGACAAGCAACTTGAACGTTGTGGCGTCGTGCGTCGATGATTCCGCAGCCGATTCAGTCTCTTTCGGGCCGGAAACGTCGCCGGTGCTGCGAACCTGACCAGCGCTGGCCGCCGAAAATAAAAGCCACCCGACCAGTGCCATCGCCGCTTTCGGCGAGTGCTTGCTCTTCATCGAGTTGTCCCATAGCGCGGCGAAAGATCGAGCATTGTTCTCAATCCACATTTCCTGTTCCGGCCGCAGGCGGCACTCTTTCTTGCGAATCGGTTTAGGCGCAACTTGCGTATCCAGTGCTTTTGTTCCTGGCGCGAATTTTTCGCGATGGCTCTCCTCAGGCCGTGAACGGTTCCTAGACCTCACCATTCCGAGAGGCCTGCCAAGAGTTGGGGTCCCCCGGAGTGAGGGGGAATACTTTGGTTAAAAGTAGAACTTCCCGGCGAACTGAATGCTGCGCGCGGGGTAGGCCCCAGTGATCGTCCCAAAACCGCTGTCGCCCAGGTTTCCGTCCGGCACGAAGAAGTTGGGGTGATTGAATGCGTTGTACATTTCAAAGCGTAACTGGAACCGCTTAGTCTCGGTAAGGTGCCACCACTTTTGTATGCCCATGTCCCAATTCACGTAGCCAGGGGCACGAAGGCTCGAAAGGAATCTCGGCGCGTCGCCGAATGTGAAAGGATCGGGCTGAGAGAACCCAGCGGGATTGATCCAGTGGGCGATGGTTTGATCATTCGGCACCGGACTGATTCCCGGAACGATGTTGGGACGCTGATTGAAGCCGTAACTTGCGGTCCCGACGGTGTTATTCGAAGCCGGCGTGATCGAAATCGGCAATCCCGTGTGCGCGGTTAGAATTCCGCTCCACTGCCAGCCACCGAGCACAGCATCCACCGCTCGGTTCCAGTCCCTTCCGAACTGCTTGCCCCTGCCGAACGGCAGCTCGTAATTGTAATTGATCACCAAACTGTGGGTGAGGTCGCTTGCGTCGACGCTCCGCTCCGCGGACAGGTTGTAGGAGTTCCGCACGGAACTGCCACTGCCCGGGAACGCCCATCCAGAAGAGCCCTGGGCGTCGTCGATGAACTTGGAGTAGGTATAGGAGACGTTGGCTTCCAATCCCGAGTGCCAACGATGAGTGTAGGTAGCTTGCAAGGCGTTGTAGGTCGAGCCTGCAGCGGCAGGCTGCGCTTCGGTCACGCTGCAGTATTCCGGGAATGGACGCAGCAGTTGCGCCTTAACGACTGTGGGCTGGTCCAGACCGCAGCCGCTCGAAGTGATTGCGCCGAAGAACGGATTCGCTACCTGGGCGTTCAGCGCGTTCCCCATCGACAAGTCGCTGACCGGAAATTCGTTCCACTCCAGGTACTGCGCGAGGACGTGAACCCCGTGATTCCCGACGTAGCTCACGTCCAGCAGGTCGTTGTTCGTGAAGCTGTATTGCACGCCACCCATCCATTGCTGAACATACGGAGAATGCCGGATCGGATCGACAACCGGGTTGAGCCCGAAGCCCACATCCGTCAACCCACCCAATGAATTTCCTGTCACCGGGACCTGACCGTTTGCAAATGCGCTTGGCAATGCCAGGGAAGCATTACCGCTCAGAGTGGAGGAAGGGTCCAGGCCACCATTCAGACTCGTGACCCAAGGAGTAGATTGCGAATAACCGGTATTGGGCCCTTGGTTGTAGTAGCTGGGCACATAAAAAACTCCATAACCCCCGCGCAACACAATTTTGTTCCGCAATTGATAGGCAGCGCCGATGCGCGGAGCAAAATTATTGTGTGGTGTGTCATACAGTCCGCGTTGAGCGCCGGAATTAAAGACCAGCATACCCGGGACGTTGAAGCCCACGGCCGCACTAATCGGGTTCGGAGCAGTGAAATCAAAGAATTGCTGCGCGTCGTGCCTTTCCGTCGGGGCAGTCTGGATCTCGTAGCGCAGGCCTAGATTCAGCGTTAGTCGGCTCGTCGCCTTCCAACTGTCTTGCAGATACCAACCGAGAAGGTGCTTGCTGGTGGCGGGAAACTGGTTGAAACCGGTTTGATCGTTTCCACTCCCCACTCCGAGCAGGAACGACGCGAAGCCGTCGCCGGTTCCCCCTGTCGCCAACTGGGGATTCGGCCCGGCGGTGCTGATCGTTTGGAACTGGAGGGTGGTGTTCGCATAGTGGCCGCCGTCCAGGAAGGCGTGCACATCGGAAAAACCAAATGCCCACATGTGCTTCCCTCTCACCTTTGTGAAGTCAACTCCGGACGTGTAAATCGTCTGTGGAACGATGTAATTGTCCAATCCGTTTTGCGCGCCCAGAGCCGCATAGCTTTGCGGTTGGAACTGTGGAAACGAAGGCGCAATGCCGTCGATGAAGCTGGGGAATCCGAGAGTCGAGGCTTTGAATCCGAAGCTCTGCGTAACGGACTGCTCGACGTGCCGATTCACACCGAACGTCAGGTTCATATCAAACGTCGGGCTAAACACGTGATTGTATCCGGCATTCAGGCTATACCGATTGTTCGGAGCGACTACGCCCGGGCCTCCGTCGTCTGCAGCTCCGTAGTAGGTCGGGGAATTGGTCTTCGATTGGTATTTCTGCGACCAGCGCACATTGACGCGGTCATTGTCCGAGAAATTGTGGTCGATGCGGATCGAGTATTCGTTGGAATGCGCCGCGGCGGACCCGGCTGACGTGAAGTTGTTTACCAGCCCAGTTCCAGTAGGCTTCGGCCAGAACGCACCCGTGGCCACACTCTCCGTAATCGTGTCCAACAAATTCGCGGGAATCACATTGCCGCTGAAAGGATCACGGATGAATCCTTTGACTCCGGGAGCGAGGCCGGTGACGGGAAGGTTGGTAACCGGATCAATCGTGCCGCCCGTGATTTGTCGCGTGCTGAAAGGATTGTAGATGGCTCCAGCTAGAATTGGCCTTCCAAGCGCATCGGTCCCTATCGGACCTCCCAGCAACTCAGAAAAGTTTCCGGTCCGCTCCAGGTCGGTAGGCATCGTGCCCACAAACGTCGCCGGCGTTGCCGACCTCAGGCCCTCGTAGTAGCCGAAGAAAAAGGTCTTGTCTTTGCGGATCGGACCGCCGAACGTGCCGCCGAACTGATTTCGGCTGAATTGCGGTTGCGTCCCGCCATTGAAGAAGTACTTCGCTTCCACGCTGCTATTGCGGTAGAACTCGTAGGCATCCCCGTGGAATTGGTTGGAGCCTGATTTGGTCACCACGTTGATCACGTTGCCGCTGCTGAAGCCATACTGCGCAGTGAAAGCGTTGGTTTGGATTTTGAACTGCTCCACGTCATCCACTGCAGGAACGTAGATTACGCCGCCCCAATCAAGCCGCGTGTCCCAAGTTCCATCCAGCAAATACGATGCGGTGTTGAAGAACGTGCCGCCGAAGTTGAGGAACGACACATCCTGGTCGGCGCTGCCTGAAATGCCTGGCGCGCCTACAATCTGTAATTCTGCCGCGTTGCTTACCGAAGAGTTCAGCACCGCCAGACCGATGACGTTCCGCAGGTTCAGTGGAAGCTCCGCCACTTGCCTGCCGGAAATGTCCGAAGCGATGTTGGCGTTCTCCAAATTCAAGAGCGGCGCTTGGGAGCTGACCTCGACGATCTCGGACACGGCTCCGATCGTCAAACTGATTTTCTGGTCGGCGACCTGGCCCGCTGCGAGAGAGATTCCGTCCTGCGCGTAGCGCTTGAAGCTTGGTGCTTCGACTACCAACTTATAAGTGCCCGGCGGCAACAGCGTGAAGGAATAAAGACCGGTCTCGTCGGTAGCATACGAACGCGTGAATCCGCGATCGGCATTAGTTAGCGTCAGCTTGGCTCCGCTTATGGCCTGTCCTGACGGGTCGGTAACGGTGCCATTCAGTGATGCCATAATCGCCTGGCCTTGGCCATAACTGGAGCCTGCACTGACCGCTAGGAAAATGAAACCGCAGAGCAAAATGCAAACCTTCCAAATTCTTGCAAGAGCTGACATAAGGACGTTCCTCCCCTGAATAGCCTGGCGGGGGCCAGGCTTCCCTTCGCTTGCCTTACCGTATTCATCTTCGCTGGGCTGGCCAGGTTCCCCCGGAGCTCGTGCCAACTTCGGCGAAACGCTATTCGAGAAACTGTGCAGACATATAAGAATCTTGAATGCAACTTGACAAGGGTTTGCTGGTTAAGGGAGCCCGAAAAGAGCGATTAAGGACGGCTAGTCTTTTCTTTTCATGCGCTTACAAGGGCTTGGTAAGCACCGATAAGACCGCCGTCTGGCGCTTTTTACGTTGCAGGCGGTCTGAAAGCGCTGTAGGATTCACAGCAAGTGCCTGATTTTGTCGGAGTTAGTCGCGCTGACGCGTTTTTTCGCGGTGTAGGCAAAACTCGCCATCAGTGATGCAACCGGGGAAGCATTGCTAGCAGAAACGACAGCGGAAGGCTGGATACCCTCCAGCGAAACCGAAAAAGCAGCCGTTCAGCAGCAACTCGAAAAGCTGTTGGCTACCGCCCTGTTTAATTCCAGCAAGCGCTATCCCAGTTTCCTCAAATATGTGGTCGCCCACACCTTGGCCGGCCAAACCCACCAATTGAAAGAACGCGTCCTGGGAGTGGAAATCTTCGGGCGCGCAGCGGACTACGATACCAATAGCGATCCTATCGTCCGCGTTACCGCTGCGGAAATTCGCAAGCGAATCGAAATCTACTATCAGGATCCCAAGCACGGCCAGGAAATCCGGCTGTTTCTTCCCTCGGGCTCCTACGTGCCGCAGTTTTCTTGGCCGGGTCATCCCCATGGATTGGCCGATGAGGTGGCTTCGCTTGCTACAACTTTGGGGACGGCTACAGTAATTCCGCTTCCGAATGCGCTGGTGGCCACACCCTCCAAGGCGACAAGCGCCGCATCGCGAAAAATAATGGTGATGATGGCGACGCTCGCCGCCTGTATCGCCGCTGTGGCTGCAGTTTGGTATTTTTCAAGGCCTCCGGTCTTGAAACAATTCTGGGACCCGTTTGTAAACTCATCCGAGCCCGTGCTGTTTTGTATCGCTGACCAAAGCCAGTACTCCACAATCCGCCTGCGCGATGCCCAGGATCCTCAACGCGAAATCACGCTGAGCGACCGGATGGTCACGATCATCATCGATGATGTCAGTCCCCTGGCGAACATCGCCGGCCTGCTTCGCACGTTTGGCAAGACCTACCGGGTGCAAGGCGAAATCAGCACCAGCCTGACCGACCTGCGTCGCGGACCTTCGGTGTTTATCGGTGCGTTTGACAATGGCTGGACCCTCCGGCTGACTTCGCCGTTGCGCTTTCATTTTGCAAATGACCGCGAAATGAATGAGTTCTGGATCGAAGATCGCAACAACCCTGGGAAACGTGATTGGGTGTTGCACCGCTCCGTGCAGCAGGAAACCGGAACTTACAAGGACTACGCTATCGTCGCTCGATTCATCGATCCCAACACGGACCAATACGTTGTGGTGGCGGCCGGAATCGGCCGGGGCGGAACAGTAGCCGCCGGTGAATTTCTCGTGGATGCCCATCGCATGGAAGACGTCCTCAGCCAAGTCCCGCGCGACTGGAGAAAAAAGAACATGGAGTTGGTTGTGGAAACACAGGTAATTGACGGGCGTTCGGGACCACCGCGCATCGTCGCCGTCCATGTTTGGTGATTTCGAGAATTTGCCAAGGTTCAGGGCTTGATGAGATTTCGGGGTGGAGTTACTAATGCCCTTCGCAACAAACTCTCGTGCCCTTACTCTCTCAAATCAGGAATCAATCCCGAGTCTAGTACGCGTACGCCTTGAGGAACACGAAAACCGCCACGCCGGTGATTGAAACGTAGAGCCAAATAGGGAATGTGAAGCGTGCGATTCGGCGGTGCATCGCGAACCGGCCTGTCAGCGAGAAAAAGAACGTCGTCAGCACCATGGGCAGAGCGACGATGGAAAGGATTACGTGGCTGGCTAAAATGGAAAGGTACAGCGTGCGCACCGGGCCGTGGCCGGGGAAAATCGTGTCGCCGTGCAGCGCGTGGTTCACGATATAGCTGATGAGAAAAACGAAAGAGAACGCGAAGGCTAGCAGCATGCTCGTGCGGTGCGCTTCCCTGTTGTGATGTTTGATGAAATACAATCCCACGCAGAGTGCAATCGCGCACAATCCGTTCAGAAGCGCGTTGAGGGCCGGCAAAAACATCCAGCGCCCAGTGAAATCAGCCGAAGCATGATGGACATACAACAGCCACAGCAGGAACGAGACGGCGAGGCCGCTCACCACCACGATCGCTCCAACTATCGGACGCGGACCAATTTGCGCCTGTTCCATGCTGACAATTAAATCACAAAAAGCCATCCGGAAGTCACAGCAATCGAACGCACTCTAGCCAGCATGGATACCTCCAGCAGCTCGCCCGCAACACACGAGCCCTATCCAGTCTTGCTCCCGTTTTCGCCGCTTGTGTTTGAATCCGATTGATTGGCTTTGAAAAACGCTCGTATATAACCGCGAAGAGGTCAGCATAGAGAGCGACAACAGATCGAACGCCCGATGTCCACTCCTACCGCACAGGGCCGACAGCAAATTCGACAAGATCGCCAAGATGCCCCTCTAGGCATCCGCCTGTCCCCGAAGAGCGGGACAAATCCCATGGCCTCCGTTGCAGCAGATTGCGAAGCCCATCTGAAAAGCGGGACGGCCGACGGTTAAGAAGAACATGTCCGTGTCAAAGATCACCGCAGTGCTCATTGCCCGTCGGCTTTTCTTACAGTCGCCGCCCCGATCCGCTGGAACACCTCGAGTAGGTTGAGTTCGTCCCAGTGTTCTACGAACTTCCCGTCCTGAACGCGCCAAATATCGATGCTCCGCAACTGAACCGGCGCATGGTTCGGCCGATAGCCCATGAATGGTTTCATAAAGGTTCCGTTGTACGTGAAGCGGGCGCTGATGCGATCGCCCTCTTCGATCACGTCATCCATGACAACTTTCGTATCGGGAAATGCTTCGAGGTAGTGCCGAAAGAATGCTTTGACGCCCGCTGCTCCGGGCTGTACGTGCGGATTGTGATTGTTGTAGTCGGGGTGGATGAACTCATCGAAGAGTTCCGCCCGTTTTTCGTTCAGCGCTTGCGCGAAGAGTCGTGGGAGCCGCTTGTTGCTCATGAAATCCTCCATAACCAGAGAGTCTGTGACGTATACTGTCAGGTGTCAAGGTACTGCCATATTTGTCAGTGTAGGAGCAAAAATGCCGGTGTCCAAAAAGGAAGTCTCTGAGTGTCCGGTGGATGCGATGATGCGCGTCATGGATGGCCGTTGGAAGGGCACGATTCTGTGGCGTCTGCAGGATGGACCGAGGCGCACCAGCGAACTCAAGCGTTCCATTCCTGGGATCACGGAACGCATGCTAATCCGGCATCTTCAGGAACTTGTTGCCGATGGCATCGTCAAAAGAGACGACAAGAAAACGATTCCGCCCTGCGTTTACTATTCACTTTCCTCGTACGGAAGGACGCTCGGCCCAGTGGTCCAGATGATGTGTAACTGGGGACGCTCGCACTTGAAGCGCCTGTCAGCAAGACGCTGATGAGCGCAGGAGCTTGCGCTCGGCAATCGCAAAAGAGAGGCGCCAGGCTTAGCTCGCCTTATGTGGAAGCGGGGTTCACCGTCGGCCCCGGATGACGACAAAGGTGACAGATCCGATCAAGCGGCCCGTTCAACCTCGCGACTTTTAAAGCCGCTCCAGAGCTCAGTCGAGCAACAGAAGATGCTGATTCCACAGTTGCGTGAGCTTGAAAGCGCCGGTGTTTTTGCCGGCAAGGCGTATCCGGTGGTTCCTCCGCAGGTCGAATATCGGCTCGCAAAAGATGGCTTAGCCTTACATAGAGCGTTGCAAGCACTGCAACTTTGGGCAGCGTCGCGGGAGGCCGGTTATCGCAAGAAGAAAGTAGCGCATTGACCCGTCACCTCCCACTCCTCAGGCTACCATCCCGGTCACTTCCACCTACATTCCTCGCCCGCAACGTTAGCTTGCAAGGATCTCGACTGGATTATTCGATCCTGGGGGGCGAATTCAGCCCCACTTATTTTCACCCTCGATGATCGTGATATAACGATTGACGGGAAGATCCGCAAACCGCTGGGTCGAGCCTCCAGGCCGTGGCCATTTCACCTCCAGCCAATCCATCCTGCGCCTCGCTCCAAGCCCCAATACCATGCGCGGATCATGCGAAGAGAGGTAACTGCCGCCGCCGACTTTCATGTGGCTGCGCTTCAAATCTCCCGATTGGTAAGTGATTCGCGCTCCGATCGCATCAGGATTCGACTTTTTCCCTACCAGCTTAATTCCCAGCCAATTGTTTTGTGATCCGACGTTGTTCTTCAACAGGACCGGCGTGCCGTCGTTGACGCCCACGAGTACATCCACACCACCGTCGTTGTTGAAGTCCCCGATCGCCAAGCCGCGCGCCGAAAAATTCTTGGTGAAGATCGGACCGCTCTGCTGGCTTACGTCATCGAGCCCCTTGCCCGTGTTGTGCAAGAGCAGCAGCGGTTCACTGTAGGTCACATTGGGTTTAATTTTATCGATCAAGTCGTCGGGATGGCCGTTAGCAATGAACAGATCCAAGTTTCCATCGTTGTCGTAGTCAAAAAATTTCAGACCCCAGCCACTCATCAATTGTGTTGCCTTTGCGATTCCTGAAGGCGAAGCCTTATCTTCGAACGACTCATCCTGTTGGTTCTGATAAAAAGCGTAAAGCTCATGGTCCAGGTTAGTGACGAACAGATCCATCCAGCCGTCCTGGTCAAAATCGGCGGAATCAACGCCCATCCCGGAACGCGCTTTGCCTCCCGGGCCGTAGGCCACGCCAGAGGTGAAGCCAACCTCTTCGAATCGCTTGCCATTGCGGTTCACAAAGAGAAAGTTCGCGACCGTGTCATTGGCGACGAACAGGTCCATCCACCCGTCATTGTTAATGTCCGTGGCGACGACGCCCCATGCCTTACCGGGATTTTCGGCGATGCCGGTTTGCTGGCTGACATCGGTGAATGTGCCGTCGCCGTTGTTGTGGAAGAGCCGGCTGGGCATGGGATCGAAGATGCGAGGATAACAATATTCGTTGATGCCGATGAGCGCCGGAATGTTCGGGGCGTTGCAAGCGTGATGTTTCAGCTTGCTGAAGTCCACGAAGCGGCAGACGAACAGATCGAGGCGGCCGTCGTTGTCATAATCGAACCACACGGCGCTGGAAGCCCAGCCCGGAGCGGCCACACCAGCTTTTTCCGTAACATCGGTGAATGTACCATCCCCATTGTTTCGATAGAGAATACTGCGGCCGTATTGCGTGACATAAAGATCGGGGAAGCCGTCGCCGTTGTAGTCTCCGACGGCAACGCCCATGCCGTAACCGCCGCCCGGCACGCCAGCCTTTTCGGTCACGTCGGTGAATGTCCCATCACGATTGTTGCGGTAAAGGGCGTTGCGCAGAGGCTTGGAAGGAGTCCAGAAATCACAGGGACCGCTATTTACCAGATAAATGTCCATCCAGCCGTCGTTGTCGTAGTCGAGGAATGCGCAGCCCGAGCCAGTGGATTCGGGCAAATACTTCTGCGCCGATTTGCCGCTGGTGTGGACGAAATCGACGCCGGAAGCCGCCGCCGAAATTTCTGAAAACGGAAACGTGGAATTGGATCGGGCGACGGCCCCAGCGAGCGGACGAAATGCGGGGGCAGCGATAGAAGCAGAGAGAAAACGGAGAAAATCGCGGCGAAATAAGAGTTCAGGGCGCATGTGTCTGATCCGGATCGGGAAAATGAATCAGGAAAAGTGAAGTAGCAAGTGCAAAAACGGCGCGGGAACCGAGAAATGACATTGTACTTTTCACTGGGGAGGGTTCTGGTGGTCCAATCCTTCCGCAACGCGACGCTTTAGCCGTTCGAGGTTCTTGGCGGTTTCCCGCTGAAGCGCGGCTTCGCGATTAGCATCTTCTTTGCGTCCTGCTCCGTTGTAGGCAAGGGCTAATTGATAATGTCCGGTTGGGCTGTCGGGTGCCAATTTTTCATACGTTTCCAGCGGCGGTATTGCATCTGCAAATTGCTGCTGTGCTACCAAGGCTTCGCCGAGACCGAGGTAGGCCTCGGCGAAGCCAGGTTCAATCTTTGTGGCCCGTGAGTAGTGACGGACGGCAGTGGCGAAATCGCCGTCGGTTTTCGACAACTCTGCAAGAACATATTCCGCGGTGCCGTTATTAGGATCAATTTCCAATTCATCCTCGAAGTTTTTCTTCGCTTCCGCCACAACGTCAGGCGACGGTTGGGGAGACGAGAGCAAAGCGCGGCCCAGACGCGCATGAATTCCGGGCTGCATCGGGTTGACCTCCAGGATTTTGCGGTATTCGGCGGCGGCTTCCGACCATTTGCCCTGCGTCTCGAGCGCTTCTCCGTTAAGTTCATGGACCTGATAGGAGAAGGGAGCTTCACGTACCAGATCCTGCGAAGCACGCAGTGAGAGATCGGAAAATGCGTGAGCCGAGGCATACAAGACCTCGGGGTCACGAGGGAATTCGTGATTGAGCACGGCGAGGAAATCCAGAGAATCGTAAGGAGCGTTGTAGTTCATAGCGCACTTCAGGCCGAGCAGGCCGATCCGCTTCTTGAGGTCGCGATCGCTGACCTGATGGATGGATTTTTTCAGCAACGGAAGCGCCTCTTTGCAGTGTCCGGCTTCAGCAAGCGCTACCGCGCGCTGAAACCCCGGTTGCGCGATGTTTCCAGAACTTTTGCCAGGCGCCTGCCTCGCGGACGCTGAGGAGAGCGCGAGTAATGCCACAACAGAGATGGACAACACCAGAGCTCGGTTCACCACACGATTGTACATCCAACCTCCGGTGCAGAAGCCTCCACAATCGGCATAGGGGTAAGCGATGGGAAGCGCGTAAGGGCCGAACGATTCGCCAGAAGCCAAGGGCCGTGTGGACTGCCCGTCGTTTGCGCAGCGAGGTCCCGACCGATCCCGAGATGACGCAACTTCGCGCACTTCCCGCGTTTCCACTGCTTCCAAATCATGGATCGCAACCGACGCCGTATTCATTCCTCAACCAAGCGGCCGACGACGCTGTAAAGGTCAAAGGAAGTATTTTCGAGATTGCCTATCGCCGCTCCGTTTCGCGCCCGGGACATCATCAAGCCATCGGGGTGATTGCCCATCGACAGTGTCGGCGGATATGGTTGATTCTGCATCCGGGAGTCGGTTACGAAGAATGTCGCCGAGCGGTCACTAAACAATCGAGGCAAGCACGCACTGCGAGAATGATCCGGCAACTCCGAACCCTCGGCTACCGTATCGAACTAGAGAATTTGCAGTTGCGTAATCCACCAGGAAGGTGATTTTCGACCGTGCTCGGGTCACCAAAGAAATGGCAGGCGCCGAAGCGCCTGCCACTCTGCAGTAAACATTTAGCCCGCTTAGAAGTAGAACTTTAGGGCCAGTTGGATGTTTCGAGCTCCTTGGGAGCCGGTGACGTTCCCAAAGTTCGGGTTGCTGGTGCCGAGGCTCGGTTGACCCAAGTCGCCGCCTACCACCGGGGAACCCGGATCAAACGAACCACCTGCCGGACCTCCGGAGAAGTTGTAAACCGCTCGGTTGAAGAGGTTTATGAACTCCGCACGGAACTCTAATCTCCGGCGTTCGCCGAATGGAAAGTCCTTATGCAGGCTCATATCTACTTGGGCCAGTCCCGGACCGCGGCCATTACCTACGCCGCAATTACCGAACTCATTGACGGGATGGGAAACCACGCTGGTGTCGAACCACCGGATATACGCCGGCGTATTGGTAGCTGGATCCGCAGGAACAAATTTATCGACAGTCTTGAGCGGCCCGCTGCAGCTTGGCCGCGCGCTTAGGAAGTAGTTGCCAATTCCGTTGGTATTGGATGGGTCTCCGTTGAAAGCACCCCAGCCTCCGAACTCGTTCAAGGTCAACGCGTTTCCGGTATGTAGGGTAATAATTCCACCAATCTCCCAATTACCGACCACGGCGTTAAGTGCAGGGTTCATGTCCCGGCCGAATCGCTTTCCCCTACCTATCGGCACTTGGTAAGTAACGTAGCTAGAAAGGATGTGTTTCTGATCAAAGTAACACGGTCCCCAGTCTGAATGGGGGTCGTAGGAGTTCTGCCAGCCAGGTTGGCCACCTGAACTCATCGCTTGTGTGCTTCCCCAACCAGTCCCGAAATAGCCGGGCGAATTGCTCAGACACTTGGAGTAGGTATACGCAACTTGACCCTGCAGCCCATTGGACATGCGTTTCTGAATTACAGCCTGTAGTGCATCGTAGCGCTGGTTCGCGTTAGACACATTAGTTCCCGCGATATTGCTAGCGCCGCCCAGAGCTGTGTTGTCCGCTGCGTACAGCGAGCCCGGAGTTCCGCCCCCAAGAAAGGGCCCTGCCACTCTGGAAGCGATCGTTTCTCCTGGCTTCGCGATCGTACCGGCTGCGTTCAGACCTACCAACTGTGTGGCGTCAAAGAAGTTCAGCAGGTGCGTGCCGTGCTGGCCGACGTAGCCAACTTGGAATGTAAGCGAATTGTTAAACTGATGCTGAATGGTGAGGTTCCATTGCTGCGCCAACGCAGGCCGGAAGTTCGGATCTGTCACCCGGATCCTCTTCCCCGCATAGCAGGAAAAGTCAGGCGCGGGACATGGTGCCACGGATGGCCCGAAGCCCTGAGCAATCGCTCCCAAGCCCGCTACCGCACTCCGTGTTGCGCCAAAGAACGGCGGATTCTGGGTGAGTGCTTCGTTAGCGCCACTGCCTTCCATATATTCGGAGATGGCATAGCCTCCACGAATAACGGTCTTGCCGTGGAGAGCTGAGGGAGACCACGCAAATCCGACGCGTGGAAGGAAATCGCCCCGGCCAAGATAGTTGTTGTAAAGCGCTCGATTGTTTCCATTCTGCCCCGGCAGTTCAATCGCGCCGGTGAAAAGATTAAAGTTAACCTCTCGGTCCTTGACTTCGTAAAGCGGCGTATGGTCTTCGAACCGCACCCCGAGATTCAAGGTGAGAGTCGGGGTGATCCGCCAGTCGTCCTGAACATAGGCTCCAAAGATATTGCCGCGAAGCCCAAAGAGTGTATTCGTGGCGCCGTCCTTGAATCCTCCGCCGACATCACCAAGCCAAAAATCAGCGATTCCGGAACCGGTCAATGTGGCAATACTCAGCGTCCCCAAAGTGCCGTTGTTTCCGCCGTAGTCGTAGTCCTGCCGTTCTCGCCAATATTGAAAACCAGTTCTGATCGAGTGGCGGCCGTGTGTGATGTTCACGTTGTCTTCAAACTGGCCTTCGGTCGTGTGGAATATTTGGATCGCCCCGCCGTTTCCAAGCGATGCGGAACCGTTCGTTCCGGAAATGGAAATATTCAGAAGCCCTTTGGCAGCGGTATCGTTTCCTCCTGCAATGCCGAGCCCTTGGCTGGCGGCCCCGAGCACGTCGCTAGAGGTACCGAGCTGGTCAAAGTGAACGGCGCTGAAACCAACCCGCACTTCGTTCAGTAGATTACTGCCAAAAGTGTGGGTCCAACTGACCACCGCGTTTCGCACCGGGTCATTGATGTTGGCGCCGGCGCCAGCAGCTGCGACCGGGAGACCAGTAAAGGCCGGATTGCGTAAATCCATCTTGGAATAGCGTCCGAAGATGTGATCCTTGCTTGAGAGGATATAGTCAATCCTGAGATCGCCTTGATCGTTGTTCAGGTTATTGCCGCTCTTATAGAAGAAATTGTTTTGGTTTCCCAGGTCGACCAGCGGCGTGGGGTAGAAATTCGAACCAAACAAATTTTGGGCGACGCTGCTCTCCACCAGCGCAGGCTTCCCGTTCAGAGGCAGGCCACCGGCTCCCGAGGCAATGTATGCGGCGATGTTGTTGTTTGGAATTTGGGTCGTTCCGTTACGCGGATCGACGAGTTGTATTCCAGAAGTTTGTGGGGTATTTACGCAACTTCCCGCTCCGCTGAACGTTCCGCCGGCTTGGGTGCAAAGTTGTCCAAAGTCGCCCCCCCGTTCGCTGGTGGTCAAAAGCTGGGACGCAGTTGTACCTGCGTTTACCAGGCGCTGACCTTGATAGTCCGCAAAGAAAAATAATTTATCTTTTATGATCGGGCCGCCGATAGTGGCGCCGAACATGTTGTACCGCAGCTCCGGTTTCGCTAGCGATCCGTCCGCAGTGTGGCCTAACGCATTTTCAAACGCTGGCAGACCCTTGGTCCACGAATCCGAGGCGTTATTGCTGTTGAACTTATCGTTGCGGAAGAATTCAAAAACGTCACCGTGAAAACTGTTTGTGCCGGACTTGATGCTCGCGCTGATGACTCCGCCTTGATAGTTACCAAACTCCGCGGACGCATTCTGCGTGATCAGGTTGAATTCCTGGATCGCGTCCACGCTGGGATTGTACGCCGTCTCGTTGTTCTTGCTCTCGTTGTTGATTTGGCCATCGAGAAGGAAAGAATTTGCCTGCTCGCGATTACCGTTAATGTATGGCCGCCCAGAGTTGATCATATTCTGCGGAAACTGCATGGACGAAGGGTTGACGTTTGTCGCGCCCGGCGAAAGCAGCGTCAATTGGATATAGTTGCGGGCAGCCAAGGGCAGGGACGTTGTGGTATTGGCATCTATTAGGGTGCTCACCTCCGTGCTCTGCGCCTGCAGCAGTGGCGTTTCGCCGGTGACCTCGATCGTCTCCGCCACCGAACCTACCTTCATTTGAACGTCCACGCGCGCCGTCTGGTTGAGCACCAGGGTGAACGGCGGGTAGAGAACTGTCTGGAATCCCTTGGCCTCGACCCGGAGGCTGTAGGACCCGACGGGGACTCTTAAAATATTGTAGATGCCCGCTTCGTTGCTGATTACCGGCCAAAGCGTGCCGCGATCGACATCCTTCGCCGTCACGGCTGCGCCAGGAAGTGGCGCGCCGCTGGAATCCGTAATGGTCCCTGTGATTGTCGCTGTTACATCTTGCCCCATCGCTGCATGCGGGCCGCACAGCAATGCGACCAGCGTCATGCATACGAGACCCAACCCCAAACAATGCTGTTTCTTCATGTCCATGCCTCCCATTCGAGACCCCACCCGACAAGAAGTCTCTCCTGTCATTGAAATCAAATGCACTGCTACCAGCACCCCGGATGAGAAACCACCTGAATGAGGTATAGCTCTATAGCACCAATTAGTCCTTGTCAAGAAGAAAATCTTACTTTATAAGGGATTTGCGAATCGCGAGGTATAGCACGAGGCGCCCTGCGCTCTATATCACAGAAATTGGGGCGGGAATGCGTCTCTTTGCGCCGGCCGGGTAAGGTCGTTGCCCGGCGAGCGAACGCGGGCCCTCGAATACATTCTTAGTGTTCGAGAATCGGCAATGCTCTAGCGCCGGTGCCGCAGGGTTATCCGGAAGTCGAGGAACACTGATGGCTGTCAAGAATCGAAATGGAGTGCCCGCCTACCAGAGAATACAGGGCACCATCCTGCAGAAAATCGAGTCAGGCGGCTTGCGGCCCGGCGATGCGGTTCCTTCGGAAAGAGAGCTGGCAAGAATTCATCAAGTCAGCCTAATGACGGCGCGGCATGCTCTCGCGTCCATGGAACGCGAGGGCGTGGTCGAGCGCCGCCGCGGCGTGGGCACATTTGTTTCGGCGCCAAAAATTCACTTCAACAAACTGATGAGCTACACCGAGCAGATGGCGAGCAGGAACTTGACTGCCGGCTCACAGGTGCTGTTTGCAAAAATTCTCGACAACGAGCAGGAAGCTACGGCGCGCCTTTCTCTGCCTCCGAAAAGCCGCATCATCAAGCTCGAGCGCCTGCGGCACGCTGCGGGAGAACCATTTGCTCTGGAAATCTGCCATCTTTCGGCTGCTCAATTTCCAGGATTTCTGGATACCCCGCTCAGCCGCGAGTCCCTGTTCAGCATCCTGCAACAAAATTACAAAGTGGAATTGGGATACGCCGATGAGGAAGTTGATGCCACTGCGGCAGACCCCAGAACCGCGGAACTCCTGGAAGTGCCCCGGCGTGAACCACTTTTGCGCATCAGGCAAGTCATTTACTCTAACAAAGGCACTGTGATTCTCTACGTCCTTGGTCTTTACCGCTCGGATCGTCACAACCTGGTTATCCGCAGGTTTCGCTAATCCGCATCCGTATCCTTCGTGCGTATACCACGCGATTTGACTCCACTAAACTCTTATGCTACGGTTCCCTAGTCTTTTTGATTTGCATGCTTCCGGAACTGTCCCGGACCATTTTTGTTGGCCGGACAAAATTTGGGGAGGTGATGCGACAGAACGTCAAAGAAGGTACCAAACGTACTTTTGGCATAAAAGCCCACCAGCACAATTGAGTCGAACGAGGATTCAGCTGTACGTAGGGAGCTGATTTCGTTCCGGCAACAGACCGATTCCGTAGCAAGACGCCCGCCGCGATCCGTAACCATCCATTTTGTTCTTTCTAAGAACCCTGTATGCGTACGCATCCCGTTTGAGGTGGGCACTATGGCATCTCCCGCGAAATTTCGTATTGATGTTGCTATGCATGACCTGCTCATGCATACGAGCAAGCCGCCGCTGCTTCCGAAGTCCGAGGGACTTGCGCTGCCCGAGCCACCGTTCCCCCAGTACCCGGAACGTCTGAAAGATCCAGGTCCGGAGCAGCCACCCGAAAAACGGCAATGGAGCGGCGAAGAGATTTACCGCAAGATGCGGGGCTGGTTGTTCCCCTACATTCGCTCGCGTGTTTTGCCTGGAGAGTTTCACCCCATCACGGCGTATCTGTTTGTCGAATACAAATGCAATCTGGACTGTTGGTATTGCTGGGCGTATGACAACCGCGTGAAAGGAATGACCGAGGACATTGCGCGCCGCTCAATCGACTGGCTGCACGACCACGGATGCCGCGTCCTGGCCCTGATGGGCGGAGAACCGCTGCTTCGGCCACAGTTCGCGCACAAGGTGGTCTACTACGCCGCGAAGAAGGGATTCTGGATCTACATCGGCACGAACGGGCGCCTGTTGCGGCCGGACGTCGCGGACCGGCTTGGCGACGCTGGCGTGGCGGTGTTCAATTTCGCGCTGGATTCCTGGGATCTAAAGCCCAGTCTGCCGAAGGCTCTCGTTCCTGCCAAAGAAAATCTGGAACATGTTTTGCGCAAGCAGTACGCCCAAGGCTACATGGTGTTTTTTAATATCAACATTTGTCGCAACAACCTGCAGGATGTGCGGCAACTGACCGATTACGCCCACGATCACCGCGTAGCCACCGACTATCACATTAATGAAACGCCGATGCTCGAGCAGGATGAGCACTTCCGGCACATGGAGGAAAATCCGACTTATATACGCCCGCAGGACTGGCGCGAAGTCGATTCGTTGATCGATTGGCTGATTGAGAAGAATAAAGCGGGCTATCAGATGGTGAATTCCGTACAGCGCCTGCAAGAGACGAAAGCTTTCGTCCGTATGGCCTCCGGAATTGATTTGAAAAAGTTCGGTTGGTACGGGGACGGAGCGAACGGGAACGGGCACAGCGCCGAGCTACTGGCCTCGATGCCGGGAATCGTTCAGGATCCAAACGGGGAGCTCCGTTTCACGGAGTGGAACTGCCGCGCAGGACAGAACAACGTGATTATCCGCACCGACGGGACGGTTGCGCCTTGTTTTCCGATGTATTCCTCCAGCTTTGATTGGGGAAATATTGATGAACCGAAGTTCGACCAGCAGCAACTAAGCGCGATGAAGAAAACCTGCCAGCGCCACTGTTTCTCGACGCTGAACCACAATCTTGCGTACTGCTATAACGATGCACGGGTCATAAAGTGGGTGTGGGGGAATCTGGTCACGAACCGTCTGCGGGGCGATAACCCGCGCAGCTTCGAAGACTGAGGAACGCATCATGGCAGGGACTGTTTTAGGCACAGCGCGGTTTTATCGGAAATTTCTTTTACTGGTCCTGGTGGCAGGGCCCCTGCCTTCTGCACAGCTAGATTCGCAAGATAAGGCCGCTCCCGAAGTCCGGCAGAACGACGCACCGCTGCAGCCTACGCGCGCCGACGCGACTGCGGAGCGGATCTTCGCTGAACTGGTACGGCACAACGAGCTCCGCAATACGGAGCTGCGGTCGTATTCGGAGCTGCGCAGTTATTCAGTATCCGACCAGAAGGGAAAAGTGCATGCAGAGACGGTAGTGCGACTGGACTATCGCGCGCCCGACTCAAAATCTTTTGTCCCGATTTCGGAAACAGGATCGGCCGTTGTGCGCCGTCTGGTCTTGAACCGCCTGATGGAGAGCGAAGTAGAAGCAGCGTCGGGCAAGAGCCACCGAGACAGCAGCATCAGCGCTGCAAATTACACCTTCGCCTTGCTTGGCGAACAAGATCTCGGCGCTCACCGCTGCTTCGTCGTGCAGGCGACTCCTACGCGAAAGGACAGGTATCTTTTCGACGGGAAGGTGTGGATTGACGCCGAGGATTATGCCGTTGTGCAGATTGTAGGGCACCCGGCGAAAAAACTTTCCGTGTGGTTGGACAAGGCGGACTTCGTGCGGCGGTATCAAAAAATCGGCGATTTTTGGCTGCCTTTGAAAGACGAGACTTCCGTGCATGTCAGATTATATGGCAGCAAGATTCTCACCATAGATCACCAGAGTTACACGATCCATGATGGCCGCAGTGAGCAGGCAAGCCAGGTAGGAGAAGGCGCCCGGTGAGTTGACGTCGCCGTCGTCCGCGCTTCGTCAGGGCATTGCGACAGATCAAGTTCGATGAAATGAATTTGGAGCAAGCTATGCAGGACCTAGATTCAAGATATTCAAGATAAGGAGACAACATGGCAACGAGACTGGTACAAATTGAGCAGGATCAGGAACTCAAACAGCGCCTCGCGGCCGAAAGAGCCCGTCTGCGGGAAAAGGCTGGACTTACCGCGCCGAGTCACTTCCATCGTCCCGTCGAACGAGCGTTTACGGCGGAGGAACGCAACCGCGTGACGATTTTGTTTGGCGGCTTCACCTGGAAGCACGAAGATCTGATTCGCGCCGTGTTCCAAGGCTGCGGTTACAACTGCGAGAAGCTTCCTGTCCCCGACGTTGCCGGTTTCCAGACCGGAAAGGAGTTCGGCAATAACGGGCAATGCAATCCGACCTACTTTACGGTCGGAAACCTCGTGCAATATCTGCAATTTTTGGAGAAGCAGGGCCTCTCGCGCGAGCACATCTTGAATCACTACGTTTTCTTCACCGCGGGTTCCTGTGGCCCATGCCGCTTCGGAATGTATGAAGCCGAATATCGTTTCGCACTGAAGAACGCGGGCTTTGACGGCTTTCGGGTGCTGTTGTTCAAGGATAGCGACGGCATCAAGGCGGAATCCGGAGAGCCGGGATTGAAGTTCAGCGTCGATTTCGGCTTCGGAATGCTGAATGCCATGCACCTGGGCGATGTAATCAACGACCTGATCTACCAAATTCGTCCGTTTGAGGTGAGCAAAGGCGAGACCGATCGTGTATTTCGAGAAACGGTGGATGGACTGTGCGCCGACCTGAAGAATCGCAAAGCTTTTGAAATCGAACAACTGGCGCCGGACTGGGCCAAACCAAAGTTCAAAAACAACAAAATTCTACGCAACACGTTTAACGTGTTTGGCAAATGGCACGAGCACATGTGGGGCAAGGACTACTTGAATGCATTACGCAACGCCAAAGAGAGACTGGACTCAATTGCAGTCGACCGCCTGCGCGTAAAGCCCGTGGTAAAAATCACCGGAGAATTCTGGGCGCAGCTCACCGAAGGGGACGGAAACTTCCACATGTTTGAATTCCTGGAGCGCGAGGGCGCACAGGTCGTAGTCGAGCCCATCGCCACGTGGGTAGCGTATCTGATGTATCAGGCCAAGGCCCATGCGACAGCAAAGTGGCCAGTCAATTGTCCACATCGCAATCCGAAATGGTTTGAGCTCAACAAGCAGTTTGCTAATTACATTGGCCTACGTAAGAAGTTGTGGGCGATCGGGGCCGGCCAGCGGATGTGGAATTTCTTCTACCATCGCACCATCAAGCATTTGGGTGGGATTACCCACCATCTTGTGCCGCAGACTGAGCTGGCGGAATTGGCGCATCCGTTTTACAACCAGTTCGCCCGCGGAGGCGAGGGGCACCTCGAAGTCGGAAAGAACGTTTATTACACCATCCACAAGCTTTGCCACATGGTGTTGGCACTGAAACCTTTCGGCTGCATGCCGTCATCGCAGTCGGACGGAGTGCAGTCGGCGGTAATCAATAAATTCAAAGACATGATCTTCCTGCCCATCGAGACTTCGGGGGAAGGCGAAGTTAACGCGCACAGTCGCGTGCAGATGGCGCTCGGCGAGGCCAAGGTAAAGGCCAAGGCTGAATTCGAGCAGTGCCTCAAGTCCACCGGCAAGACTCTGCAGGAAATTCGCGCCTATATCGACGAGCATCCTGAGTTGAAGCGTCCGTTCTATCACGTGCCGCACCGGGACGGAGTTGCGGGTACCGCAGCGCAATTCATTCTGCACGTCAGCGATCGAATCGATAGGGATACCCGGTTTTGGAAGCGAGCCCGGGTGCCTGGAATTGCGACTCCAGCGACGTCCGGCGACTGATCGCCAGATAAGGATATCCGTAGGGGCGCAGCATACTGCGCCCCAGCTTGGCAAATCGCTAACCAGACCGACATAAGAACGCGAGATAAGGCCTAGAACGAGAAAAAGTCTTCAGTAAGAACGGAGAGGACCATGCACGATCACAGTACGCCGCAGCTAGTTCAGATCGCTCCGCTTAAGCCTCAACCGCGCCCGGTCCAGCAAGTGCCTCACGATCACAAGACTGAGTTTTTGGTGGGTCTCGACGTAGGCTCGACCACGGTGAAGGCTGTAGTGGTTGACGCGGGAAGCGATAAAGTTCTGTGGCAGGACTATCAGCGCCACGAAACCAAGCAACCGGAAAAGACGCTCGAGTTTCTGAAGCGCATGGAAGCCGACACGGGCATCAATCGCCACAATACGCGGATGTTCCTGACGGGCTCGGGCGGCGGCGCGATCGCAGACCAGATCGGCGCAAAATTTGTGCAAGAGGTCACAGCGGTTTCGCTGGCCGTGGAGAAGCTGCATCCCGAAGTCTACTCGGTCATCGAACTCGGCGGTCAGGACGCCAAAATTATCGTCTTCAAAGATGACGAGGAGACGGGCCGCAAGAAAAAGATCCCTTCGATGAACGACAAGTGCGCAGGAGGCACCGGCGCGGTCATCGACAAGATCAACGCCAAGCTCAAGATCCCCACGGACGAACTCGCCGAACAGAAGTACCACGGGATCAAGCTCCATAAAGTTGCAGGCAAATGCGGCGTGTTCGCCGAAACCGATATCAACGGCCTGCAGAAGGTGGGAACGCCCCCGGATGAGCTGATGGCGTCATTGTTTGAAGCCATCGTATTGCAGAACCTGAGCGTGCTGACTCGCGGCCACACTTTGCGGCCGCATGTCTTGCTCCTCGGAGGACCGAACAGCTTTATTCGCGGCATGCGCGAAGCCTGGCAGGCGAATATTCCGCGCATGTGGCAAGAACGAAAGGTTGCGGTTCCGGAAGGCTCGAAGCCGGAAGATCTGATCAAGGTTCCGCAAAACGCTCAATACTTTGCGGCCCTGGGCGCGATTGAATTCGGGCGTAGTGAGGACGATTGCGTCGGTTGCTATCGCGGCTACGACGATCTGAAGCACTACATCGACTACGGTCGCCAGGAGGAAAAAGCCAAGGCGGGCGGCAAGGGACTAGTCGAAGACGTCAGCGAATTTGCGACTTTCAAAGAGTCTTACCGGCGCAAGAAGTTCACGCCGGCGGCTTTTCAGAAAGGCAGCACCGTCGGCGGCTTCATGGGGATCGACGGCGGGTCCACATCAACCAAAGCAGTGCTGCTGGACGAAAAGGGCGACATCCTCTGCAAGGCCTATCAGCTTTCGAATGGGAATCCGATTCAGGATACGCTGGAGATGTTCGAAAACCTGCGTGGCCAAGTCGAAGGACAGAACGCGAAACTGGAAGTGCTTGGAGTCGCAACCACCGGATACGCCAAGGACATTCTAAAAGACGTTCTGAAAGCCGACGTCGCTCTGGTCGAAACTGTCGCGCATACGGAATCCGCGCTGAAGTTCTACGAAGATCCTCACGTAATCGTGGACGTGGGCGGGCAGGACATCAAAATTATCATTCTGCATAACGGTCGCGTGAAAGATTTCAAGCTGAATACCCAATGTTCCGCGGGAAACGGTTATTTTCTGCAATCCACGGCGGAAGGCTTCGGCCTGAACGTAAATCAATACGCCGATCTGGCCTTTTCCGCGCAAGCCATGCCGGTGTTCGGCTACGGCTGCGCCGTTTTCATGCAGTCCGATATCGTGAATTTCCAGCGCCAGGGCTGGCAGGCGGAAGAAATTCTGGCCGGCCTCGCTGCAGTGCTTCCGAAGAATGTGTTCCTCTATGTCGCCAGCATTCCCAACCTGGCGGCGCTAGGCACACGTTTTGTGTTGCAAGGAGGAACGCAAAATAATCTTGCCGTAGTCAAAGCGGAAGTCGATTTCATTCGCAATAGTTTTCGCGCTACCGGCAAACAGCCGGAAATCATTGTGCATGAACATTGCGGAGAGTCCGGCGCCATCGGCGCCGCCCAGGAAGCATTGCGCCTCTGGCGCAATGGCCAGCAGACCACTTTCATCGGTTTGGACTCGGTCCGAAAAATTGAATACGCGAGCGTGGACCAAAGCGACGAAAGAACGCGTTGCCCTGATGCAGAATCGGAGCAAACTTCGCATCGGCATTCCGCGGGTGCTGAACATTTATACCTATGCGCCCCTGTTCAATGCTTATTTTGAAAGTCTGGGCGTGCAGCCGGAAAACATTATTTATTCCGACTACACCAGCTCGGAGCTCTATCGCGCGGGTGCGAGCCGCGGCGCCATCGACCCGTGCTTCCCCGCGAAGATCGGAATTTCGCACGTCTACAATCTCATTCAGGAGAAGCATCGCAAGAAGCCGCTCGATGCCATTTTCTTCCCGATGTACGACGTTCTGCATACGTCGTTGCTCAAAGTTGTCGGCACCAACGCCTGCCCCACCGTGACTGCAACGCCAGAAACCGTAAAAGCAGCCTTCACAAAAGAAAACGATGTCTTCGCTGAATACAATCTGAAATACATCGATCCGGTACTCAACTTTGCAGACCGCAAGCTGTTCGCGCATCAAATGCTGCAAGTGTGGCAATCTGTGCTCGGTCTCTCTCTCGAGGAAAACGATCGAGCAGTGGAATCCGGATTTGCGGCGCTCAAAGAATACGAAGCTGCCATTCGCAAACGTGCTCGCCAGGTCCTCGATCAACTGGAGCGGGAAGACCGCATCGGCATCGTCATGCTGGGACGTCCATACCACCACGATCCGGGACTGAATCACGAAATCCTGGATGAGTTTCAGAAGCTCGGTTATCCCATTTTTTCCCAGAACACCCTTCCCATCGATGAAGATATGCTCGAAAGGCTTTTTGGCGATGAGGTGCGCGCGGGTGTGATCAGCAGCCCCCTCGATATCACCGATGCCTGGAAGAACTCCTACTCGTGCAGCACCAACCACAAGGTCTGGGCCGCAAAGTTCACCGCGCGCCATCCCAATCTTGTGGCGCTCGAAATCTCCAGCTTCAAATGCGGGCACGACGCACCCATCTACGGAGTCGTCGAAGGTATTGTCGAGCAGTCGGGCACTCCATATTTCTGCTTCAAGGATCTCGATGAAAACAAGCCGTCCGGCTCGATCAGGATCAGGGTCGAAACCATTGATTATTTCCTGCGCCGCTATCGTGAAGAAGTCATCCGCAAGCGGAAAGCCGAACAAGAAATCAACGCCCAGCTCGCAGCGCTCGAGGCTGATCTGATGCGCGAACGCCACGAGGGTGGAACTCATGCGCGAATTGAAAGCGAGAGCTGGGAATCAGAAACGCAGGCGATTCCAGCTGACTAGCTGTAAACCGGCGGCGTTTTTCTGTCCCGGATGTCGCGCGCAGATTGCCCCACGATTCCTCGGCGGCATTGACTCCGGCGACCAGAACAGCCATGCAGAGTACCAACACGGCGGCAACAGGCCAGAAACTTCGTTTTCATACTTAGCTTAGACCGGCTGCATTGTTTGGTGGTCTTAACTCCCAATTTTGTCACTGCCGGAGGGGCGCCTTCACAACCCCCCTTCACTTCTAACCTCCGTAGAAATGCAACATCTAATGTGCCAGCGACAGTTTCTGAGAGGTTGCTCGCATGCGAACGGAAGAAGTTGCAGATGGGTCTCGGCTTTTAGCCGCCACGCGATACGAATCGCTCGTAGGCGTGTCGAATGCCATCGGCACGCACCGGTACCCAAAGGAGCTGTTTAGCGCGCTGGTGCGGGAACTGCATCGGGTGGTCACATTTCATTATGTCGGTGTATTCATTCACGACAAGAAATCGAATACGTTTCATGACCATTTCGTCGACGCCGAAACGGAAGCAGTTATCCCTAGAGACCCTGATCTGGCTATGGAGGATACCGATGCCTGGTGGGTCTACCACAACCAACAGCCCATGGTCACTTCGCTCGAAGCCGAGCATGCTCCATCTTGCAAATTCCAACAGGTTTTGAAGAAGTATGGAATCCTCTGTGTGTGCACTCTTCCCTTAACCACAGCCCACGGCAAAGTCGGAACGCTGACCTTTGCCAATAAGGCCCCGGGTATCTATACCGCCGAAGAAGTTCATTTTCTTGCGGTGGTGGCTGAGCAGATCGCTCTGGCGTTCGACAATGCACTGCACTTTGACGCAGCGCAAGCCTCGCAGCAGCAGCTGATAAAGAAGAACGAACGTCTAGAACTGCTTCTTGAATTGACCAATCATGTGCTTTCCAATCTCGAGTTCAGAGACCTTCTCCGAGCCGCAGTGGCAAGTGTGCGCCGGGTCATGGGCTGCGATGGCGTAGGCATTACTCTTCCCGATACCGACAACATACACTTGCGCATCTACGCCCTGGATTTTCCCTCTAGCGATGGGTCCTTCCACGAGGAGAGCCTTGTCCCCATCAATGAAGATCTCTCAGGAGAGGTCTTTCGCGCCGGCAAGCTCTGGTGCGGTAGCCTCCAGGAGGCGAGGCGACTGGGGATGAAGGACGCCTCGCAAACCGAGGTTGGAACGGTCTGCATCCTTCCACTTGTTAGCCGAGGTCGCGTGCTGGGGATATTCGGCGTGGTCAAATATCAGGACAATGCATTTACCAACGACGATATCGAGTTTCTGACCCAAATCGCAAATCAGGTTGCCATTGCCGTCGAGAATGCACTTGCTTTTGGGCAGATACGAGAGTTGAAAGACAAGCTGGCGCAGGAAAAGCTCTATCTCGAAGACGAAATCCGTAGCGAAATGAATTTCGCGCAAATCGTTGGGAAGAGTGCTTCCCTGCGGAGGGTGCTGAAGCAAGTGGAGACGGTCGCTCCGACAGATTCGACCGTGCTCATCTATGGAGACACGGGTACAGGAAAGGAACTGATTGCGCGCGCCATTCATGATTTGAGCCCGCGACGCTCCAAGCCCTTCGTCAAGCTCAATTGCGCGGCCATTCCGACCGGTCTGCTGGAAAGCGAGCTGTTTGGACACGAAAAAGGCGCATTCACAGGAGCCATCGCGCAACGCATTGGCCGCTTCGAAGTGGCCAATGGGGGCACCATTTTTCTGGACGAAATTGGAGAAATTCCTCTCGAATTGCAGACCAAGCTGCTTCGCGTGTTGCAAGAGCGGGAGTTCGAGCGGCTGGGAAGCTCGCGCACGCTTCGAACCGATGCGCGTTTGATTGCCGCGACCAACCGCGATTTGGAAGCGATGGTGAGCGAGCAGAAGTTCCGATCGGATCTCTTCTTTCGCTTGAACGTCTTTCCCGTACACGTTCCGCCGTTACGGGAACGCCAGGGGGATATTCCACTGCTGGTGCGGCACTTCACGCAGCAATTCTCCAGGCGTATGAATAAGGTCATCGAAACAATTCCATCGGCGGCGATGGACGCCCTAAGCCGCTATCATTGGCCGGGGAACATTCGAGAACTCCAGAATGTCATCGAGCGCGCCGTAATTATCTCGACGGGTCCGGTCCTGAGTGTCGATGTTACCGATCTTAAATTTCCCAAGGCCGGCCTTCCGGTCGAACAACTCACTTCTCCGAAATCGACAAATGGTGCGCTTCACGATCTTTTGCAGGAAACGGAACGTCAACAGATTCTTAAAGCCCTCAAGGAATGCAATTGGGTCGTGGCTGGCCCAAACGGCGCAGCGGCACATCTTGCAATGAAACGCTCCACCCTGCAGTTGAGAATGCATAAGCTCGGAATCGCGCGCGGTTCGGCATAGTCGAAGCACTCGTTTTTCGGACCTCTTCTATTGTCTTTCTCGTAAAATCTCTGGAATTGCCTGCCCGACCACAAATATCTGTGCGTGCCAGAAAACTGGCAGCGTACCACGAGGCTGGCAGCGCCACGCTGGCAGCGTGATTTAGGGAATGCTCCTCCTGGTCGCTATCCCCCTGCAAATCAGTAAGTTCCGCCAAAGTCGGAAGCCTGCACACTTTGGCCCGCGTGATGCATTTCTCCGTGGTGTGAGGCGTCAGCCATGAATGGAATGCGAAGCCTGAATGCCGCATCGAGTTCCCAACCTCAGTTCTCAGGAAAACGCTCCCCGTCTTCCATCCTGGAAGTCGATTCCTGGATGCCCAGCAAAATTCAAGCTATCTCACCGACTGTAGATCGCTTGATGCGGCTGATTCATCGATCGCAATGTGTTTCGGGGAATGAGTTCGATGTGGAGTTGGCGCTCCGCGAAGCTTTGGGAAATGCCGTGGTACACGGCAATCAGGAAGATCCAGGAAAAAAGGTTCACATCCGGTGCCGCTGCGGTCCCGGCAAGCAGATCTCAATCGTCGTGACAGATCAGGGAAAAGGATTCGATTTCGGAAAGGTACTGGCCAACGGCCTCACAGCGGTCCCCGCTGCCGCGCACGGGCACGGCATCCAGCTGATGAAAGCGTACATGGACGATGTGCACTTTGCACGAGGCGGGTCGGAAGTCCATATGCGCAAGCATTCGCGAAGCACGTCCCATTCGTGAAGCTCAGGAGATTGGGAGAGATCGAAATTGAGGCGGCAAACCGGTTGGTGGTCGAAGCAGGACCACCAGTGGACGGAGCACGAGTCATGGGAATGTTACGAATCACGATCGCCGAGACGCTGTCAGAACAAAAGTGGACGCTTGAGGGCCGTCTCGTTCAACCGTGGGTTTCGGAACTGAAATCCTGCTGGACGCAAACGGAAAACACGCGCCGGGAACGCAAGTGTGTTGTGGACCTCACGGCAGTGACCTTCATCGACAAGAGCGGGGAAAAGGCGCTCGCCGAGTTGTTCATGGAAGGCGCGGAACTCATCGCGGCCGGCGTTTACACCCGGCACGTCGTGCACAACATCGAGAAGAAAAAGTCTAATCGACAGTTGTGAGGAAAGGAGTGCGTCATGAATAGAGAAGAACTGAACTGGTTATTGCAAACGATCAAGGACACCGCAACCGCAAAGCGTTTGGTCCTGGCTCAGTACAGGCGCGGCAGAATTTCGTTTCGGCTGATGTCCGACATAGCCCGGAAACGGGGTTGGATTCACCGCACCGCGAATCAAAGCGCGATTACGAGGACCCGCGACTCTGCCGAGTGCGCGGCGACAGGATTTCCAATGGCTATGGCCTGGTAGGAGTGCCTGCATGTCCGAGCAAAGTTTCGAGAATTACAAAGCTACAGAAACCGGCCGCGCGCAACACACGATTGCGAGAGAGGAAGACGCGTTTCTGGTCGCTGCAAAACGCGGCGATTCCACTGCGTTCGAAGTCCTTTGCAAACAATCCGCAAGCACGGTTTTCCATATTGCGCGGCGCATGATGCGGACCAAAGAGGATGCAGAAGATGTCATGCAGGAATCGTTTCAGCAGGCCTTTATTCATCTTAAGAGCTTCAAGGGCGGTTCACGATTTTCAACGTGGCTTTCCCGCATTGCCATCAACGCTTCCTTGATGAAACTGCGCAGGAAGCAGTACCTGCGGGATGTGTCGTTGGATGAATCGGCCGGAACCGAAGAGCTATCTTTCCGGCTGGAGGTCGAAGACCAAGGTCTGAATCCCGAACAACTCTATGCACATAAGGAACGGCAACGGATTCTCTTCCAGGCCATGAATGAGCTAGCGCCGGGAATGCGAAAAGCAATCGAGCTGCGCGAGCTTGGCGAGCGATCGACTGAAGAGACTGCGCAAATCATGGGAATTTCCGTTAGCGCGGTAAAGGCTCGAGTGTTTCATGGGCGAAAGATATTACGCGAGAGATTGAAGGACCACCTCGGACCAGCTTGGGCGTCCGGAAGAGACACTTCACGAATGATCGGTAACACCAGAGTGAGCTTGCAAGGTCAGGTCGCGTGCGATGCATGTGATTAACGAGGGCAGGAAGGGCGGGAGGCTTTCATGGTCACGCTTCTACTCCTCACGGTATTGGCGATTTTGGTATTTCTGTGTTTCATCGGCCCGGATGTCATCGACCCCAGACATCGCCACTGAATCGAGTCCGGGACGGCCGCGCGCACACGCCGCGCAACCCACCGCCGGTATCTTCGTTCGGTTTTGAGCCAGCGACATCGTGATCGTGGCCACGGGTCTCGACTTGCCCTCGGGACTGGTGGCACGGAAAGTGGCACGGGCGCGCTGGGGCCGAGGGGTAATTCAACGCAATCTCAACTATGAAGGGAAGGGGCCTGGGTATGACATCGAAGAGCGGGAGAAGCGAGACCTTGGAGCTTCACGCAACACCCATTCAGCCTCGCACAGAAAATGCTGCTGCGAATCACGAGCCCAATCACGACGAGATCAGGCGCCGTGCATACGAAATCTACCTCGAGGGTGGTTGTCTCCCAGGCCGCGAGCTTGATGATTGGCTCAGGGCCGAGCGCGAACTCCGCAAGGTCGCTCTTTTCACACAAGACTGGAATCGTCTTCGTCAGCATCGCCGCGATTCTGGAGACGGAAATTGAGATTCAGCGCACGGAAAAAATGAAAAGGAGAAACCAAAGACGATGCTTGTAATTTTGGCAATCGTGGCCGGTGCATTGATAGTGGCAGCGATTGCGTACACACGACGATCGCGCAAGAACGCGGAACCCATACAACTAGGCGTAGGCACGAAGCTCCGCCCGTAGGACTTCAAGGAACAAAAGGAGAAGACAGTGAGTTATGCCTTCGGCTTTCGTTTTGATCATGTATCGCGACTGCGTCCTAAGGCCATCCTTATAGGCGTTGCCGCTCTCTCGATTCTTGGCTCAGGCTGCAACCGGGGCCAGGCAACCACAGCGCGGTCAGTGCCGGAGGTCGAAGTGGCCACGGTAGAAACGCGCGATGTCCCAGTATACGGCGAATGGGTGGCGACTCTGGACGGCTACGTCAACGCCGAGATCCGACCTCAGGTATCGGGCTACATCATCAAGCAAAACTACAAAGAGGGCTCTCTGGTCCATAAAGGCCAGGTTCTTTTCGAAATAGATCCGCGGCCCTTTCAGGCGACGCTCGATCGCGCTAAGGGCGACCTTGCGCAAGCGCAAGCGCAGCTAGGCAAAGCGACTCTCGACGTAGAGCGCGATACCCCACTGGCCGAGGGCAGAGCCATCGCCAAGAGCCAATTAGACAACGAGGTTCAGGCCAAGCTCGGTGCACAGGCGTCGGTTGAATCCGCCAAGGCAGCGGTGGAGCAGGCGCAACTCAACCTGGAGTGGACTAAAGTCACCTCCCTGGTGGATGGCATCGCCGGGATAGCGCAGGTCCAGATCGGCAACCTGGTCGGACCCAACTCTATGTTGACTTCAGTTTCGCAAGTGGATCCGATCAAAGTCTTTTTTCCGATTAACGAACATGAATATCTCCTGGCACAAAGGAAGAGCAATGTCGTTCCCGGCAAGCATACGATCAATTTTTTCGGGACCTCGGTCAGACTGATCCTGACCGACGGCAGTACCTACCCTCAAATAGGCACAGTCCTGCTGGCGGACCGGCAAGTGGATGCAAACACGGGCACCATTCGCATCGTTGCTGCTTTTCCCAATCCCGGCAACATTCTGCGTCCGGGCCAATATGGACGCGTGCGTGTCGAAACCGACATGAAAAAAGGCGCTCTAATGCTGCCTCAGAGCGCGGTGGCGGAATCGCAGGGAAGTTATCAAGTAGCCGTTGTCGGCAGCGATCACAAAGTTAGTATGCGCACCGTGAAGCCTGGCGCGACGGTCGGGACGATGTGGGTTATCGACGAGGGCCTCAAGCCGGGTGAGCAAGTTGTAGTCGAAGGACTGCAACAACTCAAGGAAGGAACTCTCGTTGCGCCCAAGCCCATACATCTTTCCGGGGAAGGAAACTGAAGTATGTCGAAGTTCTTCATCAATCGTCCGATTGTGGCCATGGTAATCGCCATCCTTATGGTAATCGTGGGTGCGGTCACCATCGCCAGCCTGCCTGTGGCGCAATTTCCGAATATCGTTCCACCGGAAATTCAGCTGCAGGCCTCCTTTGTCGGCGCGGACGCGCAGACTCTCGAGCAATCCGTGGCCACGCCCATCGAACAGCAAATCAATGGCGTGGACAACATGAATTATATGTATTCGCTGAATGCCACCGCCAACTCGCAAACTACGATGGTGGTGGACTTCGATCTGGCGACGGACTCGAACACCGATCTCATCCTCACACAGTCGCGCGAGCAACTGGCTGCCGGTCAGCTTCCGCCTGACGTTAACACTTACGGGGTCACCATAAAAAAGTCAGTGACCGCTCCGCTCATGCTGGTCGCGCTATTTTCCCCCAAGGGCACTTTCGATGCGAAGTTCCTCGGCAACTATGCATATATCAACCTCAATGACCCGATCGCCCGCTTGTACGGTGTGGGCCAGACGCAAGTTTTCGGCGCGGGTCAGTATGCGATGAGGCTCTGGGTACAACCTGACAAACTGGCGAAGCTGGGCATCACGGTCACCGACATCGTCAATGCAGTAAGGGCGCAGAACACGGTCAATCCTGCCGGTCAGGTGGGTGGCGAACCAGCTCCCGCGAACCAGCAATTCACTTACTCCGTACTTGCGCAAGGCCGCCTGACGTCCCCGGAACAATTCGAAAACGTTATCGTACGCGAGACCCCAGACGGTGGAACGGTTCGCGTGAAAGACGTCGCTCGCGTCGAGCTTGGGGCACAGGACTACAGCATCATCAGCCGCCTAAACAGCAAGAACGCCATCGTAGTCCCCGTCTACCAGTTGCCCGGTTCCAACGCGGTGCAAACGGCTGCAGGCGTTCGGAAGCTGATGGCCGAGATGAAACAGCGCTTCCCGCAAGATATGGACTACGCCATATCGCTTGACCAGACATTGGCAGTAACAGAAGGCATGAAGGAGATCATTAAAACCCTTTTGATCGCCATCGCGCTGGTGATCCTTGTCGTCTACCTGTTCCTGCAAGACTGGCGCGCTACCCTGATCCCGCTTCTTGCCGTGCCCGTCTCGCTGGTAGGCACTTTTGTGCTCTTCCCGCTGTTCGGGTTCTCCATCAATACGCTTTCGATGTTTGGGCTGGTTCTGGCCGTGGGACTGGTCGTGGACGATGCCATCGTCGTCGTCGAGGGCGTACAGCGCCACATTGAGGAGGGTCTTGCTCCGAAGGACGCAGCTCGAAAAGCAATGCAGGAACTCTCGGGCCCCGTCATCGGTATCGCCCTGGTTCTATCTGCCGTATTCGTGCCTACAGCCTTTATCCCCGGCATCACCGGGCGGCTGTACCAGCAATTCGCCGTGACCATCGCGATTTCCGTTCTTCTCTCCGCTTTCAATGCGCTTACTCTCAGCCCGGCGCTCGCGGCACTGCTGCTTCGACCTAAGAAACAGACCAAGGGGCTGCTCAACCGATTTTTCGATTGGTTCAACCGCGTGTTTGGACGTGCCACGGACGGATATGTCCGTTTGTGCGGCGGGCTGATCCGCAAAAGCGCCGTTGCGATAGTAACGCTGGCAGCTCTCGCCGTTGCGGCCGGATTTTTCGGCAGCCGATTGCCTTCGAGCTTCCTGCCCGATGAAGATCAGGGCTATGTGTACATCAACATGCAACTTCCGAACGCGGCTTCGCTGGAGCGCACGAGCGCAGCGGCGAATCAGGTTGAGCAGATCCTTGCCAATACGCCCGGCGTGCAATACACCACGAGCGTTGTTGGCTTCAGCTTGCTCAGCTTTGTCAGGACCAGTTACAACGCATTCTTTTTCGTTACCTTGAAGCCATGGAGCAATCGCGAAACAAGAGCGGAACAATATCAGGAAATTAAGCAGCGCTTGAACCAGCAGCTCAGCAAACTGCCGCAGGGCACCGCTTTCAGCTTTTCGCCGCCGGCAATCCCGGGAGTCGGCACTTCCGGCGGATTTCAGTTCGTGCTCGAAGACCGTGCCGGGCGAGACGTCCCGTTTCTGACTGCCAATCTGGACAAGTTCTTGGCGGCCGCACGCAAGCGGCCCGAAATTGGCTCGATCAGCACAAGCTTTTTGCCGAGCGTGCCGCAAAAGTTTTTGGAGGTCAATCGGGAGAAAGTGCTGAAGCAAGGAGTCGCTATAGGCGATGTTTACCAGACCATTCAGGCTTTCATGGGCGGGCTGTTCATCAACTACTTCAACGATTTCGGCCGCACCTGGCAAGTGTACGTGGAGGCCGAAGCGCCTTACCGCTCGAACATGGAGAATCTCGGGCAGTTCTACGTGCGCAACAACGGGGGCGAGAGGGTTCCGCTTTCCGCGCTGACGAGTTTCGAGTCGCGTTCCGGCCCCGAATTCACAATGCGCTACAACGAGTATCGGTCGGCGCAAATCAACGGCAGCGCGGCTGCGGGTTATAGCTCCGAGCAGGCGACAGCAGCTCTGGAAGAAGTCTTCAAGCAGGCGATGCCGCGCGAAATGGGCTTCGATTACATGGGCATGTCCTATCAAGAGCAGAAGGCACGGCAAGGAGTTCCGGCTTGGGCGATCTTCGGATTGTCGCTGCTGTTTGTCTTTCTGATTCTCGCGGCGTTGTACGAAAGCTGGTCGCTGCCATTCAGCGTATTGCTGAGCACGCCGGTCGCGGTATTCGGCGCCTTCGTGGTGTTGTGGCTGCGCAGGGCAGTGCTCAGCGCTTTCTATCCCGCTTATATGGTGCAAATCGAGAACGACGTTTACTCGCAAATCGGGTTGGTGATGCTGATCGGTCTGGCCGCAAAGAACGCGATTCTTATCGTTGAGTTCGCCAAGGAGGAATACGAAAAGGGAAAACCTCTGGTTGAGGCTGCTCTTGAAGGAGCAAGACTTCGTTTGCGCCCTATTCTGATGACCTCATTTGCGTTCATTCTGGGCTGCGTGCCGCTGTGGATTGCGACCGGCGCCGGCTCGGTGGCCCGTCAGATCATGGGCACTACTGTAATCGGCGGCATGGCGGCCGCCACCGCCATTGCCATCTTCATCATTCCGGCATTGTTCGTCCTGGTCGAGCGTCTGGCAAAACGCCGCGGTGCCGCGCTCAGTCCTTCTGTTCCGCAGCCGAGCCCATCGGAGGCTGACTGAGGTGAGAAGACTGATCGCTGTTTCGTTGGTAGTGCTCCTTCTTTCGGGCTGCGCTGTGGGGCCCAACTATAAAAGGCCGAGCGTAGACGTTCCCGGTACATACCGCGGAGCGTCGCCGCAAGAGTCAGCCCAGCCTGCGGCGGAATCGCTCGGAGATCTAAAGTGGTGGGAGGTGTTTCAAGACAAACAGCTTCAAGATCTGATCCACGCTGCGCTCCAGCAGAACTACGACGTTCGCATAGCGGCGACGCGGATCATGGAAGCCCAGGCCCAGGTCGGCATCACGCGCGCCGATGGATTGCCGACGATAAGTGCCGGAGCTCAGACCGTCGATCAGCGCTCCGCGCGCGCAAAATTATTCCCTGCATTCGCGACAAGCGCTCACCAGGTGGATCTCTCATTGGCTTGGGATCTGGATTTCTGGGGAAAGTATCGCCGCGCCAACGAGTCCGCGCGGGCAAATCTGTTGGCGACGGAATGGGCCCATGAAGCGGTCATCACCACGCTCGTGAGCGACGTTGCCGCAGCCTACTTCCAACTTCGCGAGCTCGACTTGGAACTGGAAATCGCGCAGCGAACTTTGGCTTCCCGCCAGGACTCGCTGCGGATCACACAAATGCTGGCAAACGGTGGCGCTACATCCATGCTCGACGTCCGGCAGGCGGAGCAGTTGGTGTTCACTGCGGCTGAAACCATTCCCGACCTGGAGCGGCGCATCGAACAGCAGGAAAACTTCATCAGCACTCTTCTCGGAAACAATCCCGGTCCCGTGGCACGTGGAACGAAATTGACTGAGCAACCACACATGCCAGAGGTTCCCGCAGGAGTCCCCTCCAGCCTCTTGGAACGTCGCCCCGACATTCGCCAGGCCGAAGCCCAGTTGATCGCGGCAAACGCTCAAATTGGAGTAGCAAAGGCGGATTACTTCCCCCAAATCAGCCTGACCGCGAACAGCGGATTTCAGAGTTCAGCGCTTACCAGCCTGTTTACCGGTCCGGCTGGGATGTGGAATTTCGGAGGATCGCTGACGCAACCGATCTTCGCTGGAGGAAGAATTCGCTCCAATGTGAGGTTTACCGAGGCGCGGCAACAGGAAGCCGCGCTGGTCTACCAGCAGACCATACAGCAAGCTTTTCGTGGAGTTTCAGACGCGCTTGTCGAGTACCGCAAAGACAGAGAGTTCCGAGAGCAGCAAGAGCAACTTGCGTTTTCCGCTCAAGACGCGGCCCGGCTTTCCGAGACCCGTTATCGAGGTGGCGCCACCAGCTACCTGGAGGTGCTGACCAATGAAACCAATTATTTCAACTCGGAATTGGGACTTGCTCAGGCTCGGTTGAATGAGCTCTTGGGTCTGGTTCGAATCTACAGAAATCTCGGTGGAGGCTGGCAGCAGCCATAAGCAGGAAGTACGTAGTGTCGGACGCAACCCACGCACGTCACTTGACGCGTATCACCCCGCCACGCGCCGCATCGAACAGGCAGGCGGTAGAACGCCTTGATCAAGCCCAAGCGAGTTACAACAACGCGATTGGCTGCGTAAGGAGACAGGGCCCGCATTCGTGAAGATCGCTGGCGTGATCGGCGGCGCATTCGCGATCCGGTGGCCTACGTAAAAGTCGCGCCTTGGATCCTAACGTCGACCATTCATTCAAGCCTCCGCCGCAGCTGGACAAATCCAAACATTAAGAGAGGAAAAAATGGCAAAGATCGTTCGTTTTGATGGCCTCGGCGGACCGGAGGTTTTGCAGATTAAAGAAGAGCCGTCCAAGCAGCCCGGCAAAGGCGAGGTGAGGCTAAAAGTGAAAGCCGTAGGTTTGAACCGGGCCGAATCGATGTTTATTCGTGGCCAATACGTCGAACACCCGAAGTTGCCTGCTGGCGTTGGCTATGAGGCGGCGGGCGTGGTCGAAGCGGTGGGCCCGGATGTCGACAAAAATTGGCTGGGCAAATCGGTCGCCGTCATTCCGGCCTTCTCTATGAACGAATACGCCATGCTGGGCGAAGAAGCAATCGCTCCGGCTGCGGCTCTCGGTGAGTACCCGGCGAAGCTGACTGCGGCCGAAGGCGCAGCCATCTGGATGCAGTATGTGACCGCCTACGGGGCGTTGATTGCAATTGCGCATGTGGCGAAGGGCGATTTTGTGCTGATCCCGGCTGCATCGAGCAGTGTAGGCATTGCTGCGATTGAGATTGCCAAATCGGAGGGCGCTGTTCCCATTGCAACAACCCGCAAGAGCAACAAAAAAGCTGAATTGCTTTCTCTCGGTGCGCACTATGTGATCGCCACTGAGGAAGAAGACTTCGTCGCGCGGGTGAAGGAAATTACCGGTGGCAAGGGCGCGCGGGTGATCTTTGATCCGATAGCTGGGCCATATTTAGAAAAGCTGGGCGAGGCTGCTGCGGTCGGCGGCATCATCTTTGAGTATGGTGCGCTTTCCATGCAACCCACTCCCTTTCCGCTGTTCGCGGCGATTGTTAAGGGACTCAGCATTCGCGGATATACGTTGATGGAGATTACCCGCAATCCGGAGAAGCTCCCCGTAGCGAAGAAGTATATCTACGATCGCTTGGCGGATGGACGGTTCCGTCCGAAGATCGCGAAGGTATTTCCGTTTGCGCAGACGATTGAGGCCTACAAATATCTCGAGTCGAACGCGCAGGCAGGAAAAATTGTAATCACTATTCCGTAATCCGCGCGCATCCGTTCGAACCGCGTTCCGGGCCGCAGCTTAGCGAACCTGCGCTGGTTTCAGCCCGACTCCCCACACTGGACTTGTGACAGCGACCTTCTTGAAACTCGAAACGATCACTTTGGCTTGAGGAATTGCATTCTTCACCGCTGGTAACGATAGAAAGGCATCGTGACTGGCCGCGCTGTCCCACACCTTGGTAACTGGACGGATTGTTTTCTTCCGCTGAATCCTTGGCCACAACGTAGCTGAGACATCCCAGCATCTTGATAGGCTCTGCGCGCTTGCCCGGCACAGCCGTCAGCTTCACCGACAGGTCATCTGCTCCTTGCGAACCCGCTTTTTCATATTCGAAGATACCTCTCGAGTAACAGAAAGTGCCATCTTTTCCTCTCGCCGCCGACAAGCGCGGAAGATTACCTGCCTGTGCCCGTCCCCGTGCAACCTTCCAACTCCGCACGAACTCCCATTTCCACATACAAACATACGTGTATATATCTGTTGACGAGGAAAGACGAGCCAATCCTTGTGCGGGCCGCAGGCTTATTTTACGACGGCTCACAAAGCCGCTGCCAGCGCGTCTATCTTTCAGCAACAGCGCGATGACCAAAATCTTATTCTTGTGATGTCACCGACTCTCTGCCGGAAACGGCTCCCGTGCCGCCTGGCAGACAAAAAATTGACTATTCTGCTCTCACAGGTGGCGTTATCATCGCCGCAGACTAGGCGCTGTAACCTTACGGAGCCTTGGACATCTTGAGGGGCGGGGAAGTACTGACACCAGTCCTCAGCAACCCCGGGCGAATGCAAGCGGTTGGGTAGCCACTTGCTCTCTGGCCCGCTTTTCAATGAGCTTCGAGACGGCTCGCCGTCTTGAGGGTAAATCGACCGAGAATCACTAGAGGAGAGAACTATCATGACCAAGTCAAAGAAGAGCCTGATCGTCGGTGCAGCACTCGCTGGGTTGTTGGCGAGCGGCAGCGCTGTTCAGGCTTCCAATCTTTTGTCCAGCGCCAAGGCCGGTTTCAACACCGCCAGCCAGGACAAGGATCAGAAGTCAGAAAAGGCCAAAGACCCCAAGGACCGGCACGCTTGTAAAGGCCAAAACTCCTGCAAAGGCAAGGGCGGCTGCAAGTCTTCTGACAACGGATGCAAAGGTCAGAACTCCTGCAAGGGCAAGGGCGGCTGCAGAACTGATGGAAAGGCGATGGAAGAAAAGCCTCCCGCCTGAGGATCGTTTCTCGATCTGGCTTGTCGATTAGGGGCCGGTGCTTCCTGCCGGCCCTTATCTCGCACACTTAATTTCAAATAAGTCGGAGAAATCAGTGCCCGCGAATCGTTTCAACGGATTCACAGAATATGGCATCGGAATCGGCCTGCGTTCCCCTCACTACCAGCACATCCTCACCCGCAAGCCTGTAGTCGATTGGTTCGAAATTATTTCTGAAAACTTCATGATTGATGGCGGCAGGCCCTTGCATGTCCTCGATCAGATTCTCGATCAATATCGCGTCGTACAGCACGGCGTTTCCATGTACTTCGGCTCCGCGCATCGCACCGATCGCGAGCATCTCAAACGCCTGAAGGATTTGGTCAAGCGCACCAAAACTCCCTGGCTCTCCGATCATTTGTGCTGGGGAAGCGTTGACGGCCGCTACACCCACGACCTGCTTCCCATGCCTTACACCTTCGAAGCCGCCACTAAGACCGCGCAAAAAATTCGTGACGTGCGCGACTACCTCGAAGTTCCTATCGCCGTCGAAAACGTCAGCAGCTACGCCGAATTCCACGTTTCCGAAATGAGCGAATGGGAGTTCCTTAACGAAGTCGTCGAGCGCGCCGACTGCGGCATCCTGCTCGACGTGAACAATATCTACGTTTCATCGCAAAATCACAGCTTCAATCCTTTCGATTACGTCAACAGCGTTCCCGCCGAGCGCGTCGCGCAAATTCACATCGCCGGACATTCCAAATACGAGAAGTATATTCTCGATACCCACGATCATCCCGTAATCGATCCCGTCTGGAAGCTCTATGATCGCGCCGTTCAACGCGTCGGGCACACTGCCACGCTTCTTGAATGGGACGACAGCATTCCCACTTTCCGCGAAGTTCACAACGAAGCTTTGAAAGCCAATCGCTTTCTCGCAAAAAGCGTTCTGGCGCGTGCTGTATGAATCTGCTCACTCTACAACGCACCATGGCCAAAGTGGTGATGCATCCGCTCACCCCCTCGGAGCACATGAGCAGTCACACACCCAATGGCGAGCCTATGGCCCGACACGCGGCCAAATTCATCAAGCCCAACGACCGGCTCACTTCCTTCGAACGCCTGGAAATTTACAACCGCCAATACTGGTGGCGGCTGATGTCCAGCCTCGCCGAAGATTTTCCCGGCCTGCAGGCAGTCCTGGGAATTCACCGCTTCGAAGCGCTGTGCAAAGCCTACCTGGTCGCCCGCCCCTCGCGTTCCTTCACTCTTCGCAATCTCGGCCGCGACCTCGAACCCTGGCTCAGAAAAAATCCTCAATGGGCGGGCTCGAAACAAGCCATCGCTCTGGATATGGTTCGACTGGAATGGGCGGACATCGAAGCTTTCGACGGAGCCGCCTTCGAACCGCTGCAACCTGGCGACGTTGCCAAATCCGCCGGAGGCAATCTGCGCCTCATGCTGCAACCCTACGTGCAGCTCTTGAGATTCCACTATCCAGTAGACGCGCTGGTGCTCGAAATTAAGAAATTCAACAACGACACCGAATTTCTCAGCAACGCTTTCCGCGAACGCCGCAAGCGTAAACGCGTTTCCGCCGTAGCCAAGCTCAAACTCAAGACCATTTTCCTCGCTGTGCATCGCGTGGATTACTCTGTCTATTTCCGCCGCATGACTGCGCAAGAATATGGCTTGCTCGTCGCCATTCGAAAGGGCAAAACCCTGGCGCAGGCTGTTGACGCCACTTTCTCCAAACATGCAAAAACATTCGCAACTGATCTGCAGCAGGTAACCGCCTGGTTTCAAAACTGGTCCAATCTCGGCTGGTTTTGCGCTCAACCCCCGAAATCTCGAAAAAAATGATGTTCGTATGGTACCTTTGCGCCGGTTATGAATCGACATTCAGCATGAGCTCACTCATCAACAAACTAACAAACCTTCACGACCGTTTTTTCGCACTGGTGTCACTACTGCAATCGCCTTTCCTGTTGCTGGTTCGTCTCTATTGGGGCTGGCAACTCATCGAAAGCGGCTGGGGCAAACTCCACAATCTCGATAAGGTCACGCAATTTTTTACCAGCTTGAATCTCCCCATGCCCGCGCAAATGGCCGTCTTCATCTCTGGCGTCGAGTTTTTTGGCGGCCTCTTTCTCGCCATCGGTCTTTTTTCGCGGATGACCGCCCTGGTTCTCACCATCAACATGATCATGGCCTACGTAACCGCCGATCGCGAAGCGCTCCTCTCTTTCTTTTCCGACCCCGACAAGTTTTCTGCGGCTGCTCCATATGTATTTCTGATCGCCTCCCTGATCATTTTGATTTTTGGACCTGGAAAGTTTTGCGCCGATTATTTGTTGAGACGGTTTTCTCACCTCCCCGGTCCCGCAAGCACGGAGAGTGGTGTCTCTCGGTTGTAGAATATTTTCGCACCAGGCCAGGAAGGAGTTCCGTGACCGGCGCCGCCAACGTGAACTCATTTTATTTGCAAATGTGTTTTTCTTTCTTCCTGTTATTGTTCGTTCCACACGGTGTCCGCGCGGAAAGTAATTTCACCGTCGAAGCCGCTACCTCGAAAATCGAGGCCACCGTCACAGACGATTCGCTGCACATTCCTGATGTACAACTCAAACAGTGGGTGCAAAAAGCGGCGGACGCGGTTGTCGCATACTACGGGCGCTTTTCCGTGCCGCATCTCACGCTGCAAATTCGATCCTTCAAAGGAAGAGGCGTGCGCGGCGGCCAGACCTTTCCCCGCTACGGCGGCTTCATTCGAATCGCTGTTGGCAGCGAAACCACCCAGGAAGATTTGGCCTCCGACTGGATGCTCACCCACGAAATGGTTCATCTCGCATTTCCCAACATGCAGGAACAGCATCACTGGATCGAAGAAGGCCTCGCCACTTACGTCGAGCCCATCGCGCGCATCCAGGCCGGGCAATTCAGCGCCGCGCGCATGTGGTTCGAACTGGTTCGCGACATGCCAAAAGGTTTGCCGCAATCCGGCGACGAAGGTCTCGACCACACTCATACCTGGGGCAGGACTTATTGGGGCGGCGCGCTTTTTTGTTTTTTGGCTGACGTGGAAATTCGCAAGCAAACGCAAAATAAAAAAGGTTTGCAGGATGCTCTGCGCGGAATTCTAGATGCCGGCGGCGACATGCGCTACGATTGGCCCATAGAAAAAGCGTTGCAGACCGGTGATCGCGCGGTAGCAGTCGAAGTCCTGATGAAACTCTACGAACAAATGCGCGATCATCCAATGCAAGTGGATCTGGATTCGCTGTGGAAGCAATTGGGAATTCGCGTAGAGCATGACGCCGCACAATTCAACCACGACGCCCCACTCGCAAAAATCCGCGAAGCCATTACCGCTCCCAAACCAGGATCGTAACTACACCCAAGGCATTTATTGGTTTCGCGTTTTTTCCAAATATGACGCATCCAGTGCCGCCACCGACGGACAACCCAGCAACTTCAGAGTTCGATCAACATCGGCCCGCAAAATATCCAGCGCGCGGGCCACGCCAGCTTGTCCTGCCGCAGCTAATCCGTATGCGTACGCGCGCCCAATCAACACCGCTCGCGCACCCAGACACAAAGCCTTCACCACATCGCTGCCGCGCCGCACGCCGCCATCCATCAAAATTTCCGTGCGGCCATTCACTGCCGTTACGATCTCCGGCAACGCTCGCAGCGAAGATGACACGCAATCCAGCTGTCGCCCTCCGTGATTCGAAACCACGATCGCTGCAGCGCCTTCATCCACGGAGCGCTTGGCATCGTCACCGGTCAGCACTCCCTTAATAATGATTGGTCCGCGCCAAATTTCGCGAATCCATTTCAAGTCTTCCCACGTAACCACCGCGCGCGACAACGCTGACCCCACATCCATCAAGGACATCGGCCCTTTTTCCGGAATCACTACATTTTCCAATCGCGGCATTCCGCCATCGCGCAGAAAAGCCATCAGCCATCCGGGATGTTCGACAATGTTCTGATAATACGGAAGTTTTGCGAACAGCGATCCCGCGAACATTTCCGTCATGCCATTGCGAAAATCGCGTTCGCGCATCCCCGCCACTGGCGTATCGATGGTAACCACCAACGCGTTGAAGCCGGCTTTCCGCGCGCGTTCAATTCCGCCTTCAGCAACTGCGCGGCCGCCCACCAAATATAATTGATACCAAGCCGGACCCTTGCTTGCCGCTCGCACGTTTTCCAGTTTGTGCCCTGAAATTGTGGACAGCGTGTAGCCGGTACCCGCGTTACCGGCCGCCGCTGCCGCAGCCACTTCTCCGCCCGGATGCATCACGCGGCTGTAACCCACCGGCGCCAGGAACGCCGGAAAAGAAATTTCCGCTCCCAACACGGTTGTCCGCGAATTATATTCGGGAAACTTCACGGCGTGCCGCGGCCGAAACGTGTAATCTGAAAATACCCGGCAATTTTCGCGCAGTGTGATTTCATCTTCCGCGCCGCCATCCAGATAGTCGAAAACAGCTTTAGGCAAGCGCCGCTTCGCCAGCAAACGCAAATCCTCGATGTTCACGACTCGCGGCGACGCAACCGCACGTGAATCTGGGCTCATTGTTTCCACATTCCCCGAACTTACGCGTGTCCGCCTTGCGCGACAAATAGTACCGCATTTTATCGTCGCTGATTTTTTCCGAGCGCGTCATATTCTAGTTCTTGCGCGTTCCGCACCCGAATCGTTCGCAGCCACGATTGCCGCGCAACCGCGTATACTTCTGGCTATGCCGAACACGTTGGATTGCAACGCGATGTTGGCGGTGGCCATTGCCGAAGCTCGCAAAGGCCTGGCCGAAGGCGGCATTCCCATCGGCGCCGCGATTTTCGATGAGCGTGGAACGCTCGTCGGCACCGGCCACAATCGCCGGGTGCAAAATGCCGATCCATCCTTACACGGAGAAACCGACGCCTTCCGCAACGCCGGCCGCCAGCGCAGCTACAAAAAACTAACCATGGTCACGACGTTAGCTCCCTGCTGGTATTGCAGCGGCTTAGTCCGCCAATTCGGTTTCGCGCGCGTCATCGTCGGCGAAAGCCGCACCTTCCCAGGCGGCATCGAATGGCTCCGCTCGCTAAACATCGAAGTCGTCGACCTCGATTCCCAGGAATGCGTCACTCTCCTCTCCGACTACATCCAAAAAAATCCCGCCATCTGGCACGAAGACATCGGCGAAGACTCTTAGCCAGCCCTCCATCCGTCATTCCCGCCTCCGTAAGCTGGCGCCACATCCTACTTCTTCCGCGCCTCAATCTCGCGAAACCTCCAGCCTCCACTTTAACGTCGAACCAGACCCCGTTGAATCGACACGCGGAGGCCGAGCAACGTATTTGTCTGCATCGATAGGAACGATGGTTCCTATTTTGTGGCGAGCAGAAGGGGTACCCCCGGGGAACTTTTCGAATGCGCGGCAAACAAAGGGCTTATTTCTGCAAGAGTGAAAAAGGGCGAGAGGGCATGATTGAAAATAAAGAGCTTAGTGAATGAAGAATCCGGCACTCTTTTTGGAAAAGAGTGATAAGAGCGGGTGGGACTGACAGCAAAGATTTGATTAACGTAGACTGATCAGAAAAGTTACAGAGCGAAGTCGAGATCGTCGCCGCCATTCACGGGATGACGGCGATGCTGGTGACCGGATGTATTTCTATCCATTGAGCGTGAAACGTATCCTGCACCAGACTACCAATGATGCGAACATGCGAGCCGACAGAGGGAAGATTGACCTGGTTCGTGAAACCCTGACACGCGGTCTTGGCGTCGGGCTGAGTTACCGGGAATTTGCACACGATTTCAAACACCAGGTTCCCACCTTCGTCACTTATGTTTCCTGCGTTAAGCAAATTCTGAAATTGGGAATCCAGTTTGAGCCATCCGTGAGTGTCGCCATCGGCTTCATGGCGGACTCCGTCTGGTTCCGAACCATTCGTGGCGTCAACCATCGTGCCGGTCACCGCAATGCACTGTTGCTTCACGATCAGACGACCTGGGTGATAGACATGCGTCCACAAACTATCGTCACACTGCGAGCCTGGTGTGGGAGTTACAGCAAGGCTGGGATTCGAGGAAACAGTAACAAATTTCGACCAAATCCATCCGACTTGATCGTCCTCAGTCCTGACATGATAGAAGCCGCTGGCAGTGGTTGCATCAACCAGGGTTAGCCTGCTTCCGGTGGCCAAGCGCGCCAAGATCGGGCTTGAGGTAGACGGATCGCGACGAAGATTCACAGTGCGATTAGCGGTGGCTTGCTGCGCGGAAGCAGAATGCGAAAAAGCCGCGAGAAATGCGAAGCATATTAGGCCGAGCCCGAGAGCGTTCTTCATCTTTATCTAGTTCCTATCCGACGTCAGGAAGTTTTGATTCAAGAATTTTATTCCATTAGGGGCGCGTTGGGGGCTCATGGCGGAGGATCTGCACGGGAGTATAGGTGATCAAACGATAAGCAGTGAACGGGAAAAATGGGCCGGGAGAGGGTATTAGCGGGATTAAACCGAGCGGGGAGAAGTGCAGGCGGGGTTGACCCGGGCCGACGCTAGCGGATGAGATGGATCAAGAATCGACTGCGCCGAGAAGGGGTACCCGGCAAAAATTTGTTGCGAATTTCGGCGGCGGCTAGTTCTGCCCCCAGAAAGACCGAGACATGGACCACACCTACGGCGCTCGGCCTTCTTACCTACACCGCGGACCAGTGCATGGCGCGCCTACGGCTGTGCATGAAATGGATTCGCATTTCTTCACAAGGAATCGCCCAGTCGGTATAGTCGTGTGCTGGACAACGTTTCTAAGAAAAAGTTGCGCGCAATTCTACGGGAGATGTGCTTTGTGCTAAGTGCGCGGACGAATGCTTCGAAGAGCTCGCCGGCGTGCTCCGCCAGCGGCGCCTCAACGGAGGGAAGACAACAGCTCAGGCGGGAGGGGTTCTGTATGCCTAAGATAATGATTGCGGCTCTTGCAGTGGCGCTGATGTCGTGCAGCGCGGACGGGCAGGCCGCGACCTCAGGAACACATTCTTGCGAAGGCTTGGCGCAGCTTGAACTGCCCGCGGCGAAAATCCTCTCGGCGCGGACGGTCGCGGCCGGTGCCTTTACGCCGCCGCCCAACCTGAGTCCCTGGCTTGTTGGCGAACTCTCTTTTTACAAAACGCTTCCGGCATTCTGCCGAGTCGTGGTGGAAGCGACACCGAGCAGCGATTCCTCGATCAAAATTGAAGTGTGGATGCCCATGAACGGATCGCAAGAGGCCAAATGGAACGGAAAATTTCGGGGCGAAGGCATTGGAGGTTTCGCGGGAGCTATTGATTATCGTCAAATGGGGATCGCGCTGCAGCGAGGTTACGCGACGGCGGGCACAGATACTGGCCATTCCGCAGAGGGGACTGACGCGAGTTGGGCGCTCGGACATCCTGAGAAGGTGATCGACTTCGGCTACCGGGGAATCCACGAGATGACCCGCGTCGCGAAGGCCGCGATCAAAGCGGCCTACGGCAAGAATCCACAGTACTCCTACTTTGAGGGCTGCTCGAACGGTGGTCGCCAAGCGTTGATGGAGGCGCAGCGTTTTCCGGACGATTACGACGGCATCCTCGCGGGAGCGCCAGCCAACTTCTGGACGCACTTGCTGGCCAAGGGGCTTGCCGATGCGCAAGCCACGACGCTTGATCCGGCCAGTTATATCCCGTCCAGCAAACTGCCGGCAATCGCTCGCACCGTGAACATAGCTTGCGACGCGCAAGACGGCGTGGCCGACGGCATCCTGAATGATCCGAGGAAATGTCGCTTTGATCCCGCGACGATGCTTTGCAAAGAGGGCGATTCGGAGAAGTGCCTCACGGCAGCGCAAGCGAGCGCACTCAAAAAATTGTACGACGGACCCAATGACGCCCAGGGTCGCAAGATTTTTCCCGGCTACTTGCCCGGTGCCGAAGAAGGACCGGAAGGTTGGGGAAGGTGGATTACCGGACCGGCGCCAGGTCACAGCCTGATTTTCGCGTTCACCCGCGGATATTTTTCTAACATCGTTTATGAGAAAGCCGACTGGAACTATAACGACGCCAATATTGATCAATCGCTGAAGGCAGCCGATAAAAAGACCGCGCAAATCCTGAACGCCATAAACCCCAATCTCGCGCCGTTCAAAGCCCATGGCGGCAAGCTCATTATTTATCATGGCTGGAACGATCCGGCGATTTCGGCGCTCAATACCGTGAACTACTACGACGAGGTAGTGAACAAGCTTGGCGCGGAGCAGACCAAAGCGTTCACGCGGCTGTACATGGTGCCGGGAATGCAGCACTGCGCCTCTGGTCCCGGACCAGACTCGTTTGGACAGCTCGGCTCGGGCGGAAACGACGCGCAATATAACGCCGAGTTAGCGCTCGAACAGTGGGTGGAAAAAGGAATCGCGCCAAAGGTGATCATCGCAACGAAGTACGCTGATGACGGCCCGGCAAAGGACGTGAAGATGACGCGGCCGTTGTGTCCGTTTCCACAGATTGCGAAGTACAAGGGCACGGGCGATACGAATGATGCGGGGAATTTTGCATGTGCTACCGACAGCAACTGATTCCCGACAAGACCGGGACATGTATTTCGCACTTACGGCGCTGCACGAAATGGGTGTCGGCGGCGTCGCGAGGAGTCTTGCCGGTCAACGGAGTTGCGGAAGCGCGTGACCGTTGTCGGTTAACGCAGCGGCGTAGGCGAGGAGGCGGGAGTCTTGGCCGCGTCGGGCAGTGAGTTGGATGCCGGCGCCGTTGGGAAATGGCAGGGTGACTACCGGAGTTCCTGCGAGGCTCAAAGGTGTAGTGTAGCGGAGAATCGTTGGACGGGTTTGCGTATGGTCCTTGCCGGCTTCGAGTTTGCTGACGGGCGAGCAGGGCAGAATCAGGAAATCGAAGGACTGGAATAAGGTATCGAGGCGGGCGCGGAATTCGGCGTGGCGCTGGCGTTGGAGCTGCACTTCTTCGGCGGTAAGCGATGCGCCCCAGGCGAGCCGTTCGTTGATTGGCGACGGAAAACAGGAATAATTCCCGCTGGTCGCGCCCGTTTTTATCGCGGCTGCATGAATCGCGGCGGCTTCGCTGGCTTGAATCGGCGCGTAGATGGAAAGCGCGTCTTCCCAATACGCGCCGTCAAATGATTGGACCTCCGCTCCACTGGCACGGAGCAATTCCTGGCAGGACGCGAATGCGGCGAGGACATTGGCGTCGCCATCGTGGAGAAATTCGAAAGAGATGGCACCGATCTTTACATGCGAATTGGTTTCGCGCGGAACCTGCAAACCGAATAATCCTTCGACGAGTAGCGGCGCATCGCGCAGGTCGCGGAAAATCCATCCAAGCGTATCGAAAGCTTGCGCGAGATGCACTCCACCTGTCCATAATTTGCGATCCCAGGCTAGGCCGATGGAAGCGCGATAGCCTGCGAGTCCGCACAGCGCTGCGGGAACGCGGATGGAGCCGCCGGTGTCGGTGCCGATTGCGGCGACGGCCGAGCCTTCCTGCACACTAGCTGCGCCGCCGCTGGTAGAGCCGCCGGTCAGCAAAGTCGCTCCGGCGGGTTGCAAGCAGTCGCCGAAATCGGGATTTTCTCCGGTGATGCCGTAGGCCAACGGATGCAGATTCGTTTTGCCGGTGATGACCGCGCCCTGCGCGCGCAATCTTTTGGCGACGGCGGAGTCCGCGCGCGCGATTTCATTTTTCTCGGCGTAGTAGCGCGTGCCAGCGGTGGTGCGGAATCCTTCGAGGTCGAAACAGTCCTTCAACGAAACCGGGAGACCGAACAATGGGGGGCTTTCGTCAGAGAGAAATTGGCCCTTGGAGAATTTCTTTTGTGCGCGATCAGATTCGCCCGTAAATAATCCTTTGTGAACGCCATCGGCTTCGCGCAGCGTCCAATTCTCGTCGCGTGAAATATATACGTTGCGACCGGCGTTTTGATTGGATTTCGCCAGCGCTCGCTCGGCGAGTTCGCGAGGCGACGTCGCGCCGCGCAGGAGTTCTGCGCGAAGTCTCTGCAGCGGACTGGCGTCGTTGGCCATGGCGCCAATTGTAACGGCAATGGCCCCAGTTCAAGCGCGATGAATCGCTAAGATGCAAATTCCCTCGGGGAAGAAGCGACTACTATGCTTTTTTGCGAGGGCGCAAAAATTTCGGCCGACGAACGCGCCTGGAATCGTACGGCGTTTCGTCTGCACACACCGTGAATGGCTGTCCGTAAAGCGCGGAATTTAGTTCAATTCACTGGAGGCACAACGGTCGCGACTTTTTCTGGTTTTCTGGTGAACTGAACCAGATTTGCCGAGATTTTTCCTTTGCTCTGGTATTTCCATTCCTGTGTCAGGTGATCTTTATCGGAAAGGGTGAGCACTAGGCCGACCATGTGGTCTTCGTCCGGAGTTTTCATTCCGGTGACGCGAACCAGCGTGAAGGAAAGCTTCTCGGCCTTGCCGGTGGTTGCCTGCGCCACCATCTGCGGCTGATTTCCACCGCTGCAATAATGCGTGACGACAACGTGGTCGCCATCCGCCGAATACATGGTAATCATTTCCGGCTCATGGGCAGGTTGCAGCCGCTCCATCAACGCAGTGCCGTTCGCCACCAGGGTGTAAGTAACTTTCACGGGCCCGGCGCTGTTGGCGCCCTCCCACTCCCCCACCAGACTTTTCAGTTGGTCGAATGCCGCCGCTTGTGCGGTCGAATTGTTTGCCCGAACGGCAGCCATGGGAAGAAGTGCTGCGAAAATCAACAGCGCGAGTTTACGAACCATTTCAACCTCCGTAACTTTTCCACGTAACTCTTCAAGCGGAGTGCGATGGACAATCATCCTCCCGGCACTGGAGAAAATCCAGCAATTCTCGTGGGTACGCTAGGCCAGTGCCTGCTTTAAATCCGCGATCAGGTCTGCGGCGTCTTCAAGTCCCACGGAGACGCGGACCGTTCCGGGAGTCACCCCCGCCGCGGCGAGTTCGCCGGCGCTCATTTTGTAGTGCGAACTGTAGATTGGCAGAACCACCAGCGATTCGACGCCGCCCAGGCTGGCCGCAAGGAGAAATAATTGTATGCGGTCGCAGAATTTCCGCGCGGCGGTCAATCCGCCTTTTAAATCGAAGGCCAGCATCGAGCCGAAACCTTTCATTTGTTTTTTCGCCAGGGCGTGGTCGGCGTGCGATTTCAATCCCGGATAGTGCACCTGCGCGACTTTGGGGTGATGCTCCAGAAACTCTGCCACCAGCATGGCGGTGGCGCATTGCTGCTGCACGCGCACGCCCATGGTTTTGATTCCACGGATGAGCAGAAACGCCGCGCCGGGATCCATTGAGCCGCCGAGATAAATCACCATGCTGCGCACGCGGTCCATCCACTTGTGACTGCCGGCAGCGGCGCCGGCGATGATGTCCGAATGGCCGCCCATATATTTGGTGGCGCTGTGGACGACCATGTCAAAACCGATGGCGATGGGTTTTTGCAGGATGGGAGTGGCGAAAGTGTTGTCAATGATCGAGACGAGTTGGTGTTTTTTTGCGAAGGCGACTGCTTTTTGCAGGTTGACCAGGCGCAGAGTGGGATTGGTGGGGGTTTCGACGTAGAGAACTTTGGTCTGTGGAGTGACGAGATCTTCGATTCCTTCGAGCGTGGTTTCTGCGTGGCGGACGGCGATGCCCATGTCTGGAAAAATGTCGCGCATCAGGCGATACGTGCCTCCGTAGAGTTGCGCGGTGGAAATAAGTTCATCACCTTGTTTCAGCGCGCCGAGCAGCGCCGATGAAATTGCAGCCATTCCGCTGGCAGTGACTACGCCAGCCTCAGCGCCCTCCAACGCCGCGATTTTTTCTTCGGCTACGCGCAGAGTGGGGTTGCCGTATCGGGTGTAGATGTAAGCGCTGCTTTTTCCTTCGGCCCAGCGTTTCATTTCCGCGGTTGAAGAAAAAGTGAAAGTGGAGGACCGGCAAATTTCGGTGCCGACGGCGGCGCCAACGCCATGTTTTCTGGGTTCTCCGGCGTGGATGGCGAGCGTGCGGGAGCCTGCATTTGGGCCCAGGCTGGGAGTTTTGCGGGTTTTCATGGTGCAATCATTTTGGAAGACAAATTTGCTGCGGCAAGCACCAAATTGGCGTCGTGCGATGGACCAGACGTAAAAATGCGCGGCAGTTGACAAGAACCCTTTATAGGTCAATACTGACTGTGTCATGAATGACCTAATTCTGCTAGCGGCGCTGTTGGACGGGCCAAAGCATGGCTGGGTGCTGAAGAAGCTTGGCGGCTTGGTCACCGGTCACGGCGATATGCATAACAATCTGGTTTACCCGTTGATGAAGAAGTTCGTGGCGCAGGGTTGGGTCCGGCGGCGCGCTGAGGCCGGACGCCGGGGACAGATTCGTGCGGTGTACTCGCTGACGCTTCCGGGGAACAGGGAACTTTTTCGGCGCTTAAATCAATTTGCCGAGAAGGAAGCCGCGTCTGCGACTGAATTTCGATTGCGGGTGGGATTATTTCAGCTTCTTTCAGCTGAGGCGAGAAAAAGGATTCTTGATGAGCGCGGTCGCTGGCTTGCGGCGCGCGAAGAACGGTTCGTCGCACTTCAGCAACAACTTACGGCGATAAAAGCGGGCGCCTGGGGGCCGGAGGTCGTGGATTTCCTGATCGCGGAAGTGCGCGCTGAGCGAAAGTGGATCGCTGCGTTGGAGAAAAAATCAATCGCGGACTCCGGACCAAATCCCAAGAAGGCAGCACGGAGGTAAGCATGCTCGCTGTCGAATTTTTCACAAACAGCTACCGCTACTCGATGGCGTCGCTGCTGCTCGAATCGCTTCCAGCGGCACTCACCTTGAATTCGCGGCAGGCTATGCACTTTGCGCAAGAAGCGTGGACGATTTGGGCGGTGTGGTGGCTGGCGATGGCGTTTTTCAGTAAATCCACGAAACGGCGCGAGAGTCCTGCGCAGCGCATTGAACATCTGGTTCCGGCGATGTTGGGATTCGCGCTGGTTTTTCGGGAAGGATTTGGAGGGGCGTGGCTGGCGCGGCCAATCATTTTAGCCAATCCAGTTTTGCTGGGGCTGTGCGTGGTCATGGCAATTCTGGGTTTGCTGTTTGCAGTGTGGGCGCGGCTGATACTTGGAAGCAATTGGAGCGGTACGGTGACGATCAAGACCAACCATCAATTGATCCGGCGCGGGCCGTACCGGTGGATTCGCCATCCTATCTATACGGGAATGTTAGCGGCGTTGCTGGCGAGCGCAGTGATACAGGGATTGCTGAGTGGAATGATTGGATTTGCTTTGGTATTGCTGGCGCTTTACCGGAAGGCGCGGCGGGAAGAATCGTTTTTGTCGCAGGAATTTGGAGATGGATTTATAGAGCATCGGCAGCATACGGGGATGTTTTTGCCGCGGTTTACGTGAATGTGGTGAGGCAAGCGGGCCTGGCGCAAAGTGCCCCAATCAGAAGACGGCCGCTACAACGGACGGCGTAAAGCCGCTGCGCCATGAAGAGTCTGAATCGAAGAGCAACAGAAGCGAAAATTAGGCTTCTTCCTCTACTAGCTGTTCGCCGTGGGCGGATTTGTGGGCGGCGATGACTTTGTCGGCTAATTCGTTTGGCACTACGTCGTAATGGGAAAATTCCATGGCGTAGCTGGCCCGCGCCTGGGTCATCGATGTGAGATCGGTGGCGTAGGAAAGCATTTCTGCAAGTGGAACCAGCGCTTTGATGACTACACTGTGGCCACGGACTTCGCTGCCTTCGATGCGGCCGCGACGGGAGCTGAGATCGCCCAGCAAGTCGCCGGAATATTGGTCTGGCGCGTAGACTTCGACGTGCATGACGGGTTCGAGTAGCGCGGGGCGAGCCAGCTTCATGGCTTCCTTAAAAGCAAGAGAGCCGGCGATTTTGAAGGCGATGTCGGAGGAATCGACGTCGTGATATTTGCCGTCGTACAGGGTGGCGCGGAAATCGGTCATGGGAAAGCCGGCGAGAAAGCCGCGAACGGCGGCTTCGCGAATGCCGCGTTCAACGGACGGAATCCAGTTGTGCGGAATTGCGCCGCCGAAAATGTCGTCCACGAATTCGATGCCTTTGTTGCGCTCGGCTGGTTCGAACTTGACGCGGCAGACACCGAATTGACCGTGACCGCCGGATTGTTTCTTGTGTTTGCCCTCGACATCGGCGCGGCCGCGAATGGTTTCGCGATAAGGAACTTTTGGCGGTTTCAACGTGAGATCGACGTGGTAGCGCTTGTGCAATTTTGCTACGACGACTTCGATGTGTTGCTGGCCGGAGCCGGCGAGAAGAAATTCCTTGGTCTGGGGATCGCGAGAGAAACGCAGCGCAGTGTCTTCTTCCAGAATTTTGTGGATGGCGACGCCGATTTTGTCTTCGTCGGAACGTGTTTTCGGTTCGACGGCAAAGGTGATCGCAGGTTCCGGAATTTGCGCCGGCCGATAAAAGACAGGCGCGTTTTTATCGCCGAGGGTATCGCCGGTTAAAGTTTCCTTCAGCTTTGCGATTGCGCCGATATCGCCAGCGTGCAGCTCGCCGATTTCTGTCAGCGTTTTGCCCTGGACAATTTGTATGTGCTGCATTCGTTCCTGAGTGCCACGAACGAAATTTGTTACGGTCGCGTCATTTTTCAGGACGCCGCTTTTTACTTTGAAATAGTTGATGCGTCCGGCGAATGGATCGGCCATGGTTTTGAAAACGAAGATCGATAACGGTTGCGCGTCGTCGTATTTTCGTTCGACGCGATTGCCTTTTCCGCCGGGCTCGGTGTAACCCTCTTCTTCGTGTTCATCAGGGTGCGGAAAAACATCGGCCAGGAACGTCAAAAGACTGCCGTTGCCGATATTGTGTGCGGCAGAAATCATCAGCACGGGAACGATTTTTTCCGCAACGATGGCTTTGCGCACGCCGGGAATCAGATCCTCGATGGGAATTGTGCCTTCCCGGAAAAATTCTTCCATCAATTCGTCATCACCTTCCGCCACCATTTCGACCAGGCGTTCGTGAGCTTCTTTTGCGTCTTCGGCGAGCGCCGCGGGAATTTCTTCAATCTTTGGCTTACCGTCGCCATCGGGAGCGTAAAAGTGCGCTTTCATGGCGACCAGATCGATCACGCCGCGGAATCCGCGTTCGGTGCCGATCGGCAATTGCAGGGCGACGACGCTGCGACCAAAAGACTGCTGCAGGGATTCCATGGAGCGTTCGAAGCTGGAAAGTTCGCGATCCATCCAGGTGAGAACGAAGGCGCGGGGAATGTCGTACTCGAGGCAGAAGTCCCAATCTTTTTCGGTGGTGACTTGCGCGCCGACGTGCGCATCAACGGCGATCAAAGCACAGTCAGCGGCGATTAGCGAGGCTTTGGTTTCATTGATGAAGGTGCCGTAACCGGGAAGATCGAGGAAATTAATTTTTACATTCGCGCCAGAGCAGAGGGTGCAGGGCCATTCGGCGTGCGCAAGAGCGGTTTGCGTGGAAATTTTGCGGGCAATTTCTTCTTCGTCAAAGTCGGTGGTGGTGGTTCCTTCCGCAACTTTTCCCCAACGCGGGGTCATGCCCGCGGTGAAGAGCAACGACGACACCAGTTGCGTCTTTCCGGTGCCGCCGTGGCCGACAATGCCGACGTTGCGAATGTCCTTGGTGAAATACGTCTTCATACAGACCTCCCAATCTGCGCCGCTCATGGCGTGCAGGCGAGGTCCGTCCTGTCAATGGCAGGCGCGGGCCTGCGCCTGAGTGAGTTATGTGCTGGGGAAGGAGAGCGTGGCCTCTTGCTACGCAGCGTAAATTCGCCTCAACGAAGTTGGCGCCGCTTAGCTTATGTTTCTGTTTCGGGGTTTACAAAACAAACCCTGAAACCCTGGGTCCCGTTGCATCGCTCACGAGAATATTTTGCGGCGCAGCGAGGCGAAGGACAATCGAAAAATACCCCTGGTCCGTTCTCCTGTTGGGCGGGATACCGAAGTACCCGACCCGACGCGGATGCTAACACAACGGATAATTCGTGCCAACCACGGTGGGCGAGTTGAGATTGTGCATGTGGGTTTGCGTCCGAGTGCGCTGTTTCTCAAAAGAGGTGGTTTTGCCAACGGCTATGAGTACCGTGCCAGCCGGCTTTTTCCACAGGTGGTATGACGCCGCTTCGTTTGAAACACCTTTCTTCGAGCTGAATTGAAGGATTAATCTTGCGTTCCCAGCCGCGTCATGAAAGCCGGGTATTAATCTTAGCTTCGCCCGGTCCAAAGGACCATCCAGGAGGAATCGGAAATGCATCGAGCAAAAATGTTTTGGCGCGCGTTAAGGTCCGCCCTTAGCTACGGGCTGCTGGTCATGGGACTCGCAGCTTCGGCTCACGCACAGTGTCAGCTAAACTCGCCGTCGGGAAGAATCAAGCACGTGGTGTACGTCGAATTCGACAACGTGCACTTCACCCGCGACAATCCCAATGTTCCGTCGGACCTGGAACAGATGCCGAACCTGCTTAACTTCATCAAGCAGAATGGCGCTCTCGATACCGGGGATCACACCGTGCTGATCTCGCATACTGCGAACGGCATTCTCACCACGCAAACCGGCCTTTATTCCGACGATCACGGAATTTTCATCTCCAATAGCTTCGGCGTATTCGGACCAAACGGCAACGCTCTTTTCCCCTCCTCCTTTTTCTACTGGACCGATCTGGTATCCGATATCACACCGGCCACCGCTGATAACAGTTTTGCGCTTACGACGCCTTCCGGCCAAAACGTACCGGCCCCTTGGGTGCCCTTTACCCGTGCGGGTTGTGACGTCGGCGCCTTCTCGACTGCCAACATCGTGCTGGAACGCCAGCCATTCGACGTAAAGAAAGTCTTCGGCGCCAATTCTTCGCAGGCAGCGGAAACCGGCAGCAGCCAGACGAACGATTTCATCGGCGCAGCCATCCACTGCTCGATTGGCAGCGCGCTTTGCACGCCGCAAAATAATGCCGTCGCGGATCTGCTCCCCGACGAACCGGGATCGTACTCCGGCTACCAGGCCCTCTTCGGACTCAAGTACATCGGGCCCGCTCTGGGCGGCTTCATCGACTACAACGGCGCTGCCATCACCGGCTTCGGTCAACTTAATTTTAATCCGCAACCCGCGCAGACCCTGGCGGTCGTTGAGACCATGCTGAAGAAAGGCATTCCGGTCGTGTTTGCCTACATCGCCGACGCTCACGACAACCATGAAGGCGCCACTCTCAGTGCCGAGCATACGTTTGGACCCGGCGAAGCGCCGTACGTGAAGCAACTCAGCGATTACAACACTGCTTTCGGCGCGTTTTTCGCCAACCTCAAGGCCGCCGGAATCGACCAAAGCAATACCCTCTTCATTTTCACTCCAGATGAAGGCGACCACTTCTCCGGCGCCGCGCCCAGCCCGGCAAATTGCGACGGCGCAAAAATCGTCAACGGCGCGGTGGTTCCGGACATTCCCTGCACCTACGGCGTAAATGGCGTGGGCGAACTGGACTACGATTTAAATCTCGCCGTTGCCAACGCCGGCGACAGCACACCGTTTACATTTCACTTCGACGATGCCGCGACGGTTTATGTGCAAGGCCAGCCGGTTCCGAGCTCGCCTACCGTCCGCCAGCTGGAAAAAACCATGGCCGGCCTCAGCACTGTCAATCCGCAAACCGGCTTGACGGAGAGCTTGCTCGGCACTGGTCTCGGCACAAGTCTCCAGGGAGCGATCGTTGATCAAGTCGGCCAGAAGCTGCTCCACATGAGTTCCGCCTCGGATCCCAATCGCGATCCGACCTTCACCTTTTTCGGCGATCCCAATTTCTTTTTCGAGACCACCGGCAAACCCAATCCCATCGTCGGAACCGGCTTTGCCTGGAATCACGGCGACATTCAGCCGGAGATCGCCCGAACCTTCATCGCCATGGTTGGTCCCGGCGTACGGCCAATTGGCGTAACTCAGCCAAGCGATTTCTTCACCGATCACACCGACGTCCGCCCGACCATGATGTACCTGCTCGGCCTCAACGACGATTATCAACATGACGGTCGTGTCATCCTCGAGATGCTCGATCCGGACATTCTTGCCAGCAGCCTGCACGCTCATTCGGATACGCTGCTGCAACTGGGCCAGATTTACAAGCAAATCAATGCACCGTTCGGAACGCTGGCGCAAAGCACGCTGACCGTTTCGACCTACGCGATCCAAAGCAACTCAGACGGTGACGCGGTGTATAGCAATCTGGAAAACCAGATTGCGTCATGGACCACTCAGCGTGATGGATTGGCTGCGCAGATCAAGACCATGCTGGAGGGAGCGGAGTTCAGCGGACTGGCGATCAACGAGCAGCAAGCCAAGCAGATCATCAGTTCGAGTCAGGCGCTCCTCAATCAGGCCAGTGCCTGCGCATCTAATCCGGGAAGCTGCGGAAGCTAAGCGTTTCGAATGCGCTGGCGGCTGAGCCGAAGAGCTGGCCGCCAGCGAAAATTCACTTTAACAAAGTCTGTCAGATGCTGCCCAACCTAACGCTGTAGACTACGAACTCCTCGTTTTGGCAGTCGTAGCGGAACGCAATGTCGCTCCAATCTGAAATTCCGAGCAGGAATTTGTGCTTCTCGTAAGTTAGGGAAGACACGGTAATTTGAATTTTCAATCGTGAGCCGTCGCTCTGCATGGGTGGAATTCTGAAAAATGGCAAATCCCTTGCCTGGTTTTTTGTGCCTGTCCTCAGGATGGCAGTTACGGCGAATGGACGTTTTTCAGGATGACAATCGTTCTTTAGCGCGGGGTTCGTAGCCGGAGCAAGCGAGGACCGGGAGGCGCGGGTACTTGGGAAAGCGCGGGTCGGTTTTGCTTAGTTCGCACAGCAGGAAGGTCGATCCCTTGCTGGACTCGATGAGGCCAGCGTGCTGGCACGTTGAGCAGAGTCCTGCGATTTCGAAAGTTGGATTTTCTGGCGCAATCATTGGTCGTGATAATTATCTAGGCAATTCTTTTCACTTGCTGAGCGCTTTTTTGCTGCTGTCACCCTTGCGCTGCTAAGCTTTTTCTCTGCGCAAGCGATGACGTTCCTACATTATGCCCGGCGAGCAGTGCAAACGCTCATTGTTGGGAGCTTGCTTTTGCCGTGTTGCGTGGTGGCGCAGGCACAGAATCCGGGCAATAGCGGCGGCGCTGCCAGCCAGAATTCTCAAGTCAATCCGAACGATGTCCCGGACCAAATTACGGCGGTGCCGAATCGCCCCACGTTTTCGACCACTGCGGAGTCAGTACAATCCGGCGTTTTCGAAATCGAGTATGGCCTGGAGGCCGCCGAGGGCCACCAGAATATCAACGGGCTGCTGAAATTTGGACTGACGAAAAATCTGGAGCTGCGTTTCGGGAACAATCTAATCGAGCGCGATGCCGGCGTGGCGGGGCGCGGAGATTCCGGAGCTGGATTCAAATACAAGATTGTCGAAGAGAAATCCTGGATGCCGACATTCTCGGTGCTGTACACCGCGACAATACCGACAGCGACCGCAGAGGTCGGCGCGGGAGCGCTTGGGCATTCGGCGGGGATCCTGCTCAGCAAGGATTTCGGAAAACATCACTTCGATTTCAACGAGACTGCGCAATGGTTGGGCCGGCCGGGAGCAAGCGGGTTCGACCGGGACTATTTTACGGCGTTGGCGTACTCCCATGGAGTGACGGGAAAGTGGGGCGTGACGGGAGAGATCGCTGGCTTCAGCCGCACCAACCTGACGACGCCGGCCACGATGACAATCATGGGAGCTGCGACCTACAACTGGTCCTCGCGATTGATCCTCGACTCGGGTGTGTATTTTGCTGTTTACGGGAACCTGCCGCGAGCTACCTTTTTTTGTGGTGTCACATACTCGGTTGCGGACCTATACCAGCACAAAGAAAAAAAATAAGAAAGCAGATTGACCGGCTTATACGGAGGTGACGAAGGTCCCGTCCCGATTCACGTAGCCATAGGCCATGCGGGGCGTGTTGAAGGCGAACGCGGGCGTTCCCGAGCTGTCGAGCAGGATCAGGCCGCCAATGCCTTTGCCCCGTTCGGCAAGCAATTTGACGGCGTCGTTTGCGGCGCACTGGGCTGCGGCGAGATTGTTTTCGGTGAGGAGCGGATCGCGGCGGAGAAAATCGACGGCGGTTTTGGCCATAACTATTTTCATGATGGCTTCGCCGTAACCGGTGCAGGAAACGCCGCCAGCCTGCGAGTCGGCGTAGCAGCCGCAGCCGATCAGCGGAGAATCACCGACACGGCCGGGGAGTTTGCAGCAGGTGCCTCCGGTGGAAGTGGCGGCGAAGAGGAGGCCTTGCTGATCGAGCGCCACGGCGCCGACTGTGCCTTGTTCGTGGCCGCGATGATGAGCGGCGGCGTGTTCATCCTTGCTGCAGCGGAGATAGGCCTGCCATTCTGCTTCGCTGACGAGTTCTTCGGGTTTGCAGAGCGCAAGGCCAACATCTTTGGCGAAGCGTTCCGCGCCGTCAGCGATCAGCATCATGTGCGGACATTGCTCGAGAATTTTTCGCGCGAGGCGAATGGGATTCTTCAAGCGATGCAGACCCGCTGCGGCGCCGGCGCGAAGGCTGGCTCCGTCCATGACAATGGCGTCGCATTCGACTTGGCCATCGCGATTGAGATGAGAACCGTAGCCGGCGTCGAAGGCCGGATGGTCTTCAAGAGTGATGATCGAGGCTTCGACGGCTTCGAGCGCAGAACCGCCCGAAGCGAGAATGCTCCAGCCAGCGGCGAGAGCGTTGCGGCAGCCGTCGGTGCAGGCATCGACGGCCTCGTCGGGAATGTCCCAAGCGCCACCGTGAACAATCAGAGAGGGTTTCATCGCGGGGAGAATTGTAAAGGAGGATGCGGTCGGCTTGAAAGTCGGCCGGCTGGCGCGCTTTTCGTCCTACACCCTCGGCGGGGATAAAAATCGCAGCTAAATGAGTAAGTCAAGAAGGAGAAGAAGCGGACCAATTGCCAGGAGGATTGCTCCGCGATTGATTTTGCGGCGCGAGGGGCGCGCCAGACTTCTGATGAAGCAACTGGGGCAAGCTTTGCAGGAGATCTCTTCGCGGAGACCGCGACCAAGGCTAGAGACGGCGTGGCGCGCGACTTTGCGGCGGACGGCGCCCACTTCATCGTGCACCCAGATTGGAACATCGAAGCGGTTGCTCCAGAGCATGATGGCTCCGCAGACAAAGACGGCATATCCGATCAATGCGAGCAAGCCGAGTGCTGATCCTGGAGCCCAGTACATACCGCCTCACTAACACCTGAGATGCTTCAAAAGATGAAACGGCTGGACGGCCGATTTGGTTACTCGAGTTGATGAATGGTCTGAAGTTCGACGACTTCGAACTCTTTGCTGCCCGCTGGCGTGGTGACTTGCACCTCGTCGCCGACTTTGCGGTTTAGCAGGGCGCGGCCGATGGGGGAAGTGGTGGAGATGAAACCCTTTTCGACGTCAGCCTCTTCGCTGCTGACCAGCTTGTATTCGATGCGTAGGTCCTTCTGGGTATCGATGACCACGATCTTGGAGCCGAAGCCCGAGCGATCGGTGGGAATATTGGTCAAGTTGAGCATGCCCAAGTCGCCCATGCGTTTTTTTAACTGAGCAATACGGGCGTTGACGAAGCCCTGGCGCTCCTTGGCGTACTTGTACTCGGCGTTTTCGGAAAGATCGCCGTGCGCGCGGGCAATGGCAATTTCCTTGGGTAAATCAACGTTCAGCTCGTGATCGAGCTGGTCAATCTCGTCCTGCAGCTTCTTTTTAATTTTCGCGATAGGGTCGGACATGAGCCTTCACCAAAAAAGATTCGCGGGGGAGGGATTTGGAAGTTTCGTAAGCCGCCCCCGCGCAGTATTAAGTATAGATGCGGAGAAATTGTGGGAACAAGCACCGATTTTGGGCTGTCAGCGGACCTCGACGGTAACCTGCTGGGAAACGCTTTTGCCGTCAGTGCCGGTCGCCATGAGCGTGTAAGTAGTTGTTTTTAAGGGCTTTACGTCAACGCAGCGATTGTGGGATGGCCATACTTTGCCCGACTGCGGCTCCAGGCTGACGGTCTTGGCGTTGGCCACACCGTAGCAAACCTGGGCGGTTTCTCCGCGATGGATCCCGGGCGTGGCGTACAGCATCTGGATGGCGAGATCGCTGCCGCCGAGCTGTTCGATGGCTGCCTGGTCATTTTCGCGCTGCTTTTGTGCTTGAGCCTGTTGCGCGCGCTGTTCGTAAGCCCGATTAGCCCGGTGGCGCGAAAGCAAGATCCAGCCGATATACGCGGCGACGATAAGAAACAGGAGAGAAGAATACACCAGCGGGTTCTTGAAGATGCTTTGCTGTGACGGTTGATTTTCCGGAATCACGATCAATCCTTACCGGGCCAGAGCCTATCCATTTACAACGGTAAGGCCAAGCGGAAAATAGGTAAATAAGAAATCTTGGCTTCGCCAATGGCGCAGCTCGAAGCGGAATAACTTTGCAGCGGAAAATCGTTCCTTTATAATCGCGCCTCTCAGCTTATGACCGTCGAAATGAATCCAGCGCAAGGCGAAGTTTATTCGGTGGCTGTGGTGATTGCTGACCCTTCCACCTTTCCAGAAATGCGGCGCGGACTGCTGCCTGCGTTCCGCGCAACCCTTGCGGACACTGAACGAGCTATCAAGGATGCGGTGGAGGATCCGACGATGCAATCCATGCTGTTGGACCTGGAAAGCGTCGGTGAAGGCGCGCGCGACGGGGTGGAGGTGCTGCAGGAGATTCGCGCGATTCGCGACGACATGGTATTGGTGGCGATGACGCGTTCGCGCGATCACAGTCTGCCGTTGCGCGCCAGCCAGGCTGGAGCGGACGAGTTCGTACTGGCGCCTGTGAATTACGCAGAACTGCAAAGCGTGCTGGCACGCGCCATTGAAAAACGGGCTAACGAACTGGAGGGCCGGCGGGTTGTACAGCAACTGGAAAGCAAATCAGCGTTTTGTTCTCTGATTGGCGCAAGCGCCGCGATGCAGAAACTCTACCAGACGATTCAGGCGGTGGCGGACAGCAATACCACGGTGGTGCTACGCGGCGAGAGCGGAACCGGGAAGGAGCTGATTGCCAGCGCAATTGTGCAGTCAAGCGATCGAGCGGAGAAGCCGTACATTTGCCTGAACTGTTCGGCGCTACCGGAATCGCTGATCGAATCGGAACTTTTCGGCTATGAGAAGGGCGCGTTTACTGGAGCGGATGCGGCGCGAGCCGGGCTGATTGAGTCCGCGCAAAACGGCACGTTATTTCTGGACGAGATAACCACGCTGAATCCTGGATTGCAGAGCAAGCTGCTGCGGGTATTGCAGGAGCGGACCGTTCAGCGCGTGGGTGGGCGCTCGTCCAAGAGAATTGATTTTCGCTTAATTTGCGCGACGAATGACGATTTGGAAGATCTGGTTCGCAAAGGGCAATTCCGCGAAGACCTCTACTACCGAATCAATGTGGTGCCCATCGCGGTGCCGCCTTTGCGCGATCGAGCCGGCGACGTTGCGTTGCTGGCGGATCACTTTCTGCGAAATTATTGCGCGGCTTCGAAAAAGCCTTTGAAGACGGTACAGCCCGAAGTGCTGGAAATCCTGGAGGAGTACCCCTGGCCGGGAAACGTGCGGGAGCTTGAAAACCTGATTCAGCGGCTGGTGGTGATGGTGAACGGGCCCAATATCACGGCAGAGCCTCTTCCCCAGAACCTGATTCGCCACAGCGCTAGCGGACAGGAAGCCATACTGATTCCGGAGGAAGGCGTGAACTTCGACGCCGAAATGGAACGGATCGAAATCGCCTACCTGACAGCCGCGTTGCGGCGCACGGGCGGAAAAAAGAGCGCGGCGGCGGCGTTGATGCAAATCGACCCGCAGCGCATGAAGTATTTGTGCCGAAAGCACGGCCTGCAGTAAAGCCCACCCAGGCCTTGGTTAAAAATTAACCTACGAGTGGTTAATTTTTAACCGACGGCAAAAAATCACCAGCAGCAAAATGCCAGCGGGTTGTCTGACACCGACATAAGTGCCGTGTTTTGTGTGGCTCAGTACGACGGTGAGGCGCGCGGGGAATTGGCACGCTCATTGCTTACTGGTATTGCGTCTGAAGCAGAGACAAAAAAACTAGAGAGCGGGGAGCCGAGAATGTCTATCCAAAAGAAATCCTTGATCAGCACGTTGAAGACGGCGAAGAAGGCCAATGTTGCCGCAAGCGAAGCCGACGCAAAGGGCAGCAAGGTTGCCTCGATGCGCCAGATCAGTGCTAAGGCCACCCAACTAAAGAGCCTGAAGTCCAGCCATACCCGAAGCCTGAGGAGCCTGAAGGCTCCCTCTTTCAAGACTGTCAACTAAGGCTCGTTCAGCAAAAGCTTCTGTAGGTAACAAGAGGTGAGGGGAGTGGCGCCCAGCCAACTCCCCTCACCTCTTGTTTATTTGCACTATCTGGTCACCAGATTTTCCGCCCCAGGACAATTCGCAAAGTTTCCAGTCCCATCCCTGCCAAGCTCGTTCGCTTTCCGTAGACCCGAGCCATACCGGTCATGCCGGGCTTCAATCTGCCGTCCGAGTCAGAGACCAACAGATCGACCACGTAAAACTGCGGTCCGCGGAGTCCCTTGAATTTTGTTTGATCGACTAGTGTCGGGTCACTGGCCTGCGAAACAGGGTTGATGGCCGTGGCGCGAGACTGCCACGTGTTTGGAATCCCCTCGACTTGCAGCTTTGCGGGTGCGCCCTCTCGCACCTTATACATGTCGTACTCGGAAATGTAGATGCGTGCCCGCAGAGTGTTCAGGTCGGCAACTTCAAGCAACTCGGTACCTTCGGTCAGATAAGAGCCAACGCGATCCTGAAGTCGGGGCGACAAGACCACTCCCGATAAGGGGCTGGCAATTTCCAGATTCGCGGCCTTCAATATCAGCTGTTCGGATCGTGCTGCGAGCCTCTGTCGCTCCTGCAGTGCGGTGCCATAATTTTCGTAATGCATCGCGGCTAAGGTCACACGATCGGCGGCAATCGTGTATTGAGCTTGCGATTCTGTGACATCCGATTGCAACTGCACATTGCGAAGCTTGGCTAACGGCTGTCCAGCATCGACTCGAGCTCCTTCCTTTACAAAGACAGCCTCCACGAGCCCGGGAACCACGGAACGCACCATCGCGCGGTGGGCAGGCTCTAATACGAAGCCGCCCGACGTGGATTGGTGCCACACAGGAAGCAAGAGAATCGTAATGACCGCCGCCGCAGGAAGGAGTGCGCGATGTGAACCGAGCCAAGCCCGTGCTCGATCTTTTTTGTCGAGATAAACCAATGTCATAAAGTTCACCAATAGACGAATACGAGATTTGAACACCAGCAGCGCTACTCCATACTCTGGAATGAAGGCCCACTCGGGACTGAAGTTCCGCGAAACGTTTCCCGCGAAGCGCGCCACAATGTACAACACCATATAGCTGTACGCGCCGGAGAGGAGCGCATAGATCGCGAATCCGGGACGACGACGCTTTGGGACGTACGGAACTTCGACTGGCAATCGCCAGATATGGCGCTTAACCCAAGCAGAGAGAAAAGCGGTGGAGTCTTCCTTGAGTTCGGCGATGCCGATGATCTCGCAGAGCATGTGATAGCCATCAAGCTTCATCAGCGGATTCCAATTCACGATGAGGGAAACGATTCCAGTCAGCATCATCATGAAGTAGGCGCCCTCGTGAATGACGGTACCCGGCTCAGTCAGCCACCAGATGGGAGTGGCAATGGAGCAAAGCATCAGCTCAGCCCAGATGCCACCCAGCGCAATCACCAGACGCTGGGATCGCGTGCCCATTACCGCGCCTTCCGTGGTATCCGTGTAAAACGCGGGCGTCAGGAAGATCAGGGCAAATCCCATGGCCGGCACGCGGCCGCCGCAGTGTTTGCAGGCATGCGCGTGGGCATATTCGTGAACGGCAACAACGAACATCCCTAACGCGTACAGTACCAGAATGTCGCCGAAAGTTTTGTCGGAGAAGTTGTAGAACTGGGCGGTATCCCTCCCGATCTCAGACCAATGACTGATGGTGAGTCCAGCAGTGAATAAAAACGCAAACACAGTGAGTGCCGTGAACCAACGTGTATAGATAAATCGCGTCTTTCTATAGAGCTTGGTGAGCCAGCGATCCGGGTTGTAAGCAGGAAAAATTATGATGGAAAGATCCGAATAGCGATTCTTCGCTTTCAGATTCTTGCGGCGCTCCTCTTTGCTCTGCAGAAGCAAAAGGACATTTTTCTCTTGCGCGGTCTGGTACCAGAAGCCCGCCGACTGCAGCTCCGCGGCAAATTCGGCGACTGCCTGCTCATCATAAAATTCGCCAGTCTGCCGCGAATACAACTCGGCAATTTCGGGACAAGAACGTGAGCCGTCAAAAAGTTGCGCCAGCGCCCACTGGGCGCGCGTCAATCTGAACATATAACCGGAACTGGGGATGTAGACGCGGACCACGAACTCGCCATCTTCGAGATGCTCGCGAAACGTGGCCTTGGGATCGATACGTGGTGGCCGCAGAGACAAAGTGCGCGCCGGTATTTCCGGCAGCGCAACGTCCAGAGCTCGAGTGAGATTCATCGCAAAGCTGCTACATGTACAGCGACGGTCATGCCGGGCCGCAATTCGCCGCGCGCTCCAACAATTTCAGCGAGGACTTCGATGGTTCCGCTCGAAGGATCTACGACCGGACTTACTTCCACGATCTTCGCCGGATGTCTTTCTGCCGGAAGGCTCGACGATGTGACCTGAAGTTCTTGTCCCTTCCTCAGATGCCCCAGGAATTTTTCAGGTAGGGTGAACCGGACGCGCAAAGGGCCTTCCGCGGTCACCCAAAAGAGCCGCTCGCCTTTGCTTACGGATTGTCCTTCGCGTACATAACGGCGAGCCACCAAACCGCCAAACGGCGCCATGATACGGGTCTTTTCCACCTCGAACTCCAGCGAGCGTTCTTCTGCTTTCGCGGTATTGAGTTGCTCTTGCACACGCAGAATGTCCCACTGGTCGGATTCCGCTTTATATTTGGCGTGTTGCAACTGCTCTTCAGCGATCAGCTTTTCATTCCACAAGCGCTGGGCGCGCACATAATCCGCTTTGAGCACTTCCGCTTCTGCTTGCCAGTTTTTCAGGTCGGCCGCGATGCCACGGGTCTTGGCCCGGGCCGCTTCTAGATTCGCGGTGAGCTGCCGGTCGTCCAGGCGCGCAAGAATTTTGCCCGCGCTGACTCGCGCACCGAAGTCCGCGGAAATGCTGGCAACGATCCCGTCGCGCTGCGCGGTGACGTCCACCTGGTGTTCGACCATCACCGGCGCGGTAATCGCCAGATCGTCGCTGGTTGGCGCCGGTCCAACCGATGCGGCTGGCGGTTGGGCGCCCGAGACCGCTCGCGGAGCCGCAGCCGAGGTCTCAGACTTCGTGTCGCCGCATCCCGAGACGAGAACCGGCGCGGCTAACATAAAGAAAATAAATTTTTGCAAACTTTTCTTGCTGTTCATGCTCACCAGCCAAACCAATTCCAAATTCGCGAATACATCCAGATCACCGGCTTGCGGAACAACACGTAGCCCGAAGTTCGCCATCCGGAAGAAATTTTGCCGCGGCCTGCCATGCCGGTTCGCATTGCGCTGTCGGGATTCGCTACGGCCACGCGAGCATAAAATACGCGAGACTCGCCTTGTGCTTCGCCTTTCGGGCTGACGACCGCAACCTGCCCGTGAAATGTACGCGTGGGATAGCTATTGAGTTTGATGGCGGCGTTTTCGCCGGTGCGGAGCAGGCTGAGGTCCGACGCATCAATCGCAACGTCCACCACCGCGCTTGAAGTGTCCACGACCTCCGCAAAGGCGTCGCCGAACTGCAGCCGGCGCCCCACAAATGTATCGACGTGCGGCGTGGCAACAACGCCGTCGATGGGAGAACGGAGCTTCGCGCGGCTCAGTAGTTCCTGTGTATTCGCAACTTCACCCTTCCAGTAATCCGCTTGAACGCGCCGGACTCCGGCTTCGGCGCCGTCGTTTGTGGCCAGCGAATGATTCATCTGCAAGAGTGCCGCCTGGTATTTCGCTTCGGCAGCTGCAACCGCGGAGCGCAGTTCCCAGGCATCCATCTCAGCCAGAATCTGACCCCGCTGCACGGCGTCACCTTCATGTACAAAAACCTTAGCGACAGTGCCTTCGAACTCCGGCTGCACCTGAGCGCGCTGGCCGGGGCCTACCGTTGCGTCGCCGTCGACTCGCATCGGCAGCGGAAATACTATGAGAAAAATCAACGCCACGGCAGCGCCGATGGTCATGGCGAGCCGTCGGGTCTTTTCCATGGCCATGAATTTGCGCTTGCGTTCCAGCACCGGCTCAAGGACGGAAATGAACGGGACTTCCTTATACATCTGTGCATTGCGCAGGGCCACGGTGGCCTGGCCCGCAAGCACCTGCAGCAGTTCGATATGCACGGCCGATAGAAAATCGGGATCACTGCTCTCCAAGCTCAGAATGCCGACCCGTCCCGTATCGTCATTTAAGGGCAGCGCGTAGAAGCCGCGCATGCCGGATTCTGCGAAGTACTGTTTAAATTTGGCGCGCGTTTCTTCGCGATCGCTGTCAATCGCATCGCCGTGCTGACGAACATTGACGATTTCTTCCGCCAGGGCCGCCCATTGCAAAATGCTGTTCAGGGGCGCGATGCCCGGGGCGTCAGCATTTACTTGTGTGAGTCCCGTGACGGCGCTCAGCTTGAACCTGCCGCGCTGCTCCAGTGCGATTGCCGCGCGTTCGTAGGGAATCACAGCTTGCGGAGCGTTCACGATGGTCTGCAGCATGCGCTCCAGATTCAACGTGGAGGTAATCTCGTGGCTGACGGTGACCAGCGTTTCGAGAATTTCGACTTTGCGTTCGGCCATCAGCAGGCTGGCATTGTGTAGCGCGGTCGAAGCGGTTTCGGTAACGCTCGATAGCGCAAAAACGTCGTCGTCGTCAAACGCAGTGCCGTCTAATTTGTTCACTGCCTCGACCACTCCGACCAGCGCGCCGCGATCCATAATGGCTACGACCATCAGCGACGAGACTCCGTCCGGCGTCCTGGAAGCACTGCGAAGGCCGAGCCGTGGATCGTCCGGAGTTAAGATCAAAACCACTTCGCCGTTGTCTGAAACGTCGCCGGGAATTCCTTCGCCGGGTTTTTGCACGCAGCCGGCGGGGGTCG
>WNFP01000106.1_pt1 | contig 67145 bp, 53 predicted proteins | sample 5400201 | NCBI WGS metagenome assembly WNFP01 (sample SAMN13153355, study PRJNA577476) | soil metagenome | isolation source: 115 cm saprolite under Madrone tree | place: USA:California | collected 2016-06-14
TCGAGCACCCGGCGCGACTCCTCGACTGAGACGCCGATGCGATAGAAGGTCTTCTCGGCGTCAGCGAGCGGCTTAATGTCAGTGAAGTCGAAGTGGACCACCTCGCGCGGCGGCATGCGCCTCTTCTTCTTCCACTGGAAGAAGTCACTGATGAAGGACTGGAGGCTCCTGTTGATGCGGCCGAGCTGCGAGAAGCGGCTGATGAAGGCGGCGAGGAAGCGCCGGTCGGTGAACAGGTCGTTGATGAAGGGAAACACGTAGTAGGCGAAATAGATGGCCAGTTCCCACGTATACTTCAGGCTAAACGCCTCCTGGTCGCCCAGCGCGTCATAGCTGATGGCATAAGTCGGAACGTAAGCTTCGTAGACCGCCTCCATCATCTGCTCGTAGAGGCGACACTTCTCTGCCAGCACGGCGTCGTCTTCGGTCTGGACCGCGTCGGTGATGAAGGTGTTGTAGAGCGAGATCAGATCACCGCCGGGACTGTAGAGCGGATCGGTAAAGCGGCCGGCCTCGCCGGCGATGGCCCAGCGCGCGGGGCTGATGGTCTGTTGGCAGTCGTGTGCGAAATCCTTGAGCGCCGTGTGATGAAGCACGCGGCGATACGGCAGATCGCGCGCGAACAGTGGGAACTCCTCGCAGACCCAGTCGATCAACTTCTCAATCGTGTCGATGCGGTCACGCGGAATGAGTTGGTTATCATAGACGAGTCCAAGACTGGTCTTACCGTGGAGCGGTATGGTCCAGAACCAGAGGCCCTCAGCGCAGAAGTGGTTCGTCGCCTGCCACGCGGGAGTGTGTCCGAGCGCGGCGCGATCAGGCCGCGTGCGAATCTGTTGCGGTGAGAGGTTGGTGAGCTTCTCGATGTCGACCAGGCCTTCGACCCAGAAGAAGTGCGCCCCGTGGCGAATCTTGCCCTCACGCGCGAGGCCCAATCGGCGGGCAAGGAACCGCCCGCGCCCCGACGTATCGACGACCCACCGTGTACTGCCAGACACCTCGCGCCCCGCCGCCTTGAAGGAGAACGAGTGCGAGCCGCCCGTTTCCGCGAGCGTCACGTCGAGGTCGGTGCAGCCTGGATGGAACTCAAAGTTCGGGTTCTCAAGGTTGACGCGGAGCATCTCGCCTTCGAACTTGTTGCGGTCAAGCTGGTAGGTGTTGATGTTCGAGAGCTTACGAATGTACGACTGGCTGTAGTGCTCGTAACAATCGTTTGCCTGTCCCGGCGTCTTCCAGTAGAAGCGCAGGTTGTATTTCAAAAAGTGCTCTTGCACGAGGTGCTCTTCGAGATCAAGCACCTTCGCATAATAGTAAGCGGAAAGTTGCACGGTCGCCTCGCCGACCTTCTGCTTGGCCGGCGGGAACTCGGTCCGCCTGTCTACCAGCAGGATCCGTTTGTCGGTGTTGAGAAGGAGTTGGCGCGCGAGCGCCAATCCGGCCAGCCCGGCGCCAATTATTAATACGTCGTAACGATCCGCTGTGGGCATCTAAACCAGGTCTCCTTGTATCCGTAGAGTGGCGCTGTCCACGTTAATGGCCCCGACGGCCAAAGACATTAGTAGCCTCTCGTCAGCGCGCGCGAATTTCACTGCCGATTTGATCTTTTTGTTCATTTGTCACTCGCTTCGTCACTCTAAAGACGAATACATGTTCTTGCTGCCTATGCGGTGCTGGCGAGAATGCACTTGCTCGTCTTGCAGTTGTGAAAAATTGCGTCCTGAAAGCCCCGTTCTATGAGATCCAGAGACTTATTACGGCTGAAGTTGAGTAATCCGAGAATGCCCCGGAGAGTATCGCGGGGTTGATAACGATGAATCGTGATTTGCCTGTACTTCGAATAGTCCTCAGCCCGCGAAAGCCTTTGCGCGGCCAATATGAAAGGACGCACATCTCTTCCCGAAACGGGGCCGCCGCTGGCTGCTCTCTTGACTATTTCGAGTCCCATATTGATCTGCTGCGCGACTTCTATGTCTCTATTCACAGTGGCGGCAAACTGTATTGCGAATAATCTGCTGAACGTATCAATCGTATTGCGCACAGGTAAGAGAGGAATGGCTTTCACTTCGGGGTCGAGATAAATCACATGCAGAATGTCGGCGCCGGCGTCTATCGCTACATTCATCGGTGTATTCATGACCACCCCGCCGTCGGCGTAATAGTCGTTCTGGATCTCGATCTGGGGAAAGATTCCCGGTATGGAGGTGGAAGCCAGAACGGCTTTGGGGCCCAGTTCGTCGGTGAGGTCGTTATTTCCAAACACTCTTAACTCACCGGTACTCCAGTTAGTGACGGCGATCTTCAGCACCTTGTCCGACTCGCGAATGTTCTGGAAATTGATCGACTTTTCGATCAGTCGACGTTCGGGTTCATTAGAAATGATCGCGCTGGGGTCAATGAACTTCAGTATGCGCGTCTCGATATCATCGCTGGCCAGAAAGAACACAAGTCCTCGTCGGTAAAAATCTCGGGCAAAAAAGGACAGGTCCCCAGCCAGTTGTAACGAGTCCGCGAACGGATGTTTGAGAAGAACATTGGGGTTAAAATACTCAAACGGGTCGCCGCGATAGCGCGCGACGAAGTTGTGACCCGTGTCATCATCTTGAGGCATAACGTCCAGCCAGATGTGCTCGAGATAATCAATCGCCGCAAAACCTCTATTCATTATTTCAGCAACCAGCAGAGACGCGTTGTACGCGCCGATAGATGTGCCCGTAAAAATGTCCGGCATCAGCGGCGTGTAATTGGTCGCGGGCGAATCTCCTGCAAAAAGTCCCTTGAGTACACCGACTTCGTAAGCGCCGCTGGCGCCTCCGCCGGATAAAATCACCGCATGCTTGCACCCAACCCCATTCGTCATGGATGGACCCCCCAGATGGCTTGTTGCGGTAGTTGTCCTTCATCAAGCCAATTTTGAGTCTGTCTCCAAGTCACAATGGAACCGACGATTAAGTCGTAATGTTGGATAAAGTTCTCGAGCAGCATCTGCTTTTCAATGGTCTCCATCGAAATGCACAATTGCTCGGCTGAGATGCCTGCGCTCAACACATCAGCCAGGTAAATGTAAGCGGTAACGGGATCGAAGTTGCCGAGGCGGGGAGACAATTTTTCGAGCATGCCGCTGAGCGGAGAGACGAGGCGGGAAGCTAATCCGAATGACATGAGATTTGCCAGACCGAAGCCCAAAGTCACCGGATTGAGGTCCATGTCGAGAATTCTCCTGGGCCGGTTGGTGACCATCGCCAATTGGGTGCTGGTTTGACCTTTGCTATCAAGTTCAAAGCTGAGGAGCTGGAAACCTGTCCCGAAAATGTCCATGCTGCGAGAAAAAATGCTGCGATTTTCCTCAGGTTTCAGAATGGCGTAGCCGAAACCATAATGGCCCAGCACGTCGGGCGTGGGGTTGTCCTGGCAGGTCACGAATTCCGGACTGATGATGAGATAGAATTCCTCTGCTTGCGGAAGGTCAATAGTGAACGACCGGGGGCCGAACGGCTGGAATGCCAGGCTCATATCGAAGATGTGGACTTTGACGATAATCCACTCGAACGTTTTGCCGATCTCGCGTAGATCAACGATCCTATTCCAATCGCGCTCGCGAAACTTGCCTACCAGTCCAGAGTCCCGCAGCTTGAAATAGTGTTGCGAATATCCGAAGCCCGCGAGACTGTAGGCGCTTGCCGGACACCAGCTCAGGGGCTGGAAAAAAGATTGCACATCGCTATGTCTGGATTGACCGGTTAAGACAATCGCGGCGGGAGGGTGATAACTGCTGACCCTCATGAAGTAGTGCAGAATAAACTCGCGGAATTGATCTCGCAGCTTTTCGCTGGGTTTATCCTTTTGCTTGTCATACAGCATCTCCTCAACGGTTCCCATGACAGGCACGCTTTGACCGTCCAGTGAAACCTCATCAAAGAAGGCGAAGCTGCCCTTCGACTCGTTGAACTCACGCACCAACTCGCATCGTTTGGCGTAGCTCTGGTCCGCATTCTTCTCTTCCCACCAGCGCTTCAGCGCCAGGCCATTGGCCAGTGCATGGTCTACACCGTCGAGCAGGTCGCGGTCCTCATCAGTCAGCCCCATGCTGCCACTCAGATCAATATGCTCTTCGAACTGCGTCATGAACTTTTCCCCGTTACGACCCATTCAGGCAAAGCAGCGGTATCCAGCCAATTCGGTATTTGTCGCCACGTCAGAAGCGAACCGACGATAGTCGCGTAATGCTGTATGAAGTGCTGGGCCAGAAAGTCTTTTTCGAGCTGCTCTCTGGAGATGCATAACTGCTGCCCCGCTTGGTTAGCGGTCAGCGAATTGATCAGCGAGATGAAGCTATAGACGGGGTCAAAGCTATCAACGCTGGTCGGTATTCTTTTGAGCGTGTTCTTAAAGGGCGCGAGCAGACGTGAAGTCGCCCCCAGAGAGAAAAAGTCAGCCAGGCGGAAACTCCAATCGACGGGATTGAGCGAAACATTCGCAATTCGTTCGGGCCTGTCGGCGACGAAAATCATGCTGACGCGAACCCGTCCGTCCCTGGAAACGTCAAAGTTTATGATTTCGATAGCAGTTCGGAACTGTCCAGGCCCATATGCGATCACCCCTTCGGTCGGGTCCCTGATAAATGCGTAGCCGAGGCCGTAGCGGCCCAAAGAATCTGGCGAGGGGTCGTCCTCGTTGAGAATGAAGTCGCGGCTCAGCACCAGGTAACTCTCTTCTGTGAGTGGCACAGACAGCTCTGGTCCATTAGTGCCGAACGGCTGGAATTTGAAGCTGAAATCGAAGATGCGCACTTTGACGACTATCCATTCGTACCTACGACCAAGCTCGCGCAGGTCAACTATGGCAGTCTCGTCCTGCTCCGAGAACTTACCGATCTCGCCTGAGTCGCGCACCTTGTAGAGGACCTGTTTGAAACCGAAGCCCTGGCGCAATACGTCTGGCCGCGGGCACCAACTCAGCGGTTCAAGATAGCCTGGCAGCGCCGGCCGTCCGGATTGGACATAGACTTCGGGTTGGCGAAAAGCGCTGACCCGCATGAAATAGTGAAGGGCGAACTCTCGTATCTGATCGCGCATCCACTCGGCGGCTTGCCGATTAAGATTCGCGGGCGTCCGCGGCTGGTCGTAGAACATCTCCTGATAATTACCCATCACCGGCAGGACGCCAGTGGCAAGTTCCACTTGATCGAAGAAACCGAAACTATCGGACGACCGATTGAAATTACGCTCCAGATCGAATTTTTCCGCGAAGCCCTCAGGGTATTTCTGGTCCCACCAGCGCTTAAGCGCCTGACCGTCCGCGAGAGCCCGACTCACTCGATCGAGGATAAGGCGGTCTTCATTGGTCAGTTCTGTGTTGCTCGGTTCGTTACTCATGAAACCTTCTTTTGCCGGGTCCGGGGTCAACTCACTTTCGGCAGTGTTGCCGCATAGCCGGGGCCTGCTCAAAGCATGAGCAAACCGGCTGAATATCCCGTCAATTCTTGGCCCATCCTCAACATCCTGGCCAAGCATCTCAACGACTGAGCGCAGAGCGTCAAGAGGACGACCCACGATTTCATCCAGAAGTTGCCTCATTTTGCCTGCTGTAACCGCGTCCGGCCCGGCGCGTCAAACGACAGTTCGACGCACCATTTCTGATTCTCCAACTCTAATTTGCACGAGGGCTGTAATCTGCTCGATCTTTTTCCAGACGAGCAACCAGCTCGGGCAGCGATTGGTACTGAAAAACTTCTCCCAGACAATCGTGTTCTTTGATAATCGGGTAGAGGCGCTGCAAGGCATCCCGGCAAGGGAGCAAGACCAGTTCAGTCCAGAGTCTATAAAAGTCAGAATTGGATAGTTCCGGCTGATGTCGAGACAGTCCGTCGAGGCAAGAATCATCTCCGGTCGAATCGCGCCAAACTACGATTGCTGAACTGACGCCGTTGGAAAAAGCGTCGCTGTGAGACAACTCGTTTCCGTGGTGTCTCAGCAGAGTCTCAAGAATCTCCGGCTGGCGTATGTTGACAAGCGTCATAGCCCAGGCCACACCGGCCAACGCGTTGAACCGGTCGATTTCATGTACCGGCTCTCGCTGCGCCATTTCCACTGCGCGCCACGGCGAGCTATTGAAGGGCAAAAAATTCGTCGGAGCAAAATAGATCGCACGCCCCACTCCATGCCAGAAATAGCTCACCAATTTCTCGTCAGTCACTCGTAATTGTCGGTCAACGATCTGTACCAGGTGCGGATAAAGATTACGCGTTACCAAACCCAATGCCTCGTAAGACACTCCGACATAGCCGGACCTGGAATTATGTTGGCAAAGCTCGATGAACTTCTCGAGCACTCGATGGACTTCCGATTCAGAGTCGGGCGCCCTGATCGTTTTCAAAAGACGGTTGGCCAGCGACAAACCCATACCTGCATGCAATGGTGTCCAGCTATTTGCGGGCAAGGCATCAAGGTTGGATTTCCTCAGCAGATCTCCTGGCGGGCCGCTTTCATCCCAAGACTTTTCTGTGTGGTAATGCCCCAACCCCTCAGTAACCCAGACGGCGCTTCCAGCTTCCAAAGCGCGGGTCTTCTCGACCATTCTTGTCAATGGAACGTCAGTAGCGGCAGACAAGCTCAACACTGAATCGACATTTTCGAACAAGGCAAAAGCTTGCAGCTTATTCCTGAACTCCTGCCAGACCACCCGACTACCCTGCCCAGGCATGAGAAGTTTTACCGCTTCCGCTGAGAGCCGTATCACGTCGAGGCTCATTTTCATCAGGCTGCGCGGACTAAACGCGCCGAATGACACGTGGACGGGTCTGGCTGTCAACTCATTAACGATGTCGTACATTGATAAGGTCTCGTGTTTGAAAAAACGTCACCGGCAACCCGGCTGGGGTCGTCTCGCAGCTTTGTCGCCGGAACTGACGCTAGGTCCGGTTACCTGGCTCGACGACGTCCGGCCCAGGGACTAGTTTGAAATAAGCGCTCACCAAAGCCTTGAAACCCTTCGATAACATTTCAAATTGCTTTTCTTGTTCTACGGGCCAGGTCTCAAAATTGGCGCTGCCGTTGTAAGCAGCTATTCCTCTTGCTCCTTTGTATCTTCCCGTACCCTGAGTGATGACTCCATTGCTGCCCACCCAAAACTGCGCGCCTCCTCTTTTGAGCCTGATGATCTTCGGAAGAGAAGGTCCCACCGTGACGAGCGAACTGTCGCCGCCGTCAAAGAAGTAGGCTTGTTTGGAATAGCCATTCTTGTTTGCGTGCAACTCGTGCAGTTCAGGTTCCTCGAAGGGTTCCGGCTGAACGGGAGGCCACAAGTTTGAGTCGCCAACATCTACGCCTTTGATCGGGAAGCTCAGTCGAGAAAACATTCCCGTCAAGGGATTGTGTTGGAAATCGACAAGCACACCGTGGGAAGAGAAATAAGGGTTGTCCGGCAAGCCTTTCAAAAAGATTTTCTCGTCGGTGGTGAACGCGAGAACCCGTTCCACGGAGCCTTGGGCAATCAGCGGGTACTCGATGGCGCCGCTTTGGACCGAACTCGGGCCCGGCTCAGGCCGCCTCGAGAAGAATCGTTCGCCCAGAGTTAACATGCTGGCCGGATTCCTTATAACGCCGGCCATTTCCTCGAACATCTTCGTGGGATTGTTCATGATGCCCGCCACTTCCCTGAGCATATTCAGAGCCAAAGGCATTGCGCCGAAATCTTGACGACACGAGTCACAAGTCTTTTCGGCGGTAGGTTCGGTGGATGTCATAATCATCTATCTCTAGAGTCTCGGAATAGTCGAAGCCCCGACATCGAAGCCGAGGTCAGAACTGACTTGCTCGGGTTTCGTCGTGGGTTCTGTCATTACCGGCTCGGACTACTGACTCTGTGCCCAGTCGTCCGGAGAGTAGTCGCTCGCCCAACGTGAATACGTTCATTGGATTCGTCATGATGCCGGCCATCTCATTGAACATTTTCGTCGGACTCGTCAGGATGCCGGCCATTCCTCTGATCACGTTGAGAGCGATATCGGATATGTCCTGCACGACCTCGATTTTCGGCCGGGAGAACCCGATCATTTTGTCCGCTGTACGCCCGGCAAGCGCCATAATTGTGACCATCGGATTGGCCCCCAAGGATGTCGGACATGCGCTGCCATCACCAATCCAAACGCCTTTCACATCACGCAGCTCTCCATTAGTGTCGGCCACGCTGGTGGCAGGATCTTTCCCCATTCGGCAACTGCATAACTGATGGGCGCTGATCATCGGCTGCGCACCGTCGAGAAGCGGCTGCTTCGTAACCGTCCCGATATAGCTTTCAAGGTTTTGCCCACGCTTCCAGATGAGCTGTTGGTGGGCCAGGCTGACCATAATCTCCTGCGCGCCGGCTGCCTCATGGATGCGGATCGCTTCCGCCGCCGCATGCCGGAAGTTCTTCTGGTCGGTTTCATCGGCGAGCTGATAGACAGGCAAAGAGTTGCCCGCCTTGTCTATAGTGATCTGTCCGTACCCTTTGTCTCGGAGGAACCAAATGAAGGTGCTGATGTAAGGAACCTTGGTCATCATCTCCTTATGCTGTCGCCCGTTGATCCAGGGAATCACAGAGGCCACGAATCCCGGCCCGAATGCTGGAATCTCCATATAGAAACCAAAACCGTCTCCGGTGTTGGTGAACTGCTCGCAGTTGGTGGTCATTGGCGAGCCCCACCATCCTTTTTGCTTCTCTTTGTAAACGCCATACACGGCCCCGCCCGGTTGCACGCGAAAGAACTTCCCAACATTCGGTCCTCCGATGCCGCTTCGGAGCAGCAGCGCCGGCGTCTCCAGCGACCCACAGGCCGCCACTACCTGAGTCGCGCGCACGGTCAGCTTCGTCTTCCCGCCCTGCGGTTCCGCGTAGGTCGCCTCAACGCCGGCCGCTCGTCCCTGTTCGACGAGGATGCGGTCGGCGCGGCAATGAACAATGATCTTCGCGCCATTCTGGTAGGCATCGAGCAGGAAGGTCCGCCTCGCGGTCTGCTTGCCACCTGTTTGATCGCCGAAGCCGGTATAGCCCGCCATCAGCGGTTGGAATATCTTTGGGTCCCAGTTGACGAAAGTCTGTTTGCTTAGATAGCCGAGCTTCTGGCAGCCCTCTCGCATGCGGAGGTTTTGCGAGTTCCAGTAGGCTGTTTGCTGATTCGTCTGAAGGCGATGCTCCACCAATTCTATGTACTGGTCGAACTCAGCGCCGTTCACCCCCTCGAGGCCGTATTGGCGTTCCCAATCCTCGCGAATCAGAGGCGGTGTGCGGACGCAGTTCATCCAATTTATTTCGGTGCCGCCGCCCAATGAACCTCCAGCTAGAAGAAGAACGTTTCCGTCTGCAGTCGGTGTAGCGCCGCCCTTGTACCAGAGATGCTTGTATCCCCACAGCTCGAGTTGGTGAAAGTCTGAGGCGGTGTATTGGCCTCCCGCTTCAAGCACCACGACACGATAGCCACGCGCCGACATTCTGGCTGCGATCACCGCGCCGCCGGCGCCAGATCCGACGATGCACACGTCTGCTTCCAGCGTTAACTCGTCTCCTTCGGGAACCACTGTCTCCATTCGCACATCAGGCTCGTCATGCGGAACTCTGACTGGACCGGGGTAACCGAGTACATCCCAATTCGGGTTCTGGCCTTTTGGAGAGCCATAGGTCACCTTATTCGGATCAGGCGCCGGCTCTTCGGGAAGCCCGTAAGTCAAGAGCACGGTCTGCTTTTGATAGAAGGAAACTCCCTGCGCTGCTTGTGGAGATGAGCTGGAGATTCCGCTAAGGATCCTTTCGCGCTTTTCCTGTGACGCCTCGGCGAAGCCTTGGGCCGCCAACCCATCGAGCAGGCCCAGTAAGCCGCCGCGCAACTCTGGCGGCACGCTTTCCGCGAGATACTTGGCGAGCACCGTGTCAACGCCAAGGTCCGAAGCGGTCCGCGCCCAGAAGCCTGTCGGATCATCGGCGACTTTGATAGACGGAACAAAGGTGTCGCACAGCGTCCGGAGGACACTGCGTTGGGCTTCATTCAACTCGACACTCATCTTTCAGACTCCACCTGGTTTTTCGGCGGCGATAGTCAGCCGAGCTGCCCCTGCCTGATTGCGAAGAGTCGCATGACGTCAGCAACAAGCGGACTCGGCGCGAGACGAGGCGGCTCCGCACTTCGGATAGATTGCCTTACAGTTCGCTATGGCGTGCGTTGCTTGGAAGCGCAGCCGGACTTTCAAGAGGTTTTGGGCCACTTATCGAAATAGCCGCTACCCACATAGGTAGCCACGCCTCTCGCCCCTTCATATATCCCCCCTCCCTGGGCGATCACACCGATGCTGCCCACCCAGAACAGAGCCCCACCCGCCTTCGTCCTGGTGATCTTCGGAAGGGCAGGCCCCGCAGTCACGAACCAGTTCGCGTCGTTGTCGAAGAAGTAAGCCTGTTTGGAATAGCCGTGATTAGTTAAGCCTTGAAAATCGACCGGGGGCTGGTCGAAGGGCTTATCCTGGTGGTGAGGCCAAATTTCCGTCTCATTGAAATTCTTTGGATCAACGGGAAAGGTCGTCGCGACTCTGCTTCCGGCTACGACATTGCCATGAAGGTCGGTCAACGGACCACCCGAGGAAAAGTAAGGTGCTTTATCAGGCCCCTTCAGCGCGATGTGCTCGTTGTTATTGAACCCCAGAACGAGTTCGACATCGCGGTCGGTTGAGATCTCCGGGTACTTGATGCCGCCTACGATGGCACTGCTGATTTTGTCGAGTGCCTCTCTTACAGTCTTGCTCATTGTTTACCTCCAAATTTTTTCAGCTATTCCGTCACGAGTAAAACTCGCACAGGTTGACCTTCCCAATCAGGGATGCTTCTTCTTTAATTCCTCGGCTATCTCGTCGAGGACCTCGGTCACCTTTTTCTTTTTTGCCGGTTTCCCCGCTGCTCCGCCGGCCGGTTTCTTTGACAATGCGTCGGCTATCTTGCGGAGTCCCTCAGTCACACTGCTCCTGTTTTTCGCCATTTTTTCCTCCCAGTAAGTTGAGCCGCGAGCCGCCTCCGCTACGCTTGCGAAAACAGCCAGACGACCAGTCGTCATCAAGACAAAAGTCAGAACTTGCCGCACTCCCTCCGCGCACGACAGAACTTTCGTGTCACCGAAGGCGAGAAGTATCCGAAACCAAACCGGACAGGCGAAGCCGGTCGAATTCCACCCGGAAGTTCACAATCAGATTCTGTCTCGAATTTCCTTGAGGACAGTAATCTGTTGCTGTTCGTATTTGGCTTCCTCCCTGTCATAACGATCCAGCACCTCGAAATATACTCGAAGGTATTTCTTGTCGTCCTCGGGTAAGCCAAGCAAGGTGTTGCCCTCTCTATAGGGAGGGACCGGGGGCTCCTGCTCTCGGTTCTCCGGATAGCCATTCCACTTAGTCGGCACCTCGGTTTTCTTAATGGCGAGGTTTTGGATGAACTGCGCTATCTTCCAGGCGGTGTATCCTGTTTCGTCCATGCTGTCTGAGACCAACTCTTCGTGTTCCGGAAAGGCGGTCTCGTAATCACGCTTTATGAACAGGATCTTGTACCGCACAAGTTTGAGCTTCTTGTCGTTACTTAGGTCTGTGTCACTCATGTTGATTTTCTCCTTCAGGTTTGTGGTGGCATCATCGTTGATAACGCTCCCGGTTTCAGAACCAGTTGAATTATTTGCGTGAGCGCTCTGGCCTATCGGAGCCGGGCCTGCGGCCTCAGTCGTCCGGCCAGCCATAACGTCCATTCCATCGTCAGCTACCCTCTGCATTCCTTGTATGGTCTTGATGAACAACTCCATGCCTTGAACGAAGACGGTGAAAGGCAGCATCACCATTTGGCCGAATAGACGCATGAAGTTTGGCGAGCTTCCGTCCTCGGCTCGATCCTGACGTCCATCAAGTGGATTATTCATTGAAGCCATTTCAGTCCTATTTCTCTGCGCTCACCACCCGCAGCAGGAGCGCTCCAAATACCATGAAGACGATTGTGTTAATCCTGCCGGCCCACAAGCCCGCCACGACCGATGTCCCGATGTAGTGCGACAACAAGACGAATGCCGCAAGAACAAGCAGCAGAGCAGGCACAACCGCTGAAAAGGTTCCTTCGCGATGATCGGCGGAATCAGCAGCCTGCAGCTTGAGGCGGATGGGTCCTTCAGTGATAGAGGTCAGTGCATCATCAAGACTTTGTGGCAAGTCCACCATCATCGCCGTGTATCTGTCCATCTGCTCCCCCAAACGGCGCTGACTTATCATCTTGCTGAAGTGTGCCAGACCCGCAAGCAGGCGCAGGTCTCGCACTCCTTCCGCTAACGGATCAATCTGGGGAGCGATTCGCCGCGCAATATCGACAAGGCCGAAGAGTCCCCTGTAGAACGCGGGTAAGTGCTGCAGTGGCACGTAGTCGCATTCACTCGCGAACCTCCAATGGACGAACAGAAGTTCGGCGAGGCTTTGGCGATCGCCGCTTGCTTCCCACCCGCCATCACGAAAGGGCATGGCCTGTCTGAATCGTTGTCGCACGTTGTCTCTCTCTGACGCTCCTTCCCGCCTCATCTCTTTGAGCAAACAAGAACATGCCTTGTCAGAGTTCTCATTTGCCGCGGCCAGAAGATAGTCCCAAAGATTTGCTTGTGGTTCTGCTGGCAGCCCGGCGAAAGCGCCACCAGTGAATGCGATCTGTTTGCTCGGAAGGACCATGATGTTCTCTGGACGCGTCTCGACCAGAAAACTTCGGCCCAGCAGCGCTTGTCGCAACCAGACTTCACACAGTAGACGCGCCAGTTCATTTCGCTCAAAACCAACGTCTTCCAGGAGCACGCGGTTGGCATCGCTGCTTGGCTGAGGTAAGAAGGACATGACGTCGCTCAGCCTCAAGCCGTTCAGTTTTTCGATCACGAGAACTTGCGACGTGCAGAGCGACCCATACACTCGCGGGGCCCGGAGCGCGTCATACTCTTCTGCATCTTGAGCCAGAGCCTCAAAAGCTCGGGCCTCATAACCGAAGTCCATCTGCTGCTGGATAGTGTGGCTAAAATCGGCCAGCGCATTCTTGAACGCTGAGGCAGTCAACCCGCAACCAGCAAAGGCATCCTTCAGGAACGGAAGCAGGTCGAGGTCATTTGAGAGTTGACTCTCTGTTTCCGGATGAATGATCTTGACGATCACATCGGTACCATCGTTCAGCCGGGCGTAATGAGACTGAAATAGTAAACGCGATTCAAAAGGCTTCGCCTCAAAGGCACTGAAAGCCTCTTCCGGCGGACCACCGATTTCGCTACCAGGCAATCTTCTGGCCGAATTCGTCAGCGTTGTGGCTGCTCCGTCTGAAATCTTCGCCAGTTCCAGACAATCTCGGGCCGGCCAGAGATCCGCGCGCGCCGACATGTAAAGACCGAAAGAAGAAAAGATCGGGCCGAGACCTTCCAATGCCAGACGCAGCCTACGGCTTCGTGCTGGCTCAAAATCCACAGCATTCTCGCGGCGAAACAGTCGCCGCGGACCGCGCGCCAAACCACACGCGGCAAGTCGTTGCTCAATTTCCTGCTGCCGACTCTCCACGGGCGGGTGCGAAATCCTTTTTGGCCCCCTGTCAATCACGATGAAATCTTTCGCCCTCCTCTCCTAGTCCTGATACTCAATCCGCAGGGCTCCCTAACGGCGCACAGCGCTGAGTTGAGTTCCCTGGCTAATCGTTTTCAAGTCCTTTTCCAGTGCTTCTCTGGTTGTTGGCCCGCGATATATTTTGACGATGCGCTGTGAGGGATCGAGCACCAGCGTGTAGGGAATACCGACGCCGTTGAAGCGCTGAAACACTTCTTCATCTCCGACTAGTACGGTGTAGTTGATGTTGTTGCTGGCCACAAACGGCTTAATGCTTTTCAGGCCATCCTGGTCCAGGGCTATGCCGATTACCTTTGCTTTCGAGCTCGCAGCCACTTGTTTGAGTTCGGGAATTTCACTCATGCACGGCTGGCACCACGTAGCCCAGAAGTTTAAGACCACCACGTTTCCTCTGAGCGCACTGCTTTTGACCGTCGTGCCATCAAGCGACTTAAGCGAAAAACTTGGCGCCTCGCTGCCCACCACGACAGTTGCCGGATCCGGTTCATTGGTTCCACAACCTGAGAACGAAAGTACGAGAACTAAAACAAAACAGAAGATTGTTGGGGCCGATACCTTCATCTCAAACCTCCTTGAATCTCGATGAGAGTGTTTGCCAACTCGGTACTCCGTGTTTACGCCGCTGCGCGTGAGGCGCGTGTTCCGCCTTCAAATTGCTCAACCAACTGCGATAGATCCTGGTAACGAAACACATCCCCAAGGCGGTTGTGTTTCTTCAGCACGGGGTAGATTCGTTGCACCGCATCGGTGGCCGGACACCCGACAAGTCTGTTCCATAACTCAGCCACTTGCGGGTCGGACGGTTTGTATTCGAGAAACCGATTTATGTAATAGTCGCCCGGTGTTATGTCGCTTCCCATGATGAGCGCTGACATCACTCCGTTGGTAAAAGCCGGTGTCTTGGAAACTACTTCACCATAGTATTTCAACATCGTTTCCATGATTTGCGGCTGCCTGACGTCAACCACGGTCGTCGCCCAGGCTAGACCGGCAATCATGTTGAGTTTGGCCAGTTCGTAGGGTGGTTCCTGCTCTACCGGGATCCAGGCTGAAAGCAGGCCCGGCATGAAATAGGTCGGAAAAAAGTAAAGCGCGCGGCCTACTCCATGCCAGAAGTAAGCTATCGCTTCCGGCTCGACCTGCTGCATCTGCTGGTCGACGATATTGACCATCGGTGAGTGCCAAAATCGCGTGATCAAACCGAGGGATTCATAAGCCGCCCCTTCATAACCTTTCCTTGCGTTTTCCTTGACGAGCGTAATGAATTCCTGTAGCACACTGCGAATTTCAGAAGCCGCGCTGTACGGGGTGACTCGGTCCATCAGCTTCTCAGCAAACGCGAGACCTAAGCCCGCATGCATCATCGTCAGGCTCTTGTCGGGCAAAGCCCTGCCCTGACCTTCGGTCAGAATGCCTCTGATAGGTCTGCTCTTCCCCCAGAATGTGAGCGCATAGTCATGGCCCAGTCCTTCCACTGCCCAGAGATCAGGAAATTGCCCCAACGCGTAAGCTCCGTCGATAGCTTTTTTCAGATCGAAGGTCTGACCGCTCGGGGGAATGGCCAACAGTTGGCTCACATTCTTTACCAACCTAAAAACTTCAAAGTTATTCTTGAGTTCCTCCCAGCCGAGACGGAGGTTCTCGACTGACGAAAAGACCCTGCGCGTCTCTTTCCACTGTATCGAGACATCCTGAGTCAGCTTAGTCACGTAGCTCGGACTAAAGACGCGCAGCGTTAGGCTGTCAAACGCCAGGTCCACCAGAGCGCGTTGTGCATCATTACCCACGACTAAGGCCGCGAAAATCAGATCGCTATCATTAAGCTGGGTTTTAACTGCTTGCGTAACGGGATAGAAAGCGGCGTTCACTCGCCGTGTCGGATCTCGCAGGGCACCCGGCGCAATCGAATTCGCCAACTGCTGCGCGCCGAACAACGACATCGCCCACGAATAGCTAATTGCCGACTTAGTCAGTTCAAGCAGAAAAACTTCCCCGGAACCCGCGTCAGCTCCTACGTTCCAAAGCAATCAATGAATCCCGCGGCCTTCCGTCCTTACCGACGAACTGCTCAGGAAGGCATCGGTCCCCATCCCTGTCGCTGTGAAGCACCTCCAGTAGCTGGTGCGGATCCGGTTCCGGCGCCGGGGCCTTGCGCAGCGGCGGTCGCTGCTGCTTGGCGGGCCGTTGACGTGACTCCCTGCACTCCCTTTGTCACAGCCTCGGCCGATTGCTTCGCCGCGTCTGAAGCCATCCTTATCCACTTATTCGGATTTAACGCCTCGCCTGTGAACATGCCGAGCGTCAGGTCTACCGCGCTCCGCTGCAGCTTGTCACCCGCGTTGAAGGTTGTCTGCAGGGCGCCTGGTAACTGCCCTTCTGCCGCTTCCCTAACAGCGTCGAATGCCTCGACTGCCTTGGCCGGTGTTAATAAGTTCGTCGTCTGCTGCAGGCCGAACAGCGACATAGCCCAGGAGAAACTGAAAATTGACTTGGTAAGCTCACGCATGATCGATCTCCTCGCTGAATGGAAATTTCCGAAGAACGCGTCTAAGAAGGGCGATTCCCTTCTCCAGTCTTGAACCTGACCTTGACTTCATCATTTACCCTGCATCTGAGAGCCTGCGAATCGTTCGCAGGAGCATCATCGTTGCGGACGCTATCAGCACCGCCTCTGCTGTAAACAGGTTCACACCCAACTGAACGCGCTCTCCTGTTAAGGCGATGAGTAGCGAGACGCCGAGCACGACAGCTCCCAGTTGCACCGTCTTCCGCCGCTTGACGTGATCGGCTTGCATACTTATTCCGCTATCGCCCCCGCTGATTCCCATTTCACCGGCTGCGATTCGATGAAGAAAACTGGCGGCTCTGAATGCGCCGTCTCGCATCATGTGCTCACCGGAAGTGGCCCAGCCTACCAACGTGCTATAGCTGAGCAAGGACTTGCGCATCTGCCACTGAAGATAACTGTTACAGACCACTTCAAGGTGACGGCCCACGTCGAATCCAGGGGCAAACCGAGTAATCAATCCATCAATGGCGATGGAAGAACGGATGTACTTGATTACGTCTCGTTCGGGCCAGACGCTCGTCGCGCGCGAGAGCCTCAGCATATCCACCATCACCAGAGTAAAGTTCTTGCGCAATCGTCGCCGCTTCCCGCGCATTTCGTACCAGCCATCAGCCATCCGCTTCAGGCCGTTACGAAACTTCTGCACATCTGACTCTCTGTCAATCGCCGACACGTTGAAGAATGCCTCGCACATCCCGTCGAGGTCGCCGCGCGTGTAAGCCAGGGTCAAGGCGACAAGGTTCTGGCGCGAGTAACGGCTGATCACGCCGGTGATACCAAAGTCGACGTAACCGACGACGTTGCCAGGCAAAATCATCAGGTTGGCTGGATGGAGATCAGCATGAAAGATTCCGTGCTGAAAGGCATCGCCAAGAAAGTTATCGATAATATGCCGGGCCACCTGATGCGCATCGAAGCCTGAGGATTTCAGGCGATGGATCATTAGCTCATCGTTGGATTCCAAGGCCCGCAAGTAAGCAAGCACTGTGTCGCCTTCAAAAAACTCGGTAACGAGGATCCGACGCGTGGTGTATTCCCTCATCACCTCCGGCACGCGCTCATGGAGGTTGTCTCGGGAATTGCGACAGAGTTGCTCCATGTAGCGGGCTTCGTACCGGTAGTCGAGTTCTTCCTTAGTCCACCCAACAAACTCGCTTACGGGCTCAATCATCCAGTAAACAAATCTCAAGTGCAGACGCTTGATAAGTTGGATCGTTGCCATCATCAGCCGGATATCGCCAGCGAAGTCGGTGTCCACGCTCGGTCGTTGCACTTTTATCGCTACCTTGCGCCCGCGGAGATAGCCCACGTGCACCTGGCCGATAGAGGCGGTGGCGAGAGGTTGCATTTCGAAAGAATCAAAGATTTCAGATGGTGTCTTTCCCGTTTCCTCGATGAAGGTTCGCTCGAGCTCTGCATAGCTGAAAGGGGTACAACGATCGAGCAGATCGAACAATGCGTTGCAGTACTCCAGCGACAAAATATCCGGCTGTAGTGCGAGCATCTGGCCGAACTTTATGAACGTGCCCCCCAACTCCTCAAAAAACAGACGCAGTCGCTCGGGGCCAGAGATACGCGCGAACCTCGCGCTAAAGGCGAGCCTGGGCCAGCGAGTCAGCAGCATATGAACTGACTGCGCAACCGCATGTCTAATGATGACGGTCGCGATATAGATAAGGCGGCGCATGTTCGCCCGGAAAACCATTAGCTCAACTTCTCCTTGTAGACGATCGGCTCTTCATAGTTCAGTCTTTCGTTGGTCTGTCCTTCGAAAATTGAACCGTAGAAAATTGATTTACGACGACGCAGCATCTCGCGAATCGCTTCTTCCATACTGTTCCGCACTTCCAGGCTGATCGCGCGCACCGTCGACGGGTCACCCGCCGCTTCGGGTGGATAACGTTGTTCGATGTGAATCGGCTCCAGTATTTGCGTGTGCCACTTGGCCGGGAGCGGAACCGGAGGCAGGAACGGAAACGTCGGCGTGATCGGAAGGGCGGGCCATTCGGTGTAGCGTTTCCACCAGGCCCAGTCCACCTTTTTCAGAATCGGGAATATCTCGGCACTCCCAATCGTGACGAAAGGTATAATCGGCGCCCGATGACGCAGAGCTATCTTGACGTACTCATCCCGCCCAAACTTGCCCAGTTTGTAGGCGTCCCGATACAGCGAAAAAGCACCGCGAATCCCTTCTGGAAAAAGACCCAGCATCTCGTCGCGTTCGAGGACGTAAGCCGCATTCTCCTGGCACGCGATGATGCCGCCCAGCTTGGTCATGTAGTTAAATAGGAACGGAAACTTGATCAGCCCCGGATGGATCAGAAATCGCGGATAGCGAGAGAGCTTTTGCACCAGGAGATGCAAAGCCATCACTCCGTCCCAGGGCATAAAGCCGCGATGAAGGCCAACCAGAACTGCTCGTCCGCGCCGCGGCACGTGATCCAGTCCCTTCACCTCAACGCGCCAATAGTAATCGTGTAGAAACTTGAATAGGGTGCGCCCAAAGGCTGCGATGTAATCCTTGTCCATTCCGAAATCATCGAACTGGCCTTGCAGAGCGATCTCTGTTTCATCCGGCGCGGCTCGGTTCGCGGCTCGAAACTCAGCCAGGGCTTCAGCACTTGAACGTTGCGGCCGGAACGACAATTCGCTGCGAATTTTTTGGTCAGAAATAGTCCATGAATAACGCACATAATCGAGTTGTTCCATCTCCCGCGCCACGCCAGCTCTTTTTAATGCCGGGCGGACGGCCCGCTGCAGCAATCGCGAAACCGGAACTCGCCACGAGCCGGCGAGCCGAAGAGCTGCGCGGAGTGTAATCACGCCGTCAGGCGCCACGTTGTACACGCCCGTTTTGCTTCTCTCAAACACGCACCGCACCGCCGCCGCCAAATCGTTCTGACTCAGGAACTGCATGGTTGGATCATGGCCTGGAAGGGTGACTGCGATCCGGCCCCCGAAAAATTCACTGAAATAATCGTCGCTGCCGGGTGCCGGCGTTGCGGCAGGTCGCAGAATCGTTAGTTGCGCGGAGGTTCGTGAGGCCTGGCGAAAGTATGAAACTGCCAACGCCTCGAGACGCTGCCAGTCTCTGGCGAACTGATTGCGGTCATCGCTGAGAACTGGCCGGGTCTCAGGGATCAAGCCCTGGTTGTGGGGGCTGGCCCCATAGACCATCGCGCTCGAAAGTAAGACAAACCTCTGGACGCCCGCACTAGCGGCTTGTCGGAAAACCAACTCGGCGTCATTGAGATCAATGCGATGTCGGCGTAACGGAGGAGAGTAGACGACGGTATCGATAGCTTGTTCTTCGAGAAAACCGGCGTAGCCGCCGCTGAGATGGCCGCCGAAACCGTCCTCCCGCTGCGGAGCCTGCTGGCAAAATTCCATCAGGGGAACTTCGTTCATTCGCTTGACGATCAATTCCGCCACGCTGGCTCGCTCGTCAATTATCATGACTCTGGCCATTAGACTCTTCTCACCTTTCGCTTCAGTCGCCGAAGTTACTTCAACGGAAGCTTGAGCTGCTCGATGCTTGTGCCTTCGGTAACGCGTATGACCTGACCCGCTTTAATGGGTTGCCCCCCAATTTTTTTGAAATTTTCGATCCGACCACTGGGCCAGCGCACGGTCAAGCCGTCCGCCTGCGTCTTGTCGTTGAGACCGAAATAGAGGCGCTCGCTGTTTTGCGAAGCAAAGCCGGAACCTGCTGAGACCAGCCGCAATTGTTTGGCTCCGCCGGTTTCAATCGTGACGATTGCACCTACCGCATCCCGGTTGCTCTTCGTTCCGGTTAGTTCAACAGCCAGCCAGTTCCGTCGCGAACCGATGTTGTTACGAAGCAGGACCGGGCGGGCCCTCGAAACGTCGCCGCTGTCGCCGGGGTTGTCGTTGATGACAATGTCGAGGGCGCCATCGTTATCAAAGTCGGCAACCGCCATGCCCCGTCCGTCTTTCATGTCATCGGCGCCCACCGCCATGGCGACGTCGGTGAATCGCAGGGTGCCGTTGTCATCTTTGCCTTCATTGCGCAGCAGGACGTTGCGCTCATAACCATTCCATGAGATATCACCGCGGAATTCGTCCCGGTAGAATTTGCCCGTCTTGTACTCTTTAATGTGCGCGACCGCGCTCAAGATGTAGGGCAGTCAAAGATCGTCCTTCTTTTTGCCGCTGATCCAACCGTTGACCGCATAGATGTCCTGCCTCCCATCATTGTCGTAGTCAAACATTGTCGAACTCCAATACCAGCCGAACGGGTTAGCGCGCGCCGCCTCGCTCACGTCCTTGAATCCTCCGTGACCGTCATTCAAATAAAGCGCGTTGCCCTTGACCGTCTTGTCCCCGTATAAACTCCAATCCGTGCCGCCGACGGTCTGGTAGATTTCCTTGTAGACCGGATAGTCTTCATAGATCGTTCCCTGCCGCAGGCTGGTGAGCAGGTACTGGTACATCGTGGCGGCCTGGCCGTACCAACGCTGGCCGGAATGGACATCAGAGACGTAGATGTCCAGGTTGCCGTCGTTGTCTATGTCGCCCCAGGTCGCGCTCATGCCATAACCGGGATCGAAAGCGCCGCTCTGCCTCGCTACGTCGGTGAAGGTGCCATCACCGTTGTTGTGCAGCAACGCGTCTCGCCCAAAGTCGTTGGCGACGTACATGTCCTGCCAACCGTCGTTGTCGTAATCGCCCCAGGCGACTCCGAGCGTGATACCGGTTTCATTGATCCCGGCCTGGCTGGTCACATCGGTGAAGTGGAAGTTGCCGTCGTTGCGCAGCAGAGTGTTGCCCTCGGCGTTGCGGGTGTAAAAGAGCGTCGTCGGCAGATTCTTTCGCGCGTCGAGTTCCCGTCCAACATAAAGATCGAGTAAGCCGTCGTTGTTGTAATCGCCGGCAGCGGCTACGACGATGAAATCACTGTCGCCTTTATTAGGCAGCCCCAGGTCGTCAGTCACCTCGACGAACTTGCGTCTCTTTGGGTCCTGCGGATCGGCGACGTTGCGAAACAGGCGACTGTGGCCCGTATAGCGGCCGAGGAAGAGATCCTTGAACCCGTCGTTGTCGAAGTCGGCAAAAATACCAACGTTTACGCCGGGGTCGTTCTCAGGAAGGCCGGCCGCAACGGTAACGTCCTCAAACGTGCCATCGCCTTTGTTGTGGTAAAGACGCGAATGCCCGCCATCGCCGAAAAACACGTCGTACCAACCGTCGTTATCGTAATCAACAGCGGAAACACCGGCGGGGCCGTACTTGAGGATGCCAAACTTCTTTGGCTGCCACACAGGCGTGGAAAAAAGAGGGTTCTGAGTTGAAACAAAGTCGATGCCGGCGCTATCAGTGATGTCTGTGAATCCTCGCCGGTCGCCAGTTACGGTCTCGCCATGAATTAACTCCTGTTTGTTGATTTCCCATTTACCGTTGTTCACCTGAAGCCACAGGCGTATCAAAGCATGTGATTCAAACGCCTCTTCTTTTTCTGCCGCGTCGGTCCTTCTCTGCCCTCGCAACCAGAGAACGCCGCGCACGATGGCTGAATTGTGTGCGGGTATTTGCTCAACAGAATCGAGTTTGAACTTACTCTCTTCGATCGAGGTTATCCGCTTGAGATAGTGTTCGACCTGTTCGCCCACTTCGGCCTTGCCATATGAACGTTGCCCGTCGACATCCCATTCGTAGACCTGTACGCCGTCCCGGTTAGATTGCAGCTTTTCCGCCCATTCACCGCCACGTGCACTCGAGTAATTTTCGGCATAGCAATCGAGAATCTTGCCGGCGTCTTTGTTAGCGACGAAGTCATCCACGCCGGCGCGGTACTCGTTTAATAACTTGATGGCGCCCTGGCCGGTTTCCGCCAACAGTTGCGCGTTCGCCTCGACGCGATTGATCGCAACCTTGCCCCAAATCACTAATCCGAGAATTATGACCAAAGGCGATGAGAAAATAATCACTCGCCGCTTTCTCTTTGACATCTTTCCGGCTCTCATAATCTCACGAACCAAACGACCGATTCTTCCACCCCGCGTACCTTGCCTTAACTCCCCTCCCCATCTGCGAGAATCCAGTTTCCTCGCAGCTACGGCGCTCCCCTGGCTGCGGCAACACTTTTGTTACCGAGGGGAGCCGCAGCGCGGGACAACGGCCGATTCGGCACGACTGCGATTTGTGAGCTGCCCTCTTGAATGTGAACATAGCTATTAACCCAGCCTCTGGTCTGCGCCTCATCAAATCTCTGTACCTGGCCGTCCGGCCATTTGATTTCGACGGCCGCGATCTCCTTCGCGTCGCCCAGGCCAAAATGGATCGGTAGCATCATTTCGGAAGCGAAACCCGAGCCCGCTTCGACCTGGCGCATCATGGTTTTTCCTGGAATCGTGAGCCGCACCCGGGCACCGATCGCATCGTTCCAAAGTATCTTCCCCTCCCGATCCCTCATGCTTCCTTTCAGCTTGAGCACTACGCCGTTGTAGTCCTTCTTCACGTCGTTTAGATAGAGCGTAGGCGCTGCATTGTTGTTGTTGATTACCAAATCGAGTTTTCCGTCACCGTTAAAGTCGGCCACCGCGACACCGCGGCTGTCCTTGATGCAATCCGATCCGGTCGGTCGCGCCACATCCATGAATTGCCTCGTCTCAGTCTCGTCGGCCTTTGCACCGTCCGCCGGCGGCACGCGGCCCACATTTGCGAAGAGGCAATTGCGCTCGTAACCATTCCATGAATTCTCGCCAACAAAGTTGTCGCTGAAGAAAACCCCTTGCTTGTATTGCTTCACGTGTGCGACCGCACCGCTCGTGAAGGGTAGTCAAAGATCCGTGTTGGGCGCGTTGCTAATCCATCCGTTTGCCGCATAGAGATCCAGCTTTGAATCATTGTCATAGTCGAAAAAGGCCACGCTCCAGCTCCAGCCCGCGCGATTGGTGTGGCTTTGCTTCAACTGCCGAAACGTGCCATCGCCGTTGTTGTGAAACAGACGATTGCCCTCGCCGATCATTTGGCCCAGCTCAGACCATCTTGGTCCCAGGAGTTTGTAGACCTTGTAGTATTCACTCAAATCCGTGATGGCGTATTTGGTGCGTATTACATTGCGCGCGTATTGCGTGACCGTCATGTCCTCACCGAACCATCGTTGGTTCGAGTTGATGTTCGAGGTGTAGAGATCAAGCTGGCCGTCATCATCAAAGTCTCCCCAGGTCAGACCCATCCCTCCGCTGAAGTCTTGCACCGCGGCCTGCTTTGCCACCTCAGTGAAAGTTCCGTCATGGTTGTTGTGATAGAGGTTCTTGCGGCCAAAATCGTTGGCGTCGGCCAGGTCCGGATAACCGTCGTTGTCGTAATCGGCAGCGGCCACTGCCAGCGTCCAACCTGTATCGCCGGTTCCGCTTTTTTCGGTCACGTCGGTAAGGCGTTTGCCACCATCATTGTGATAGAGCCGGTTGGCGCCTCCATTCTGTGCGTAGAACGGCAGGCGCGGAACGTCCTTGAAGGCGTCGCCATACAACCCCACATATAGATCGACGTAGCCATCGCGGTCGTAATCCAGGAAACAAGCGGAGACCGCAGGCGCCGTGCTCTTTGGATCGTTGGGGTCGAATCCCATCCTCTCGGACCAGTCTGAGAAAGTGAAGTTGCCATCCGCGCTGGGCCCGTTGTTGTGATAGAACTTGAGCGGCGCCAGGTAGCGACTGACGAATAGATCCTGATAACCATCGTTATCGACATCGGCAAAGATGCCGGCGGCCGTCTGGTCAAGTCCCTCCAGTCCCGATTCCCGCGTTACATCCGTGAAGTGAATGTGGCCCGAACCATCCACTCCGTCGTTGCGATAGAGTCGCGACCGCTTGCCGTCGGCGAAAAAGATGTCGGGTTTGTCGTCATTGTTAAAGTCGACCACGCTGACACCTCCGCCACCATGTTCAATCACACCAAACTTGAGCTCCGCGCCGTGCTCTTTGATGTTGAGCTTTGGATCGCGCTCGTGTTTGTAATCAATGCCGATAGTCGCCAATTCTTCTTTCGTTTCAAAAGCTTGAAAGTCGCGACCTTGCCCGCCGACGCGGACTCCTTCGACCAGTTCATCCTTCACGATCTTCCAGTCGTAGGCGTCGGGGGTACCCTCGTTCACCAAGTTCCAACGATAGAAGTTGCGATCCTGGAAGATTTGTCCCTGACGATCCTTGCCGTCGAGAATGAACTTGACGGTTAGTTGCACCGTCTGCTCAAGCACTATCTTTTCGATTAAGTCGATCTTGAACTTGACGTCGTCGACTGCAGTAAGACCATTGAGATAATCTTCCGTTTCATCCTTTAGATCGTGCTTCGCGTAATCTATTCGGCCGTCAGCTTTCAGGACGAAACAAGCGACATCGCTCGCTCCCGGATCCGGCTTTAAGATCCAGCGGCCGCGGCCCGGAGAGGCATAACGTTCCGAGTAAAACCGCACGATCTCCGTAACGTCTTTCTTCTCAAAAGATTCTTCGAGTCCATGCTTGTAGTTGGCCAGAAACACATTGACCGACTTACCCGTGTTGAAAAAACGCTCATGCTCTTTGTCTTTGCGAGCCATGACGAAGAGGCTCAACGCGATGATGGCGCCAACCAGGGCGATACCGATGATCAGAACTCGGACCAGATTTCTTAGGATTCTGCGTTTCGCCATGTTCGCTTTCTGTTCTGCTGCAGGTTAGCCCTGCATAGCCAATTCCTTCTCTCGTCGGGCGTCTACAACCCAGGCAAAGTCACCTCGACTATTCATCGGATCGGGCGTTGCATTTTCGTGCCCGGAGTAGTCTTCTTTACCGTTGACGATGCGATGAGCAACTTGCATCGCCGAAACGATGACAGGCGTAATGCCGCCACCCGGTTGCGTCCAATGGCCCGTGAAATAGAGATTCCGTACCATGCCGTTGAGAGCCGGCCGGTGTTCGCCGAGTTGGTCGGGAGACATTTCCCAGCCCAGCATCGCGCCGCGATGATTAATGGTGAATTGATGGGAGGTACGCGCTGAAGCACTCAACTTGACGACGACCTTGTCAGAAAATCCCGGCATCACGCGGTCGAGGTTGTTCATGATGTAGTTTTCAACCGCGATTTTGTGCGCCGGCCAATCTTCAATCGCGTCATAGTCGATGTCCGTCAACTTTTGCACGATCACGATGTGACAACCTGGCGGCGCCATCGCGGGTTCATAGAGAGTCGGCACGAAAATCTTGAACGCGCGCGTAGCTACTTGATCTGAATGCCAGGAATCCCAATGATAGCCCGCTGCCTCTCGCAATGTTTCGGTCGGCATGTTTTTCAAGCCGATGTGCGTGAGAAAACACGGATGTGTGGCCCGCAGCTTTCGAATAGCGGCGAGTCTGTCAGCATCGACCTGACACGGATCGAGCAATCGTTCGATCGTAGACAGCAAATCAGCATTCGAGACAACGACACCGGCATTGACCCGTCGGACGCTACGCGCATTTGCTGGCCCTACCTCCACTTCAACGCCGGTCGCCGTTTTATTTCGCGCAAGTATCCGCTTCACAGCGGAACCCATCAGAATGTCGCCGCCCATTTGTTCGAATCGCAGCGCTAACTCGTCGGCAAAAGCCTGCGAACCACCGCGCGGATAATAGTTGCCCAGAAAGTAGGACAGCCTCAGCATTGAATCGAAGACGAACGACGTGCGACACGGAGGCGACCCCCAATGCCCACAATCGGCAGCGAGTAAGAGCTTGAGTTTCCGGTTGCAGAAGTGCTGGTCCAACACTTCTCTCACCGTCAGGTGAGCGTAGGGCTTGAGCCGATCTGTATCGCGCCAGCGAAAGTAAGAAACGAGTCCGAACATGTAGACGTCGCGCACCAGCGCAAAGAACTTGTCCAACGCTTGCGCTTCTTCGGGAAATTCGGCCTTTAGCTTTCCAAGGTAAATATCGAAGTCCGCTGAAACTGCAAAGCTCGAGCCATCGGGAAAATGAAAGTGATCGACGGGATCCATCTTGACCCAGCCGTTTGTAATTCCAAGGTCTAAAAGTAGTTTTCCGGTGATCGTTGCCGGGTTGCCGAGGAGAGGATAAAAGTGGGTTGCGGCATCGAAGGTATAACCCTTTCGACGGAACGTGCTGCAATATCCACCGACCATATAATGCTGCTCGGTAAGCAACACCCGCAGTCCTTCACGGGCCAGCAGGTTCGCGCAGATCAGACCTCCGATACCCGCGCCGATAATCACGGCATCGTAAGAATTATTCGGCGGCTTGCCTCTCAAACCTTTGAATAGTCGTTTCATCTCGAATAACTAGTCATTGTCAGGCATGGCTAAGGAGCAACTGGACAATCGACTACTGAATACTCACCTCGTTTGGCCTGTTCCGCCCAAAAGTCTCATGGGCCTGAACTAACTCTTCACTAGCGATCGCGCTGCCCATCGAAAGTTCTCCGGCAAGGATGGTGGCCGCGACGATCTCTGCGAATTTGGCCGCGCAGCCCCTGCCTGTACAACCAATCATTTCCAGACACTCGCGGCTGGTTCCCAATCCGGTGCCTCCGCCTATCGTCGCCACTGTGAGCGAGGGCAGAGTGACGCTCGCGTAAAGATCGCCGTCCCCCGTCACTTCGAAGTTGGTTATGCCAACTGCCGAGTTGGCGATGTTGGCGACATCCTGACCGCACGCGATGAAAATGGCGGCCAGGCCGTTGGCATAATGCCCGTTGTAACCAATGGCATTTGCCTGCATGTGACCCAACACCGTGTGTTGCCACATGTCGAACAGTCGCGCCGGAGTTGTGTGCAGGTAGGATTTCACGATTTCTTCCGGCAGCAGAGCTCCTGCCGTAACCTTCTTGCCCTTGCCGCCTGCCAGAAGTGAGCCGCTCGCGCGCTTCTCCGAACTGAATCCGCTAAAGACATAGAATCGTTTCGCGCGGCTGTGGTCCATAATCCATTTGCAGGCGTGCTCTGTGGCTTTGACGATCATATTCATGCCCTGTGCGTCGGCAGTGTTGTATGAGAAGTTAACAATCACCTCTCGTCCAACCGGGTGGCATTCGATGCGCAGCAGTTTTCCATGACGGGTGGTGGATTCAGCCACAGTGCGAATCGCTTCGAACCCTTCGTGCAGGTTCCATACGAATTCATACGCGTCACTTACATCATCAAAGCAGAAGACCGGAGCAACCTGGTTTTCGTCTATGTGCAACCGAGTCGTCGCTCCGCCCGCGCGCGTCAATGCGGCCATACCTCTCTCGTAGGAACGAACGAGCGCGCCTTCAGTGGTAGCTAGCGGAACATAGAAGATACCGTCGGCGTGCATCCCATTGACTCTTAAAGGTCCGGCAACTCCGAGCGGCATCTGGGCGGCGCCTATTGGGTTCTCGATATTGCCGCGCATCTCCTCGCTCGATATTGAAAGCGCGCCGACATGCTTTAATTGGCATCCCGTTTTCTGCTCGACCCACGCCCGCCGTCGCTCGACCGACTCGCCCGAATAACCCTGGTCCTTCATCCTGGGCACGAGCTCCAACGCTTTCTGCTCGATGAACTCCTGGGTCAAGCTGAAGCTGAGCATGAATCAGACTCCTCATCTGAACGACCAACAATTTTTCATCCCTGACCCTACGACGCCTTCAGTTGTCGCACTGGGTCAGGATTAAAGAGCTGCAATGTCCATCGAAGCCGATCGAGTTGATCAGACCATTAATCACATCCTCTTCGCGGCTGTCCGGTCGGACCATCTTGAGCGGGAAATCATCGTCGATCTCTTTCAGCTGCGGGATTCCCGGAAGCACTCCGTCACGCATCGTTTCCAACAAAGCGACTGCTTGAATCGGGCCGGAAGCGCCGAGCGTTTCTCCCAGCATCGACTTGATGGCGGTCACCGGAAGTTTATGCGTCTGACCGTTGAGGCCGGCAAAGACGCCTTCTGATTCGTGCCGGTCCCCTACCTGGCTGCCATTGGCCGAAGCGCTCAGGCAATCGATCTCGTGGGGTAACAAGAAGGCATCGCTTAGCGCCTGTCTGATTGCGAAAGCGATGGCTTCTACAGAATCCTTGTGGTCGCGCCCGCGCGAGCAGTCATAACCACTGCCATGCCCCGTAACTTCTCCGAGCACGCGCGCGCCGCGCTCTCGGGCCAGCGCCGCGTCTTCCAGCATCAACAGCGCCGCCCCTTCGCCAAGTGCCGATCCGTTCCGGCGCGTGTCGAACGGAATCGGAAAATCCCCGGCTGAGGTATCCGATCGGCACAGCAGACCAGCACGATCGAAACCGAAGAACGACTCGAAGCATAATTCTTCGGCGCCGCCCGCCAGCAAAGCCCTCACGCGACCAGAGCGAATGAGGTCGGACGCGTAAGAGATGGCCTCCAGACCGGAGGTTACACCAGTAGAAATGGTGGTGTTCACTCCACGCAGGTTATGCACAATGGCTGTTTGACCGGCGGCGGCGTTGATTACCGTATTGGAAAAATCCATGGGACTGGCATAGGCTGGACCAGCCTCGAGAGCACGCCGATCGAATTCAGAGATCGTGTGCACGCTGCAGAACATCGTCCCAAGCACCAATCCCACTTCTTGCGCGTTTCTCATCTCCATTGACCAGCCGCTATCTTCTAATGCCAGTTGCGCCGCGGATGCTACCAGTCGGGACGTCCGATCAAGCGGACGCAAGTTTCGCCGGCCCAAATATTTCGCCGCATCGAAATCAACAATCTCACCGCCGAGCGGACACCCCAGTCCGGCTGTACTGAAAAGCTGTATTGGCTTAATTGCGCTGAGGCCTCGACAGAGCGAGCCATGCAGACGGGCAGGTGAATCACCTAACGGTGAAACTACACCCCTGCCTGTGATAACGACTCGATTTCCTATCAATTTAGTAACTCACGCTTTCTGAGAATCAGGGAAGCATTGTTGCCGCCAAACGCATATGCATTATTCATCGCGACATTGACTCGCAACTCGCGCGCAAAGTTTGGGACGTAATCGAGATCACATTCGGGATCCGGCTCGTTGAGATTGATGGTTGGCGGAACTCGATCATTGAAGACGGCGAGCGCGCAGACCGCCGCTTCAATAGCGGAGGCAGCGCCCATAGTATGGCCGAGCATCGATTTGACCGAGCTGATGGGAATGCGATAAGCCGCGTCTTTGAAGAGGCGCTTGACTGCTATGGTCTCAAGGCGATCATTCGTCGCGGTTCCCGTACCGTGGGCGCTGATGTAGCTCACTTCTTTAGGGTTGGTGCGGCTATCAGCAAGCGCCTGTCGCATTGCGCGCTCAGCACCGTCGCCTTGCGGATGGGCGGCCGTCATGTGGTGCGCGTCGCAGGAAAGGCCGTATCCGCCGACTTCGGCATAGACGCGGGCTCCCCGGCGACGCGCGCGTTCGAAGGGTTCCAGTACCAACACACCCGCGCCTTCGCCAGGGATCATGCCTTTGCGGAGCCGATCGAAAGGTTGGCACGTTTCCGGAGCGACCGCGCCGAGCCTGGCAAATCCGGTAAACGTGATGCGTGAGAAGGCGTCTGAGCCGCCAGCCAGCATCAGGTCGGCGCGCTCCGCGCGCAACACATCCAACGCGTGGGCGATCGCATAGTTACCAGCCGCGCAAGCAGTCGGAATCATAGTGTTAGCGCCCGCGAAATTCAGTTCACTCGCTACATGTGCGGCGATCACATGGCAGGGGTAAAGCGCAAGAAATTCTGAACCAATTCGAGCCAGATTCTGGGAGACGTATGAATCATCGAAGCGCTCGACCTCGAGCGGCTCACCCGAGGTCGTTCCCATTGACACTCCTGCCCGCTTTCGGTCGAGGGAACCGATTTCCACGCCAGCGTCCGCGAGCGCCAGCCTTGCGGCCGCGATAGCGAACTGAGAGGCGCGCCCCAGGTGAGCTGCGTCGAGATTTAAGACGTGGTCTTCTCCATTGAACTCTTTTACCTCGGCTCCACGGTGAACGTTGTACCCAGAAGTATCGAATGATTGGACTGGAGCAATGCCGCTCCGCCCATCGAGCAAGTTCCTCCAGAACTCCTCGCACCCGGTGCCGATCGGAGTCACCACGCCGATTCCGGTAATAACGATTCGATGATCCACAGTTAGACCAATGCTGGACTCAGGTATTGCTGCACCATGTTGACCGTATCCGCAACGGTTTGAATCTCGCCCAAGTCGTCGTCTGAGAGTTTGACCTGAAACTGGTACTCTGCATCGACCGCTATTTCGAGGATTGTGAGAGAGTCCAGTTGCAAGTCATCCTTGTAGGACGCGGTATCAGAAATCTCGTCAATACTGATGTTGGTTATAGTCGCGATGGACTCTTTGACTCTGGTCCTGATCTCGTCGGTGCTCATTTCTGGAATCTCCTCAACCAGCACTCCTCTTAGAGATTAAAGAAGGCTGAAATTTTGGTTCAATTCGCGACCTCGTATTGAATGACTTCCCGAGGATTGCGGCCAGGATCCGTATCTTCCGAAGTTTTTGACGGCGGGGCCAACTCGGGGAATCTGCTTCTTCGGCTCGCGCGAAACGACGAAGTCTTAATCAGTACCTGTTTCTCACTTCCGAGAGCCCGCGTCCATCGGGGCAACGAGCAAGGACTGTCAGGAAACACTCTGAGCGATAAGGGAATTCCCTGATCGCAAGGCCAACAAGCGGGCTGAGCTGGGCTAGCTGACAATTGCCCTTCTTTCTTGAAACTGTCTGCAGACCTGTTCATACAACGCGAGGGAAGAGGAGAACTGGCTTTCTCATTGGTGCCTGGGGTGTGGGATGACGGGTCGCTCTCTAACTTGATTCAGGCGCGGGCGCTCTACCGCGCCCAGTTGGATTCTGTCGAGTACCGCCTGCTCTTGGAATGGATGTAACATACCATCGAAGAAATCGGCGCTGCGATTCCGAGTCTGACGGGAGGTTATTATATGCGGCTACAAAAGGTTGAATCAGGACATCGGCTACGGCAAAGGCTGCTTCTTCTTTTAGTTCAACTCATCTCCTTCAGGAAGCCCCTCGATGTCGTCAAGCTCTTTATGTACCGTCCCGAGTACTTCGGGAGAGACTTCTGCAGTCTTGGTCATGATGTATTGCGCGGCCCGTCCTATTGGAGCATTGGTGAGCGGGAATTGTTTGGCGCTTTCACTGCGAAATTGAACAAGTGTGTGTTTTGAACCCAGGCTCATGGCGCGGTCGCGTCTTTGGTATTAGGCGGCGAGTTGACCCAGGCAATCCTCACTGACTGGCGGTCCGCTCCGATCGGTGGAAAACTGCGGCCGACGCTTGCCTTCTTAGAGAAGCTCACGCTGTCGCCCACAGCAGTTGTTCACGAAGATATGGCTGCGCTACGGGTTGCGGGCCTGAATGACCGGGCAATTAGGGACGCGACCTACGTGTGTGTGGGCTTTAACATCATTACTCGGATCGCCGACGCACTTGACTTTAAGGTTCCGCCGCCCGAAGTGTTTACGAGCAGCGCGAAGTTTTTGCTAATTTTTGGCTACGACATGCTGGGTGGCCTGCAGCTCGGAAGGTTTGGCAGGTGGCGGCCTGATCGAAGGCGCGATGATCACATAGGGCGTGACGAAACGCTGACAGCAGCTGAAGCCATCGCCGATGCTTACGCCGGCAAGATGAAGCGGCTGGAGGATACTGTGCTCTTCGGGCCTGGAGTTCTCGATCCGGCGGTGCGTAGAGTCGCCAGTATTGCAGGTGAACTTCCTGGTGTGGCGGGCTGGTATGTGAAGAAGGTCTGGGAGCGGGCCCACGAGATCACAAGCGAGGACATCGCCGCGCTCCGCCGGATTGGCTACTCGGAGGATCAGATATTCGAACTTACGATTAGTGCGGCCCTGGGCGCAGGCCTTGTTCGGCTCGAGTCGGCGCTCGGTGCACTCGCTTAAGAACATTCTGCATTGCGGAAGACGCTAATCTTGAGCGACCGCCCCGCTGCCATAAGCTGCTACGACCCTTAGCTGACTGACCTACTGCTTGATTCGCTTCGAGCGCGCAAAAATCGCTCGCCAGCTCCCATCCTTCTTCACGAAGCGATCTTCAAATTCCCAAACCCCGTTAAAGTCATGGCGCTTGCCGTTGAGCACGTAAGTGGCTCCCGAAAGCACGCATCGACCGGTAACCACACCGAATTTTCCATGTACCTCTGCTTTCACATCAGAACATACCCAGTCGTGCACACTCATGTCGCCTGATTTTAGCGCTTGGTGAAGCTGCTTTTTGTTGAATGAGATTCCCTCGGCGTTGCCTCCAAAGCTGTCATCTTCGAAACTCTCCAGCTTTTCCAGATCTCCGAGCCTGGCTGCATCGGCCCACTCATATATTAATTGCTTCAACACCGCTTCATCATTGGCAGCCGGCGACCTTTCTTGGAAACCGCCGCCGCTCCACGCAAAAGTAATGGATGTCGAAGCAATCAGCATCCCGATAACCAATAGAGTTCTTTTCATGTAGTCTCACCTCCTGATGTCTCATTCAGTAGCTTCAGCCGGTCGAATTCTCGCTCAAGCTTCGCGCAGCCAGCCCTGACGTAATGCATACCGCACTACTTCAACCCGGCTCTTGAGATCGAGTTTCTGCATCAAATTCGCTTTATGGGTCTCGACGGTTTTGACACTGATCCTGAGATACCCTGCTACCTCTTTGTTGGTGTATCCCCACGCAACCAGACGGAGGACTTCGGCTTCGCGCTCGCTTATTTCATTGTGTTGCCGGTTGTCTCCCGACCGGCGCTTGCCCAGATAGCCGCCGACGACCTTGCCTGCCAGCGCAGGATCCAGGTAAACTCCGCCCGCCGCCACCACGCGGATCGCTTTGATTAACTCTTCAGCAGCCGCTTTTTTTAGTACGTAGCCAGAGGCGCCAACTTCGAGCAACTGTCGCAGATAGCCACCATCGTCGTGGGCCGTCAGCACCAGCACCATGATTTTTTGGCAGGATTGCTTGAGACGCTCAGTCACCTGAATACCATTCAGATCAGGCATCGAGACATCCATAATAATCACATCTGGTTGCAGCTCTCTGGCCTTCAGCAAAGCTGTCCTGCCGTTGTCGGCCTCTCCAACGACATTCATGTCGGCCTGCGCATTGACCAGGGACCTCAAGCCTTCACGCATAACGACATGGTCATCGGCTAGAAAAATTCTCAGTGTATTCATCCGGGAAGCCTTCCTCGCAGGAGAACGCGTACACGGGAATCCGCGTGACCAGCGTCGTACCCGTTCCGGGTTCCGATTCGATGTTGAGGTTTCCGCCTATTAACGCTACGCGCTCCTGTATTCCTAACAGTCCAAGGCCATGCCCTTCGCCGGGCGCGAACGTCACCGCCTCGAGGTCAAAGCCCTGGCCGTCGTCTTCCACAATCGCCCGCAGCTGATTGCTACGGAGCTCCAGGATCACGCTGACACTATGGGCGCCGGCGTGTTTGAGAATGTTATTTAGAGCTTCCTGGACAATCCGGTAAACTGCCGTTTCGATTGGCGGTGGCAACCTCTGCCTGGCTAGCCCCTGGCTGTGAAAATCCGCTTTGATCCCACTACGCTCTGACCACTTCTCGACATAATTCGACAATGCAGTTTGCAGGCCCAGGTCATCGAGCGAGGCGGGACGCAGTTCCCAGGCAAGGCTATGCGTCTTTTCCATCAGTTGCTCTGTCAGCTCCTGCAGTCTGTGAAAACTCTTAGTGTGCGGCGATGACCCGTTTCCGCACGAGATGCCCAGGTTCTTAAGCCCCAGCATTAAGGCATTGAGATGCTGACCCATCTGATCGTGTAACTCGCGCGATATGCGGCGCCGCTCTTCTTCCTGCGCAGTCACGAGTTCCCGCAGCAGATGACCGCGCGCCGCCTGGGACTTTTTGTGTTCGACCACCTCTGCTCTAAGGACTTCGTTTACTTTTGAAAGTTCGGCTGTGCGCTGTGCCACTCTCATTTCCAGATCGTCATATGCTCTTCGTAGTTCCTCTTCAACTTGTTTGCGTTTGGCGTCGGAGTGATGAAGTGCTCTGGCGGTGCGCCAAATCAAAGTGGTCAGGATCAAGATACTGCCCCAAACACAAAGCAACGTTCCGAAGGCCATGTCATAAAAGCCTTGCCGCGCTCCGAGCATGACGAGTCCGCCACCGGCTGCCGGAATCAAAATGGTCGCGGGCAGGAGGCGCCGTACCATCGTGCCGCCTGCGGAGTCGCTCATTACGAATGACATCAAGCCGTACTCAGGATGAATGAAGAGAATCCCCACGCTGAGGGCGACAAAGATGAACGCGGTGTGTAAGGCCATCCCCGTGTAAGACGTGATGCTGTAGAGAAAGGCCACCTGGTATACGTAACCGACCAGAGCCATCAAAGCGACAACCCCGCCCAGGAGCGCGAACACCTGGGCCAATCGGTGTGCCCGAGCCGTCTTCATTCTTGTTAATAGGAGAGCCAAGCCCGTGAGCAGAAAGTTGAATGAGGTGTGCGGTGAGGGGCGACCCGGAAAAGACGTCGCGGTAACGTATAATCTCTCCCTAAATAAGATGTTATCGAATCCAAGATCCGCGCCGATTAGATATTCCGCGAGCGTCAGCGAACCGATCAAGATAACGCCGAGGTAGCAAATCCAGGTTACTGCGGTAGCTCGTTGCGACTCCTTCTCCCTCCACAACATCCAGAGGGACACGCTCGCCAGAATAAAAGTGATGGCCGTATTAGGGACCATTTGAGGTTGGCCCGGAATGACACTTCTAAGAGTCGAAATATTAAAAGCCCATCCCGCCAGAACCAGGCACGATACGCAAATGCCAAGGCCGCTCACCGCCGGTGGGATGAGTTGAAATTGACCATTTTGAGGAATGTGTTCCTCGGGAACAGTTTGTGCCATTTTAGGTTTGAGAACCGGCGGATACAACCGTCGGAACATGTACTCCCATCGCGTCAGTCTAATCGATTTCTAGTTTCAGGTTGGGCGGCGCGCCTCCAGATACTTCTCGATCAGGGATGCCAGATTCTTGCCATCCACTCCCTCATGGCAGTAGATGATCCTGCCATCGGCCCCGATCATGTAAACCGTAGGCAAGCTGGTCACTTTGTACGCTTCGGCGATTTGTTCTCCCTTGAGCAAGAGCCCATAGCTATAGCGCTTTTGCTTCATCAACTCGAGTGGATCTTTCTTTTCCCAGGAGTTGACTCCAAAGACAACTACCCCCTGGTCCTTATATTTCTCATAGAGCTTCTGCATGCGCGGCATCACTTCTTTGCAGGGGCCGCACCAGGTCGCCCAGAAGTCCATGACCACTACTTTCCCGCGATAATCTGAGAGCGTATGCACCTTGCCCTCAGCATCGCTCAGTTGCCAGTCAGGAGCACTCTCGCCGACGGGCAGCAGTTTCATCTCCTGCTCTCGCGGAGACTTCGAAACTGGAGCGAGGATGATTGGGCCTTGAGCGACAACGCTTGGACCAAAACAAAATAGGGCCAGGATGCTCAGAAGGATACCGATTCTCAGCATGTGCTCACCTTTCGTTCTCTTTACAGATCCTGCCAAAGTTCTAGCGCCCTAAAAGCGATGAGAGTAGCCGACAGTGATGAAGTAGTCAGCGAAAGCTGCGTCGCCGCCAGGGTTGCCGACGAGGATGTCCGACACGCTTCTTCTTCGATTGCGACGCACCGCCACCGGCACCGCTACGGACCATATGTCTCTTCCTCTAAAGTATTGCAGTCCCGGTTCCACCGACATGGCATAGCCAGGCCGACGAAAACCGTTACTCTTGCCGATCAAATCTCGCACGGGAACACCTTCCATCCGCCAACCTACCGTGAACGCGAAACGGCGAGTGTAAGGGACGGGACGCGCCAGGCCGACACGAGCCAGATATTGATCCGCGACGGACATGATTGCTTCGGACGGGCGTCCGCGCCCCGTCTGCACTCCATTCGTATCGCGCGGGTTAAGCAAGTACGTTCCAGAGGCGTAGACCGTCGTCTTACCAATCCTCTTGTATGCCTGTACGTCCAGAGGGATGCCCCAGCCGCCATCCCCCAGTTGGATGGATTGATCCACAACTTGCGTTACCGTACCGATACCGTTGGCACCCGGGACAGAGTCTTTGACCCTCGGATTTCCGGTCGGCAATTTCAAACCAGCCCCGAAAGATATATTCCAGCCCGACTCGGCAGGAGGTCTATGCAACCACATCCGGCCCACCACGCTAATGTCCCCGATTCCCACGCTGTGAAAGATTTGAGGAGAGGTACCCCGCCTGCGCGACGCCCACTGGATAGGTGCCGCGACCGTGACGTTGAAGCGCCGATTGACGGAGTAGGTGAGCGCCGCGTCAAACAAATAAATGTTATTGACTACCTCCGTTCCCTGCTCGGCGCGCTGTTTCTGCTCAACGGTCCCCACGTAGTGGCGATGAGAGAGTTGTTTGCGAAAGCCGATGGAAAGCTGCCACCGCCCGCTATCCAGAAATCCACTATCGTGTGAGCCTGAGCCTTCTGTACCTGCGCATTGCACGCCAAGCACGGGCGCGCTTTGACGAGCGGCAATTCAACCCTGTGCCCAGGCATTTCGGCCGGGTAACAGCAGACCAAGGCACACCAAAGCAAACATCAATAACAACCGGTTCCAAGAGTATTTGAAGTCTTCCATTTCCAGTCTCCTGTGATTTAGAACGAAACGCGTGCGCTAAACTGGATCTCCCGAGCCGGAGTTGCGGCTTCCGTGATGGTGCCGAATTGCGGCGTGTTCACGAACCGATTGGGTGTACCCAGATTCGTATGATTAAGCGCATTGAAAGCTTCGGCGCGAATCTGAAACTTGATCTTCTCGGTCACTGAGAACTCTCGCTGTAAGGCTAAATCAAGCGTTTGCCGCCCCGGACCATAGAGCGAATTTCGCCCTACGTTTCCGAAAGTGAACGCCGGCGGCGCGGCAAATGCAGCCGAATTAAACCACTGAGTGTCTGTGTGCGTACCGGAGCCGAAGATCGCTTGCCCTGTGTAGTTGGCGCGGATTGGGTTCTCGCCGAGCAGTGTGCCCGCGTTTGCCGTGTCACCAAACACTGAGATGGTAAAAGGAAATCCGCTCTGCGCCTGGAAGATAGCTGAGATGCGCCAATCTTTAGTAATCGCGTGAAGGAAACCCGATTTCCCCAGGGTCGGAATGTTGTAGACAGTACTCAACGAGAAGCGATGGCGGACGTCACAAGCGGGCCCCTTTTCGGCAGCAAGCCTGGAATTGTTCTGTGGAGCCGCTGACTCGAACATCGGCGAACGGAAGTCGGGCGCGTCGCTCAGATTCTTTGCAAATGTATAGTTGGCGAGAAGCGTCCAGCCACGAGCAAAGCGCCGACGGATATTCACGTATCCGGCTTCATACCAGCTTTGCGCGGAATTCTCGAGCAGGTTGATCCCGCTGACAGGAAACGTTGTGTTGGCGACCGTAATGTTCGACGGCAAGATTATGCCGGGCAGGAAGCTCAGTACCTTGAAGGGCCGCCGCGGCCCGATCGCCCCTGGTCCGGGAGGAGCATTGTTAATGAGACGAGAACGCTGAAAGTGCAGTCCATGCGAACCGAGATAACCAAGTTCCAGCGTCGTCTCCTTGCCCAGACTCTTCTCGACGGAGGTACTCCACTGCTCGATGTACTGTGGCGACGGGTTGAGCTCGACCGCCGCAAAGCTGACTGTTGTCGTGCCCAAAACCGGCGCCGCAAAATTGAAATGGCTGGCTACGATGCCGGTGGCTGGGGTGTAATTATCGCTCTGCTGTGTTTCCGGAAATACATAAGGTACGTTGTGTCGCTGGTTGCACCAGGTATTCATGTCCACAGGTGTAAAGAAAATACCGAAGGCGGCGTGGACCACGATCCCATGACTTGGCACGTTGTGCGAGATGCCAAACCTCGGAGCGAAATTAAGTTTGTTTGGGTTGGCGAGTCCTTCAGGATATCCCTGTTGACCACCGATGAAAACGAACGGCACTCCGTCCTTGAACACCAGATTGGTGTTGGCAAAGCGAATGTCCTTCAGCGGACTCATATACTCATATCGCAAACCGATTTGAATCGTCGTGTTACGATTCAATTGAAAACTGTCCTGGATAAAAGCGTCGGCGTACCATTGCCGCAGTTGCATCTGAGGAACACCCGCCTGCCGTTGTTTCACAGCCGGCAGACCAAGCAGGAAACTGGCTAGCGCCGAACCCGTGCCATCGTTAGTTGCTGTTTGGGTAGTGAAGCCGTTGGTGAATTGATAGAAGCCGCGGTTCTGAAAGAAACCCCACATCGGCCAGATATAATTGCGGTAACTGCCGCCGAGCTTCAGACTATGCCGCCCAATCTGCCAACCCAGGGTGTCGCGCGCTTCGAGGATCGTGTCCCAGGCGTGCATGGGCGTCGCGATGAAGGTATCGCCCATGCCCGAGTAGCCCTGGACGGCAAACCATGGCGCGCCAAACGCGCCCTCGCCTCCAAAACCAACGCCCGTGATACCCAGTTGAGAGACGATGTCGTTAGTGAAGCTATTTTCGGACGTGCGATGCATGGCCAACCGTGAAACCGTGATCGTGCCCATATTAACCAACCTTGGGCTGAAGATGTGGTTCCATCCGACGGTGCCGTTCTGAGATAAGTTGTCGTGATTAGCACCAAAGCCCGGTAGGTTCTGGGGCATGAAACCACGTTCACTGCTGAAGGAATAGCGCGCAAACAAACTGTCTCCTTTCTTGAACGTCTGATCGTAACGAATCGTGGCTTGATCCGTGACGTGGTGTTCGTTTCGCGTGTCCAGATAATTGTTGCAGTCTGCACCACCGCCTATGACCTGGGGGATGCCCATCATGGTCATGCCGCAGCCGTTCATGCCCATATCCATGTTAGGACGAGGAATGAATTGCCTTAGAAACTGCTGAGCTTTGGGATCAATTAGGTTCTGCGGAATCTTATTTCCGGAAAATATATCGCGAATAATCTGTGGATTACTCGGACTGATGGGCTTCGATGGATCGAACGACGGGTTAGGGTGCGAGCTGAATGGGTTATAGATGGTGACTCCGGCCATGCTGAAGTCGCCGGTGACTTCGTCGGCCGTCGGCACCGTATCAATCATAGTCATCGACTTGGTGTGACGCAGCCCTTCATAGTTAAAAAAGAAGAAGCTTTTGTTGCGGACGATGGGACCGCCGAGCGAGGCTCCGAAATTATTTCGCACCAGGTGACTCGACGAGTCCATGTCATTGAAGGCGCGAGCATCGAATATATTATTGCGCAAGAACTCGTAGGCAGTCCCGTGCAATTCATTTGTGCCGGTGCGGGTGGCGATATTGATTTGCCCGCCGCCGGCGCCTCCCATCTCGGCTGTATAACTGCCCGTGACGACTTGAAATTCCTGGACCGTGTCCGGCGAAGGACTAAGATTCAAAGTATTGAACGTTGGATCGGTATTGGTGGCGCCATCCAACAAAAAATAGTTTGCATTGGGACGATTGCCGCCAATACTAATCGCTGAGCGCTGTCCGGGACGCCAGTACAGCGGACTCATGTCCCCTGCTTGCGCGCCATGGCTCTCGTGGGCACCGGGCACGGTGAGCACCAGATCGATCAACATGCGGCCATTAAGCGGCAAGTTCCGAATCGAATTGCGCTCAACTACTTCGCCGACACTGGCGTCAGTTGTTCGCAGAACGTTCATGGATTCACTTTGAACGTTCACCGTGCCGGTGAGCGAAGGTACCTGTAAGGTGACATCGCAAGTCGTTTGTTGACCGACTTCCAGATGCACAGATTGGGTCGACGATGAAAACCCAGAGGCCTGCACCGTTAGCTGGTACTCTTCCGGGAGCAGCCCAGCGATCTGATAAAGGCCCTGGTCGTTGCTGGTTACCTGGCGAACCGCTCGAGTGCTAACAGAAGTGACTTGCACGGAGGCCCCGGGAACTGCTTGGCGTTGGGGATCGAAAATCGTGCCGCTCAAGCTCGCATAGTTGCTCTGAGCTAAACAGACGCCTTGAATAAGCAGCAGTCCAATGGTGACCAAGATGAGTCTCGCTATATCCGTGCAGGTCATGGATGTCCCTCCAAAATTTGCGTGCATTAGCCAGGGCGAACTCCAAGTTGACGAAGCGGCAACTCCGTTAGAGCGATTTGCCGAGCGATCTTGGTTACTGCCTCACCAATCTGGCGACCACGAGGCGCCTCGAAAGTGCGCCTCACAACGTCCGCATATAAGCCGCCAAATCTTTTTTCTCGTCGGGGGCCAGTCTCAGTTTGAGGATGAGGTTGAAAAACTCAACTGTGTCTTCCAATGTCGGCAAACGGCCATCGTGGAAATAGGGCGGCGAATCCTTGATTCCGCGAAGGGAAAACGTCTTGGCCCATCCTTCGGCCCTGCCGGGATAAAACTCCTCCACACGCAGGTCGTGCATTTGGTTGTCCGTAAAATAAGGCGGCGTATGGCAGGCGCTGCATTTGGCCTTTCCAAAAAAGACCGACTCGCCATGTAACTCCTCGGGCGTGGCCTTGGTTGGATCGAGCCGGCCCAGAATATCCAGTTTGGGCGCAGGTGGGAATGCGATGATCGAATTGAAGTCACCCATAATATTGGTGGTGCCCTTATTGAACTCTCGACCACCAATCTGTTGCGCCAGGGCAATGTCGCCGTCAAAGTACTCTTCCACTTCGGCAAAATGGTCTAACGAACGAATCGATCTGCGGAGACTGTACATTAGATACGTGTTATTCCCCCGTAGGCTGGGCGTATCGATTCTCACGCGCGCTAGGGTCGGCCGCGTGCCAGGATCCATTGCGAACGCGCCGTTTGTGTGGCCGTTAACATGACAATCGAAGCACGCGATACCCTGCGACGGAAGCCTCGTGAGTCGGTGCTTGGTCTGATTAAACCAACTGGAGTTCGACTTGATCACGAGCTTCTCAAGCCCCTTCAGTTGTTCGGGCGTAACGATGCCGTTAAGTAATCTGTAGTAGTTCGCCTCGGTAATCTCCTCTCCGCGCGAGACGTCGCCGAGATCGGGTCGCGTCGTCAGGAACAGAGGCGGCGGAAACTCTGGTAGATAAGCATCCGGAATATCAAAGTCTACGTCGAAGCGCGTATCCTCCGGATGTGCATCCAGCCACCGCTGAGGAAACAGCATGTGTCCGGTTGATTGAAGCGGGTGCGCCAGCGGACGAAAACCTTCAGGGAAAAGACCACGCTTCAGTATTTCCTCCGGCGATAGATTCGCCAAGTCTTCCCAGCTCTTAACTCCGTCGGGAAGCTTAACCACTGGCCCGACCGGAATGTGCTTGCCTCTGGCCATCGTGACCACGGCATCAGTCTTACCCGTGAACAAGTAGCGCGTGTCGAGATAGGCTTTCCAGCGCGCCATCACCGCCGGCTTTTGGTCACTCAGACGCTTGTAGAACTCATTGAAGTCTCCAACATCGTCAACTGAAGCGAAAGAAGAGGCTCCAGGTCCGCCGTAGAGATATAGCTTTACGGGTGTTATGTCGCCCGGGCGCAGATTTGGAAACGGCAGCAGCTTGTTTCGCTGATCCTGGGGATAGTCGGCTCGCTCCCAGTTCGGATCGTAAGCCGCGGGACTCTTCGCGGTAAGTTGGTTCTCCTCGATCGAGGGCGCCGATGCCGTCGTCGCAGACTTCACAATCACTCCGGCTTTCGCCTCTTTCTGATCCTTCGCACTGCTATTCGGAGGCTCTTGCTTCTTCTTGCTGCCTTGCGCTGATGTGCTTTGGAGGAAATTGTTTCTCAGGCCAAACACCAGGCAGAGGCCAACGACCCCCAACAAAGCGATCAGTGTTACGAGCATTCTTCTTCTGTTCATAGTCTTCCCCCCCCACTCAATTTGCTGACTGTCATTCTCCGTGAACGGACGGCTGTGTTTGCTAACAATGAGATCGAGAGTTGCCACTGCTCAAAAGGTGCGCAATAACCTTCTACTAATAGGGAGTCAGGGCCTGCTATGTTCGTGAAGCAAATGGCGAACCACAGAACAGACAAAGCACGGCATGCGCCGGCTACACGGATTACCGCTGTGAATACGCTCCCGTTTCTCGAAATCCCTGGCGAAGATCTTTCCAGAGAAACAACCGGTAAGAAAAGGCATTAGCGAATTACCAAGATCAAGCAGGACAAATTTGTCCGGGAAGAACGTGGAAGATGGCTCCTGGTTGCCCAGGCAAATCCTCGCTAGCTTTTCTTTTCCGCCTTATCGCCAGACAACGGAATCATTTCATGTCCTCCAATGACCAGACCGGCAGTAACGAGAACCAAATTCTTTACTACAAACTCTCCATTTGAAGTCAGCAACAAAGGGTTACTATTGAGAAAGAAGAGCTGCGGGGCCAGAGCGACAGCCACAAACGTTCCTATCAGATGAAGGCACAGTAGGACCAGCGTCCGCCGCAACGCTCGTCTGAAGATCAAGCCGCTACCAACCAGCAACTCCCATCCGCCTAGCAATGAGGCGAATAGAGGGAGCGGCAAGAATCCATAGGTCTGCTGGAGCATTGGTATGATCGGACTGACGCCGAACAACTTGAGCGTACCAAACCAGATGAACACGAGACCAAGGGCCACTCGAAGCGCGGGAATGCTCCAACGATGCAGAAATTCAATGATCGGCTCCTCCCACGTCGGTTTCGTGGGTTCCAGCACGGCAACCGCAGACTCGAACTCCAGGGCGAGTGGCGCTCCTATCCTCCCGCTATCTTCGCGACTTACGACCGGCCGAGTAATCACCTCCATAGCACTTCCTTTTTTCTTTTGGATTTACAGTTTGAGCAAATCGAGATTCACGTCCTGAACCTACGGGTGTTTCTTGCCCTTCTCGGTGAGGAATGCCGCTATCTCCTCAAGTTTAAGAGGATTAATCTTGTAATAAGTTCTCGAGTCTTTTCCCCTACGCTCGAGAACCAGGCTCTCGAGCACAAGATCCGCAAGCGCCTCTTTCACTCTGGTGGCGTGCTTCGTGGTGAGCCTTTCCAAGAGCCACCACTCCACAACCCCTTCCAATGTATCTTGCGCATTCGGGTTCTCAGCTAAGTAACCCAAAACCCGGCAGGCAATCTGCAGCCTTTCGTCAGCCATTCATTCGTCGCAGTCTCTCCTGTCGCAACTGTTCGCAAGCAACGCGCCACAGTTTGAGGATCTGAATTTCTTCAGGCTTAGGTGTGATAGGTTGTTGTTATTCCTGAATCGTAAGGAATTGACTGGAGGGATAATAATATTCTTGTTCTGGTAGGCAGCCATTAGTGGACAATTTTGTCCTGGCTGATCGCACTATTGTCCACTCCCATGAAGCCACTGCCCTTCAGGCTTTGAACGGAGATGTGATGTTTGCGAATTAACTGCCAGAACGCTCGCCGATTCTTATGCGCCACGCGGGCTGCTTCGGTGATATTGCCATGACAGGTCATCAGAAGGGTCCTGATGTAGTTCTTTTCGAATTCCCCGACCATCCGACTCTTCGCTTCCCGGAATGATTCCGGAAGAGAGGAACCTTCGCTGTCTAAGACCGCGATGTCACCCGCTCTAAGAATTGTTTGGTCCGAGAGTATTACCGCTCTCATAATAATATGTTCCAATTCCCGCACGTTGCCGGGCCACTCGTAAAAAGAGAGTTTTCGAATGGCGTCAAGAGAGAATCCGGTAATCCGCTTGTTAAATTGTGCCGCATGCTTGACTAAGAAATAACGAGCCAGCAGCAAGACATCTTCCCCTCGTTCTCTAAGCGGTGGCAGCACCAGGGGAATGACATTCAAGCGGTAGAAGAGGTCCCGGCGAAACTTCCCCGTCTTTAGAGCTTCCTGACAATTGATATTGGTCGCCGCAATAACGCGAACGTCCGCCTTACATGTCCTGGTTGAGCCTAAAGGTCGAAACTCTTTTTCTTGAATGAAACGTAATAGCTTGACCTGGGCCAGGAGGGATAGGCAATCGATTTCATCCAAAAACAGTGTCCCGCCGTCGGCCTCCTGAATCAAGCCTGAGTGGGATGTATGGGCCCCCGTAAAGGCGCCCCTATCATGACCAAATAGTTCGTTCTCGATTAATTCCGCGGGAATGGCACCGCAGTTTACCGGGATAAAGGGTTGTCGAGCGCGTGGGCTCAAGTAGTGAACGGCCCGGGCGCAAAGCTCCTTGCCGGTTCCTGTTTCACCAGAAATCAGTACACTCGCGTCGCACTTCGTGGTCAAAGGAATTTTTTCGATCTCTTGCAGAAACTTTTCGTTTTCCCCTACTAGCTCTCTTATACCTACCAACTCCCTTATTTCATGCCTGCGGGCAAGGGGCTGCGCCACGGTCTCTTCTTGATCAGTGGAGTCCAGCAATCGCCAGACTCGCGGTAAGACGTCTATAGCCAGTAACGGTCCTGTAATGAAGTCCGCGGCTCCGAGCTTAAGTGACGCAAGCATCTCATTCGGGTCACCTGTCTCTACCACAACTATTACGGGGATTGAGGCGTATTCTTTTCGAATTGATTGAAGCAGCTCTTCCACATTTGAAGCAAGGTTTGGCGGGTGGACCAAAAAGATTATTGCCGGAGCAACCCGCCAGATAAGCTGTGATAGTTCTCCCTCGCGAAGGCGGTCGCAGTAATTTCGACCTTCCTTTGCCGAGAGGTTGAGTTCCTCCACCGCGAAGTGTGCTCCCAGAATCTCTCGAAGAGCTTTATTCAGGTTATTTGAGTAGCCTAAAATGATTGATAAGACTCGTGCTGATCCCCTCGCATCCATTTCGATCCTCGCAGTCCATGTCTTTACTAAGGATGAACCGGCTACTGGAAGCCGCCAATGGCTTAGATCACTTAGTCCCTTCAAACCGAGTAAGTGCAAACCAACGAAGCGACAACGACGCCTGATCGCTCCGCAGCAAACGAATGCAGGGACAACGACATCCTTGCACGGTCAGGTCCGTGCATCGCCAAACTCAATTGCGCGCTTTTTACTCTGCCTTCAAGCGTGTCCGCCTGGTCGCGGAACGCGGGTGAGTAGCCTCTTCACCGGCGGGCAGCTCAGCATGAAAGGGCTCTGGCAGAGGCCGGGAATTATAATCTTGTCAGAAGTAAAGTCAACTACTTTTTCCCCATTCTGGTTCTAGAGGCGATTGTAACCTCGGATGAGATCTTAGCCTTGGCCTTTCAAGGGAGTCCTCTGAATAGGAGTTGCGGCTCGCCTCAAGCAGTCCGATAATAGCCTCGCATCCTGGAAAATGGCAGACAGCGCTCACTTGACTTAGAAAGGACGAAGTCCAATGCAACACGCTAAACACGGGGCAAGGAATAGGATTAACGCGAGAGTGACCTCGATCAAAGGTGATGGAATAATGTCGCTGGTAAAATTCGAGGTCTCTACGCCAGCCGAAATGGCCTCAGTACTTACCACTGAATCGGTCGAGGATCTAGAGCTTCGAGTCGGCGACGATATGAGGCTGGTAATCAAAGCCGTTCACGTGCTACCGGTTAAAGAGTAAAACGTATTGTAGTAGCATTACTTCGGCGACCTTAGCGTTCCGGGTTCAGACTTGCTCCGGTGCTCAGTGTCGGCGATGCGCATTAACTGGTTGCTACTCTAAACGGGCGCGGAACTTGACGCGTTTCTTCGAAATTGAGGACTCAGTTAGAGACTTGGCTCCGTTCTTTCTTCGTGAGCGTCAGAAAAGCATAAGCCGATATGAGGCGACGTTCGCGGTCCGACGAACTTTCGTTTGTGTCTCGATATTTTGCCGCGCGGTCTTGCCAACGACGAACTTCGGTCTCTCGGACGATTGTCACATGAAGTTCGCGGTGTGTAATTGCGAGATCGTCTCCGCTTGCTCAGTGGTAAAGCCGGCGTGCTCGAGTCTTCTCGTACGGCTAAGGTGCATCGTCTCGAGTAACTCGCGGAAACTTTCGTGGCCGCGAGCTACGTCTCCCGGATGGGCGCCGCCGGCAGCAAGGATCGTCAGCGCATCTTGAAGCGGGGCCGGAACGCCGCTTACACCGTGAAGCGTTGCAGCGCGTTTTCGCACGGCGTTTTCCAGCCTCCTGTAAAGCGTGGGATCGTTGGCCAGGCCATAACGCACGTGGGCCAAACCGAAATGGACATGTCGTGATTCGTCGCCCTTCGCCCTGCGAGTTAACTCTGCTGTCGGCTCGTCCGGCGCGTGCCGTTCGATAAAAGTTAAGAGATCTAAGAACGTTCCCTCTCCAAGAACTGAGAGCAAGAACTCAGCTTCGGTGAAATCGTCCGTCTGAAGTAGAGATAAAAGCGATCGGGAAGTTGTCACCGAAGAAATGCCCAGCCCGCGCCCAGACATCCGCGCGCGCTTGAGAAAGACGTCAATGTGGCGCGCTTCGTCGGCAAGTTGTGTCGCGAGAAACATCGTCACCTCGACAAAGGCGGGATGAATCCGCGCCATGAAACGGGATGGCACGTAAAGCGCTGACAGCTCATTCTCTGCGAGAAAAGTCATGATCTGCACAAGCGCGTTTTCCAGCGCGTCGGACAGGGACTTTACTTTCGCCCAGGGAATGTCACGCGTAGCATCCCATTGGGTGCTCACAGCCTGATCGTAGAGTTTGCCGATTTCGGGAGGCGCGAGATGGTTGCGCTCATTGAGGGTGAAGGGATATCCAGGACCACCAGGTTCGACTCGCGAGCCGCGTGGTGCAAAACCCGTAAATGGATCGGCACTCGTTGGCAATGGCGCCGCTTCGAGCATATCAGACGCAGTCAGTCTTCCATCGCGGGGCGTTAGCCGGCCTTCGTTGTTTGTCGGTTGCGGAGGGACTGAAAACTCACCGCGCGCGATCAAGTGGCGGTCCAAGCCTTGTGATATTGCTTCAACTCCGAGATATTCGTGGCGATCGGCGCGGCACCATGAAGGGAGGTCTTCGCGCACACACCTCGATCGCGAGAGCACTGCGAGCACGCCGCCTGTCTCCAACGCATTGAGCGCCGGACGCACCAAGGCAAGCAAGCCACCTCCGAGCGGCAAGTCGCCACCGTCAACTGCGATTGCCGCTAGCTGAGCGCTCACTCTTGTTCTTGTTCCTTTAGAGCTTCCTCGAGACTGCGATACCCTGTCTCGCGCGGCGGCATCCATTCTCGCAGCCCTTCCATCTCCAGCAGCCGGCGATGCCGCGGATTGTCCCAGCGCATCGCGAACAGCGAGCGACGGAACATTTCGACCTTCTCTCGCGGCAGCGATGGGTGCGCGTCGAACATGCAGTGGTCAAAGCCTGGCGTAGTCCACAGCACTTCGACTTTGTTAGCATCGACGTGTCCGGCCGCTTGTTCATTTACCCAGATCAGGTCACCAACAGTTCCCGCTTGTGCGCGCCCCTCTTGCAACGCTCTGAGTACGTCGATCTCACTCGTGCCCGTATCGCCGTGCTTGCCCGGGTCAGTCTCAAACGACAAAATTTCGATACCATCCAAGTCAAGGCCTTCTTTCGCCAGGAAGTAAAGCGGCAGAATGCGGGCCTGCGTTGAATCAGAGCTACCGACGGCGAGCGTTTTTCCCTTGAGATCCCGCAGCGACTTGATGCCGCTGTCCCGCCGCACAATAACCTTCGCGTGAAAGTCGCGGTCGCTATCGCGCATGCCGAGAGAAATTGACTCCCCTCGGGTACGTTGTCGGACGTGCACATGCGCCAGTGGCGTGTTCCAGGCGATGTCGATGTGACCTTTAAGCAATTCCTCGACCTGTCTTCCGTAGTTCGAGAACAAGGCAAAATCCAGCGAAGTCCCCTGCTCTAGAAAATGCTCGCGGATGCCTTCCCAGATCGTCACGACCTTAGGGTCGTAGGCGACCGCCCCGAGAAGAATGCCTTTATCGTCTCCCATTTATTTCCCCAGTCTGACAATCTCCAAAGCTGTTGCGTTCGACGACTATTACCTTCGCCCGAAATCAAACTGAAAGTCTCTTTAGACGTTTTCAGAACAGAGGTAATCCAGTCAACGCCTTACCGATGAAATCATTTAAGTGATCCACTGTCGGCGCCATCACCCAACCGGCCCGTGCGTCGCGGAATAGTCGTTCGATTGCCAGGTGTCGCGAGAATGCCGCGCCTCCACACGTCTTCATCGCCAGATCGGTAACGTCAACCGCAGCTTGCAAAGCGGCCAGTCTGCATTGCAAAACGAAGAGCGGCGTCACTTCACTAGGACTTTCAATCTGGTCGAGCGTATGTCCCAACAGGCTGCGGGATTCTTCGGTCCGCACACTCATCTCAGCCAGACGCGCACGTAAGTTCGGCAGGTCGCGCAGCTTGGTACCATCATGCGCGAACTCCGTTCCGATCAGATGCGAAGTCGTTCGCTCCACGGCGGCACGGCACAACCCATTCGCCATCGCCGCGGTCCCGATCGCAAACCACGGCAAAACAACTTCGAGAATGACTTTTGGTCCTTCGCCAAGCGCAGAAATAAGATCGCCGTGGGCCACCGTGATGTTTTCCAGCGACACTGGCGCCGAATCATTGCCGCGCAGACCGAGTCCGTTGAAGGCTGAGGTAACTCGCACGCCCCCCGCGTTAGTGCGTACGAAATAAACAGTCGATTCCAGCGGTGAAGTCGCATCCGGTTTCTGTGCGGTCGAAACGTAAGAGTCGGCGTGTCTCGCTGATGTCACCCAGGACTTTGAAGCTGAGGTCAGATAATGGCCGTCGTTTTCTTCCAACCTAGAGACTGGAGCCCAGAACTGCGACCGCGATCCAGTCTCGGAAAATGCCAACGTCGTTAGGTGTTTTCCCGCAGCAATCTCCTTCAGTATTGAATCGCGATCTGCCAGGTTTGAAGATGTCGCGATTGCCTCGGCCGCTGCCACATGCATCACGTAGACCATCGCTGTGGAGCCGCAGGCGCCTGCAAGCTCTTCGACCACGCCGGCAAAAGCGCGCATGTCTTCGCCCTTCCCACCGACCTCTCTTGGCAGGCAGAGACCGTATAGACCAGCATCGGCGAGCGCCCTCATGCTTTCAGAAGGAAAGCGAGCGTGCGCATCGACATCGGCCGCATGCGGTGATGCAACATCCGCTGCGATTCTCGCCCCGGTAGCGGCGTGCTCCTGCGCACTTGCGGACAAACCATACACCTGAACCATCGCATCTCTCCTCTGAATATCGATTCCGAGAGTTAATCATCCGTCACAAGCCGGGTCAAGTGAAAAGGCGACACTGTAAGGCGGGGTAATATAAGAGAGCCGTAGAGAAATCTCGCCTCCTCTGTAATGGACGAGAGAGGGGCTCCTCATCAAAAGTCAATCATTAGGTTTTGGCAGAGGGCTCCGCAACCGCACAGGCTGGATAGCTCAAAGCATGAATGTTTTGGCTCTCGTCTTCTTAAGAGAGCATAGAATCGAGTACAGCTTTAACGTTCGAGAGTGGTTTGACCCGAGCCGAAAAATTTCGGAGACTGAAAATTGATCGTCAATCCTTCGACACTTTGATAGAAAAATGACGACTTACAGCAAGTATTCAAAACTTGGTGCCGAAGGGGGGACTCTCAGCAATACATCGTTTTCCCTTGTTTTACAGGCCTTTGTTGATTTTCCTAAGAATTCTCGTCTTTTCCTCTTCCGCACCGACCGCACTGACAGTCCCTGGTGCAGCCAGTTGTACCTTAGTTGTTCCCAAGACCTTAGAACGAATGAACTCAATTTCGAGAACCTTGATTACTGTTGTCGGTCCTGTGTGCCCATGTTACGCAACCTCTTCAGCTCGTTCATCAATCTCATACTCGCGCAGTTTTCGATACAACGTACGTGCCGAAATACCGAGCATCCGGCCGAGACTTTCATCGAGATAGCGGACCAACACCGAAGCACCGAGACCCAAACGTCGTGCGTCAAATAAATTCGCCGGTGCGCCGACAAATGTTTGCGCTGACCAACGCGGCCCAGGTCTGGCTCATCCGGGCTCATGGGTCGGTCGAGATAACGATCCATACAACGTCACCCTCTGTTGTTGGCAGCGGCGCGACCACACCATCTGTAATCAAGCTGAAGATAAGCCCAACGGCCTCCGACACTCGCCTATGCACTGGCCGTGCCAGCCCGCGTACTCGCTTAATTCCTAAAGATCAACGACTGGAAACGTGGCTTCTGGTCAACACGTCCCATTAAGATCAGCTCATCGTCCCGTTGTTTCCATTACCAACAAAGGAAATTAGAGGTAAACAGCGAGCATCATGGTCCTTGCTCTGCTCATGCTGCTGCCAGCCGGCGGGTCGTCGCATGGTTAGTTCTTGCCGGCAGGAAGACTCAATTAGAATCTTTGGATCTATGTTCCGATCCTCTTCAACTCTTAGGAAAGCGAACGACCCACGCAAGTGCCTCACTCACCTACGTGGGTCTTGCTGAATTCTCGCGCGCGCCTTTCGGCGCTCAGCAAGAACCCAGTGTTCGCATCCCGGCCTTACGGCCGAGTCCGGTTTCGCAAGAGATATCGTCGCTCCTCATTGCTTTCATTTATTCTCTACGAGACACCCACATTGCGACTGAAAAGAGCGCCGAGGTCGCCCAGAGCGCGGGAAGTAGTACGAAGGCGGCAACAATGATTTTGCCAAGTAATCCCTTTTGACGTGACCAGAGCGATGGCCCGCTCCGGTATAGCATAAATACTGAAATGCCAAGCACGATGGCACCAGGGAAAATCAGATTCAAAGGCTGACGCACGAATGTAGGTGTCTTGCTCAAAAGGTCGTAGAGGCCAGCAAGCAAGAATGGTAAAACTGTGATTCCCGCTATGATGGCGGCAAGACGGGGAGCCAACAAGCTAAGAGCGGACAAGTAACCCGCAAGCAGAAAGGAAAGAAGCACAAGACCGAAACCCCAGATCGACACTCCTGGTCCATAAGTCATAAGCATGCTCAATAGCACCCAATACAAGAGCCCGATGATCAAAGAGCTCAGATACTGTGCTAGATCGGCCAACAGCGCGGCTACGCGAGGAGATCTGTCATTCAAGGCCGCAGAGTAACCGGCGACTAAGGGAAGAAGAAGAAGCCATAATAGACCCACAACTAAACTCCTTGCCAACCGCACAATTCGGTTAGATGAACAGGCCGTCGCGCCTACCCACCTAGTCACGACGGCCTCTAGGCACTGGTCGCTCCCGATCGCGTCCGGCGGGAGGCCGTGCCTAATCGAGCTGAAACGTGCCCCGATTTCTCAAAATGAGAATCGTTCGTAGCTTCTAAGTCGCATTCAATGCGACCAACTCGGACAATAATCGCCAAAACCATTGTTTGACAGATTGAGTTGATTGCTGCCGTCAGCATTCATATTCCAAATCTGTTCGACGGGATCGCAGCAGTCTGTTGGTCGGTCGCTGCGAAACGCGATCTTCGTCCCATCACTTGACCATGCTGGTGAATCGTCGTTTTCGAGAGTATTCGTCAGTCGAATCGGATTACTCCCGTCGGAATTCATCACGTAGACTTCTTTGTTGCTGCGTATTGCCGTCCTAACCAGTACGCCCCCGTCGTCATCTGTTTCTTGCCAAGTGTCAACAACGCTGTTGCGCGTGCTGGTGAACGCGAGCTTCATCCCATCGGGTGACCATGCGGGCTGCTCATCCCGCAGTCCAGTGCCACTAACGGTTAACCTCGTCTGGTTACTGCCGTTGGCATTCATCACATAGATGCTTGAGAAGCCTGCCTGATCACGATCGCTTGCGAAAGCGATTCTCGTGCCGTCTGGCGACCACGACGGCTGAATGTCGTTGGCCGTACTGTTGCTGACGTTCACCTGGCCGCTGCCATCTGCATTCATCACATAGACTTGGTAATTGACGCCATTACGGGCGCTCTGAAAAGCGATCTTGGTTCCATCAGGCGACCATACTGGTGCGCTGTCGTCAGCCGGGTCACTGGTTAGTCGTGTCTGCCCACTCCCATCCCAGTTCATCACGTAAATATCCGCCGAACCGCTGAAGAGATTATCGCGGTCGCTTTGAAATACAATTCGCAAGTTGTTCGGTGACCATCTAGGCCGCTCATTGTTGGCGGCATCGCTGGTCAAGCGGAAGAGGCTGCTGCCGTCTTGATTCATCGAGTAGAGTTGCGCGTTGCCATCACGAATACTCGCAAAAGCGATCTTTCCGGAATTGTTGGGTTGAACGACAGTGATATTGACACTGCTTGACGTTCTGGTCGCCCCCAAATTGTCTGTTGCTTTAGCCGTGAGGGAGTAGCTGCCTATCGGCACATTACTCCAATTAAGACCGTACGGACTTGTGGCCGAGGTGCCGATTAAGATCGAACCCTGAAAGAACTCCACTTTGCTGATGCTGCCATCGTCTGAAGCAGCAGCGTTGATGCCGACATTGGCAGGAGCAAAGAAGGTCGTGCCGCTGGCCGGGCTGCTAATACTCACATTCGGAAGCGCATTCACAGTAATGCTGACCGGAACAGAGGTAGTGACCGCCCCAAGATTATCCGTTGCCTTAGCTGCGATGGAATAACTGCCCGCCGAGACATTGGTCCACGTTAAGCTGTACGGACTAGTCGTGTCGGTTCCCAGCAAGGTCGCGCCTTGATAAAACTCGACCTTGCTTATCGTTCCGTCGATGTCGCCAGCGTTGGCATTGATCGTGAGATCAGTCGGCGCGGTAAAGATTGACCCGCCGACAGGAGTTGTAATGCTCACGGTCGGTGCAGCGTTAACACCGATGCTGACGGGACTGGAAACAGTGGTTCTGCCGAGGTTGTCCGTCGCAACAGCCGTAAGAACATAGCTTCCTCCAGCCACGCTGGTCCAAACTAGATTATATGGAGCCGTAGTAACTTCGCCGATCTTGATTGATCCCTGGAAGAACTCAACCTTGCTAACGGTTCCGTCGCTGTCGGAAGCTGAGGCGTTAAGGTTGATGGTGGCTGGCGTGCTGAAAAGTGCGGCGCTTGTAGGGCTAGTGATGGTGATCGTTGGCGCGCTATCTACCGTAACGCTGATCGGACTCGAAGTAGTCGAAGCGCCCGCGCCATCTGTAGCTGTCACAGTCAAGCTGTAAGTTCCAGACGCGACATTGTTCCACGCGAATAGGAACGGAGCATTACCCGCCTCGCCCAACTTATTGCCATTCGCGAAGAACTCCACCTTCGTGATCGTTCCATTTCCATCGACATCAAAGGCGTTCGCCGCAATTGTAAAGTTCGTGGCAACTATGTCCCCGGTGCCCGGACTGGTTATGCTCACATCCGGTGGAGTGTTGGGCGTAGTTTCCCAAACCTCAAAGCAGGCACACTTACTATTTGAATAGTCGGAATCTCCAAAACTATTAGTGGCCCGAACGCGAAAGTAACTGATCCCTGTGTTTAGAATTCCAGGTTGGAAGAAGGTCGTATTCGCGGGGACTGTAGCCACCTGAATCCAGTCGGGTGCCGGGTAAGTATAGCGTTCGATCTTGAACCCAGTCTCAGTGGCCGAGTTGTCTGTCCAATGCAAATACCCGCCACTCCCCTCCATGCGTTCGAGCTGGAATCCAGTCTGAGTGGCCGAGTTGCCGGTCCAATTATAGGGAGACCAACTCAAAGAAGTCGGCGCTGCCGGCACGAGAGGATTTGTACTACTAACATAAGCCGCAATTCCATCCAACGCCATGCCCGTCGCCTCGCTCTGGTCAGTCGTCAGGAAGTAATGAAACAAATTATCGTGGTAGAGATAGAGCGGAACCGTGCCCGGTGTGGTTGCGTCGGTGAAAACATAGAACGCTATGCCATCAAACTGCCAACCGGGCGCGCCATAGCATTCCTTGCATCGCGAGTAGAAGTATTCAGGCGTTGCAAGGTCAGGTCTACGAAAACGATAGAACGGCACTGTTCCCGGTGCTTGATTCGGATGAACGAAAAACACATCCTTCTTCTGCGGAAAATGGTCAGGCGGTCCCTGATCATTGGTCTCGAACGCATAGCCGGAGGTTTTGCTGAACAGTCTCCATACGCCGGTCGTTGCAGCCAACGGCAGCGGAAGAGTCGTCAATGTTGGAGCTCTTCCTGATCGATCCCAAGTGACGAAAGGATCGTTCTTGTCTCGATACACACTGAAGGCCATGCCGCTAACAGACTTACCCTCCAACCCGACGTAACTCGCCGGCACCTCCAGGCGATACCAGCCGCGAGCCGCAGGCAATCCGCCCATGTAGCGCTGGCTTTCCGTGCCCTGTACTCCGAGCGACCGAAATTGTTGGCCGATGAAATTCTCGCCCCAAAAGGCACGATGCTCCCAGCTTGTACCGTCATACCATTGAAGCATGATCTCGTCGGGCGTTTTAGGGTCGCGAGTAAGATCCGGATCTCCCAGGTAGACGTAAGTGAAAAGCACGTCACCCGGATTAACCATCATTGGCGTTTGAGCGCCAGTAAAAGAGTGTGATTGGTATTTCTCACCACGGTGAGACTGATGGGCGATTTGACCGGAATTAACCGGGCCCATAACCCAGTTCCATGTATCGTTGACCCCGGCAGGAATTGCTCCCGCAGGCAGTCCGTCTTCGATCCAAACAAAATCACCCGGTGGAGTCGTGGGTGGCGGCGTTGCATTAGACGTAGCTTTGCCCGCGAGGTCCCACGTTGCGCGGCCCGCATCCAGAGTAAACGCCATTCCGTTGAGCGTGCTTCCTTCCAGACCCACAGCGCTCGCTGGCACTTCGAGCCGCACCCATGTGCTGGCCTTTGGCAATGGCCCCATGTAACGACGGCTGTTGGTTCCATCAGTGCCAGAACTAATAGTGTTCTGTCCCCAGTAGGCGCGATGTTCCCAACCATTAGCGTCTTTCCATTGCAGCATGATCTCGCGAGGCATGTTGTTGATATCGAGAAACACGTATGTAAAAAGTTTGTCTCCGGTGCTGACTGGCAACGTTGTCGTCGCACCGTCAAAGGAGTGCTGATGGACACCGTTAGGCGTATCCAGTTGACCAAAGTTCCGTGACTGATGGGCCTTCGTTCCTGAAAACGGCGCGGGATTAGCATCTACCCAATACCAGTCGACGTCATTATCCCCATGCTTTATCGCTCCGGCCGGAAGGTCATCGTCAAACCAGATGAACTCTCCGGCGCTTGGAGTGGGCGTGTTTACGCCAATGGTGATTGCGGCCGACGTATTGGTGACGCCTAGATTGTCGGTCGCGACTGCGGTTACTGAATAGACACCAGTGGGAACTTGCGTCCAGTCCACCGTGAATCGGTCTTGACCAATAGGAGATCCACCACCGACTAAGACACCGTTTGCATAGAAATCAAGTTTGCTTACAAAGCCATCGCTGTCTTGAGCGGTTGCCATTAGAGTCACATGGGATAACAACGAATAGGAAGTTCCATTTGAAGGGCTGACGATCGCAACGTTCGGTTTGCTTGTTAGTGCTACGTTGACTGGAAGAGAGTTTGTTGCGACTCCCATGCTGTCTGTGAGAACCGCACTCAGAGAATAGGTGCCGACGGAGACACTACTCCATGTAACGCTGTATTGATTCGCACCTGTCGCAGAGCCTTCTCCGATCGGCGTTGAATTAGCGAAGAACTCGACCTTGCTAATTGGCCCTGACGAATTCGTTGCGTTCGCGGTGACCACGACGTTCGCAGAGGGATCAAGCACACTGCCTGAGAAAGGGCTGGTAATGCTGATGCTGCCAGCACCGTTGACGAAAATGCTAACCGGATCAGACGAGTTAGTTCTTCCGCCATTGTCAGTGGCTACTGCCACGTAAGTGTGCGGTCCGAAACTCGGGCTCAATGAACGTTGATATTGATTGGCTGTGCCCGTTGGCGTGGCCGTTCCAAGTAGAGTTGCCCCGTCATAAAAGTTAACTTGCGAGACAGATCCGTCGCTGTCGGTCGCAGTGGCGGTAATTATCACGTTTGCTGGCCCAACGTATGTTGCGTTCGTTGTTGGAGCTGTAATAGTCACGGATGGTCGAGTATTGGGATTAGGAAGGAGCAGTGTGGTTTCGGTGGCCGAGTTATTATCAACATTCGGATCGTCGTTATCAGCCGCCACGCCTACACTGTTGACTATCGATATGCCTTGAGAGGGAATTTGGGTCTTGTCCTCAAATGTATTGACAATAATTGTTAGATCAACGCTGCTGCCGGTTGCCAGGGTTCCAAGCTTGCAATAGACGCTGCGATCTTTGGGTTTGCAGGTTCCCTGACTCGAAGAAGCCGAAACAAACGTGGTTTCCTCCGGCAAGACGTCAACAATGCCAACTCCTGTCGAAGCCTGCGGGCCGCTATTCATGACGTGCACCGTGTAAGTTAAGTTGTTCTCAACAACGACGGAATTGGGCAAATGACTTACCGTGACTGAGAGATCAGAACTGCCCGGATCAGGCTGAGGCTGGATAAGCTTACCTACAGCAAATGTGCCCATATAATCGACACGCGCGTCAACTATTTTGTTCGCGAAGTCCGGTGCGGGACTATTAGGTGAAAGAATCGTGTCATCAACCCACACCGCGTTATCTGGATCGAACGGATCCTGCTCAAGGTGAAAGATTGCCAAATCATTGAAGATAGTCTGATCGTTGATTGATGGCACATCAAAAGCAACAAGATGCGGACCCGAAACAGTCGCCTGAGTCGTAATCTTATAAGCGCGATTATCGAGGGCGATGTATCCCGCTGGCAGTGGCGGTAACACGCTCGGATCGACGTTGCTGAAAGTTGTGGCCCCGTCTTCGAAAACGTGACCATACGTAATCGATCTAATCCCGTCCTGGACGGATTCGAGAGAGTTGGTACTGTTACCAGAACTATTGGCCACACTCATTTGGGCATTATTTTCAGGATTAAAGAAGCTGTAGTGCCGGTAAAAAAGGTCTGAAATGGGTTCATAGCTCGTGCCTGAGTACCAGAACACGACGTCAGCCGGCCCATACAACTTGATCGGGACATGCCGCGGACCCACTGTCGCCTTAACAACGCGATCTCGTATGCTTTCGTCTTTGGACAGAAACTGGTGAAAGTCTGAGCTTGGATGTTCTTCACCCTGCTTATAGCGAAGAATACCGATCTCTACGTCCTGGTTCGTTTGATGAAATCCAGTGGGTTTGTCCCCTACGATCGGCAAACCATAATTAAACTGTTGACCAAAAAGAGCGCCCCAGCGCCAATGAGTGTGTACACACTCGGGACAACCGAATAGGTTGCCTTCCAGTAATCCAGTCAACGGCGGAGAGACAAACCACCAATGCGTCTGGTGCATGTTGTCCCAAGAGCCAATATCTCGACCATTCTGGACGACTGGGTAAGCTTGCTCTGTCATCAGCGGGTTTACAAAGTCTTTGAAGACGACGCCGGGCGGTAATCCACATTGAACCAGAGGGACATCACAGTCCCGAAATAATCCCACGGTATTTGCGGTGTTCCCAGCTTCTCGGTAGTGCAGGCGCTGCGCGATGTTGATTGATTCAAGCGTTTCGCCACCTCGTCCCTTAAACTCGTACGACACTTTCGGACGAAAGCGAGCACAAGGTGAGGTTCCAGTTGGTTCGCAGTGATCCCCGGGTCTTTGCTCGCGAAATTCGTACTCCTGGCTAATTAGCAGACAACTCTTGGATGTCGGTGTTAGCCGGTCGACTGCGTACTGAGCAATTAGGTGATAGTTCATGATATGACCATCGACAGAGGACAACCCAAAACGCGGTTCATACCGTAGGAGACGGGCCCGCATCATTGGTGCATCGCTATCCGGGGTCAGTTCGCCGCGTTGCTTGACCGGCATTTTGCTGGTTTTTAGAAAGAAATAAGGAACGCTCATCATCTCCGCCATGTAGCGGCCATTGAGACTTACATCTTTAACCACGAAACCGTCTTTGTCGCTCACCGACGTAGTTAGAGTCCACCCGTTTCCGGAGCCGGTGAATTGCCTCTGGGGAGGCGCCGGCTCGACGTAGTCTCCACAGCTTGGGGTCAGTGAAGCAGAAAAGACGTTCGAGTCTCCACTCTCTCCGTTTCCGTTTACTGCGCTAACAGAATATGAGTAACTAATATCCGGGATAGCGTCATAGTCGCGATAGCGACCGATGAGTCCGAAGTTCGGAGAATTCTCAGGCTGAACTCCGGTAGCAATGACCGTCCATGATGCCTCGAAACTCGCCCTTCGTTTGACGTTGTAACTCGTGGTGTTAGCCTGAAGATCCCAAACGAGAGTGACCTCCTCGATATGCCCTTCGCCATGCAAATTTGTTGGGGGAAATGGCGTCGGTGATGGCGAGGGGGTCGGAGTTGGTGTAGGTGTTGGTGGGGCGACCGTGAAGCTGAAATCGTCGTAACCAATTCCATTCACATCCGTAATATTGAAAACTTCTATCCTGGTAATATTGTTGTAGCCCGCGCCTCCTATGTCGATCAAGATCGGCACAAATGCGTTTCCAAAACCATTTACACTCATTGTGGCTGAGGGTGATGTTCGATGGTTTTGAAAGACATTGATTTGCGCGATCCCTGGACGATTGTCGTCAACAGCCAGAACATAAAATTTCAGGTTATTAACGGGTGTAGTGAAATCTACGTACAATGGGACGTACCCGTGTGGATAGACAACCGGACCGTGGTCAAGAATATTGGGAAACGATGAGCCATAGGCCCACTGGCTGTGGGCCAAGAGATACCACTGTGAGGTCGTGCTAAACACCGCTGGCGGGAATTGATTCGATATCACCGTTCCCGACGGAACATCGTCAAAACCAATATAGAACTGTCCGGTTGCGTTTGTGTCTACCGTCGTCGCTTGACTGAAAGACATATTAGCGGGCGGCTGAGAAATAGAAAGATTATTAGACGGACTTGGCGTGGGAGTTTGATCCGGTGCAACGGCTCGAGGATGGCTGGCATTCGCCTTCGTCAGTCCAGACTTAGATCTTCCAGCCCATGCCCCGACTATTAAGATCAAACCCGCCGACAGGGAGAACAGAACTGCGATCGTGAATCTTACCAGGCGCGATTTTCGCTGAGATGGATCGGAAGATTTGATATTGGACATCGACTTTCTCCTCGGATCATCGCCAATCGCAATGATCAGGTTGAGCCAATGCCACCAGTTGGGATAGGATGAGTTTGACTAGAACGCCATCCTTTGAGCCCTAACCGGCGACAGAGGTTTGTTGTTTCTGTTAGCCCTGCCGCTACGTCGCAAGTAACGGCAGGGCTTAAGTATTAAGTGGACACGCAAGATTGTCTGATTGAAATCACATGCGCGGTGCCACCTTGAATTGATCCTTTTACTACGGGCTTTTCACGAAACTGCAATTACGCATTAACGAATCGTTGATTGCTTAATGCTTCTTAACTATGGTTGACGTAAGTCGCTGCATTTGAATCTGACCTCTCTCGTCCACAAAATCAGTCGCGCTCTGCTTAAAGACCACCTCAAGAGTATTGGACGCTTCGATAGTATCCTTCGTCATCGTGGACGGCCGGGTACGAGAGACAAGAGTGATCGTAGCGCTGGCGCCTCCTGGCAACCCTCCCAAATGGCACACGATATTGTTACCCGCAGTCTTCTGTTTGCAGACTCCCTGGCTTGGTGTCGCTGAAACATAGTCAAGATAGATATCAAGTACCTCCTTGACATTTACTTCCGCGGCGACGCTGGTTCCTTTGTTTGTGACGGTGATTGTATGGGTAACCTCTTCGCCCACCGGCACTGGCTCTGGAGAACTTGTCGCTTTCAAGGTTACTTCAGGAAACGGCTCTGTCCTCGTAGGCTCGGATTCAGGAGCCAAGGCGATCGCGAATAATCCAAACTCACCAGTAATGGCGGCGATCCGCTTTGATTTGAAGTCCGGCTGCAATGCGTCGTACTGGGCTTTGGGAACAAAGTGAAAGTGTTCGTCCCAGCCGCCTCGAAGCACCGTGACCTCGGCCCATGAAGACCCTGATGGGCTCATCTCGTCATCTTCGAGATGAAGAATGCTGAGCTTCCTAAAGTCGTTTTCGTTCTCTGCGGACGGAACGTTGAAGACTATAAGCTGAGAGCTCGCGGTGACTGCTTCTGTCTTAATGCGGTAAACCAGATCCTTGAACAGAACATATCCCGTTGGCAAAGGTGGAGCATCTTTCAGAGCGTTCGCTCCGACATGAGCGTACTCAGTGGAGCCTGGCTTGAATAGTTGACCCAAGGTAATTTGGGCAATGCCGTCCTCTTTCTCATTAAGCGACTCGGGAATCAACTCCTTCACTGACGGGCCGGAAATCATGCGTTTCGGCTTTTCTTGCGCGCATGCCGAAGTGGCTGTTACAAGAAAAAGAAGCGCGATTATCAGGGGTGGTCTAGCTTTCGTGAGTTTGACGATCTGCATGGCTGGATCCTTCTCCGAATTCGTTGACGTGAGGCTTCGGGGACGGGAGTCTTACGTCGAACCATAAATACTGAATCGCCGGGAGCCTAAGCCTCGCCTTGCAAGGTGTCAAGCTAAATCTCTTGCTGCAAAAATGGCGGTCGCCCCTAACCTTCAAGCGCTGAATGGTAAGAACGCGCAAAAATAGTTGAAGCGTCATCCTTCGCTCAGGTTGTACCGAGGACGCCTGCGATAGCGAGCGGTATGCGCATGATCTCGGCGCACGGCCATCCCATAGCCATATGGATCATCGCTAATGTCGACCCGCTCGCTACCACCCCGTAAAGGCTAATCTCCTTGATCTTTGAGTTCTCCCAACAATCTCTCTATCGTCGAACACACTTGCTCCACGCCTTCTGGCTTGCGCAGGAAAGCACGAACTCCCGCGCGCCAAGCTTCCTTTTCGCAATCATCTCCCGACAGCATGATGATTGGCGTGTTGCGACGGCGATCCATGCTTCGCACGCGCAGAACCAATTCCAAACCGCTGAGGCCCGGCAGATTGTTATCAACAATTATTGCGTCGTAGGGGGCCTCACCTTTTAGGACTTCGAGCGCCCAAGCGCCGTTGATACATGAATCTACATGCATTCCCTCAGCGCTTAATGTGTCTTGGATTAACCGCGCGACAACCTTATTGTCTTCAACATGCAGAATTGAGACTTCTGACGCAGCCGGCCTTACCGTAACCTTCACCACCTTCTCCTTCGTTTTCTTAGGCGAGGAGAAAAGATGGCGTCTTCGTTTGCGAACTTTGGATCGTGTCTTGAGCAGTTCCTTATGCCGGCTGTTGATTAAATGGATCAAGCTCTGATGATGGTTGAAGCCAAGCAATCGAGCGGCTCTGGTCACCGACCCTCCGGCGTCTCTTAGTGCACGTTCGATCACTGCCCTCTCACTGTTGCGGACATGTTGTTTGAACGAGAAGCCTTCCCAGGTTTGATCTAGGGATTCCTGGTTTTCACCCTCAAATCGTCCGACCGTATCCAGCAGCTTGTCCGCACAAGTAATCAAGCGTTTCCCTGTTGACGGATCTTGCGAACTCTTCAAGAGTTCGATTGCCGAACGGTAGATCACGACCAGTTCTTTGGCGGGGATCTTCTCACCAAGCTCTTCGATGATGCTCAGCTTCGCTCGGCCAGCGCCTTCCAGATCGCCAGTTATTTCGGCGACTTCGAACGCCCGTTCCAACAGAGCCTCTGCCCGCTTATGATTGCCTAATCGCGCCAGTGCAACACCCTGGGTGGTGAGCACTTCTGCTAAGTATGCTTGGTGGTCGCCTCTCTCCAGCACTCTGACCGCTGATCGCGCCAGACGCTCAGCCTCAACAACGTGACCTTCTGCGAGCAACGTTCGCGCGCGAGTATCGTCAACCTGGGCGGCGGTTCCTACATCCTTCAGATCCAAAAAGAGGTAACGAGCCCGATCAAGATGCTGGTGTGCTTCCGTATATCGTCGGATCGTAAAAAACAGATAACCGAGATTGGTTTCTACACGAGCGAGAGCGCGTGCGTGTCCTGCTTGTTCATAGTGGAAACTTGACGCAGCGTATTCGATCAGTGCGCGGTCGATATAGTCTTCACGATTTTCAGGTGCCGCCAACCACCCAAGGACATGCCCGTACTCGAAGTGAAAGCTTCCCTTGAGGGCGTGATCCTCGCTGCGCTCGACCAGCGGGGCAGCCTCGTTATAGTAGCGCAATGCGTCTTCTAACCTGCGCGTTCGTTCTTCGATAATGCCTGCACGAATAAGGAGAATCGCTCTCCGCTCCGGGTCATCGTCGCCTAAACGACTTAAGGCACTTGCCAGATGGATTCGCGCCTCATCGAATGCGCCCTCTCGCCAGTAACAAAGCGCAAGATCACCCCGCGCTTCGGCCGCCTCTACGGATTCTCCAAGCCCCTCAAAGATCTCAATACTCTTCGTGATGAGATCCTTAGCGGTCTCCTGGCTTCCCGCTGTCTGATCTGCGCCGCCCTGCCACCCGGCCAGACTGCCAGCCCTGAGCAGGACCGCCGCTTGTGTCGGCTCGTCAAGGCCTTCGAGCTTTAGAAGGCGGTCTCGCTCTGGCCAAAACTCATTTAGCGCTTCACAGGCTGCTTCGTATTCGCCGGTTTTCTCAAGTTGTTTGGCCAAACGGCAGCAAAGTTCAGCCCGCTCGGCAAGCGTGAGAGTGCGACTCTGCTCCTTAAGCGCTGCTAACTGAGACTCCAAGTTCATGTGAGGGCTCCCTTTCTATATGAGTGATAAAATCTTTGCGCTGCGAAGCAGGGGGCCGCATATTGACTCCAATCGAGCCAATCAACGGTTCTGAAACACGCTTCGTCTTGTTCGTTTGAAACAACTCGCTAAGTCAATTAACCAACCTAAGGAGAAAAACATGAAGAACCTAAAAATGCTAGGTATCTCTCTCACCTTGGTCTGCGTTCTCGCGACTGCCGCTTTCGCAGGCGAAGTAAACTCACCGCCGTGCGCGCCACCGGAACCCGGCACGGTAAATTCGCCTCCGTGTGCTGCCGCTCAGATAACGTCAGATGACTCTGTAGTTCCAGGAGAAACAAGCTCTCCTCCAGCTTCAAACGCGGCAGTCACGCTCTCTGTTGCAGAGGTAGCGGTAGATCTCTTACAAAGCGTGCTGTTGCTCTTCTAGCAGCCCGCTTGATTCCCACCTAGCCTTCTCGGTTGCCACTGACATCTCTCACTGGCGACACGTTATTAGTGTGCTTGTTGTGAGGGACTCCCGGATTGGCGTAAGCCGCACAATGATAACCCTCTGTGAGTCACGCAGAATAAACCTCACTTCTCTTTTTACGCAACTCCATAGATTTCCTATTTAGCCAAGCAGCTGAGTTTCTTCAGTTTAACGCAGTTGGCAACGCACTGCGCAAGCAGAACTTGCGACAATCAACGTTAGCCGGAACTGCTTAAAGCCGATGTTCGAATGAACCCTCACTCTGGTATCCTATGCCCGCTCTGGACTTTGATAATCTAGCAACGGCCAAATGCGTAGCTCACCATCCCGTATTTTCGAGTGATGAGCATCGCCGTTGAGCATGGAAGGTTCCTACTCACGGCGAATCAAAAGCTCAAAACCAATCTGGATACAATCGTATCTAGCACTGACAGAGGTGTCAAAGCAAAAGTTGAGTCTTCAGCGGGAGGTGTCTTCCGGTGAAGAAGGTCTCCCCGACAAAATCTGGCCGTCTGGCGAGGAAGCTCAGGACGATTCGGTTAGGGCTGGGATTGTCTCAGAGTCAAATACTTCAACGTCTAGGCTTCAGCAGCCATCTATTTCGGAGCAACATTTCTCAATATGAACGCGGGGTTCGTGTTCCATCTCCTCCGGTGCTCCTGGAATATTCGCGTTTGGCAAATGTCGACCTCGCAGTTCTGATCGATGATGATCTCGACCTACCGAAGGAGATTCCAAGTCAAAGGAAGAGTGAAGCAACCCGGCGTTCGGCTCATAAGCGCAAGAAGCGCTAACTCTCAAGATCCCGCGTTCAGCAATCTCATTGCGCGCGGAATGAGGCAAGCCACTGACATGGACTTCTTACTGTCCGCGCGATCGCCACTAGAGGAGGCTGGGTTAGGCGCGCCGGATAGAAGGATCCTTCGTTGCAGCCTTTTGATGCTGGATGTGAACTCCCGACGTTCGCATTGGTTCTCGGAGGCAAGAGTCCCCATTGAGAGATTTTAGCCATCTGGAATTGATCACTTCTCTAAGCTCGTCCGGCTCTGCCGATTCTACGTTCTGACAACACGTCGAGTTAGCAAGGCCATTGGACTCATCTCTGAGACGGTGAGGGCCAATCGTTCGATAATATTTTCAAGCTCCCGCACGTAGCCTGCCCACCTGTAACCGCGTAACAATCTTAGCGCCTCTGAATCAGCCTGCAGGTGGCGTTCTGGGTTTGACTCATTGGAGAATCGCTTGAGCGGCCTACTGATGCGAAGCGGTAAGTCGCCAATCTGATCACGCAATGCCGGCGGGCGGATCGGGAGGACGTTAACTCGGTAATGCAGATCCTGACGGAACTTTTCCTCCAACACCTCACGCTTAAGGTCACGATTGCCATCTACGACTCGCGCGTTCCATTCGATCGTTTTCGAGTCAGTCAAGCCAACGGGACGAACTCTACGCTCCTGGAGAACCCGTAGTAATCTCACGTGCATGGTTGATGACATTTCCGCGAACTCATCTAAGAAGATCGTCAGAAAACACGCAACTTCGATTATTTGTCCGTTCTCAACCGCTTAAAGCTCATAATATTTTCTGCTACTAGATCCTTTGGAGACGACCTATACAAATCTAAGGGACTCTGCAAAAATTGATAGCGCAGCCGTAGCGATTTGGCATCAAAGTTCGCTCAGTTCCCTGGCGAGAAAGAGATGCCCTATCAAGCGCAAGCTACATTGCCATCAAGTTTCAGATCACAAGGCACACGTCTATCGTTCCGATCATGTCGGCGCAACCGCACGTGGGATTCTCGAAATCGGCTATCTTACTGCTCTACTAACTTTTTACGAACCCACGACCATCAAGAGCACCGCAGTGACGATACTCGTGGTGATGCTCGAACTCGTCGCTGATTGGTCAGGAGGCGGGGCAGGGGGGCCGTTTGTATCCCCGGCCATGACGGGAGCGCACAGAGCACTGCATACAACACAGACCAATGCCAAGGCCTTTAGTGTCTTTAACATAGGGACCTCCGATATCGCGTTTAGCTAACTTGTTGACACATTGACTACTTGTGTCCACTTCGTAAGTATACTCACAAATGACCGTCACTGATCAAATTGGTTCTGCCCTTAACAACCTTCGCCTTGGCGCTACCAACGAGGCCATCGACGCTTTAGGCTCCACCTGGCGCGGGATAGGCAAGCGCCCACCGGCCGCACCCACCCAACGCGGATGCGCTGAAAACCTGCTACTTTGCGGCATGTTGTCGAGTAAGCTGGGCGCTGAAAGAAAAACCAAAGGCGCCCAAGAAGCCGCAAAGGATCTTCTTAACGAAGCCTATCGGTTGTTCGCCAAACTGAGGGATCCACGCAAAGCCAAAGCTCTGATAGAGCTAGCGCTTTGCTATTGGCGCTCAGGTGAAATAAATGAAGCCATCGCATTCATTACTGATATCCACTCTTCAGACCCAGAAGTTGAATTTGAAGCGGCGCTGACAAAGGCACTCTTTGAAACGGAGACCGGAAAGATCTCCAACGCACTTGAGACCCTATGTTCAGTTGAAGCTGCCGCAGAAAATATGCCAGCCGTGCTGCGTGGGCAATTTCACCAGGAGCGCGCTGTTGCGCTACGCAGCATTCCGACCACCGAGAATCTCGATCGCGGACTAGTCGAGTACGAAGCGGCTCTCGTTTCTTACGAGGACGCCGGCTGCTTGAAAGGCGAGGCAATGGTGCGTAACAACCTAGCCAGCATCTATCGAGATTTTGGCCATTACCAACGCGCCCATTTCTACGCAGGGAAGGCTCTTAGATTATTTACCCAACTCAGCAACCAACACCTGATTGCGGAAGCTGAAGACCAACAAGCTTTGATATTCTTTGCTGAAGGTAATTACTCAGAAGCAGCAAGACTGTCACGCTTGGCTGCCGCTCACCTGCACGATTGCGATCAGAAGGCAATGCTTGGCCGGACCCTGATCACACTCGGCCGCTCACTCGCGCGCTTAGGACAACAAGAACAAGCACGAGAAGAAATTGACCGGGCTGCAGTTATTTTTGTACACCTCAACGACCCTATTGGAGAGGCTAACGCGGCCCTTACCTTAATCGAAGAACTTCCCTTAACAGTTCAAACGGCACTGGAGACTCTCACACGGGCCTGCGCACTTACCTCTAATACGAACCTTGCCGAACGCTTCCGGCATACCGCCGCAAAAATCGGCAAACAACTGATCGGCGACGATACTTTGACGTTCTCCGATCTCGATCAGCATGTCGCTGATATCAAGTCCAACTTAGTTTCCCGCGTCATGGCTAGGCACGGCGGCGCGAATACTCGAGGAGCAGTTGTTCGGGCAGCAAATGAATTAGGGATTACCCACACCGGCCTTCTCTGGTTTCTTAACCATCACAAAGACATGGGCCATAAAAAACGTCCGCGCAGACGAACCATTCCTTTCGAAACTCGATCATCGAACGAAAAAAAGTCCTCATAGTAAGTAAACTTCCGAATTAATGATATCCCCGCCGTCGCCAACACCTTAACGTTTTCAGTAAGGTTCTGCCAGGTTCAACATCAATGCCTAGCACAGCTTACCGCAGTGAAAACACTGTATCGTTTAGCTAGAATCAGCCCACCTAAAAGAGTTTCGTTAGTTAGCAACTTCTTTTCTCTTGAAAAGCCGCCCGTAAGCCCCAGCAGGCTCTTGTAGTTTCAAGCAGAGGAATGTTTTCTAGCAACCAGATCGAAAACGTTCGCTACAGATAGTTTGAATAGATAAACAGCAATTCCAAAATTAGATATGACTGGCCCTTACGAAGGTCGAGGCCCCTAAAATTATGGAACTGTCAAAGGTCTATACCATTCTCGCAATCAATGAGTCGCCGGACCGCCTCGACTCTATCAACGATATTCTTCAACGCGCTGGCTATGATGTGCTCAAGGCGACGAACCCAACCGCAGCC
>WNFP01000855.1_pt1 | contig 67053 bp, 60 predicted proteins | sample 5400201 | NCBI WGS metagenome assembly WNFP01 (sample SAMN13153355, study PRJNA577476) | soil metagenome | isolation source: 115 cm saprolite under Madrone tree | place: USA:California | collected 2016-06-14
AAATCCAGAGCCCTAAATCCAGTTCGCTCGTGCGCAAAGTCAGAATCGCATCATCCAACTCTCGCGCCATTTGCAGAGGCCACCATTTCGCGCCGGCCGCAATGACTTGTTCCAGACCATTTTCCTTAACGGATTCCGGTGCGCTCACTGTGATTGTTGCTGTGCGAGCCTCGCGCTTGCACCGCACCTTGACATATTCGTAGTGCAGACCAGCCTCATCAGTTGCGCGATTCAACGGAGTCAACACCACACCTTTTGCAGCCGAAGGACGATCACTCTTTCCGGCAAGGTGCAAGGCGCGCTGCTTGATGTGCTCTGCGAACTGCTGGGGCTTGACGGCATCGTCGACCAGCCTCCAGTCCTTCGCTCGCTGGCCCCGAACGCCATCCGGATTGGTGCAAAACATATCTGCGTGGTCTCGGCGAACCTTGCGCTTGTCGGTAACGCGAGTCAACCCGCCCGTTCCGGGCAGAACGCCCAGCAAAGGCAGCTCCGGCAAACTGACCGCTGAAGAGCGGTCATCCACAAGAATGATTTCATCGCAAGCCAGCGCCAGTTCGTAACCGCCTCCGGCCGTCGTGCCATTGCAAGCAGCGAGAAACTTCAATCCGGAATGGGCGCTTGAGTCTTCGATTCCATTTCGCGTTTCATTCGTGAATTTGCAGAAATTCACTTTCCACGCATGCGAGGACAGCCCGAGCATATAAATGTTGGCGCCAGAGCAGAAAATGCGATTCTTCGCGCTGCTAATGATGACCGAGCGAATCTCCGGATGCTCGAATCGAATGCGCTGCAACGCGTCGTGCAGTTCAATGTCGACGCCCAGGTCGTAGGAATTCAATTTCAGTTTGTAACCTGGGCGGATCCCGCCGTCCTCGGCAACATCCATGGTCAGCGTCGCTACCGGACCGTCAAACGTCAGACGCCAGTGCTTGTATCGCGAGGGATCGGTCTGGAAATCGACGGCTTCCAGCCTGGCCTTTGATTCTTGAGTTGCGACAACGTCCACGAGATCCTCCTACTGCAAATTCGCCTGCAGAGTTGTTGTCAATCTCGAAAAACTGGCTTCCACCGAACTGCCCGAGGTGTCGAGCTCCATGTCTGCTTGCCTATAAAGTGGTTCGCGCGCCTCGAGGATGCGCCGCAAGTCTTCCATAGCCTGGTCGTTCCCGGCCATGGCGCGAAAATCTCCTTGTGCGAGCACTCGCGACATGTGTTCTTCCGGCTCTGCCTTCACCCAAATCGTGTAACAGTGGGAGAGCAGGTAGTCGAAAGTCTCCTTTTCGGACACTACGCCTCCTCCAACCGAGAGCACCGCGCACTCGTGCTCGGTCAGCACTCTCGCCAGGGTTCGCCGCTCTATCGCGCGATAGCCGGATTGCCCGTAGAGGGAAAATATTTCACCGAGGGGCATTCCCGTGTCCTTCTCGATCTCGCCATCGAGCTCGATGAACGGGACGCGCATCTCCAAGGCGAGTTTAGATCCCAGCGTAGACTTGCCAGCTCCGCGCAGCCCAATCAGCGCGATGCGCTTGCGGCGCTGCTTTTCTCCTGGGCTGAAGTCGCGCATCAGCCGGAACACCACATCTTCCAGGCGGTGATTGGGAAGACGTTCGAGGAATCGCTGGATCATCTGTTTTTCGGCAGTCTCTTCCACTTCGGGGGCGAACAGCTCAGGGAGCGAAACGTTGAGAGCGGCGGCAATCCGGCGAAGCAGCACGATGGAGACGTTTCCTTCCCCAGTCTCGAGCTGAGCCAGGTGACGTTCGGAGACATCCGACTCCCGAGCTACGATTTTGCGGGTCATGCCGCGGAGGTTGCGTAATTGACGAACCCGTTTGCCTAGGGAAAGCAGGAAATCCCCATCGGGAAGGGGAGTTGTCCGGTGTAGACTCGCAACCTTCGAATTAGTATTTGCTGTTGTGCTCATGCGACTGGGAATCAGAAATGCATTATAATACACGTCGGCACCAAGAGGTCAAGAGAGATGGATGCTTTTGCCGTGTTTAGTTTGCCTTCGATTTTATCATTAGGTCGATGTAGACATAAACTGTTTATTTACAGCATGTTGTGATTGCCGAAGTGGACCTACGCATGGTTGAAAAATCCCTTTCCCATGACATCAATATGCAGTATTGTTCTCAATCTCTACTGTGTTAGAACGTGAATTGCCGAGCTAGATTTGCTTCTTGACTGATTTCGTGACAGCGAGGGGGCCTCAATGAAGTTGCACAACTATGTGAGCGGCCAATGGATGGAAGGCGCGGGTTCCGGTGAAGCGCTCATCGATCCGGTCACCGGAGACGAATTGGCGCGAATTTCTTCCGAAGGCGTAGACCTCCAAGCGGCGCTCATATTTGCGCGAACTCAGGGAGGGCCGGCGCTCCGCCAGCTCAGCTATGCCCAACGCGCTGAAATGCTGGCCAAAGTCGCTGATACTCTGGCTGCCAATCGCGACGAGTATTTTCGGCTTTCCCTCTTGAATTTGGGGGCAAACCAACCCGATGCCTCGTTTGATGTGGACGGCGCGATTTACACGATGAAGTATTACGCCAAAATCGGCAAGGCGCTGGCTGAAGGAAAAATGTTGAAGGAAGGGGCGCTGATTCCACTGTCAAAGAGCAACGTGTTTGCCGGACAACATTTTCTGATGCCCGCCAAGGGTGCCGCCATTTTCATCAATGCATTTAACTTTCCCGCGTGGGGGTTCTGCGAAAAGGCGGCTCCGTCGCTGCTCTCTGGCGTTCCCATCGTTGTGAAACCAGCTTCCCCTACGGCTTGGCTGGCCCACCGCATGGTGGAAGATATTGTTAAGGCTGGTATCCTCCCGCCAGGAACAGTTTCGATCGTTTGCGGTTCCGCTCGCGAATTGCTTGATCACGTTCGAGAAGAGGACATCGTTTCTTTTACGGGCTCGGCGGATACGGCCGCGCGCATTCGCTCTCAAGCAAACGTCTTGCGCCGCTCCGTTCGCGTGAATATTGAGGCAGACAGCATAAACTCCGCGATTCTAGGGCCTGATTGTGCACCCGGCACGGAACTGTTCGACCTGCTGACGAAAGAGGTTGTCCGCGAGGTGACGCTCAAAGCCGGGCAGAAATGCACGGCCATCCGGCGCGTCATGGTTCCGCGCCGGCAACTCAAAGCCTTCGGCGACGCGGTCGTGGCGCGGTTGAGCCCCGTGAAAGTCGGCAATCCCCGGAACCCCGAGGCCAAGATGGGGCCAGTTGTGAACAAGGCGCAGCAGGCCTCTTGCCTCGAAGGACTGGCCAAGTTGAAGGGGGAATGCGAAGTCCTGTTCGGCGATGACAAGAACTTCCTGCCGCTCGACGCCGATCCTCAGAAGTCTGCTTTCGTCCAGCCGGCGCTGCTCTCCTGTAAGAACGGCCTCGATGCAAAATATGTTCATGACGTAGAGGTTTTCGGCCCGTTAGCGACGCTCGTGGCTTATGACGACCAAGAGTCTCTCATCGCCAATACACGCCGGGGATTAGGATCGCTCGTTGCCTCGATCTTTTCCGACGATCGGAGATTCACTCGCGAAACAATTCTTGGAATCGGGGATCTTCACGGAAGAGTTTTGGCCGTCAACTCAGCCGTTGGAGCCCAGCACACGGGTCACGGCAACGTTGTGCCAAGCTGTTTGCACGGCGGCCCGGGAAGGGCGGGAGGAGGCGAGGAACTTGCCGGACTGCGCGCCTTGTTGCTTTACCATCGCAGATTCGTCGTGCAAGGACCAGCCGATGGCATCAGGGAATTGGCCGAATTGTGCGCCGACACCGCCGTCATATATTAAAATGAGGATTGAGTGGAACGGCCCGGCCCGGCCATCCTGCGTCATTCGGGGCCGCCGCCCCATCTACTGAAAGTACGTGCTGGAACGGACACGGTTTCCTGCGTCAAGAATGCCCATGCAAGAAAAAAGTGCGACCATAGCCTGAACCTTTTTGCAGAGGGCCACCGAACAATGCCACGAATCCAGACCGCCGAAGATCGCCGACTTGAAGAAGCTCGCACGCGCAAGAAACATTGGAAGCGCTGGGGGCCTTATCTTTCCGAACGGCAGTGGGGAACGGTTCGCGAGGATTACAGCCCCGGCGGCACAGCCTGGGAATTTTTTCCACACGATCACGCGCGTTCGCGAGCCTACCGCTGGGGAGAAGACGGGATCGGTGGGATCAGCGACCGTCACCAGATGATCTGTTTCGGGCTGGCTTTGTGGAACGGGCGTGACGCCATTCTGAAGGAACGGCTCTTCGGCTTAACCGGGAATCAGGGCAATCATGGCGAGGATGTGAAGGAGTATTACTTCTACCTCGATTCCACGCCGACCCACAGTTACATGCGCATGCTGTACAAATACCCGCAAGCCGCATTCCCGTACGAAACCCTCCTCGAAGAGAGCCAGCGACGCGGGCGTGAGCAGCCGGAATTCGAATTGCTCGACACCGGAGTTTTTTCCGGGAACCGTTATTTCGACCTTTTTGTGGAGTACGCCAAAGCTGAGGTCGAGGACATTCTCATTCGAATCACCGCGGTCAATCGCGGGCCGGAAGCCGCCGCACTGCAAATCCTGCCGCAAGTCTGGTTTCGAAACACATGGTCTTGGGGAAAGGATCTTCGCCGCCCGGTCGCATGCCAAGCCACGGGCGTTCCCGGAAGCGCATGCGTCGAATTACAGCACTGGCAATACGGAAAGCGCTGGTTGCTGTGCGCCGGTCAACCGGAGCTGATTTTCACGGAAAACGAGACCAACAGCGCGCGTATATTCGGCGGAAGAAACCGTTCGCCCTATGTCAAAGACGCCTTCCACGAATATGTGATTCAGGGCAACAAGTCGGCTGTCAACCCTGACCAAATGGGAACGAAACTAGCCGCGTCGTATTCGCTGCAGCTTGATCCTGGCCAGTCCGTAACGCTCAAGCTGCGGCTCACTGACCTCGAGCCGCTCGGCGGAATGGATACGGGCGCAGGCACGGTCGGGGGATTCGGGTCTCCCGGAACGCAGGAGCGCGCCGATGGCGTTCCCGGCACGAACGATTTTGGCGCGGGATTTGACGGTGTATTCGCCATCCGCCAAAAAGAAGCGGAGGAGTTTTACGCCACTCGCATTTCAAGAGAACTCTCTGACGATGCGAAAACCGTCATGCGGCAATCGTTTTCAGGAATGCTCTGGTCCAAACAATTTTATCATTATGACGTGCGCACTTGGCTTGAAGGCGATCCCGCCGGCCCCAAACCGCCGGACGGGCGCTGGAACGGCCGCAACAAGGATTGGACTCATCTTTACAACGACGACATTATTTCCATGCCGGACAAATGGGAGTATCCGTGGTATGCCGCATGGGATCTGGCGTTTCATTGCATCCCGCTCGCGCTCGTCGACCCCGATTTTGCCAAGGAGCAGCTCATCCTCCTTTTGCGCGAATGGTACATGCACCCCAATGGTCAACTGCCTGCTTACGAGTGGGCTTTCGGCGACGTGAATCCGCCCGTGCACGCCTGGGCTGCTTGGCGCGTCTACAAGATTGAACGGCGCGTGCGCGGAGTCGCCGATCGCGGGTTCCTAGAAAAGGTTTTTCACAAGTTACTTCTGAACTTTACGTGGTGGGTGAACCGCAAGGATCCCGACGGAGCGAATATTTTCCAAGGCGGATTCCTCGGCCTCGACAACATCGGAGTGTTTGACCGTTCCGCTCCTCTCCCGACCGGCGGCCACCTCGAACAGTCCGATGGCACCAGCTGGATGGGCATGTACTGCCTGAATATGCTGGCGATCGCCCTGGAACTGGCCAAGGAAGATCCCGCTTATGAAGATGTCGCCAGCAAATTCTTCGAGCATTTTGTTTACATTGCCCGCGCCATGAACGATTTTGGCCTCGGCGGGCAATCACTTTGGGATGACGCTGACGGTTTTTTTTACGACGTATTGAAGCTCCCCAATGGCGAAGAACACTTCATGAAAATCCGTTCGATGGTCGGACTGATTCCCCTTTTTGCAGTCGAGACCCTCGAGCCCGAAATCGTTGATCGACTCCCCGGCTTCAAGCGCCGCATGCAATGGTTCATTGACAATCACTCGGACGTCCCAGAACACATCGAAATGACGCAACGTTCCGCCCGCGGCGTGCGCCGGCTTCTCTCCCTCGTCAATCGCAAACAGCTCAAGCGCGTGCTCAACCGCATGCTGGACGAAACGGAATTTCTCTCTCCCTATGGCGTACGCGCTCTTTCGCGCTTCCATAAGGACCACCCTTATGAAGTTCATGTGAACGGAAATACGAACCGCGTTGACTACGAGCCCGCCGAATCCACGACTGGCCTCTTCGGAGGAAATTCCAACTGGCGCGGGCCTATCTGGTTTCCCGTCAACTACCTGCTGGTGGAATCTCTCCAGAAATATCACCACTACTACGGCGAGGATTTTAAAGTGGAGTGCCCCACGCGTTCCGGCTCCGAATCTGATCTCTGGCAGGTCGCCGCCGAGATTTCCCGGCGACTCATCCACATTTTCCTGCGTGATTCGAACGGCCGCCGGCCCGTGGCAGGCACGGCCGAGCTTTTTCAGTGCGATCCGCACTGGCGCGACCTCGTCCTTTTCTATGAGTATTTTCACGGGGACAATGGCGCGGGAATTGGAGCAAGCCATCAAACCGGCTGGACTGGTCTCGTTGCCAAGCTCATCGAACAGAGCGGTGAGTAACATTTCCCAGATCATGATTCGGGAGGCGTGCCAATGGGTGCGAAATTCGATGGGAAAGTGATACTGGTAGCGGGCGGCACTGGCGGATTGGGACGCGCCGTGGCGCTGGCATTCCTTGAAGAAGGCGCCAAGGTCGCGGTTACCTATCGCGGGCAGGAGGAGTTCGGCGCTTTGAAGGGCGCGGCAGCGACAAATGGATCGAATTTGGAAGGGCACATGGTCGATGTTACGGATGAAGTCGCCGCGCGCCAGCTTGTCGAGAAAATCTTGGCAAAGCATCGGGCGCTAGATGCCATGGTCAACACCGTGGGTGGTTATGCGGGCGGCACGAAATTATGGGAACTCGAGACTAAAGTCTTCGATCAGATGCTGGCTCTCAATCTGCGCGCTGGTTATGCGCTGGCGCGTGCGGCGGTAAGAGCGATGTTGAAGGCAGGCCGCGGGTCTATCGTAAACGTCGCCGCAAAAGCCGCGTTTGATCACGCGGCGGGGGCGGCCGCTTACGCGGCATCAAAATCCGCTGCCGTGGCGCTGCTGGATTCACTGGCCGCCGACTTGAAAGGGAGCGGCGTTCGCGTGAATACGATTCTCCCCAGCATCATCGATACAGCAGCGAACCGCAAGGCCATGCCTGCGGCAGACTTCTCGAAGTGGCCTAAGCCCGAGGACATCGCTCGTGTCATCCTGTTCTTGTGCAGCGACGACGCCAGGGTTATTCACGGCGCGGCCATCCCGGTCTACGGAGATAGTTGAAACCTTCATTCCAGAAATGAAGCTGAATATGAGCCGCCCGACTCTGCTGGAGCAGGGCAATCCTAAGCGGCATAGGAGCTGCGTTGTCAGAACAAGCAGAGATTCAGTTTGGCCGCGAAATTTGCGGGGACCTCGACGCCGCCGAATCGCGTGAATGGCTCGTCACGAACGGAATCGGCGGATACGCTTCCGGAACAATCGCGGGAAGTCAGACGCGCCGGTACCATGGACTCTTGGTAGCTGCATTACACCCGCCCGTGGGGCGCACACAACTAGTCTCGGCTATCGACGAAATCGTCCACTACGCCGGAGCCGATTTTTCCCTTGCCACCCATCGTTGGGCCGGCGGCGCTGTCGAACCACAAGGTTTTCTGCTCCTGGAAGATTTTCATCTGGAAGGCACGGCGCCCGTGTGGACTTACGCGCTGGCCGACGCGCTTCTGGAAAAGCGCATCTGGATGCGCCAGGGTGAAAACACCACCTTCATTCAGTACTCCCTCGTGAGGGGCGACAATGCCATCGAAATGGAATTGAAAGCGCTCGTAAATTATCGCGACTTCCATTCCTTGACCCACGGCGGCGATTGGAACATGAATATCTCCGCTGTAGAACAAGGCGTAAAAGTAATCCCATTTGAGGGCGCGACACCTTTTTACCTGAAGAGTCCTACAGCGACATGCGAACTGCGCCACGAGTGGTATCTTGGTTGCTACTTCGCGGAAGAAACCCGGCGGGGCCTGAGTGACCTTGAAGACCGCCTTTTTGCCGCCCTGTTCCACGCAAGACTGGAACCCGGTTCCAGCGTCACTTTGGTTGTTTCAACAGAATCGGCCGCCTCGCTCGATGAAGAAACCGCCCGGGCGGAGCGCCCGAATCACGATGTAAATCTGTTCCAGGAATGGCAGTCAAGAAACGAAGCTCTTGCTGGACAAGCGCCTTCCTGGCTCTGGCAGCTCGTTCTCGCCGCGGACCAATTCATCGTAAGGCGCAGCCTTCCGGAAGAGCCGGATGGCCGCAGCATCATCGCCGGTTATCACTGGTTTGGCGACTGGGGCCGCGACACGATGATTGCGCTTCCAGGGTTGACGCTCTCAACGGGCCGCGCGGGTTTAGCGAAGCGCATCCTGCTTGCGTTTTCCCGCTACGTGGACGCCGGGATGCTTCCCAACAATTTCCCTGACGCCGGAGGCAAACCGGAATACAACACCGTGGATGCGGCGCTCTGGTATTTCGAGTCCATCCGCCAATATGTCGAGGCGACGCAAGATACCGTCACGCTTCAAAAGCTTTTTCCGGTACTCACAGGCATGATTGATGCGCACATCGCCGGTACTCGTTACAACATCCAGGTTGATCCGGCGGACGGACTTCTTTACGCAGGTGGCCCCGGCGTTCAACTCACTTGGATGGACGCAAAAGTCGGTGACTGGGTGGTGACTCCCCGCGCTGGAAAACCTGTGGAGGTCAACGCGCTGTGGATCAACGCGCTCGAAACCATGGCGGGGTTTGCCCTCCTGCTGGCGAAACCGGGCGATGCATACGAGAAACTCGCGATCAAAGCGAAGAAAAGTTTTCAGAGGTTCTGGAACGTGGACCGCAATTGCTGTTTCGACGTCATCGATTCACCTGGCGTGGGAAATGACGCGGCACTGCGGCCAAATCAGGTTTTCGCCGTCTCCCTGCCGGTCAGCCCGCTCACGCACGAGCAACAAAAAGCAGTTGTCGATATTTGTGCGTGGCACCTCTTGACATCGCATGGATTGCGAAGCCTCGCGCCTGGCGAACCCGGATACACGGGGCATTACGGCGGCAGCCCCCGCGATCGCGACGCCGCCTATCACCAGGGTACGGTGTGGGGTTGGCTGCTTGGTCCTTTTGCGCTCGCTCACCATCGTGTCTACCGGAACTCCGCAGCGGCTTTGCGTTTTCTCGAACCGCTCGGCCGTCAGATCCACGCAAGTGGTCTCGGCACGTTAAGCGAAATCTTTGATGGCGATGCCCCCTTCACGCCACGCGGCTCGATCGCCCAGGCCTGGACCGTCGGGGAAGTCTTGCGCGTTTGGGCGGAAATAGCGGCCGGAAACGAACCAGGAATGAGTTAGAAGTATTTGATCTCGGTGAATTCGGTCATCTATCCGCGGGTTGGCAATTCATACAGCTCGATGAGTACCTTGCCCCCATCCGGAGATGCCATCAGAAAAAAATTGACCCGTGTGCCGTCTGCGCCGGCTCGAGTTTCAGGATAGACAGGAGAAACTCGAAATTTTTCTTTCAGGACTTGCGTAGCCCGGTCTACGTTGGCGCAGCGATACTCCACCTGCTGGACCCCTTCTCCAAACTTGGCCAGGTACTTTGCAATAGCCCCAGAGCCGCCCGGCTCGCGCGTCGTCAGAATATCCAGCGAGACCTCTGTGCCAAAATGTAGTTCGAATTCCTCTGCATCCTGGTCAGGGGGAACCTGCGCGAGCCTGGGAGTCTCGTTGGCGACTCGGATTCGCCCAAACGTATCGCGTTGCACTGCAAGTCCGACCGTTATGACAGGGTTGGGCCCAAGCAGTAGGGCGGAGAGTTCGCTCTCTCCCCACCAGGCAGAAACGGCAGACCCTCCGGTCGCACGGCCGAGACGATAAACCTCTTCTGCCGCAGCGAGCCTTACCGACGACTCAGTGGACGATAGGTTCGTGATAGTTGTACCGAGAGGGCTGGACATGGAGACACCAAGGATTGTAGCTTGAGGGCCAAGCCAATAGAAGCTGTACCTGGGCAAGCGCTACCCAAAGTTGCAACGAAATGCAAGCCCGCATCATCTGAGGGGTATGCCAAAACCAGTTTTATTAACAGTCGATGACGACCCGGAAGTTCTGCGGGCCATTGAACGCGATTTGCGCAGCCGCTATGCGGATCGCTACCGCGTAATGCACGCGAATTCCGGAAGCGCCGGTCTAGCCACCCTGAAGGAATTGAAGGCGCGCAATAATCCCGTGGCCTTGCTGCTCGCGGATCAACGCATGCCCCAGATGGACGGCGTGAACTTCCTCGCCGAAGCGATGGAGATGCACCCGCTCGCCAAGCGTGCCCTGCTTACGGCCTATGCGGACACCAACGCGGCCATTGACGCCATTAACGAGGCCCGCGTGCACTACTATTTGATGAAGCCCTGGGATCCTCCTGAGGAAAAGCTTTTTCCTGCTCTCGACGATCTGTTGCACGACTGGACCGCGACGTTTCGTCCGCCCTACGAAGGAATTCGGGTCCTCGGCACGCGCTGGTCAAACCGCTCTTACGAACTGAGAGAATTCCTCGCGCGCAATCAGGTCCCCTATCAATGGATTGATGTGGAATTGGCGCAAAGCGACGCCGAAGTTCGCGGCTTGATTGATTCGCTGGGACCCGAGGCCGATAAACTTCCTCTGATCCTTTTTCCGGATGGCACCCGCCTTCCGGAGCCGCCTCTTCCTGCTGTCGCCGACAAAATCGGACTGCGCACGCATGCCCTAACCAATTTCTATGATCTTGCTATCGTCGGCGGAGGTCCGGCGGGGCTGGCCGCTGCCGTCTACGGGGCAAGCGAGGGCTTGCGCACCGTGATTGTGGAGCGCGAAGCGCCGGGTGGACAGGCCGGACTGAGCTCTCGTATTGAAAACTATCTGGGCTTTCCTTCCGGACTCACCGGCATGGATCTGGCCCGGCGTGCCGTCGCGCAGGCGCGCCGCTTCGGCGTGGAGATTATCGCCCCGCAGGAAGCCGTCGGCATGCGTGTGGACGGCCCCTACCGCTATCTGAAACTTGCTGATGGCACGGAGATCTCCTGCCACGCGCTCCTCCTGGCCATGGGCGTTCAGTGGAGGACTCTTGACGTTCCCGGCATCGATCACTTGCAAGGAGCGGGTGTGTATTACGGCGGCGGAACCTCCGAAGCGCTCGCGTGTAAGGGCGAAACGGTGTACATCATTGGCGGCGCGAATTCCGCCGGGCAAGCCGCCATGCACTTCTCGAAGTTTGCCGAGAAAGTAGTCATGCTGGTGCGCGGCGTTTCGCTCGCCGCTACCATGTCACATTACTTGATCGAGCAAATCGAAAAGACCCCGAACATCGAGCTTTGGGCACGCACTAGCGTGGTCGAGGTGGAAGGAGAAACTCGGCTTACCGCAATTACCGTCGAGTGCGCTCCTTCGGGGGAAAGAAAAAACCTCCCTGCCTCCAGCCTGTTCATTTTCATCGGGGCGCAGCCGCGGACAGAATGGCTTGGTGACACGATTGAACGCGATGAGCGCGGCTTCATCCTTTCCGGGCCGGACCTGTTGCACGCCGGAAAGAGGCCGGCTTCCTGGACGCTCGATCGCGACCCTGGCTTGCTCGAAACGAATGTCCCAGGAATTTTTGTCGTTGGCGACGTCCGTCACGGCTCTGTGAAACGTGTGGCTTCCGGTGTCGGCGAAGGCGCCGTCGTTGTGCAGTTCATGCACCAGTACCTGGCGAAGGTCCAATGAGCGAAGCACTGGACCAAGAACGAGTTGACTCCTTGGTCGCCAAATTGCGGACGATCGCTCCGTTTGCGGACCAGCCCCAGGCCGATCTTGAGTGGTTTGTCGCCCATTCGGAAGAACGCCGCCTGAACGTGGGCGAAATCACCGTGAAAGAAGACTCGCCGGCAGACACCATGTTCGTGATTTTTGAGGGAGAACTCCGAGCTCGGCGCGAAAACGGGCCACAAGATGGTCCCGTGTTTACGGCTCGCGCCGGCGATGTCACCGGAGTGTTGCCGTTTTCCAGAATGAAGACTTTCGGGGTAACCGGGCGCGCGGTTCTGCCTATCCATTCGCTCTCCTTTCCAGCCGCGAAGTTTCCCGAATTGTTCCAGCGCATGCCCGAACTCTCCCAACGCCTCGTCGGATTGTTAACGGACCGCGTTCGAAACGTTACCCGTGAAGAGCAACAACGCGAAAAACTCGCCGCACTCGGAAAATTATCCGCCGGCCTTGCGCACGAGCTCAACAATCCGTCTGCCGCGGCCCGCCGTTCGGCAGCATCCCTTCGCGATTGCCTGCAACGCTTGCGCGTTGCCGCTCGCGATTCGAGCATTGGCCCGGAAGATTGCGGCTTGCTCGCCCAGCGGGAAGAGGAAATACGCGTCGGTTTGAAGCCCGCCGCACACAAGGATGAATTCGCCCGCGTCGAACGCGAAGAGGCCATCGAATCCTGGCTGGGAGCGCGCGGCGTTGCCGGTGCCTGGAAGCTTGCTCCACTTCTCGCTGACGCAAACCTGACCGATGCGCATTTGGAGAGTTTTGCAGGTGCCGCCGGAACTTCCCTTGGGCCGGAGTTGATGCGCTTCGGCACTCTTCTGGAAATGGAGCGCATCGCTGATGAGCTTGAACACAGCACCGCGCGCATCTCCGATCTCATCAAGGCTATCAAGGAATATTCCTACATGGACCAGGCGCCACTCCAGGAAGTGGACATCAAGAACAGCTTGGAAACGACCCTCATTATCATGCATCACAAGTTGAAGCGCGGCATCGTCGTCACGCGCGAGTTTGCTTCCGACTTGCCGAAAGTGATGGCTTACGGCAGCGAGCTCAACCAGGTTTGGACCAACCTCATTGACAACGCGGCCGACGCCATGAAAGAAAAAGGCAAACTACTGGTGCGCGCCGTGCGTGAAAATGACTACCTTCTTGTGGAGATTGCCGACGACGGCCCGGGAATTCCACCGGAAGTGCAGTCTCGCATCTTCGAACCGTTTTTTACGACCAAGGGCGTGGGCGAAGGAACAGGTCTCGGTCTGGACGTGGTGCACCGCATCGTGAGAAAAATGCGCGGGATCGTCACCGTAAAATCAGCCCCGGGAGATACGCGATTCCAGGTACGAATTCCGATTCAAGCGGCGATGTGATTACGCGGGAGAACATTATGGCTGAAAACTGCACTCACCTCGATCAAATCAAGCGCGTGAAGCCAAAGACCAAGGGCTGCGAGGAGTGCCTGAAGATGGGTGACAGCTGGGTTCACTTGCGCCTGTGTTTGAGCTGCGGCCATGTGGGCTGCTGCGACTCCTCCAAGAACAAGCACGCCACGAAACATTTTCACGCAACGAAACATCCGATTGTCCGCTCGCAAGAGCCCGGCGAGAACTGGATGTGGTGCTATGTTGATGAGCTGATGTTCGAAGAAGAATGAAACTTATTTCTGCTTCTTCGCGGGAAGCAGGACCGACGCCAACAGCGCAAGCAACAGCACGCCACCGACGACACCGAGGGATATCGTCACAGGAATGTGCAGCCAGCGTTCGCCTATCATTTTTCCGCCGATGAAGACCAAGGCGACCGCCAATCCCTCGTCCAAAAAGCGCAAACGGTCAATGACTCCCGCGAGCAGGAAATACAACGCCCGGAGTCCCAGAATCGCCAGCACATTCGACGTATACACGATGAAAGGGTCGCGCGTAATTCCGAACACGGCCGGGATGGAATCCACCGCCAGCGTGACGTCCGTTATCTCCACCACCAGCAGTACGAGAAACAGCGGCGTTGCAAACAGCCGGCCTGCATTCCTTACAAAAAATCGCTCACCGTGATAGTCATGGCTGATTCGAAGATGCCGGCTGGCGAAACGAAATATCCTGCTTTGCTCCGGGTGAATGTCTCCTTTGTGATAGAAGAGCATCCGCACCCCGGCGTAGACGATGAACGCTCCTAGGATATACATCACCCAGGAAAAATGTTCGATCAATTCCGCGCCCAGCGCGATCATCACTCCACGCATCACCAGCGCGCCGATCACACCCCATTCCAGGAGCCGATGCTGAAGTCGCTCATCCAGCGCAAACGCCCGAAAGATCACCAGAAAAAGAAACAGGTTGTCTACGCTCAGGGCCTTTTCGATCAAATAGCCTGTAAAGAATTCCAGCGCGGGCTGCTCGCCGTAGAAATACAGCACGCCAATCCCGAAGAGGACTGAAACCGCGATCCAGCCGAAACTGGTGAAAGCCGCTTCGCGAACTTCGATCTTGTGCGGGCGCCGGTGAAATACCCGCAGGTCTAGCGCAATCGCAATAGCGATGAATGCATTGAAGGCAATCCAGGTAACGGGAGTTCCCATAGCGGTACTCGGACGCGCTACGGAGTGGAACCGTGTGCATCGATGGAGTTCAAATTCGAGAGCTCGACGCGGATGGTCTTGCCGCGTTCAATTCTCACCGGAACGTTCCAGCGCACCCGCATATCTCCGGCATCGGCGTCCAGATTCAGTGAACTGACCCAATAGTCGCCCGGAGCGAGACCCGAAATGGAAGCCCGTCCTTCAAGATCGGTGTCCGCCTTGGCGGCGAGAAATCTCAGCTGGGCCAGGTCGGGAGCCACTCGCAGGACGCGTTTCCGGCGATCGTTTTGCAGCGCGGCCCACTTGTGCTGTGGATTGACGGCGTCCAACTCCAGCTCTACACCAGAAATGGTCTCAGGGCGCGCACGGACGAATTTCTTCAATCTGGCCATATAATCTTGCTTTAGTTTCTCGTACTTCTCCGGATGCTCTGTTTTGTCCGTTTCCGAATACTTCGGTTTTGGCAAGCCACTGGTTACACCGCCGCGGTTCGTCCGCTGATAAGCCAGCAGGAATTCCGGAACGGTGAGAATGTCGTCCGGTGTGAGCAGCTTGTCCAGGTCCGGCCCCGAGAGATCCAGAGTGTCTTGCCCCTTGAGCCAGGTGCGCAGCTCGGGAGAAACCTTCAGGCCATCGATGAACGTATCGCGCGGCGGAATGGGGTCTTTGTCCTCCACTTCCTTCACAATGTCCGAGTAGCTCCTGGTGAGTAGATAAAATGTGAATTGGCGCACGGGCTCCGGCCGCGCTGCCGTCGGAGTAATGCGTGCGATGATTTCGACTGCGCCCGCGTCGCTCTGCGCTCGCGCCTCGTTCACAAACGAAAACGCAAAGGTAGCCACGCAGATGGCAAAAACCACTGCTCTTCTCATGCCAAAATCGTAACAGAAATGGAAAACTAAAACGCAGAAGTTCCCGCCCGCGTATCCTAGCCCGAGGGTTCAGTGGACTCGCACTGCGGCATCCGTCTGCCCCTAGCCGCCTTTGGCCTTGTTCTTCAGTTGCTTGGCAAGCTTTTCGATCTCTTCGGTTTTCTTGACCATGCGCATCGAGAGCACGTCGGTAGTCGCGGTTTTCTGCACTTCTTCGCGCAGCTCACCAGCGAGTTGGTAAAGCCGCTCGATTCCTTCGCGGAACTCCTTCTCCTCTTGACGCAGTCTGGAGCGCTTTGCGGCCGCGGTTGCCTGCGGGTTGGGGTGAATCGCTGCCGGGTTTGGAATCTCTGCCGGCTGCGGCGGCGGTGGCGGAGTTGGTGGATACTGGGCAAAAAGCCAGCCAGCTTCAACCACCAGCAAGACGGTCGCCACGGCGATCGCCGTCACAATCAAGCGCCTCGTTCCACGCATCCCGGCCTCCTGCTTCGAGTCTCGATCGCAGGAGTATGCTTTCTCGCTTGGCGATGCGCAAGCCTCTAGCCTCTTCTGTTTGCGCGCCAGCTGCGACGGATGACTTGGAGATCGCTACTTTCCTGAAAAGGAATACGCCCCATCGGCGAGTGTTTTGATGCGAGGCCCGCGATGGTTTTTTTCAAAAAGGTCGTAGCCTTCTTTGAGATTGTTCCAAAAAGCGATCAACGCTGGTTGATTCAGATGAGTTGCAGTCAATGTTTTCAAACCTGAATCCGTAAGCCGCGCCGGGAAAATCTGAATCGGCAAGTGCTGCTGACCCCGGCTGTGCACCAGGACGGCAAGCCAGTAGACTTCTTTGATCCCATCATCTGTGATCGGAATGCAGCCGATGGACGCGCAGTTGCCGTGAAGAAAGATGTCTCCGCCCGGATTCTGATGGGAGCCCAGGATGCGGTCGGAGGCGTTCGGATAGCTGATGTGCAGGCTCAAGAAAAAATTGCTCTGTGGATTAAACCAATCCAGTTCATAAAAGCCTTCCGGCACCTGTTCGTCACCGAAGCGGCGCTTGGGCCCCAGAATTCCCGATGAAGTGCAAATCCGATATTCGCGCACGAGCACAAGAGGCTTATCTTCCGTCTCCGCTGCCCAAAGTTCCAATATGCCTTCTTGTTTGAACGCGCGCAGCAGCATCGCCTTTGGCGGGTAGGCGAGATCCTTTTCCTTGAATCGCTGCCTTAGTACTTCATCCTTCTCCCGAGACGCGATTCGAACACGTGGGTATCTGTATTGCAAATCCCGGAAGGACTTCGGGCTCTGGGAGAAAGCAGAAATGGTCACCAGGAAGAATAGCGGCGCTGCGATTCTTGCCGTCCTCATGAGGTCATCAATGCTTCCCAATCAGTAAGAATAGCGTGGCTATTACAACCCCCGCGAGCAGCAATCCCGCCAGGATTCGTACGAACAGGGAAGAAGGCACACTGGGAATTGGTCCCGGCGGACGCTTCGGTGGAAACGGCGGATCAAGAATCCCGATTCCGCTTAATTTGCGTGGCGGTCCGCCCCCGCGTGCTGAGGAAGCCTGTGGCTCAAGTTCAAATTCGCTTTCTGAGAAGTAAGGCACCATGAAAAATCCCACTCCGTAGCGGAAAGCCTGTCTAGAACAGCCGGAAGACAGCCTCGACCGTGACCCACGCGGGTACGGCTCGCCGAGCCGCATCGCGCGCCGGTACAAATCTCCACCCGCGAATGGCCTGCTTTGCGCGTTCCTCCAGCCCCATACCGATTCCTTGTACGATGCGGATTTGCGATGCACGACCGTCCGCCCCAACCAACACCTGCAGCGTCACCTGACCCTGCAACTTAGCCTCTCGCGCTTCATCCGTGTATTGCGGATCTGGGCAGTACGCGCAGCTGGGCAGAGTCATACCTGGATGATAGACGCCAGGTGTTGGACCTTGGCCGACACCATCTCCCGGCGTATCCCCAATCGAGTCGCCAGGACCGTCGCCGATGGTGTGGCCTTTGCCGCGACCTGAAGAGTTGTTTTGTTCCGGCATCCAGGGCAGGCCTAGGTTATCCACTGCCGTCAGAACGCGCGGCGCGGATGGATCCAGAATCGTTGGGGGAACGGGCATCTCCGGATCCTGATTTTGCCGGAGAGTGGGTTTCAAGAGCTGAATCGAAGAAAGAGCAGGAAGGTTCCCTTGCCTGGTGGGACGAGAATCATGGCCACTTCCGTTTCCACTTCCGCCTGACGGCCGCGGGCCCCTTAGACTGTCGAGCAGCTTCGTCGGCAACGGAAGGTAATTCGTCAATCTTTCCCCTGGTGGAGCCGGATCGCGTTTTGGCCCTTGCGGGTGCAGCGCCACAAGAATCAATGCGGAGAGGATCGCAGCATGAGTCAAAAAAGAAGCGCCCTGCGCACGGCCAGTTCGCGGGGATTGCTCCCATTGCAGAGAGTGGATCGGTGCTCCGTTTGCCGAGAACGGCAATATGCGCACAGGCGTAAGAAGCTGATGAAAGTTATCACGGACACGATGAAACCAGGAATCCTGAGATGGCTGAACAGAAGAATAATCACGGGAAAGCGTTTCGCGCACGGGCAGGCCTCCGTGCCCGCCTCAAGTTTTGCCGCACCTCGACGAGTCGGGCAGCGAACGCCTGATGAGAAGCCATGTAGATTGGATTGGTTGCCCGAAAGTGGAACAAATCTACATTTCGAAATTGAAAATCAGGATAGTTGCAAGGGACGCAGCCCGTTGCCGCCTCCCGCAGCACACACGAAAGAATTAATAGAGGCGGAAGGTTACTTCAATTGGAACCAGCGTGCGAACCGGCTGGCCGCTCGGTCCAACTGCGGGCTTGCAGCGCCACGTCTTCACTGCCGCAATGGCGTTTTCATCCAGTCCCATCCCAACACCCTTCACGACTTTGATGTTGGTCACTCTGCCGTCGAGGTTAATGATTCCCTCAACGACCACCGCGCCTTGATACTTCGTCTTGCGGGCTTCATCGGAGTATTCCGGAGACGGCGCATAAAAGCAGCTTGGAGTTCCAACTCCATTAACGCCCGCGCGGAAGATACCTCCGCCCGTGCCCCCGCCTTCGCCGGGCCCAAGCCCACCGCCCGATCCGCTTCCGATTCCGGTGCCATTTCCGTTCCCAAGCGAATCGGTCACGCTCTTCGCCAACGGATCACCGAAGTTCGCCATGTTCGGACTCGGCACCTTTAGGTCCGGCGGACCGAGCAGCGAAGGGTCCATCGCCAGCTTTGGATTCAGATTCTCTATCTTTGCCTGGGGCGGCGTGAACTGCGTCATCGTGAACTTAGGCAGCCGTCCCTTGGATGTCGGCGTCAGCGTGTGGTTGTTCCCGCCGCCGCCTCCTCCAGCCTTATCCGCTCCTGCAGGCAGCTTCGAAACATAAGGGGAAATGTCCAGCGGCGTGACGTTAACCTGCTTGTTCTTCGCTTCCGTCGAAGCGGGCAGCACGTTCGTGAAAATCGGAATCACCAGCAGGCCGATCGCTGCGATGTGCAGGCCGACGGCCAGCATCTGGCTCCAGCCGAAGTTTTCATCCTTCGACCAGATGTCCTTCACCTTGATCGGTTTAACCGCAAAAGGCAGGGGCGCCTGCTTCGGTGGCGAGAAAAACTCCCTGATGCGCGTCCCAAAGCCCCCAAAATTCGATCCCCAGGAAACCGCCAGTTTGCTGTTTACGGGTCCTCTGGCAGACGGGCTGGAGCTCAAGAAATCCCTCAGGTTGGAGCCGACTCCCATTCCGAAAGACGTCTTGGTGAAAGGTGCATCCGCGCGTTCGCGCACTTTGACTGGCCGCTCCACCAGGAACTGCCTGAGGTTCGACCAAAAATTGTCGGGGATAAGAATAGCTGGCGGGTCGAACTTTGGTACCGCCGAGGACGGCACTGGAACCGCCCGACTTGAGCCTGCGGAAGACACCTTGGGTTTTGTAATTTCAGGTGGCAGCAGATTGATAAATTTACCCGGCACCGTTTACCTCTTCAGTTTAGACGCAGGTTCCCCGCGTTCGGTGTTCCTCACGGTTATGATTCGCGCTGGCCCGGAAAGGTTGCGCGCTCCATGCGGCTGACACCGGCTAACATTCATTGTAACATACGTCCTTACACTGCTTTCCGATGTTTCCCGCCGTATACCTGAACTAAAGGACGGCACACAGGCGACAGTGCAGCTAAACAAGGTGTTATCCGAGCGCTCATAATCTATGGCCGAACCACTCGAACTGAAGAAAACCCTGAACTTGCCGAAAACCGATTTTCCGATGAAGGCCGGCCTGCCTCAAAACGAGCCCAAGCAGCTCGAGGCTTGGCACAGCGGCAACATCTACGAACGCATCCTGGAAACGCGCAATGGCAAGCCGCTCTTCGTCCTGCACGACGGCCCGCCATATCCCACTGGCGAAATCCATCTTGGCACCGGCCTGAACAAAATCCTCAAGGATCTAGTGGTCAAAACCAAGAGCATGGCTGGGCATTACGCACCCTACGTTCCCGGCTGGGATTGCCACGGCCTGCCCATCGAAACCCAGGTGGAAAAGGAACTGGGCGGAAAAGGCAAAGTACCTCCCGCGGAATTCCGCAAGCTCTGCCGCCAATTTGCCCTGCGCTATGTCGAACAGCACAAAAAAGATTTCAAGCGCCTCGGCATTTTCGGCCGTTGGAACGATCCTTATTTGACGATGAGCCATGAATACGAAGCCACCATTGCCGGTGCGTTCCTCGATTTCATGGAAAAGGGTTACGTCTACCGCGGCCGCAAGCCCGTTTATTGGTGCATCTACGACAGCACCGCTCTTGCCGAAGCCGAAGTCGAGTACGAAGATCATACCAGCCCATCCATCTGGGTGAAGTTCCCGGCGGTCGTCGGTGGCAGAGGCGAAGCTCCAAAAATCGGAAACGATGTCAGCGCCGTTATCTGGACGACTACGCCCTGGACCATTCCTCACAATCGTGCGCTCGCCTTTCATCCCGATTTCGAATACGCGGTCGTCGAAACCGAAAAGGGCGCTCTCCTGCTGGCCGCCGACCGCGTAGCCGCGCTCCAGTCCGAGTGCGGCATTAAGCAAGCCAAAATTCGCGCCACCTTCAAAGGCCGCGAATTCGACGGCGTGAAATTTCAGCACCCCTTCCTCCCCATCCACGTGCCCGGCATTCTCGCCGACTACGTCACCCTTGATCAGGGCAGCGGCATCGTTCACACCGCTCCCGGTCACGGCGCCGACGACTTCAACTCCGGCCAAAAATATGGATTGGAAATCTACGCACCGCTCGACGACAAGGGTGTCTATCTCGAAGGCCTGCCCGAATACAAAGGCAAAGATGTCTTCACCGCAAATCCCATTGTCGTAAAGCTTCTCGGCGATCGCGGCGCGCTTCTCGGCAACCATGAGTACAAGCACAGTTACCCGCACTGCTGGCGGTGTCACAATCCCGTGATTTTCCGGGCCACTGAACAGTGGTTTATCAAAATGGACCAGGCCGCTCACGGAAAAGAGAAATCGCTGCGCCAGGAAGCCCTCGATGAAATCCACGGCGTCAAATGGATTCCCGCCTGGGGCGAAGACCGCATGTACGAAATGATCGAGAAGCGCCCCGACTGGTGCGTTTCGCGCCAGCGCTTCTGGGGCGTGCCCATCATCGTTTTTTATTGCGAAGGTTGCGGCGCGCGCCTCGAAGATTTCAAGGCGCTGCGTAATGTCGTGAAATGGTTCGAAAAGGAAGGCGCCGACGCCTGGTACCAACACACGCCGGAAGAATTGCTCCCCACCGGAACGACTTGCTCCTGCGGTGCAACAAAATGGCGCAAGGAAAACGACATCCTGGATGTCTGGTTCGATTCCGGCTCGTCGAATCTCTCCGTCCTGAAAGGCCGTGAGTGGCCTGCGGACGTTTATCTCGAAGGCCCCGACCAATACCGCGGCTGGTTCCACAGTTCTCTGCTTGTTGCCACCGGCGTGCGCGACGCTTCGCCCTACCGCGGCGTCGTCACCCACGGCTGGACTCTCGACGAACAGGGCCGCCCCATGTCCAAGTCCCTTGGCAACGCCCTCTACCCCATCGAAATCTGCGAAAAGTGGGGCGCCGATCTCCTTCGCCTCTGGGTCGGCTCGGTCGAATACCAGGCTGACGTAAAAATGAGCGAGCGCGTAATGACGCAGCTCAGCGAAGCCTATCGCAAAATCCGCAACACGTTCCGGTTCGCGCTCGGCAATCTCGGTGACTTCGATCCCTCGCGCGACGCCCTTTCGAACGATCAACTCGAGGAATTCGACCGCTGGGTGCTTGACCGCACCGCCGAGCTCGTAAAGAAATGCCGCGAATGGTACGCCGGATACGAATTCCACCGCGTCTACCATGCCATCCACGATTACTGCGTCGTGGATCTCAGCGCCTTCTATTTCGACGTGCTCAAGGATCGCCTCTATACCAAAGCTCCCAGAAATAAATCGCGCCGCTCCGCGCAGACCGCCGTGTGGAAAATCAGCAGCGCCCTGGTCCGTCTCGCCGCGCCGATCCTCGTCTTTACTTCCGAAGAAATCTGGAAATATCTGCCGAAGGCTCCCACAGGGCCTGAAAGCGTCCACATGGCACTGTTCCCGGAAACCGAAGCGCTCGCCTGCGGAATCGCCAAAGACGCCGCCGAAAAGTGGGAACGCCTAGCCCAAGTTCGCTCCGCCGTTCTAGTAGCCCTCGAACAAGCCCGCGCTGCAAAGGCGATCGGCGGCGGCCTCGAAGCAAAAGTCCATCTCCACGCCGGTCCCGAAGCAGCAGGGTTACAAGAATTGCTCGAGGAAAAAAAATCTCTCCTCCCCGCGCTCTTCATCGTTTCCCAGGTCGAAGTCCATTCGTCCGCGATCTCGGCCTCCGCCCCAGCCGAAACTTTGCCCGGCCTGACCATCAAAGTTGGTCGCGCCGACGGCGCCAAATGCGAACGATGCTGGAATTATTCCACTCACGTGGGTGAAAACTCACGCTATCCAAAGGTTTGCGAGCGCTGCACTGAAGCCCTCGCCGAAATCGAGCGCGACGGCTCCGCAACGGTAGCCGCAAACTGACATGCAACATCGTCCCAGAATGCGCCACCTTTGGAGTGCGGCGGCTAGCCGCCGCTTTTCCTCCAGCCGCGCGCTCACCCACTCGCCGGGCGAAACGTTCTTCGCTTCCTTTGTTTCCTTGACTTCCTTTACCTCATGACATTCCCTTCCCGCCTCCGTTTCCTCTGGCTCACCCTTGCCGTCATCTTTCTTGACCGCGCCACGAAAGCCTGGATCGAATCCCGCCCCATGGGTCATTTCCCCCACACGGTCATTCAAGACTCCTTCTACCTCGTTGACTCACGCAACCCGGGCATCGCCTTCAGTTTTCTCGCCGGCCTGTCCTCTCCCGCCCTGCGCATAATCCTCGTCGCCGGCTCTCTCATCATCATCTCGCTCATCACCTGGCTGCTCGTCGCGGGGCGTGGCGTCAGTTCTCTGAACGCCGCCGGCCTCGCCCTTCTCCTTGGCGGCGCCACCGGCAATGTTACCGACCGCATCCTCCACGGCGCCGTCACCGATTTTCTCGAGGTCTATCTTCACTTCCTTCCCTGGCAAACTTTCAATCCCTGGCCAGCCTTCAATGTCGCCGATTCCGCCATCACCATTGGCGCAATACTCATCCTTCTTGACGTATCATTTGGTCGCAGGCACGAAGTGTCCCACGCGGGTTCTCGAACCACTTAGTCGAGGAGCAAATCCGTGAGCAGATGGCCCAGCCTGGATTGCCGTGAATTTCTCTCCACCGCACTTGGCGCGGCCGCCGCGTTTTCAATCGTGCCGCCCGGTCATCGCCTCATCGGCGAACTGCTCGAACCTCAGTCGAAGTTCGCGCCCTTCCAATTTCCCGACGAATTTATCTGGGGCGCCGCCACCGCCGCCTATCAGATTGAATGCGCCTGGAGCGAAGGTGGCAAAGGCGAATCCATCTGGGACCGCTTCTCGCACACTCCTGGCAAAGTAAAGGGCGCTGCCACCGGTTTGTCTCCGCGGTGCCTCCTGGCGCGGGCGAATCCGCCACCGGCGTTCACAATTTCGACGCTCACGAAGGCCCGCTCACCGATTTCGCCTGGGAAGTCTGGCCTGACGGCTTCCACGATCTCGTCTTCCGCATCTCTCGCGAATATAAAACGACGCCTCTCGAAATCACCGAGAACGGTTGCTCCTATCTCGATTGCCCTGACACGTTCGCGCCTATCACCACTGGAGCCTGCTCGACAATTTCGAATGGGCTGAAGGCTACGCCCAGCGCTTCGGCCTGACTTACGTCGATTTCCACACGCAAAAGCGCACCGTCAAAGACTCCGGCCATTGGCACGCCAAGCTCGCCTCCACCGGCAGCCTTACGTAGCCCCGGCCAACGGGAGAGATCCAATGGCGTCCGCAGATCAATTCGTTGCGCGAGTCCTGAGCAAGCGCGAAAAAATCCTGCGCTACGCGTGGATCCTGCAACTCTTCGCAGGACTCGTTCTCTTGGGCGTCGCCTACTTGATGGGCCACTCGCATTTCCGTCTAATCAGCGAAGGCGTGAGAGCGCAGGGAATAATCGTCGGCTATAAGCAGCAGAATTTCCGCCGTTCTTCGGATTCGTTTTCGACGACTGGCTATATGCCCATCGTGGAATTTCGCGCCGACGATCGCTTCGTCCAATTCCAGGATTGGCTCGGATCTTCAATTGCTGGCAGCACAAACGTTCCCGTGAGCGTTCTGTACGACCCGACTAATCCCACCGTAGCCATGATTGACCGTCCCGCGTGGAATTGGCTTCCCTGGGCCCCCATCTTCGCCGTTGGACTTTTCCTGGTCCTCGTCGCCATCAATGGCTTCTTCCGTTCACAACGCTCCGCTGAATCGTCTTGACGCCCTTGGTAGGGGCGGATCTTCTGTGTCCATTCGCGGTCCAGCCCCGCCGGACTGATCATTTTCTCTCTCTCACTTTCCCGTACTTGCCAGCGCTTTCAGCCGTTCCTTGTTAATCTTCATCACCATGCCCGCGTTGCGGTCCGCCACCTCGCTCACCTTGTATTCTGCTGACGTGCCCAGTACCTGCGCCACCTCGCTCGGCGTCAGCCTGTACTCTTCCGTCAGCCATTCCGCCATGTTCGCCGTTGCGCCGCGAAACGCATCATCGAGCGATCCCGCCAGCCCCATCGCCATCAGGTGCGTCGGGGACTCCACTCGCGGTCCCGCAATCCGTTTCCCGGGAATTACGTCTACCGTGAACTCCACGTCCATTGACGTTTCCAGCGCGTTTCCATTCAGTTCCCCGTCGCCCTGCACGGCATGCCCGTCTCCCACATATAGCAGCGCGCCCGGAACGCTCACCGGCAGATACACTGTCGCTCCCTCGACGATTTCGTTGAAGTCCATGTTTCCGCCGTAGCGCCCGGAGTCTCCCGTTCCCGGCGCCGCTTGCGACGGGCCAGGCGCCACTGCCACGCACCCCAGCATGGGCCGCAACGGCACCGCGTACCCGGTCAGATGCTCCGCCGGTTTTTCCGGCGTCGCCCATCCGTGTTCCGCATCCAGATGCCAGCGCACCGATTTCCCGCCGTCCTTCATCTTCACCGCCAGCTCGCTGTCCACTGCGCGCCCAACGAGATAATCGTCACTCTCCGCCCAATCGCGATTCAGCCGCAACCGCGTCAAGTGCACCGCCAGCGTGTCTCCCGGCGCCGCTGTCTCCACGTAAAAAGGCCCTGTCTCCGGATTCCCGCCCAGCACGCGCGTCACGCCCTTTTCATCCTTCCCGCCTGCATCCACCGTTGTCGTGTGCACGCTGTCGCCCGGAGCAATCTTCAGCACCGGCTTCGTCGCCGCTGAAAATTGCCTATAAAAAGTCTCCGGCACAAATTCATGCCGCCGTGCTGCTCGCTCGCGCCGCTCCGGAACGGGTTCCGCCGTAAATTTGTGTGTCGGATGCTCCGGGTTATCTGGGTGCGTAAACACCACCGTCCCTGTAATGGTCCCCCCTTGCAGCACGCCTTTCCCTTCGTCCGTTCCGCCCTGTTCGTCTTTCGCCAGAAAATAGATGGTGTTCCCCTTCAGCGTTCCTTCCAGTTTGTCCCCGTCAAAATTCCCGCTCAGCTTTTCGCCTTCCTGCTTCAGCTCCATCCGGTAATAGATCGTCGTTCCGAAATAGTCAGTGTTTACCATCCATCGTCCGGAAACGCCGCCGCTCCCCGTCCGCGCCGTTTCTTGCCCGCCCTGTGCCCACAGGACTCCGGAAACCGCCAAGACCAACAATAAAAATCTGCGCATGGTTTTCTCTCCCTGCCGCCACATTCTAGACGAGCGCCCATGCTCGCGGTTAGCCGTTTCCATTCCTCGCCGTCTGTCTTGCCCGTCTGGAAAAATCTCCTAGTGTGAATACGGAGGATGCGATACGCTCCGCACCATGTATAAGCGGCTCCTGATCTTTGGGGTCTTCGGGCTTTTCTTCGTTTTGGGACTTAACTATCTCTTGATTTATCCCTTAAATCAGACCGTCACTCGCGAGCGCGAGCGGCAGGACAAGCTCTACTGGAGCGCCTTCAACGCCATCGAGCATTTCGGCGAGCAACCGGACAAGGATTCCGAGCAAAAAGCGAAGGCCGCCTTGGATGAAGCAGGCGCGAAGAGCCTGAGCAAGACCCGCCAGCTCATCCTTCAAACCTATTTTCAGGACCTCGAGCATTGCTATCAGGGCGACCGCGCTTCCTGCAAAAAGGCTAACGCCGACATGAACGAGGCCATCCGGGCGCCGCGCTGACCCTGACTTTTGTAATGACGGGCCCGCAGACCCGTGTTTTTCGCTCTGAACAAGCTTGGAGGCTGGTCCCTACACGCCCTCCTCGATGCTGGATGTTCTCTAGAGAGTACAGAAATTGATTTGACTCTGAGGGATGCTAGAATGGCGGCGCCCTGGCGGGAATGCCGATGCCTCCCACGCTTGCGAACGGAAAGATTTGTTACATCGAGATGCCCGCCACGGATATTGCGCGCTCGGCCGACTTCTACAAAGCGGTCTTCGGCTGGAACGTCCGGAAGCGCGGCGATGGCGCCACGGCTTTTGACGATACGACCGGCGAAGTCAGCGGCTCCTGGGTGCTGGGGCGCTCGCCCTCTGAAAAGCCCGGACTGCTGTTTTACATCATGGTGGACAGCGTAGCTGCAGCAGTTGGCGCGGTTACAGCCCATGGGGGCGAACTCGTGCAGCCGATCGGCGCGGACGCTCCTGAAATCACCGCAAGGTTCCGTGATCCGGGAGGAAACGTGATCGGCCTCTACCAGAATCCCGCCTGATACTACAAGAACCGAACCATCGGGCCCCCTACGAAGCCCTCTGCGTCAGCCTAAGAACGTTGTGGATGAAGAATCGAGCGGTCATCGCACAGATCCCCTGGTCACTCTCCCGCTTGCTACAATCTTCGCGTGCCGACTGGGGCCCAATCCGGGAAACATGAACTTCTGGCACTAGCCACTGACGCGGGGACGCGGCTGGACCAGTTTGTAGCAGCGCGCTCCCTAGGGCTATCGCGCTCGCGCGTGCAGGAGCTTATTGATGGCGAGCTTGTTCTCGTCAATGGCAAGCCGGCGAAATCTTCCCAGAAACTTCACGGCGGGGAACTCATCACCGTGCGTGCCGAGCCGCGCCCGGCGCCGCATGCCGAAGCGGAACTGATTCCGCTGGATGCGCTTTACGAGGACGACGACGTCATCGTCGTCAACAAGGCAGCGGGCATGACGGTGCATGCGGGAGCGGGCAATGTGTCGGGGACGCTGGTCAACGCGCTACTAGGGCGCGGGCAAGCGCTTTCGCAGGGAGGCGATCCGCTGCGGCCGGGAATCGTGCATCGGCTGGACAAGGAAACTTCGGGCGCGATCCTGGTGGCGAAGAATGACGCAGCACACGCGAAGCTGGGCGAAGCGTTTCGACAGCGGGCTATCAAGAAAACCTATATCGCGCTGGTCGAAGGCGTCCTTGGAGGGAAGAGCGGGCGAATCGAGCTGGCCATTGGGCGCGACCCGATTCATCGCACGCGCATGACGACGCAGCGCAAATCGTGGCACGGTGAAGCCATCGCCAATCCACGCGAGGCACGGACGGACTGGAAGGCGCTCGCGAAGATTGACAGTACCACCCTGGTGGAAGTCCAACTCCACACCGGGCGCACGCATCAGATTCGAGTGCACTTCTCCGCGCTGAAGCATCCGGTGGCGGGCGACACGCTGTACGGCGCTGCTGCGGAGCTGCGCGTAGGAAAGGCCGCTTTGCCGCCACTTGGGCGGAATTTCCTGCACGCCGCAAAGCTCGGCTTCGCCCAGCCACGGAGCGGTACATGGATTGAAGTTCGCGCCGCGTTGCCCTCGGAATTACGCGAGTATTTGAAGAAGCTTTGCGGCGTTGCTGGAGAATCGCAGGGCCGAATTGACGCTGCACTGGCGGGATACCTATAATCGATGCAAATGCGACGGACCATCATTTCGATTTTTTTGGTGTTGGCACTCCTCCTTTCTCCATTGCTCGGCCGGGCGCAGCAACCTCCGCCGGATACCAAGTCTCAGGCGTCTTCCGAGGGCCAGCCTCAAGCGCCCGCCCCGGCACAGCCTGCGGCGCCGAAGCAAGAGCCTGCCCAGGAGAGCGACCAAACCATCAGAAGGGTCGTCAACCTCGTTGACGTGCTCTTCACCGTCCTGAACCGCCGCAACAAACTCGTGCCCGAATTGGAAAAGGGCGACTTCAAAATTTGGGACGACAAGTACCCCCAGGAAATCCGTTATTTCAGCAAGCAGACCGATCTGCCTCTGCGCATCGGCATGCTGCTCGATACTTCCAACAGTATTCGCGACCGCATCAAGTTCGAGCAGGACGCTTCGATCAACTTTCTTTTCAGCGTGCTGCGCCACAACAAAGATGAAGCTTTTGTGATGACCTTCGATGACGAGCCGCAAATCGTCCAATCGTTCACGGGTGATGCAGGCGCGTTGCGCGACCAGATCACCAAAACGCGCGCTGGCGGCGGCACCGCGATCTACGACGCTATTTATGATGCGTGCGTGAAAGAGTTGAGCCACCCGCCTCGACCGCCGGGCGACCAGCCGGACGTGGTCCGCCGCGTAATGATTCTCATCAGCGACGGCGAGGACAATTTATCCAACCACACGCGTGCGGATGCCATCGAAATGGCGCAGCGCACCAGCGTGGTCATCTACACGATTAGCACCAGCACGCAGTGGGTTTCGCTTTCGCAGACCGATCCGAACAAGACCGGCGACCGCAAGTATCACCTCACGGACGGCGACAAAATCCTCCAGGAGCTTGCCGAGGAAACCGGCGGCCGCGCGTTCTTTCCCTATCACGTGGACGATCTGGACCAGTCGTTCCAGGACATCGGCGACGAGCTGCGCAACCAGTATTCCATCGCATATCTGCCGACGAATTACATTCTCGATGGCCGCTACCACAAAATCCGCATCGAAGTCCCCGATCATAAGGGCTACCAGGTGCGCGCTCGCCGCGGCTATTTCGCGCGTGCGAACGCCAACGTGGCTGTCACGCCAAACACTCCCGGCGGCGGCACGATTCAGTAAACTCTTTTTTTGAGGTAGGCTCTCGAGCCGGCGCTTCAAGCGCGGCTCCCCAAGAGTTAAAGGGCTATATTCCGCAGCAGCACGGCGTCCGAATCCGCGTGTCCGCGGCCGACCGCCAGCCGCGTTCCGTCTCTTGAAAAGGCGAAGCCGTTTATTTTATCAGAAGTGAAGTGTGTGAGCTGGCGGCGCGCCGATCCATCCAGCGGCTGCATCCACAGGTTGTCCACGCCCTTCTCTCGGACCGCATATACCACGGCTTTACCGGAAGGCATAAAGGCGAAGCTGGGGAGTCCTCTAGGGTCAAACTCCACCGACGTTTGTTTTCCATCCTCAAGGGAATAAGAGACAAGCGTGGGGGTGTGGTCCGATTCGCGAACTTCGGAAACAACGATGGTCTTGCCGTCGGGGGAAAGATCGTAAGGTTCGGCGGCGGCCTTGATGATTGTTTCGGGAGCGCCGCCGTCCATGGGAATGCGCTTGAGAAAATGATTGTCGGCTGCGTCCACGTAGTACAGCCACTTGCCGTCATTCGAACAGGCAGGCACCCGGTCGTTGACACCGAAAGTTACCTGCTTCAAGTTTGTGCCGTTCGAGTCGATGCGCCAAAAATTTGCTTCGGCCCCACCGGACCGGCCGATGGAGCGAAAGACAATGTAGTTTCCTCTTCCACAAGAGGCGACCTCATCCATGGTCATTTTCGGATCGGAGAAAACCACGCGGTTTCCACCGGCTGGGTTCACGATGCGAAGGTCGGGCCCCTGGATAACGAGAATTTGAGAGTCAGCAGTCCAGTCCGTACTCCAAAAAGGCAGATTCGAATTCAAATTCAGGGGAGTGAAACTATCGAGCGATCCCGCTGGAGCTATCTCGATTTGGACTTTCCCCTGGCTCTGGTTTGCGGCGATGGTGTGCCCGTCCGCGGATAGGCTCGGGTGAAAATAGTTGTTGGTATCCGTAGTCAACAGACGGAAAGTGCCGCTGGGGAAAGAAACAATTCCGATTTGGCGGCGCAGAAAACCCGTTTCCGCCGAAGACGCGGAGACGAGCAGGCCGGTCATATCCGGAAGCCAGCTGGGCTCGAAATAATTGTGGTTTTTGGCGATGGCGGCCTCTTTGATGGAGCCACTGCTGACGTCAACGACGAGGAATCCCCCGATGTCCTGGGTGGTCGGCTGCACAATGGGAATCACGATGCTCTTGCCATCGGGAGACCAGGAAAGCGTAAGGCTATCCGTCTGAACGTCCTTGTGATGAAAGAGGTCACGCTCGAAAGTGCCATCGCGGCGCGCGAGCTTGAGGTCGGTAACCGTGGAATCGCCGTGCTGGTGCAAGTAGGCGAAACGCTGGCCGTCAGGCGAAAAGGCAATGGGGCTGTCAACGTCCTTAATGAGCAGACGCGGGGTTCCGCCGAGCATGGGCGCGTCGTAAAGGGACGCGATGGATTGCTCGGAGTCGTCGCGGCGCACAAAGTAAATGTAATTGCCGTCGGGAGAAAAAGTGAGGCCGCTGTAGCGCGTCGCGGCGGGCGTAATTACTTGCGTGTTGCTCCCGGTGGGAATGTGGCGAAGCCAGAGGGATTGCAGGCCACTTTCGTCGAGAACGTGGAGGAGGTATTTTCCGTCCGGGGAAATCCTTGCAAGGAACACGTGGCCGTTGTTGGTGAGATTTTCGACCGACATTGCTTCGACGGGCAGAGTTTTTTTGTGGGGCAGAAGCGAGTAAATGCCAAAGGCCGCGGCGACAACCATGAGGAGGGCAACCCCAAGCACGAGGCCGGTGCTGAATTTGTACTTGCTGGCCGCGGCGATTAAGACCGAAGTGCTGGATCGGGTGCGCGGCGGCTCGGCGGGCTGCGCGGCCGGCGCGGACACCTGCCTTGGGATGCGGCCGGATGATGACGTTATCGGCATTGTCTTGCCGGAGTCCATTTCACGGTGCAACCGTTTAAGATCGGCGCGCAACTCAGCGGCGACCTGGTAGCGGACATCGCGATCTTTTTCGAGAGCTTTGTTGAGGATGCGCTCAAGCTCGGCCGGGGCGTCGGGATTCAGCGTGACGGGAGCCAGGGGTGCGTTATGGAGAATGTTGTCGAAGACGACGGCGCTAGTAGTGCCGGGGAAAGGGACTTTGCCGGTGGTCAACTGGTAGAGGACGCCGCCGAGAGAGAAGAGGTCGCTGCGCGGATCAAGATCTTCGCCACGCGCTTGTTCGGGAGACATGTAAGCGATGGTGCCAACGGCGGTGCCGGGGCTGGTGAGAAGAAGAGTTTCCGGATCGCCGAGCGTCGTCTCGCCGCCGAAGTCGGCGTGGTGCTCGGGGAGGAGCTTGGCGAGGCCGAAATCGAGAATTTTGACGGCGTTGCGCTCGGTGACGAATATGTTGGCGGGCTTGATGTCGCGATGGAGGATGCCTTTTTTGTGGGCCGCGTCAAGGGCGTCGGCGAGCTGGATGCCGATGTCAACGGTCCGCGGAATGGGAAGGGAACCGAGGGGAATCAGTTTGTCGAGGGTCTGGCCTTCGAGGAGTTCCATGGCGATGAAGGTGTGGCCATCGTGCTCTTCGATGGCGTGAATAGTGCAGATACCGGGATGGTTGAGCGCAGAGGCAGCGCGGGCTTCGCGAAGGAAACGTTCGAGAGTCTGTTCATCTCGATGCGTGGCTTCCGGGAGAAATTTCAGGGCGACGCGGCGGCCCAGCTTGGTGTCTTCGGCTTCGTAGACGATGCCCATCCCGCCTTTGCCAAGCTGGCGGAGGATGCGGTAGTGAGCGATGGTTTCGTTGAGCATGGGTGCTGAATGAAGGAAGGATGGTAGACGGTCAGCGGACTGGGGTCAATTCGTACTCTGTTATACAATGCTCGAGCTTTCCCCACTTGGACATTCTACAGAGGAGATTCCAACCTCATGTCATTCAACAACAAACACCGCGCCAGCCGAGTCACACACGCGGTCCTCTTCTTCACGTTGGCCCTATTGCTGATGATTTCCGGGCCTGTCGTGCGCGCCCAAGCGCCCGACGTCACCAGCAAGCTGAGCGGCTTTGACTCCTACGTGGAGCAAGTTCTGAAGGATTGGAATACGCCGGGAATCGGCGTGGGCATCGTGGTCAACGACAAACTGGTCTTCGCAAAAGGCTACGGCTATCGCGACTACGAGCAAAAGCTGCCCTTCACACCAACGACGCTGTTCCAGATCGCCTCGAACTCAAAACTGTTCACCGCCGTTTCCGCGGGAATGCTGGTCGAGGAAGGGAAGCTCACCTGGGACAAGCCGGTTCGCGAGTCCGTTCCAACGATCCAGTTCTTCAACGACCAGCTGAACAACAACGTCACGCTGCGCGACATGTTGTCGCACCGCACGGGCGTGACGCGGCACGATTCGATCTGGTTCAGATCGCCATTCACCAGGAAGGAGCTATTCGAAAAGCTGAAATATCTCGAGCCGCACGAGCCCATGCGGCAAACCTTCCTCTACAACAACCTGATGTACGCGGCCGCCGGTAACATCATCGAATTGAAATCCGCGACGACTTGGGAGCAGTTCGTCCGCGAAAAGATTTTCACGCCGCTCGAGATGAAAACAACTACTTTCTCGATCTCCGACATGACGCAGCATCCCGACCATGGCGTGCCATTCAAGGAGAAGCGCGACTCGTTTGAGCTCTACAAAATTCCTTACTATGAAGACACCGAAGGCATCGCCCCGGCCGGCGCCATCATTTCCAATATTGATGAGCTTTCCCACTGGCTGATCGCCCTGATGAATGACGGGAAATACAACGGCAAGCAGGTCTTGCCGGCAAATGTGCTGAAAGCCACGCTGCAACCGGCCATCGGTTTGCCAAACACGCTTGGCGAAGCGCTGGGATATTGGGAGTTGCTCAATCCCGCCTACGGCATGGGGCGGCAGACCGCAGCTTATCGCGGACATCTGATGACCTATCATGGCGGCGACCTTCCCGGTTTCCACTCACAGGTTTCGTTTATGCCGAACGACAAGATCGGTGTGATCGTTCTGGTGATCAGCGATCACAGCGCTCCGCTATACAACATCGTTAGCTACAACGTGTACGAGCGGCTTCTCGGCATGGACCAGACGCCCTGGAGCCAGCGCAATCTGCAACGGCGGCTCGCCGGGAAAAAAGCTGGCACGGAAGCGCGTGCGAAAGCCGGAGGCGATCGCGTCCCAAACACCAAGCCGTCCCACGCCTTGGCCGGCTTCGCAGGCGAATATGAAAATCCGGCCTACGGCATTCTCAAGATCGGGCTCAAGAGTGACGCGCTGCAATTCGGTTTTCACGAATTCCAGTTTCCCATGAGCCACTTCCACTACGACCGTTTTGACACGCCCGATGACGAACAATATGGCCGGTTCTCCCTCAACTTCCGGACGAACCCCCAGGGAGACATTGATAGCGCGGTGATATCGCTGGACGAGGGCGAAGTCGTTTTCACGCGCAAGCCCGAAACGCTGGAGCCGGCGCTGCTTGAAAAGCTCGCCGGAGATTACATGACCCCGACCAAGGTAAAATTCCAGGTGCTCTACCAGCCTGGCACTGGTCTCTCGCTTGCCTTTCCCGGGGGACCTCCCCAAAAGCTGATCCCCGTCAAGGCTCTCAAGTTTAGGACCCCGCAATTCGCGGATGACATTTGGGAATTCGTCATGGAGAACGGCAAAGTGACCGCCCTGAAGGAGCGTACCCCGGAGGGCGAGTTCACCTTCCCGCGTCAGTAAGGGCGGCCACGGAACCGCTTGGGCAATGCCGATGCGCGAGTGACGCTGACCGCGCCCATAGCTATTCACTAAGATTCCCCGGGTGGGTAGCCAGGGCTGTCTATCGACCTTCACTCGAGCAATTGGCCAAAAATAGTTAGAGCCAGTTCACCGCGGCCAGAGCCAGCCAAAGGTACCGGCGGTCAACAAGCTGTAGATGAGCCCATCGAAGGCTTCCTTGATGACCATGCTCCACGGCTGGCCCTTCCAGATGCCATTGACCAGCGGTCCCAAGCTGTAGGCAAGGAAGGCCGCCGTGCCTGCAACGCGAAAGACGGCCAGATAGTTTGCTCCGGGCATAACTGTGCGTCCCGCGAGATAGGCGACGAACAAACCAATCAGCACGCAATAAGCAAACCACAGGCCGAGGAACTTCGGCATGGCGGGCGGAGCGCTGGGATAAATGGTTAGAAACCCAACCGGGCCCTGCTTGTATCTTTCCTGCATGGCGGGCGTGTTCATGTCCTTATGCGTGCAAAACGGGAAATGATAGAGCCCCGGCGTCAGTCCAGCGGGACGCAGTGCGGTGAGCAGCTTGTCCTCCTCCGGGAGCTGCCGGTAGTCGGTCTGGTGATACTTCAGCACCATGTGGATGAGTGAGCTGGCCACGAACACAATGACGGCCGAGAGCACGATGGGGAGCAAGAGCGAAGTGAGTGCAACCATGCGCAGCCTCCTTGGAAGTCAGAGATGAATGCGGGAAATTAGGCGCGAAACTATCGCTAAAACGGATTGCGGTCAAGCCTCGTGGAAAAGCAAAAAAGTACTTTACATATGCCGATATGGGAATGTATTGTACAGGCATGGCACGAGCAGCGACAACTTCGGACGCTTTCAACGCCGTGGCCGAGCCCCGGCGCCGGGAGATCCTCAACTTCATCGCCCTGCAGGAGCGGCCGGTGGGGGAGATTGTGGACTCGTTGGGGATGGAGCAGCCGTCGGTTTCAAAGCATCTGCGGGTGTTGCTCGAAGTGGGCCTCGTCAACGTACGGCGCGACGGGCGCCGCATGCTCTATCGAACGAATGCCGAGGCGATCCGGCCGCTTCACGAGTGGACCGAAACGTTCGCCAGATACTGGCGTCATCAATTAAGCCGTGTGAAGGAACGCGCTGAGCGTAGAAGTGAAACGTCAAAAGATATCGAGACGAATTTCATTCCAAGGAGGAAAGATGATTTCGACGGGAATAAGAATTGAGGATTTGACGTTGAGTGTTACAGAAGAAATCCACGTACGCGCGCCATTGGAGACGACCTTCGCCGCGCTGCTCGAACAGCTCGGACCCTTCAACGCCGTGGCAGACGACAAACCCATGCCCATGAAGATCGAGCCATGGCCGGGTGGTCGGTGGTACCGCGACCTGGGCGACGGGAACGGCCACTTCTGGGGTGTTGTGCAGGCCATCAAGCGCCCGACGCTCCTCGAAATCACGGGTCCATTGTTCATGTCCTATCCGGCTGTTTCGAATGTGCAATACCGATTGAGCCAGGTGGAGGGCGGGACGCTGATTCAGTTTCGGCACTCGGCGATGGGATTGATACAGGAAGACCACCGCAAAGGAGTTACAGGGGGATGGGCGTATATGAACGCAGGTGCGAAGAAGCGGGCCGAGGCAGCGCGTTCGCGGTGAACGGCAAGGTGACCGACGTCGCTTCAGCGCCGGGAGTAAATGATGTGTCCATTTTGCATCAGTAGCGCGGCATTAATGGCCAGCAGCGTTTTCTCAGCGGGCGGATTAACCGCAGCGGTGATGAACGAGATTCGTTCGAGGAGCCAGAGGAAAGGAACAGTCATGAAACTTGCGGATACCTTGTTGATGGAGCTTGATCAGGAAGCACAAACGACGAAGCGCGTCTTGGATCGTATTCCGGAGGACAAACTCTCCTGGAAACCCCACCCAAGGGCCTTTTCCCTCGGCCAGCTGGCCCTGCACATTGCTTCCGTGCCGGCCAGTGTTACGGCGGCAGCCGTGCCGGACACAATGGAAGCCCCGAACTTTTCGCAGCCGGAGCCCAAGAGCCGCCAGGAAGTTCTCGACACTTTCTCTAGGAGCCTGGAAAGTGCAAGGGCCGCTTTGAAGAAAATGGACGACGCTCGGCTCAACTCCACGTGGAGCTTGACGAAAAACGGAAAGATCCTGATGTCCGTGCCGCGGATCGCATTCCTCCGCTCCATTCTCATGAATCACAACTATCACCATCGCGGGCAGCTCTCCGTCTATTTGCGGATGCTGGATGTTCCCGTCCCGTCGATTTACGGGCCTAGCGCGGACGAAAACCCTTTTGTCTAATCCCTCAAAAATCACGTCGATAATCTAAAGGAGGAAGCATGGGTGAAGTGACGAATGAACAAGTGAACCTGATGTTGCGGCTGTACGAGGACCGGCGCGAACCTCGATTGCGCGAGGCACGCGATTGGTTTGGAGCCAACTTCCACGTAAAAACCCAGGAGGACTTGATGCGCGTCTGTCCTCCGGGCAGCCAGGGAAACCTGTACATGCGCATGGTGCTCGGTTATTGGGAGATGGTGGCGAGCATCGTGAACCGCGGACTGATCGACGAAGAGTTCTTCTTCGAAAGCAACGGGGAACAGTGGGTCGTGTGGGAACAGGTGAAGCCGGTGCTCGCCGTGTGGCGCGCCATGTTCCGTAGCCCAAACTTCCTCTCCAACCTCGAAAAGCACGTTTCGCGGCTCGAGGCCTGGCGCGAAAAGCGCAGCCCGGGATCGAACGAAGCGATTCGCAAAGTGCTCGCGCAAATGGTTCAGGCAACCCAAGCGCCCAAGACGCAGGCCGCGGCCAGCTAGAGTCTCCGGTTGCGGCTCGCTCTGAATTCTATGAACGGCCAGTGAGTGCGGGAGCCCGGTTGAGTGGAGCGTCACCGGGCTCCCGTATTCATGAGACGCAAGATTTTCGTCCTGTTTGTGCAGATTCAAGAGAGGAGATGTGGACATGGCAACGACAACGATGGGAAACGCAAAGGTCGTGACGCCGGCAGAATGGCTTGCGGCGCGCAAGGAACTCTTGAAGAAAGAGAAGGAATTCTCGCGCCTGCGCGATGATTTGAGCCAGAAACGGCGAGACCTGCCGTGGGAGAAAGTTGAGAAATCCTACGTGTTCGACGGGCCCGAGGGTAAAGAGACGCTGGCGGATCTGTTCGGAAGCAGAAGCCAGCTGATTGTGTATCACTTCATGCTCGGTCCTGGATGGGCAGAAGGCTGCCCGAGTTGCTCGTTCATTTCGGACCACATTGATGGCAGCGTGCCGCACCTGGCGGCGAGAGACGTGCGGCTGGCAGTGGTTTCGCGGGCGCCGCTGGCGGAGATCGAGGCGTTCAAAAAACGCATGGGCTGGCGGTTCCACTGGGTGTCGTCGAACGCGAGCGATTTCAATTACGACTATCACGTGTCGATGTCGACCGAAGAGCTGGGAAAAGGCCAAGTGTATTACAACTACGGAATGCAAAAGTTCCCCAGTGAAGAGCGCCCCGGCACGAGTGTCTTCTACAAAGACGCGGCGGGAAACATCTTTCACACCTATTCAAGCTACGGTCGCGGATTGGACATCCTGATCGGCGCCTACAACTGGCTGGACATTACTCCGAAAGGACGCGATGAAGAGGGGTTAGCCCACACCATGGCCTGGGTGCGCCACCACGACAAATATGGCGAAAGCTACCAGGTTGACACGAAGGCACAGTACGTGCAGCCTGCCAAGACTTCAGGCAACACGGGCGACTGCTGCGAACATCACGGCTCGTGAATTCATTGGCCGCTTCTCAGGTCAAGCGCGCGACTTTGCCGGAGGCGGGACCTAGCTTTTCTGGTGAGCCCGCTCTGCGTCGCCCCAGAAAAGGGAAGCCTTATCCCTTCGGCGCGTAGTAGCCTTTGCGGGCGAGGACCTTGAGTTCTTTGTCGGTCGTTTCCACTTTGATTTTGCGGAATTTTCCGTCGCGCGCAGGATTGGTGGGGTAAAAACTGACCGTGTATTGGTCGCGTAGCTCTTCGGCAATCTGGTCGAAAGCTTCCTGAAGATGTTTTTCCGAGGAAACATCGATCACTCGGCCTCCCGTTTCCTCGGCCATTTTTTTCGCCACATCGGGCCGGGTACCGTAGCCCGGATCATGCACGAGCAGCACGTGCACAACCGCATCCGTGCGTTCCGCGGCCTCGATAGCTTCCTCGAGCCTTACCTTGCTGCCAAAATCCTCCGCGTCCGTGATGATGACAAGCGCCTTGCGGCCTGCCTCGCCAGCCAGTTTTTCGCTGCACGCCACGTAAACCGCGTCATAAAAATGGGTTCCGTTAGGGCCCGAGGGCAAGGTTCCAGGCGTAATCATGGGTCCACCGGCGTTGACTTGTGCGCGGCGGATGGCGCGCTGCAATTGACCGTGGTCGTCAGTGAAGTCCGAGAGTAGATCAACGTCCATATCGAAGGAGACGACCATGGCTTCGTCGCCTTTGCGAAGCACCTGCGAGAGAAACCGCGAAGCGGCATCCTGTTCGGCGGGCAAGCGATTTTGTTCGCTGCCGCTGGTATCGATCAGCAAAGCCAGGGTGATCGGGAGAGCTCTCTCGTTTGTGAAGAAGGCGATCTTCTGCTCCTGGTCGTTTTCGAAGACACGGAAGTCTTCTTTCTTCAGGCTGGGGATGATGTGCTTCTTCTTGTCACGGACGGTAGCGAAAACGTTCACGAGGCTGACTTCGCTCTTGATCACCGGACCTTGCGCGGCGGGCTCCTGCGGGAGTGCGGATGGCCCCAGCATACAGACAACCAATGCTGCTGCGCACTGCGTCACAACCTTGTTCATGGAAGGCATGTATACTTTCCTCTGCGAGAGATGCCCGGCCGGAAAAAGCCCCGCGGGGGTACTGCTGCCCTGTAGGATGCCGCGAAGCGGTGCGATGGATGCGTGGCCGAAGTCGCACGTACGGATAATTTCAATACGAAGTTTGGCTTGAGGATTATGAAAAGTCTACGAAAAACGGTTCTCCTGGTTTGCGGGCTGCCGCTCGCGGTATTCATCACGCGGCTTGGTGCGCAATCGCCGTCGCAGGGCGCTACACCGGCTCCACAAGATCAGAATCAGCAGCCGCCGGTCGAACCGAACCGGCAAGGCAAAATCACATTTTCGGTGAACCAGGTGGTCATTCCCGTCACCGTGAAGGACAGGTCCGGGAAGCTGGTCGCGGACCTGCGGCGGGATGAATTTCGAATCTTCGAGGACAACGTCGAACAGAAGATCGCTTACTTTGGCGCCGAACCCACACCCATCTCCATGGTTCTGTTGCTCGACAACGATTTGAAGTCGAAGGATGCCAGACAAGTCGCTGAGAGCCTTCGCGCGATTGTTGCCGGCCTGAGCCTGAGCGACGAGGCTTTCGTCTGCCGCTTTGACCAGCGCTTCCATGAAGGGAAGGGTTTTCTCAGCGACCAGGATAAACTCCTCACAGAGTTGAAGAGGACGCATCTGGACGAGGAGCCTTCGGCAGGGCCTTCGGGCGCCGCCATCAGTGATTCGCCCTCCATCAATGGCCATTCCGCGACCGGAGACGCGCCGAATATTAGCGGTGGCCTGATCAACATCAAGGGCCAGCCGACCAAGGCGCTGGATGATGCAGTGTACGCCGCGGCGCAGTTGCTGAAGGACCGCGACCCGGAACGCCAGCGCCGCAAGATTATTTTCCTGATTTCCGATGGTATAAACGCGCCGAAATTCAATGTGAATAGCTACGACACCGTGCTGAAGGACCTGCTGCGTTACAATATCTCGGTTTACGGCGTGGGCGTGGGCAGCGCGTTTTTTGACCGGAAATTTGAACGGCTTTCGAAATATGCCCACGACACCGGCGGCGACGTTTACTACGGATTGAAAAGCCGCGCGATGGAACAATTGTACGCCCGCGCAACGGAAGAAGCGCGCAATCAATATACGCTTGCTTATTCGCCCAGTGGAACGGACCGCGGCCTGGAGTATCATTCCATCGAAGTGCGCGTGAAGCGCGAAGGGCTGACCATTCTGGCCCGTGAAGGATATTACGCAGGAGCAGCGCCGCGATAATCGGTTCGTTGTGATTCTTCCAGGGCGCGCTCGCGAAGGTAGAGAAAGAGCGGCAGGGCCAGACTTACCCCCACAGCGCACAGACCGGCGATGGGAAGCCAACGCATCCGCAAGCGGACCAGCTGTCCCTCCGCTCGCATGAAAACCAGAAGTACAGCAGAAGAGACGAGGACATCCAGCCCAAAGAACGCGCTGATGCGATTGGCGAAAAGTTGACGGACCAGCAGACCCATGTGCAGCCCGTTTTCCATGACCCAGGGAACGAATTGCGTGTACGGGATCGCGGCGCTGAGAACGCAAAGGAACAAATAAAGATTTTTGCGATTCACAGGTTGTTCTCCAGAAAATCCTCTGTCCGGAAATCACTGAAAATCTTCGAGATGCACCTACGGGCTTAGGGCTTCCTCATGAGCCGGGCAGATGGGCTTGTACGCGCAATTGCGGCAGATGAAGCCTCGTTTCGCTGGGAATTCTCCTGCGCGAATGTCCGCCGCCGCTTCCTGCACGATTTTCTGCGCTTCGTCAAGTTGCTTGGCGTCGCGCGTGGTCTCCTGCCGCTGATTGTCCTGCAAATAGTGAAACACCAGCCGCACGGGGTCCAGTTCGAGAATCTCCTTCACCGCCAGCGCGTACAAGCTCAGTTGCAAATCCTTCCTGGCGTCTGCATCTTTCTTCGCGCGTCCCGTCTTGTAATCCACGATTTCCACATCTCGCTTGTTCCCCAAAGAATTGATCTGGTCAATGCGCCCTTTGATGATCACGTTGTTTTCGAGCGGCAATTCGAACGCTTTCTCCTGCTCCAGGGCCTGCGGCGGTTGCGCCATTATTCCCGCGTGAAACAACCGTAACTGTTCCAGCCCGTCCTTCTTGTATCCCTCTTCCTGATAGTCGTCTTCAAATCCTTTCGAATTCCATTCCGTTTCGAAAATCCTTTGCACTTCCTCGAACGGCAGCTTCACGCCCTTACGCAATTGATCCACAAAACGTTTGATGGTGGTGTGCATCACGGCCCCAAAAGTTATCGCCGCCTTCGGCCCTTCTCGCAGCGACCACAAATACCCGAACAGGTATCGTTGAGGGCAGGTCCGGTAACCGCTCAACGCAGAAGGGCTGAGCGTCAAGGGCTCCGCGGACGACGGATGAAATTCTTCCGCCCAATCCGCGATGCGCGAAAAAATTCTGGCCGATTCTCCCGCGGCCGGGAAGAGCTGCCCCTCTTCCCAATGACCTTCTGGCGGCCGATCTTCTGTTCTCGCGGGAGCCAGTTTCGGCATCAATTGGCGCACGTCTTGCCGTTTTATTGCCGGTTCCATCAACATATCTTCGATGAACACCGGCACTTTTCCTTTTTTCTCCGTCACGGTAGTAATGGTCAGCCGGTCTTCCGCTCGCGTCAGCGCCACGTAAAACAGCCTCCGCTCTTCCTGAATGTGAAACTGCTCCGCGGGAGCGCCTTCTTTCATAAGCTCCACTGGGAATTCGAAGACACGCGAGCGTTCGGTCGCCGGAAAGGCGCGGTTGTTCACGCGCAACAGAAACACTTGCGGGAACTCGAGGCCTTTCGCTCCGTGCACGGTCATCAGCTGCACCGCGTCTCCCGGTGCGTCCTCCTCCAGGCCGATCGCTCCGCCGGCCTGAGCGTAGTAATCCAGGTACTCAATGAACTCGGCGAGGCTGCGCGTTTCGCTCTTCGGTTCCCACTCCTTCATGAATTCCGCCAGCCGCCTGACGTATTTTCGATCGTGTTCCATCACCAGCTGCGCGATCTCCAGCCACTCGCTCAGGCTGCCCAGAATCTCGCGTCCGGTACGGCGCTTCAGTGTCCTCCTTTGCGAAGTCACGAACTCCACAAGTTGCCCGAGAGCCGCATGCGAGCCATCGAATGCCAATTGTCCCTGGGGCAGTTGCAGCAGGTCGTAGATTGCCTTTTTTTCCTTTCGCGCCCGCTCCGCCAGGCGCACCAGGTCCGCTGCTTCCAGATGCCATGCCGGCGCCGCCAAGACTCGCGCGCAAGCAATGTCGTCATACGGCGCCGTGACTAGCCGCAGGTACGCCAGCACGTCTTTCACCAACGGATGCTCCAGAATGGAGAGATTGGTGATCACGAAAGGTATCTTTCGCCGCGAGAGTTCTTCCACCAGATGATCCCGGTGCGCATGCTGGCGGTAGAGCACGGCAAAATCTTTCCAGCGTCGCCCCGCTCCATGAATTCGCTGAAGTTCGTTTGCCACCCATTGTGATTCTTCTTCGGGTGTCGCCAGTTCGGCGATGCGGACCTTTTCACCTGCCGGCTTGTTCGGAGAAAGAACTTTCTTGGGAAAGTCCGCGCTCACGGCGTTTTGTCCGATTACTTGCATCGCCACGCGCAGGATGTTCGGCGTCGAACGATAATTCTCCGTCAGCGCCACTCGGAATGGTGTGGAATCCCGGCCTTCTTTCCACCCTGCAAATCGCTCCAAGAACAATTTGAAGCTTCCGAAGGAAGCCCCGCGGAAGCGGTAAATCGCCTGATCGTTGTCGCCGACCGCGACGATATTCCTTGTCGGCGAGGCCAGGAGTTCCAGCAGGCGGAGTTGGGCGATGTTGGTATCCTGGAATTCATCCACCAGGATGTAGCGGTATTTTCTTTGCAGCGCCTCGCGCAGTTGCGCATCCCGTTCGAGCAGGCCAACCGCTCCGGTGATCAGCGAGCCAAAGGAAACCCGCTTCTTTTCGCGCAGCAGTTCTTCGCTTGCCCGGTACGCGCGGGCAAGTTCCTGCTGCAGCGCGACTGTTTCCAATCGTTCCGCGAGCGTATCTTCGTCCAGGGCTTCGCGTTCCGCTTCAAGTCGCGACGCCAGCCCGGCGGCGTAGCGTTCGTAATCCTCGCAGGACACCAGTTCATCCTGGCACCGCGAAAAAAACTCCACGAAATCGTTCAGGAATTGCCCGGGATCGGCCAGTCGCCTGTATTTCTCCAGGCGCAGTCGCTCTAGATTGCGCCGGAGCAGAATCCAGTGATCGAACTTGTCCAGCATTACTCGCTGCGGATCCGCTTCCGCCAGTAGCGTTTCGCAGAACGAATGAAATGTCGCCAGCGTGACCGCTTTGCCGCGCTCGCCTGTGGCTTTCACCACGCGAGTTTTCATTTCGCCCGCCGCTTTTTTCGTGAATGTCAGCCCCAGAATATTTTCGCCCGAGAGCGACTCGTCCGATTGCAGGAGGTGCCGGATGCGCTCCGTAATAACGCGAGTTTTTCCGGTTCCCGCACCGGCAATTACGAGCAGCGGCCCTTCGCCGTGCGTGATCGCGCGCCGCTGCGCGTCATTGAGCTTTAGCCCGCTCTCTTTGAGCGGTTCCATCTCAAACAGCGTGGCCATGATTTAAGCAGGGTATCGGATTCTTGAGCAAAGAGGAAACCGCGCGCGATTGGCTGCGCTATCGTATCGAGAATTTGTTGCCGGGAATTGCCCTTGTGGGTGGCAACAAGACGAAGGATGGCGTTTAGAGTCCCGATTCGCAGCGTCTTGGGAGCCGGGATTGGAATTCGCCGGTGCCCGCGCTGTTCGGTCTGGAGAATGATGTGGCTTCCGGTTTGGCCAACGTCACGCCATGGCCAGCTCCCGCAAAGTGCGTCCGCAGTGTCCGGCCGCGCAAGTCGCGAGGACGTTTCATCTCATTGAGAGGACTTCATTGTGGCCAGGTGCAGTCGAATCCATTGTGGCTTCGGATCATCAAAGAAATAAGCGTCCACGGCATCCTATCCGCCGTCAGCCTCTTCAGTAACTTCGCAGACTAATTCGGTATCGCGTACCTTGTTCATTTTGTTTCCTCAATATTTAGAGCCTAATACGCGAATTGCTGGTTAGCAATGTTTCCCCGAACGGGTTTGCGTCGTCACCGCTGGGATTTTTCGCCCGCGGCAACCTGCCTATTGAACTCCGCTGATTTCTTTTTCGGGATGGTTAGCGTCTGCCACTCGTCGCCGGCGAAGTGCCGCGCCAGGTAAACAAGTTGCCCGACATGATAGGAATAATGCGCGACTTGGCGATTAATCGCTTGCATGACGGAATGTGGTTCGGTGCGGATGGTGATTGTTCTCGTTAGATCCGCATCGCCGAGTGGTTCCAGCGCGCCGAACAGGAGTTTCCATCCGCGCTCCCACATCTCCATCAATTCCGTTCGCGTCTTTGGTGGTCCTTCGAATTCCGTGTCGCGATTGCGGTCAGGCTTCTCACCGTCGCTGGTCAGAAAATCCGTCCAGCGCGAGCGCATGTTTCCGGTCATGTGCTTCACGATGATGGCGATGGAATTGGATTCGGCGTCAAGGGTCGTAAAGAGCTCGGCGTCCGGGCATTGCGCCATCGCCCGCTCCGCAAGTTTTTTGTAATATTGAAAAACTCCGATCGAATCTTTCACATAGGAGGTGGAGAATTGGTGCGCCATACCGCCATTTTCTTCCGTTTCAGCGGCCTGTCAAGCTGATCGGCGCGCTGGAATTTCGGTATTCGCAAGGGAGGAAGTCATGACCATTGGACAAACGATGCTTGGCGAATTTGATGAAGAGATGAAAAACACACGCAAAGTTCTGGAACGCGTTCCCGATGAAAAGTGGAACTGGAAGCCCCACGAGAAATCCGGAACCGTCGGCTGGCTCGCCGGCCACGTGGCCACTGTCCCTGAGTGGATCACTATGACCATCAACACGGAAGAACTCGACTATGCTCCCATTGACGGCCCCTCTTTCGAGCCACCAAAGATCGAGAACCGCGCGCAACTCCTGGCCGCATTCGACAAAGGCAGCGCCGAAGCACGCGCCGCACTCGCCAAAGTCAGCGACGCTGACATGGCGAAAGGCTGGAAGCTGCTGGCCGGCGGCCAGGAGATTTTCACCATGCCGCGTGTCGCCTGCATTCGCGGAATGTGCCTCAACCACCTGATCCATCACCGCGCCCAGCTGACCGTCTATTTCCGACTGCTCAATGTTGCCGTTCCCGGTCTCTATGGACCCAGCGCCGATGAAACCCAAGCCGGCGCAGCGGGAGCCGCCGCGAATTAGAATCTCCATTTCGAATGGGGCGGAATTCTCCGCCCCCGGGAGCATATCCAGCGTTTCAGCCTCCTTCTTGCTTCGCGGTATAATGAAGCCCGTTACTTGTCCGGAGGCTTGCCATGAGTACGGAAACTCCCGTCATTCTGTCCGCGGTTCGAACGCCCATTGGGAAATTTCAGGGTGGCCTCGCCGGATTCTCTGCCCCCGAACTTGGCGGTAAAGCGGTCGCGGAAGCAATTCGCCGTTCCGGCCTTAACGCGAATCAGATTGACGAAGCGATCCTCGGCAACGTGGTGCAAGCCGGTTTGGGCCAGAATCCCGCGCGGCAGGCGGCTCTCAAGGGCGGCTGCGACGCGCGCGTCGCGGCGATGACCATCAACAAAGTCTGCGGCTCCGGATTGAAAGCAGTCGCGCTAGCGGCACAGGCGGTGCAGCTTGGCGAATCGGAAATCGTCGTGGCCGGGGGGATGGAGTCCATGTCCAACTGCCCGTATCTGCTGCCGCAAGCTCGCACGGGCTACCGCATCGGCGATGGAAAAATTGTGGATTCGATGATCAGTGACGGGCTCTGGGACGCTTACGAAAATTTTCACATGGGCATGACCGGAGAACTCGTCGCCGAAAAGTACGGCATCACCCGCGAGGAGCAGGATAGATTCGCGTTCGAGAGCCACCAGAAAGCGGTGCTCGCTCGCAAATCCTGTTTCTTCGAAGCGCAGATTCTCCCCATCGAAGTGCCGCAGAAAAAGGGCGATCCGATTGTCATCAAGTACGACGAATCACCGCGCGAAGACACCAGCATGGAAGCGCTGGCAAAACTAAAACCTGCATTCAAGAAAGATGGCACAGTCACCGCGGGGAATGCTCCTGGCACGAACGATGGTGCTGCGGCTCTGATTGTTACCAGCGAACGGAATGCATCGCGCCTCGGCAAACAGCCAATCGCGCGGATTGTCGCGCAAGCCGTCAGTGGCGTGGAGCCCAAGTGGGTGATGATGGCGCCGGTGGAGGCCGTGGAAAAACTGCTGAAGAAAACCGGATGGGACCGCGACAGGGACGTTGATCTCGTCGAACTCAATGAAGCTTTCGCCGTCGCAGCGATCGCCGTAACGCGCCAGCTCAAGCTTAATCCAGAAAAAGTGAACGTGAATGGTGGAGCCGTCGCTCTCGGCCATCCCATCGGCGCGAGCGGAGCGCGTATCCTCGTCACACTGCTTTATGAATTGCAGCGCCGCAACTTGAAACGCGGCATCGCCGCGCTTTGCCTCGGCGGAGGCAACGCCGTCGCTCTCGCCGTGGAACGTTTCTAATTTTTCGAACGTGAAATCCTACTGAACGAGTGTGCTCTGGCTGGCCACGCATTTCCATTGGCCGTTCTGCTTGATCCAGGTGTCCGTGAAGCGCGCGCGGCGCGTGTACGGTTTCCCTTTGCTTATGCCGGTTTCGCGATAGATTCCCGAAGCGACTCCTGCATTGTTGTAGACATGGACCTTCATGCCTTCGTCATAAATATGGTCAGGATTGGACGCGGGGCTGGCAACCGAGCGCAGGTATTCCGTTCTGTTCATCATGGAGCCGTCGTAGTCCACATAGGTGAGCGTATCGTCAACGAGCGAGGCCATGGCTCCGGCGTCGCGTCCCATTTCTGCCTGGTTCCAGGCACGCTCGAGCTGGATGAGCTGCGTTTCCTCGTCAGCCGCTTTTGCGCGGCCCTGCATCAGAACAAGGGGCCCAAGTGTGGCGATCACAAGGAGCAGGGTCAGAAATTGTCGCATGAATGTTTTTCTCCGCGAGCTGAAACTTACAGCAACATTGCTATCGGACACCGCACCCGTCAAGAGAAAACGCGGCTGAGGAAGCGGAGAAGTACCGTCGCACAAAAGAATTGGAGAAGTGTTCGCCAGCTCGGTGCGCTCGCCGCGAAAGGCCAATCGCCACAAGTGGAATTGGCGCGTGGATGTTTTTATGCGGGATTTTGCGCTGGTAATTGCGTCGAATCCGCCGGCGCTTTCAGATCGTTACCGCAGAAGGGGCAGAACTTGTCGGTTTCCGCTAGCTCATGTTTGCATTGCGGGCAGGAAGGGTGCAGGTTGCATTTGCAGTTGGGGCAAAAGTTGAAACGCGCGCCAACGCTGTTTCCGCATTGCGGGCAGGGATAAGGCAAGGGCTCGCGCATCAGCAAGTAGATGACGAAACCGATGAAGCCCCAGGCAGGAAGAAGAATAATGACCAGAATGGTCCAGAGGGCGGCGCTCATCCCGCGTCGCGAAGCGTCGCGATTCACGTAGGCGACGAGGAAAATCATGATCGCCATACAGAGACTTATGCCGGTTACGATTCCTGCCAAAGCCAATGACGCCACTGCCGGAAAGTTCCGCAATTCCGGCGGAAACATGTCGTTTCCGTTGGGGTTGTAACGCGCCATCAGATTTACCTTGACGGCGATCACCACTGCGAGCACGTAGAGCACGCCGACAAGCACTTTCAGCCAGCGCGGAATAATTCCAAACTCATCCCAGAAGCGAAGATTTTCTTTTTTCCGGCGCAGGCGGATGAGCCGCTTCCGTTCGTTGAAAGAATCCGTCATGCGCTGTGGATAGTCCGTCATACTATTCCTCTCTCCATTCGTCCCGATCAACTGTCCTGGCGCATCCAAGCCGGTTCGTCGCCCTGGCGCACCTTTTCCATCAGCAGGACGGCGACCACAAACAAAGCCGGAATCGTCCACCACAAACCAAAGCCTATTTCCCAGACGAACTTGGGCAGGCCCGCGCGCGCTCCGAGCAACTGAAACAAGCTCCACACATACGGCGCGCTCACCCCCCCAAAAATCCAGGACACGCCGCAAGCGAACCAGAGCGCCCGGCGTTGCGGTTCACGCTCGCGCAATTCCTGGGCACGCAGGCGCACGCGGAATTGCGTGCGGCGGGCGAGCCCATCCGGCAATGGAATTGCGACGGAGCGCAACGAGCGCAGAGAACGATCGGTCTGGCACGCATGCGCGGCGCAAGAATCGCAACTTTCCAGGTGCGCGCGGAGCCAGGCGGCATCGGTCTCGGGCATTCCTTCGACGCGAGCTTGCGCAATCAGTTGCAGAGCGCGTTGATGGATATTTTCGCTCATGATGCAGCGCCTCCCGGGAGAGCTCCGCGAAGGGCATCGAGGCCGCGGTAGAGGCGCGACTTCACGGTGGAAACAGGAATGCTGAGCACGCCGGCCATTTCGTCAATCTTCAATTCTTCCTGGAAGCGCAAGACGAGTACTTCGCGATAAATCGCCGGAATCTTCTGGAGAGAGGCGTGAACGGTTTCTTCCGTCTCGTTGCTGAGGACTTGATGCAGTGGTGAAGGTTCGGATTCGTCGACAAGTTGCAGCGGATGCTCTTGTTCAGGATCCGTCAAGGTGTCGAGGCTTTGCGCTTTCCTGGAGCGCTGCCAATCGATGACCAGATGGCGCGCGATGGCGAAAAGCCAGGCTTCGAATTTCGATTTGCCGTCGTACTGATGGCCGCGTTCGAGGACGCGGATCCAGGTTTCCTGAAAGAAATCCTCGGCACGCTCCTGGTTTCCAATGACGTAGACCAAGTAACGGAACAGGCGGTACTGATACTGCTCGATCAGGCGATCGAGCAGATCCGGGTCGCGCCGCTGCAGGCCGCGCGCGATGGTCTTAGCTTCATCGGCCATCAGCGTGGAGAAAAACAAGGTTGGACCGGGCATGGCCGGAGTCCCAAAGAGGCTGGTCCGGTGAGGAGTCAAACATGAGATCGTCGCGCTCATTCTAACTGGTATACGGGTGAGAGGCGGAAAAAGACGCAAGCGGGAGTCGAGGCGGATAGTTCGGCAGAGGCATACTGTATACCCCCATTACATGAAAGACCATCAAAACAAAGGGGTTGCAGAATCGGGGTGTTTCGTCCCGTAAGACCGTTCGGGATGCACAAATCGCCTAAGAACAGAATCTACGGAGGTTACCCCGCGTCACAGTTTGTAAGTACACAAAATAAAAAGAGTTGCGGTGACGAGATTCTCGTCACGTGACAGGACGGTGGGGTCTGGCGTGCGTCGATGCTGAAGATCACGACCACGATTAAACACATATTTCGTCCAGTAACAAATGAAGTATTCAAATAGAACAATTTGCGACGACTTTCGAAATGATTTGCAGACAGAAGAAAACAAAGGGGTAGAGCGCGCCGCGCAGCAGCGCATCCTCAGGAAGTGTTTCTTGCGAGTGTGATTGTTGCATGTAGTAGACTCCCGCAGTTATGTACTGCCCGCAATGCAAAGCGGAATATCGGCGAGGGTTTACGCGCTGCTCCGACTGCGAGGTGGAGCTGGTGGAGGACTATGCGGAGGCCATCCGCCATCCGTTGGCGAAGAAAGTGGCGGTGGGGGACGAATATAGGGCGTTGCTTTGGCACGGGACGGATCCTCATTTTTATGTCGGGCTTTTGTGGAGTCTCTGGAACCAGAATGTTGCCTGCTATGGGGTGCCTGAATATCCACTGATTCCTGAGTCCGTCGCGGGGCTGCGGTCTGGTAATTCCGAGCCGGCCAACTTTGAAGTTTGGGTTTCTGAAGAGAGCTTACCCCTCGCAGAGTGGATTCTCGACTCAAGCAAGGAAGATTTTGAGAAAGAGGCGCCTGAGGAGAGGGCGGCAAGCGTGGAGGCAGCGGTAGGCGAAGCGTCTCCTGGAACTACCGGCGTTTGTCCGCTGTGCTTCGGCGAATTCACGACGGCTTCAATCTATTGTCCGAACTGCGGTGTACCGGTGAACTCCCCGCAAGCAGAAGTGGCCGCCGAAGATTCGGCTTGGCAACTGTGCAATCTCGCCCATCCTAATTTCATTGCTGAATTGAGAAAGGCGCTGCATGCAGCGGGGATTCCGTTTAACAACGCGAACATTTCATACGGAGACTTTATTTCCGGCCGGCGCTACGTGCCGAATACGGGCCACGCAAGAGATGTCGCAGATCTTGCGGCATTGGGAGTTCGAGCCAAGCGCTGGATTCGGGATTGGAAAGAATCCGTTACTTGACTACTGGGCCGTGCGGGCGACGGAAAACGGCTGGTTGCCCGAAGATATTTCAGCGCTGGTCTGGTCCGGCCATAATATCTGGTCTGTGAGCGGCATAGGGAGAGCGCTGCAGGAGCATGAAATCCCTTATCGTGTGGAGGCAGCGCAGTTGAGAACGGCCAAAATATTTGTTCACCCGGATGACGAAGCTCCGGCGAGGGGCCTCGTGCAGGAAGTCCTTGAAGGTCCGCGGCCGGAATAGGGATACGCAATGGGTCATTTGAAGCAAGCGGCGGTGGGGTTTCGCGTGCACTCGGGGTGGGCGGCGGCTGTTGCCGTGTCGCTCGAAAAAAGCGAGCCGGTTGTGCTGGCGCGGCAACGCGTCCACCTGGTCGAAACCTTTACGTATGAGTTCCGGCAGCCTTATCACACGGCAGAAAAGATGCTGATTGGGCAGGCACGCGAGTTCATTACGCGAATGCAAGGCGAGGCAAGGCGGCTGGCTTACCGCGCGATCCGGGAGCTTGCATCCAGAACGCAAGAACAGGGGGTGAAGCTCACTCGATGCGGACTGCTGCTCGCTTCTGGCAGACCGCTTCCCGCGCTGGAAAAGATTGTTGCTTCACATGCGCTGATTCACACGGCGGACGGGGAGCTGTTTCGCGAAGCTCTTCTCCATGCGAACGCTCGGTGTGGCCTGGTCGATTTCAGAATCAGGGAAAAAGAACTTCTGGACCGCGCTGAAAATGTTTTGCGACTCAAGAGCGCTGCGCTACTGCGGCGAGTTACCGAGCTTGGGCGGCCCTTTGGCTCGCCGTGGTCCCAGGACGAAAAGTTCGCGGCGCTCGCGGGGTGGATCGCGCTGGCGTCAGCTTCCCGCAAAACAACGCGAAGCGAGTCGTAGTAAACTCCGAGCGAAATGTATTGTCCTTTGTGCAAGGCTGAATACAGAGCCGGATTTACCCGATGCAGCGATTGCGACGTAGATCTCGTCGACGCTGTGACTACAAAGCCAGACGATGGATTGTCCAAGGGTAATCTGGTTCTACTTTGGGCTGGAGACGACTTGTCGCTTCACGCTTCGATTCTCGAAGAACTGAAAGCCGCTGGGATTCCATATTTCGACAGACCCGTTGGTGCTTATTCCAGGAGCGCATTTCCTAACCGATTTCCTGCTCCCGTTACGCCGCTGTTCGGATTTGAAGTTGCCGTGCTGTCGTCCGATTTGAAGATGGCGAAAGCAATTCTGCAAAAGCTTGGAGACGACACGTGAGATAGAGTTGAGAATGTAGGTCGAACGTGTGATGTGGAAGTGTTTGGGAGAGAACAGGCATGAGTGTAGATACGATCAGGACGGTGGCGGTGCTGGGGGCGGGGACGATGGGGAATGGGATCGCGCATGTGTTTGCGCGGTCGGGTTACAGGGTGATTTTGCGGGACGTGGAGCAGCGGTTTCTAGATCGAGGGATGGAGACGATACTGAAAAATCTCGATCGGGAAATCAAAAAGGGCAGGATAGCAGAGGCGGAAAAGGAAACTATTTTTGGGCGGCTGAAGCCGGTGACGGATATGGCGGCCATCGCGGCGGCGGATTTTGTAGTCGAAGCGGTGCCGGAAAAGATGGAGATCAAGCGGGCGGTGCTTGGCGAGGCGGATGGGATTCTGCGGTCGGACGTGATTATTGCGAGCAATACTTCGTCGATTTCCGTGACGGCGCTGGCGGCGCTGACAAAGCGTCCGGACCGTTTTGTGGGGATGCACTTCATGAATCCAGTGCCGGTGATGATGCTGGTGGAAATGATTCGGGCGCTGCAGACGAGCGATGCGACGTTCGAAACGACGATGAAGCTGGCGGAAAAGCTGGAGAAGAAGCCGGTGGCGGTGAACGATGCGCCGGGGTTTGTCTCGAACCGCGTGCTGATGCCGCTGATCAATGAGGCGGCTTATTGTGTGATGGAGGGTGTGGCCACGGCGGAAGCTGTTGATGCGGTGATGAAGCTGGGAATGAACCACCCGATGGGACCGCTGGAGTTGGCGGATTTCATCGGGTTGGACGTTTGCGTGGACATTATGCTTGTTCTGCAAGAAGGACTTGGCGATCCGAAATATCGCCCTTGTCCGCTGCTGAAGAAATTTGTTGCGGCGGGATGGCTAGGGCGGAAGACGGGGCGCGGTTTTTACAAGTATGCGCAATAGAGGCTGGGGAATGGCCACTGCCGTCCTGGAAGCCGAGGCGGGCGAAAAAGCGGCGGCGAGCCGGCCGCACTCCGCAGGCGAACATAAGGCGAAAAATAATGTTTGCTTTTTGTTCGCCATGGTGGTAGGTTGGGCCTCGCTGTTTTCAACAGGTGCACCATGCGCGGTTTTTCGAGCAGTGTTTTAAGCTGTCTGGAACGTGAGAGACTCGAAGAAGAGCTCTCGGAGGCTCGCACCCGGGGACGGAACCTTTCCCGGCTGCGGCAACTGACCCACCGGGAACGAGTGGCGTTGGATGAACGCGAGCAGACGGCGCAGACGCGGCTGAGAGACCACGACGCGGAGCACGGTTGTCAGCGGTGAAGTGGGTTTCAGGCGGTAAGAGGCCGAGTGGCAAAAAGGATGGCGCGAAGATGAATCGAGTGGTAAACTCCACACTTCGTTATGTCCCAGAATCAGGGCGAGGCGCTTTCCCGGCGCCGAATCCCGGCCATCGGCCCCGCAGGCACAAGTTTCCAATTTCCTCCACCGAGGTGTGAAATGACAGACGAAAAAGAAAAATTGCTGGCGGCGGCGATATCGCAGATTGAAAAGGACCATGGTAAGGGCGCGATTATGCGCCTGGGCAGCCGGGACGTTCTGGTGCCCGTTAGTGTGATTCCCAGCGGGTGCCTCTCGATTGACGCGGCGTTGGGCGTCGGAGGCTTCCCGCGAGGGCGCGTGATTGAGATTTACGGCCCAGAATCAGGCGGCAAGACCACCATGACGCTGCACGTGATCGCCGAGGCGCAGAAGCTGGGCGGGCAGGCGGCGTTTATTGACGCGGAGCATGCGCTCGATCCGGTGTATGCGCGGAAACTGGGCGTGGACGTGGACAACCTGCTGGTGTCGCAGCCGGACAATGGCGAGCAGGCGCTGGAAATCGCGGAGACGCTGATCCGCTCGGGCGGTGTGGACATCGTCGTGGTGGACTCCGTGGCGGCGCTCGTGCCGAAGGCCGAACTCGAAGGCGACATGGGCGACCCGCAGATGGGCTTGCAAGCGCGGCTAATGTCGCAAGCGTTGCGCAAGCTGACCGGCATCGTCTCCAAGTCGCGGACTTGCCTGATTTTCATCAACCAGATTCGCGAAAAGATTGGCGTGATGTTCGGCAATCCGGAGACGACTACGGGCGGGCGCGCGCTGAAGTTCTATGCGTCCATGCGCGTGGATATCCGGCGGATTCAGGCGATCAAGGAAGGCGACAAGGTGGTTGGCTCGAGGACGCGTGCGAAAGTGGTGAAGAACAAGGTGGCGGCGCCGTTCCGCGAAGCGGAATTCGACATCGTTTACGGCGAGGGGATTTCGCGCGAAGGCGATTTGATTGACCTGGGAGTGGATAAGGGCGTGCTGGAAAAGAGCGGCACGTGGATCAGTTTTGGCGGCGAGCGCATGGGCCAGGGCCGCGAAAATGCACGCATCTTCCTGAAGGAAAACAAGGACATTCGCGACAAGCTGGAAAACGTGCTGCGGAAGAAGCTGGAAATTCCGGTGCCGGGGCATTCGAATGCGGCTGCGCCTGGACCGAACGGACATGCTGCTCCGGCACAGGCGGAGAGGCCGCCGATGAAGGCGTCGGCGGCGATGGCGGGTGCAGACGCGTCTAAGGCGCGCCCCACGCGGTAGACACAACTCATTGTTTGCGAAGATCGGCCCTTCCGCCAGACGGCGGAGGGGCCAACTTATTTTCAGAGCTGGCATTGTGGCTGCCTGCAAACAAAAACTAGGTTAGTTTGCCCAGGCCAGGCCCGCTGTTAAACTTCCATCGTGCAATCTGTAGAGGGAACTGTGTCGAACCATAATGAAGTAGTCCGCGAGTCGTTTACAGTGCAGGCGAAAGCGTTTGCGGGGAATCCGTGGGTGACCGACGAAGAGCGGATTCGGCGGCTGGTGGCGGTGGCGCGGCTAAAAGGCGATGAGCGGGTGCTGGACGTGGCGACAGGGCCGGGCTACATCGCGGAAGCTTTTGCGCGGGCCGCGCGGGAAGTGATTGGCATTGATTTGACAGCTGCGATGCTGGCGATTGGCGAGGAGCGCACGAAAGAGCGAGGGGTTTCCAACATTTCATTTCGAATTGGCGATGTACAGAAGCTGCCATTCGAACGAGAAACATTCGATGTGGTCGTGAGCCGACTGGCGCTTCATCACATGCAGAATCCGGGGCAAGTGGTTGGTGAGATGGCTCGCGTTTGCAAGCCGAGCGGCACGGTCCTCGTGGAAGACATCTACGGCAGCGAGCATCCCGAGCGCGTGGCTTATCAGGATCGCTGGGAAAAATTGCGTGATCCCTCGCATGTTCGAACACTGCCAATCAGCGAGTTGTTCGAACTCTTCCGCGAGGCGCGCCTGGAGGCAGATGGGATTTCGACGTTTGACGATCTTTGCCCGGAAGTCGAGCGCTGGCTGGCGACTACCAACACTACGGAGGCGGACGCTGCGGAGGTTCGGCGCCTCCTGGAAACTGACCGTTTGCAGGACCTAAGCGGTACACGGCCGTTTCAGGATGCGACTGGACGGTTGCATTTCCATGCGCGGACAGTCACCCTGACGGGACGAAGGATCAGGTACCTGCCCTGACGGTCAGTTATTCAAAACAAAGCACATAGCCGCGTACTAGGGCTAGAAGGCTATTGTGCAAGGAAGGTCCAAACTCTAAACTATGTCTCATCCTGAGAGAAATGTTTCTCTTGGGAAGAGAGATTCCCATACCTGGCCGTGCTAAGTCGCATCGAATGAATAGCGACCTGGAATGGCGGGTGGGATGCAATGTCTCAGGGAGCATGTCCACCAGCTGGAAGCAGCCGGTAGCGGCAACGAACAGTGTTTGTGAAAGTTTGTTGACCGTGCGGACAGCGTAAGATACAACTCTGACCCCGGTGAATTTTTGGGAGTGGGCAGAACAGGGTGGGTTGACCGAGCGGCGGTCAGTCTAAAAAGGTGGGATCGGTGAAGCAGTTTGGAAGAACAACTCTTGCGATTTTGATGGCGGCAACCTTTGCCATGCCTCTCCCGGCGGCGCCGGGCGCGGGAACGCCCGTCAAGCGTTCGCGCAAATACGCTGTGCGTTACCGCGGGGTGCCTACGTTTGCGGATTCCACCAGTGCCGATGACGGCGCGTACGATGATCCCGTTGTTCGAGCGGCAGCGGTTTCAGCGCTCGGCCGATACAACGGAGCGGTCGTCGCGGTGGATCCAAACACCGGCCGTATCCTCACGGTTGTAAATCAGAAGATTGCGTTTGGCGGCGGTTACATCCCCTGCTCGACGATCAAGCCGACTATCGCGCTGGCTGCGCTGGAGGAAAACGTCATCACGCGCGACACCATGCTGAAAGTGGGGCGCCGCAAGTACATGAACTTGACGGAAGCGATGGCGCACTCCAACAACGTATTTTTTGAACAGCTCGGTTCCCGCATGGGATTTGAAACGGTTTCCAAGTATGGCCGTCTTCTCGGCCTGGGAGAACTTGCCGGGTACAACCTGCCTGACGAACATCCGGGTTCGTTTCCGACCACGCCGCCCGCTTATGGCGGAGTGGCGCGCATGTCCAGCTTTGGCGAAGGGATTCAGGTGACGCCGCTGCAACTCGCGGCGCTGTCTGCGGCGTTCGCCAATGGCGGCACGCTTTATTATTTGCAGTACCCGCACAGCCAGGAAGAAGTTGATAATTTTACGCCCCGCGTGAAACGCGAACTGAACATCGGCACAATCCTGCCGGAGCTTCGCGAAGGCATGCTTGCCGCGGTACTGTACGGCACGGGCAAGTCGAGTTTCGACCGCGGCGGTGACGAGATGCCGCTTGGCAAGACGGGGACTTGCGACGACCACACGACGCCTTCGAAGATCGGCTGGTTTCTGACCTACGCGGACGACGCGCACGCAAAAATCGCGCTCGCGGTGCTCCTGCGTGGAAACACTCGCACCGTGAAGGGGCCTACGGCGGCGGTTGTTGCGGGACGGATCTACCGCAAACTTCGTGAGCAGAATTATTTTGCGGAAGCTCCTCACGCTGTTGCGGTCAACACGGGCAACTGAGTCAACCGCAAATCCTGAGAGCCGTTTTTTTTCATGCGCCGCGGACTACCTCCGCGGCGTTTGTTTTATCGGGGCCAGTCTGGCTTTAGTAGGCCGTCGGAATGAAGCCTGCCATGGGTACAGATTGAGCGCTCCAGCCTGTTTCAACGGAATCAGCCAGTTGGATGATTGAGCGCACATCCAGCGAATCGCGTTTGACGCCAGGCTCCCTTTGCGACAAGAGTGTGAAGGGCAGTACGCTGTCATGGTGGCGGCAGGGAATCGTTCGAGGAGTGTTCTTCCGATAGTTGCGCGAGTGGCACTGGGGGAATCGTGAATCGTCGTTTTTTGTTGTTAGTGCTGATGGTGTTTGCCGCTGGAGCTGCGACCTTGACATACGCGTTCCAGCGAAGAATTGCCACCACGGCGGAGTTTGATCGCCAGGTGAAGCTGGCGAAAGGAGAAGCGGAGCGGATCCGCGAGCAAGTCATCCTGCCGACCGAGAAGCAAGTTCCAGCAGGAGGAAATTTCACGGCCGCGCTCCAGAAGTTCGGCTTGAGCGCCGGAGAAGCAGCAAGCGCGTCGGCGGCTGCGCAGCACGCGTTTAACCTGCGGCAAGTTCGCGCTGGGAATACCATCACGGTGGGGCGTTCCGTGGAAGGAGCGCTGCGCGAGATCGACTACAAGATCGACTCCGACCGAATGCTGAAGATTGTGCCGGAAAATGGCGGGTTCACGGCGCAGGTCCGGGAGATTCCCTCGAAGGTAGAAGTTGCTGCGGTAGCAGGCCGCGTGGACGATTCCCTGTTTAACGCGGTGGAGGATACTGGGGAATCCGCGGAATTGGCCATGCGTCTGGCGCAGATCTTCGGCTACGATCTCGATTTCTATACCGACCCGCGCAAGGGCGACACGTTTCGGATCATTCTCGAAAAGAAGAAATATGCCAACGGCCAGTTGGCAGGATACGGCAAGATTCTCGCGGCAGAATACGAAAATGCGGGAAGGAAGTACCAGGCGCTGCTCTTCCATGATCCTTCGGGGCGGCCCGGATACTACTCCGCCGATGGAAAGTCGCTGCAGAAGGCTTTTCTGCGGTCGCCACTGAAATTTGGCGCGCCGGTTACGTCACATTTCAGCCGGGCGCGCTTTCATCCCATTCTGAAGACGTATCGCCCGCACATGGGTACGGATTATGGCGCGCCCGTGGGCACCCCGGTGCAAACGATCGGCAGCGGTCGCGTAGTTTTCGCTGGTCGCAAGGGTGGTGAAGGCAACATGGTGCAGGTCACGCATTCCAACGGTTACGAGACGATGTATCTGCATTTGTCTCGCATGTTTGTGCGCAGCGGCGAGCACGTGGAAATCGGAAAGACCATCGGACTGGTGGGAAGCACGGGGCTTTCTACCGGACCGCACCTCGACTTCAGGATTCTGCAAAAGGGCCAGTACAAGAATTTTGAGAGACTTGGCCTGCCGCCGTCCGACCCTGTTTCAAAGAAAAACCTGCCGGAGTTTATCGCCGTGCGAGAGAAGTGGCTACCGCTGCTGATAAACCGTGGTCTGCTTCAAGCGAGTGTCGCACCGTCTATCCCTGCCGAAACGCACTGAGTGGCCGTCCCGGCCAGATTTCCCGGGCACTCACGCAACGGAGCGGCGTGCAGCGATCAGTAGATAATCGGAAGTTTTGAGAGATCAGAAGCAGTGGCATCGGTCACGCGCAGCACGACCAGAGTGCGATCATCGTGAGGAGCAATGCCTGGTCCGCTGTGTCTATCCGTGGCAGCCAGAATTTGTTTGGCGATTTCGCGAGCTGAATCTCCCGGGGAAATAGCGGAAAGAAGAGCGGTCAACCGTTCAGGGCCAAACTCCTCCTGTGCGGCGTTCGCTGACTCCAGGATGCCGTCGGAAGCGAAAAGAATGATGTCCCCCGGCTCCACGTCAATGGTCGTTTCGTCGTACTCGGTATCAGGAATGAGACCGAGCGGTACGCCCTCCAGCCGGATAGCCTGGACCAGGCCGTTACGGACCAGAAGGGGATAGGGCCCGCCCGCGTTGGCGAGAGTGATTTTCCGTCTCGATGCATCGTACACCGCGAACAGCATGGCGATGAACCGCGAATCAAGCCGCGCGCCAAGGAGACGCTGATTCAGGAGCGCGAGCATGCAGGCCGGCTCGCAAGCATGATCGACGACAATTTCTCGAACAGTTCCGATCGCCAGGGAGCCGTACAACGCCGCCGCGGTTCCTTTGCCGGAAACGTCGCCAAGCATGAATCCCAGGCGGCCCTGCCCGTAAGGCAGGAAGTCGTAGAAGTCACCGCCCAATTCGCGTGCCGGCTCGTAGGCGGCCGCCAGATCGAGGCCCGGGACTTCGCGTGCCCCAGTGGGGAGGAGCTGCCGCTGGATCTCTCTAGCTGTATCGAGTTCACTGCGTAGCCGGCGCTCGCTTTCCCGGGCTTCCTCATAGAGCCTGGCGTTTTCAAGTGCCACAGCGACATAAGAACCGAGCGTAGAGAGCATGCGCTCGTGTTCCAGGGTGAAAGCATGAGGTTCCGAGCTTTCGAGATCGAGAACGCCGATGAGGCGGTCGCGCAAGAGAAGCGGCACGACAAGTTCGGAGCGCACGGAAACGCCGCTGTCGCAGCGGATGTAGCGGGAATCGTCCGTGACGTCATTGATCCGCAGCACTCGGCGCTCGCCCGCGGCTGCTCCTGTGAGTCCTTTGTGGAGAGGGACGCGCGCGCGCGCCGGAATGGCATCGCCGCAGCGCATCGAGAATATGCTTTCCAGGTGCTGCGTTTGCTCATTCCAGAGCATGACGCTGAAGACGTCGTACCTGACGATTTTCTTGGTGCGCTCGGCGACTCGCCGGAGGAGCTCTTCGCGGTCAAGGATGGAGGTAACTTCGCGGCTGACCTCGTAGAGCAACGCGAGCGTATTGGCCTGTTCCGGGTGAGAAAGGAACAGACTCTGAGGGACGGGATCAGCGTCGCCCAGAAGGGCAAAAGCGCCGATTTTTGAAAGCTCATCCATGGCGGGTGTCCCAGCCTAGCCTTTATTGGATGTAGCAAATCCGCCAAGGTTTCACAATTGATTTTTAAAGAAAAGGCAAGTCGATCTGGGAAACGACCCGGTTTGGCAGGTTCGCAGGACGGAGATGTGCAGGCTGGGCCGCCATTACGCGAAAAAGTCTCAGCGATTCACGACTTGCCGGCTATCGAGAGTTTGCGCGGGCGCTTTGCTTCTGGCCTCCTTTTGAACGAGCGCTCTGCTGCATTTGCCCAGTGAGAGAAGTTCCGTTTCCTCCAATCCATGGCGCCCGATCGCAGCGCGGTAGCCATGCCAATTGAACGGACGATGTCGTTTGGTCATGGTCCGGAAGAATCGGTCAAAGAGATAGAAACCGATGCCGAAGTTGGAATCCATATGACCATTGGCGTTCACGCTTCGGTGATGGATGTCGTGCAACCTTCTGGCTCTGAGGAACCAGGATCGAAGTAGGGGAACCCGCGTCATCCAGAAGTTCTCAACGTGCATCTTGTCGTGCAGGTAGCTGAACATCAGCATCGGCCAGCCGAACAACGCACACAATGCGAGTACCTGGTATGCGGGCTGCACGCCAAAGAACGTCATCACAGCCCAACAAGACAGCAGAATGATTGCACAAGGGGCCAGCCATTCGATCCCTACATTGCCGACCGAGAAGCGGCTCTCCGTTGCGTCGTGATACTCCGCGGCGCGCATGGGTTGCCGGGGGCCATAGATCAAAAAGTGATGGATCAGGTGGCCCCGGCTCAAGGAGGGGAATTTGTTGCTGTGCAGCAGCCGGTGCAGCCAGTAGCCAGCAAATTCCGCGACAACCACGGAGTCCACCAGTGTGGCGACGATTCCGACGAAGGTAACGTGCAGGCGATCGTAATACATGGCCCCTCCCTTCCTCGCTAACGGTTCCCGAAGCGGAAGACGATGCCGATGGATGCCCGAACCGTGTTTATATTGGTCCCGGAAAATCGCGTTCCGATGTAATCCAGCTGTGGGCGCAAAGCGAGGCGCCCGTTCAGGCCCAAGTCCAGTCCTCCGCCGGCGCTGTAAGCGAAACCATTGCCGGTACCCGAGCTGCCAAAGGCGCTGAGCGAACCGTGCGCGCCGCCGAGCAGGACCTGTGCGAAGGGAGTTACACGATTGGATTTGCGGTAAGAAAAGCGCGGGCCACCCAGGCAGGTGTAGGTGTTAAACGTGACACCGTTTTCGGTCTTATGGTACCCGCCGAAGTCCCCTGCAAGGCCGAGCCAATGATTGAGATTGCCTGCAACGGAAATGCTCGCTCCGTTCTGATTCACTCCGTTGCTTACACCAAATCGCAGGAAGGAATAGCTGGCCGAGACTTCAGCGGCTGGTGTGTCCTGGGCGCGGGAACCAGCTGCCGCAAGCAAGATCGCCCCCGCCAACAGAATTATTTTTCGCATTGAATACTCCTCCGAGTTTTTCCGGATCTTCCTCCGGTGAGCCGACGCTACGCGGTGTCGAGAGAAGCCTCAAGCGACAAGGAACGCCAAGCCATGGCAGAGGACAGATGTCGCACGATGTCGCAAAAGGTCGATCCTTGCGGATTGAAAGCAAAGGACTTGCAGAAGCGAAGAGTTGGCTTAACGCGCTAGAGCGAGGAGAACTGCAACCTGACCACAGAAGCTGGCTACCGCAAAGGAGAGAGCGCCGTAACCACTGTGGCTACGGCGCTCTCAGATAATTCCTCTGAAATCTCTGTTCTTCAGGAAGCGAAGGCTACTTTACTTCCCAGGTATCGCCGGCGCGGAGAAGTTTGGCCAGGTCGCCGCGACCGCGCTTGGCGATAACGTCTTTAATCTGCTGGCTCATAACGTCTTCGTAGCGCGGCACGTCGCCCCAGGCGCGGAAAACGCCGATGGGTGTCGGGAAGTCCGGCCGGTGCTCCATGTGCGAGAGCAGGAAGGCGTATGCCGGGCGCGGATGATGCGCATCGTGAACGATCAGGTCAGACTCGGTGACGCCGTTGCCGAGTTGGACGACTTCGATGTCGCCGTCCGATTTCCGGCGGATGCCTTTGTCGCGGTTCTTACCGAATACCATCGGCTTGCCATGTTCAAGCTGGAGGATGTGTTCGCTGCGGGCATCACGGTCCGTCAAGGAAAACCACGCGCCGTCGTTGAAGATGTTGCAATTCTGCAAAATCTCCACATACGCCGAACCCTTGTGCGCAGCGGCATGCTTCAGCGTCTCTTTCAGGTGCCCCTGGAAAACGTCAACCGAGCGGGCCACGAAGGTGGCCTCTGATCCGATCGCCAGCGAAACGGGATTGAACGGCCGGTCCAAGGAACCAAATGGCGTCGATTTCGCTTTTTTGTTGAGCTCCGAAGTCGGCGAGTATTGTCCCTTCGTCAGCCCATAGATCTTGTTGTTGAACAGCAACACCTTGATGCCCACGTTCCGGCGCAGCATATGGATGGTGTGATTGCCGCCGATCGAGAGTGCGTCTCCGTCCCCCGTTGCCACCCAGACTTCCAGGTCGGGACGAATGGCTTTGAGACCGGTAGCCACCGCTGGCGCGCGGCCGTGAATGGTGTGGAAGCCATAAGTGTTCATGTAATACGGAAAACGGCTGGAGCAGCCGATTCCGGAAACGATGACGAAGTTCTCGCGCTTGATGCCGAGTTCCGGAAAAACGGACTGCACCGCGGAGAGAATGGCGTAGTCTCCGCAGCCCGGGCACCAGCGCACTTCCTGGTCGGTCTGAAAATCTTTTTTCGTGAGAGGTAGAGGTGGTGGCAGAGTCGCTGTTCCCATGGCCGGTTCTCCTAGAGTCCCAACATCTCTTCGATTTTCTGTTCCAGCTCAGCCTGCTTGAACGGCCTGCCTTGGATTTTGTTCAAGCCGACGGCGTCCACGAGATACTTCGCGCGCAGAACCCACAAGAGCTGGCCCATGTTCAGTTCCGGCACGAGTACTCGTTTGTAGCGCTTGAGAACGTCACCCAAATTCGACGGCAGCGGATTGAGGTGCCGCAGATGCAGATGGCCGATCTTACGGCCCTTGGCGCGTTGCGCTTTCAAGGCCGCGGTAATCGATCCGCAGGTCGAGCCCCACGCCACGATAAGCAGATCGCCTTCGAGATCGCCAGCGGGAAGCACATTGGGGATGTCTTGCGCCACCGCGGCGACCTTTGCCGCACGGACGCGCACCATATTTTCGTGGTTCAGCGGCTCGTAGTTGATGTTTCCGGTGGGGTCCTGCTTCTCGAGGCCGCCGATGCGATGTTCGAGGCCGGGAGTTCCCGGAACCGCCCACGGGCGCGCCAGAGTTTGCGGGTCGCGCTTGTAGGGGAGGAAGCCATTCGGGTCGCTCGCGAATTTTACCGGGAAATCCGGAATGTCGCTCAACTCCGGGATTCGCCAGGGTTCCGCGCCGTTTGCGAGGTATCCGTCCGAGAGAATAATCACCGGCACCATGTACTTGACGGCGATGCGGCAGGCTTCGATCGCCACCCAGAAGCAATCCGCGGGTGTTGAGGCTGCCAGCACGGGAATCGGCGCTTCGGAATTGCGGCCGAAGAGAGCCTGCAGCAAGTCGGCTTGCTCGGTCTTGGTCGGAAGGCCCGTTGACGGGCCACCGCGCTGGATGTCGCAAATCACCAAAGGAATCTCGACAGCCACAGCAAGTCCCATAGCTTCGGTCTTCAGCGCCATGCCGGGGCCGGAAGTTGTGGTAATCGCGAGCGCACCGGCATAAGCCGCGCCGATCGCCGAGGTGACGGCGGCGATTTCGTCTTCCGCCTGAAACGTCATCACACCGAAATCTTTGTACTGGGAGAGTTCATGCAGAATGTCCGAAGCCGGAGTGATCGGGTAGCTGCCTTGAAAAAGTGTCAAACCGGATTTTTGCGCTGCGGTTACAAAGCCAAGCGCCAGCGCCTGGTTGCCGCTCATACTCCGGTAGAGCCCTGGAGTGAGTTGCGCCGGCGGAATCTCATAGCTGATTTGAAACGCTTCCGTCGCCTCGCAATAGGAGTAACCGCCCTTCAACGCGAGCTTGTTGGCTTCGACGAGCAGCGGCTTATTCTTGAACTTGTCTTCGATCCACCGGACTGTCGGGTCCATCGAGCGGTTGTAGAGCCAGTAGCACATGCCCAGCGCGAAGAAATTTTTGCAGCGGTCCATGGACTTGGCGTCCAGGCCGAGATGTTCCAGAGAACGGCGAGTCAAGCGTTCGAGCTCAACCGAAAACAACCGGAATTTGTCCAGCGAATGGTCTTCCAGAGGATTGGAAGTCATCTGCGCTTTGCGCAGGTCACCTTCTTTGAAGCTATCGCTGTTGACGATCAGAATCCCGTTGGCCTTCAGGTCGGCAACGTTGACTTTCAGCGCCGCCGGGTTCATGGCAATCAAGACGTCGATGGCGTCGCCGGGCGTATAAACCTCGTTTGAAGAGAAATGCAGCTGGAAACCGCTGACGCCTGGAATCGTTCCTGCAGGCGCCGCGGTATTTGTGAACTGGCTCCCGGTAATCTGCATGCCGTCGCCGGAGTCGCCCGCGAAGCGGATCACCGCCTGATCCAGCACTTCGCGCTTATTCTTTACCGGTGGAACTTCTGCGAGCGTAGACATTCTTCTCCCAAGCCTCCGCTGACCGATGAACTCCCCCTACCCCAGGGGTGTGTGGCTCAATCATAAGGATGAGGCGGTGCAGTGAAAGGATGGCTTCTAAGGCAGCCCGCCAGGAGCCGACAGGTAGAGGATATCACACCGGCTTGTATGTGGAAGCGAGAGAGCCTCCCGTGGTGCGATGTGTCCTATCGAGAAAGATGCAGGAACGCGCTCGCCGCTTACGGTTCAGCGCAAATATCAAGAAGGAGGTGTCAGGACGCGGGCGCGGCACGGGAAGCTGCTTCGAGAAAGCGTGGCCGGTAGTAGACGAGCAAAGCGAGAACTGCGCCGGCGACTACGAGTCCGAGAATCACGGCCCACCCGTAATTCTGGGAGAAGTTTGGCGGCAAGAATTGTGTTTCAGGTAGATGCATCGACACTCGTATTTCCTTCATAAAGGCATCCATCGCGGCTTTGTAGTTTGGAGTAAGCAGGGTCACGACCGTACTCGCGAGCCAGAAGAGCTGGAGGCCTATCGTCAGGGAGTAACTCCACGGCTTTATGGAGATGCGCGCCACTTCCGCAGATAGATCAGGCCAATGCCCGTAGCTGTCCCAAAGAGGGAAAGAGCAATCATAAATCCTTGGGTGGCCAGCATAGTGTTTCTCAAAACTGGGGACAGTTCGGGAGTAGTGCCAGGCAACTTGCCAGGCAGCATTCCGAAAAACACGACCGAACAGCAGAGAAGAAAGAACAGGCTGCCGAATATGGCCACCGCTGCTGCGGTAGTCACTGAGGCGGAGCGTTTCACAGGGGAATCCATCACAATCCTATATATCACTTCCAGACGTACCGGGGAACTGAACCGGTGAAAGTAACGCGAAACGAAAAACAGGCTTGACGTTCGCTTTCTTTTCGCCTAAAGTGCCTGTGGAAATCTTAGCGAGCGGAGGCAGCGCATGGCACTTACAAAACGGCAAAAAGAAGTTCTCGATTACCTCGTGGCGTTTGAGACCAAGCACGGTTACGCGCCAAGCTTCGAGGAAATCGGCAAGGGCCTGAAGCTCACTTCTCTCGCGACGGTTCACAAACACATTACGACGCTCGAGAAGAAAGGCTTCATTCGACGGGGTTACAACCAAAGCCGCTCCATCGAGATCATCCAATTACCCAAGTCGGTCAAGGAACAGGTCAGCGATCGCAAGATACAGGAGCTCCCTCTGGTAGGGAGAATCGCCGCTGGGCGCCCGCTGGAGGCGGTGGAAGAGCACGAGACCATTTCGCTGGGCGATTTCGCGCGTGGCGGCAATTCCTTCGTCCTGCAGGTCAAGGGAACCTCGATGATCGAGGATCACATCATGGATGGGGACTACGTAGTCTGCGAGCAAACCCAGGTCGCCAACGCGGGCGACATTGTCGTAGCGCTGATTGGCGGCGAAGATGCGACCCTCAAGCGCTTCTATCGCGAAGGCCCCGGCAAGATTCGCCTGCAACCGGCAAATTCCGAAATGGCTCCTATCCTGGTCGCTGCCAACGACCTCAAGATTCAGGGCCGCGTAATCGGCGTCCTTCGCAAATACTAGCCTCAAACCTGGCTGGTTTTTTCTGTATTCGGCCGGTTTTCCCTTCTCAGTACCCGGGCTCGGTCGACTCGCCGTCTCATTTCCGCGAATATATTGTTTGTGTCAGAATCCAGTTGCGTGCATCAGAAGGATGTCCCGGTTATTCTCGCCAGACCTGCCGGCAGATTGCGGCAGGGAAGCGAAGGGCGGCTGAAGACTGAACCGGATATCCTGACTCTTTGAGGTTGCAAACTTGTCCTCGAAACACCAAAGCACTCTGATCGTCGATCCCGATGCAGCTTCGCGCAGCGCACTTGAGGAACTGGTCCGTTCGGCCGGTTATGATGTCGCCGTATCTTCCTCGCAGGCGGAAGGGTTCAAGTTTGTGCAGGATGCTGCCATTGACCTGTTGCTTCTTTCCGCGGACCTTGCCGACATCCAATGCTGCGATGCCCTTGCGGAAATCAAAGGCAACGCAGCCACCTCAGGGACACGCGTGATTCTCCTCACCCGTGGTGGGGCCGCGGAGCGCGCTCGCGGCCTCGACCTCGGCGCTGACGAAGTTTTGACTTCACCATGGGAGGCCGCGGAATTGCTTGCGCGCATACGCGTTCAGTTACGCGAAAAACACGCCTTCGACGAACTCCTCGAAAAAACTCGCATCGCCGACGAAGGCCGCGAGGTGGCGCAAACCGCATTCCAGGCGCTCGCCGTAACCGAGAAGATGACGCGCGATGCTTTCTCTCTGGAGCGCGCCTTGAAGATTGGCGTGTCGGCTCTCTTTGCTGTCGCCCTGCTGATCGCCGGAATTTTTGTGCTTTTCTCCCGCCGCGCCAATAAGGAAGCGAACCGTGCTTACTCTGTGATCGCCCAACTCGAGCGGGGCGCCCACCGTCAGGAACAATTGATGGCGGATGCCCGCAACGCGCGCGCCAGTCTTCAGCAGTCCGACGTACTCGACCAGAAGCAGCAGCTCAGGCAACAATCGGAAGAACTGCGCCAGAAAATTTCGGGCGCCGAACCCGGCGATGTGGCCTCTCTGCGCCAGCAACTTGCCGAAACCACTATCCGGCTCAAACGCGTGGAGAACGAATCGCAATCTGCCGAAGAAGTGATTCGTGCTTATGCCCCAAGCGTCTGCCTCCTGCACGTATCCGTCTCTTTTGTCGACCGGGCCTCCGGCCGCCGGCTGCGTTATGGCGGAATCAATCCGGATGGCGAGCCGCTGCACGACAGCGATGGCAACCCGGTTTATACGTTGGAGGGCCGTGCACCCGAAGTTCGGGCCGATTTTTTCGGCACGGGATTCATCGTTCGCGAAGGACGCATCCTCACCAATCACCACGTGGCGCAACCCTGGTGGAAGAATGACGAGCTTGCCGCGGTTTCCACCCAGGGGCTTAGTCCGGCCATCGCGGAATTGACGGCCTATTTCCCCGATACAACTGCTGGCGTTCCTGTCAGCGTTTCCGAGATTTCCGAAGAGGCCGACCTCGCTGTGCTGAAGGGTGATTTGTCCGGCCTGAAAAAGACAGTCCTAAAACTGGATGCACGCCAGGGTGCGGCGGTCAGCGGCCAGCCGCTGCTCTCCCTCGGCTATGCCACCGGCATCAGCGCCATACTCGCGCGCGCCGGTGAAGATGCCGTCAACGACATAGTCAAAACGACTGGCGGAAAGCCGACCGAGGTGGTC